>ERZ1034998.238-NODE-238-length-38318-cov-5.472911_pt1 | contig 38318 bp, 30 predicted proteins | sample MGYA00520621_ERZ1034998 | MGnify/ENA primary metagenome ERZ1034998 (study PRJEB33766, sample SAMN09781748) | gut metagenome | biome: gut microbiome | host: Homo sapiens | place: Madagascar | study: EMG produced TPA metagenomics assembly of the PRJNA485056 data set... | reverse complement strand
ATGCACTTGCGTGCCCACACGGGCGCGCAAAGAGTCACAAAGTGACTCTTTGTTCCATTATAGGATTAAGTTTTGAACCACCGTTAAACAATGCTTTTATAGGGGAGAAGTATGGATACATCAACGATAAATTACAAGAAAATGAGTTCGCTGTTTTTGCAGCAGTCCTACATCGATTCGTGGGAGGATTATTGCAGAAGCATTCATCAGACAAATTTTGCAAAGTGGGATTATGTGATACTGACGGCATCGAATGAGGCGCAGGCGGAGGCATTCCGGATGCAGATCGCGGAGCGCTTAAAGCAGAAGTTGCTTCCCGCTTCGACGACCTACGCGGTAATTCCGGACCCGGATGGAAAGCGTGTCGGCTCCGGAGGTGCGACCTTTAACGTCATGCGATATCTGGCGCAGGAGAGCGGAGATGAACCGGTATTTGCCAGAAAGCGCATTCTGGTGATCCATTCCGGAGGCGACAGCAAGCGTGTACCGCAGTATTCGGCGATTGGAAAGCTGTTTTCGCCTGTTCCAAGGGAACTGCCGGATGGAAGAGGTTCCACACTTTTTGATGAGTTTATTATCGGAATGTCCGGCGTGCCGTCCCGGATCCGGGAGGGAATGCTGGTGCTTTCCGGAGATGTCCTGCTCTTGTTCAATCCGCTGCAGATCGACGGACAGTTGGAGGGCGCAGCGGCAATCTCCATCAAAGAACCGGTGGAGATCGGCAAGGATCACGGTGTCTTTTTAAATGACGGACAAGGAAAGGTAAAGCACTTTTTACATAAACAGACGGTGGAAAGCCTGCGGGAGATCGGCGCGGTCAATGAGCATGGAGCCGTTGATCTGGATACGGGGGCAATCCTTATGGATGCGAATCTTTTGAATGCCCTGTACGGTCTGATCTCAACGGATGGCAAAGTGGACGACGCGAAATTTGATGCATTTGTAAATGAACGTGCAAGGATAAGCTTCTATGGGGATCTATTGTATCCGTTAGCAGGCGCGTCCACGCTGGAGCAGTATTACAAGGAAAAGCCGGAGGGCGATTACACGCAGGAGCTTCACGACTGCCGTACGAAGATATGGAAGGCAATCGAGGCATTTTCCATGAAGCTGATCTGCCTGTCCCCGGCAAAATTCATTCACTTTGGAACAACGCATGAGCTGTTGTCGCTGGTGACACAGGAGATTGACGAGTATGAGTTCTTAAACTGGAAGGCGAAGGTGGCAACGACCGGAGGCGGGGAGAACCGCTTTGCATCCTACAATTCCTACATCGGACACCGGGCAAAGGTACAGGAGGGAGCCTATATCGAGGACAGCTATGTGCTGGACGAATCGATGGTCGGATACGGAAGTGTGTTGTCCAATGTCAAGCTAAGAGATGTCGCGATCCCGGCGCAGGTGGTCATACATGGATTGCCGCTTCAGAACGACCGGTATGTGACGCGCATATACGGTGTGCAGGACAACCCGAAGGCAACTGTGGCAGAGCAGGCATCGTTTCTTTGTTCGACGCTGCCGGATGTGATCCGGCAGCTGGGATTAAAGGCTGAGGATCTGTGGGAGCAGGACGAGCTGGATACGAAGGCTCTTTGGAATGCAAAGCTCTATCCGGTGTGTGCCACGGAGGCAGATTCGGTCGCATGGGCGCTGCGGCTCTATGAGCTTGTCGCACAGAAGCGGAGCGGGAAGGAGCTTGATGCGGAGCGCGAGGCATGGCTTGCGATGCCGCGCATGAGTCTGTGCGAGAGCTACAATCTGGCGGATATGAAGAAGATCCTTGCGTATCAGGAGGATCTGAAAAACCGGATCCTGTGTCACGAATTTATCGAAAAGCTGCTTGGCGGGACGTACTATCAGGAGGCATTTTCTGCTTTTGGAACGTGCGACATCACAGAGGGAATCTATCGGACGCTGATGCAGGATGCGAAGGAGATGGACTTCTCGGCAAAGATCCGCATCTACTATGCGCTGGCAGAGTATATGAAGCAGAAGAACCTCGTTTTTGACGGGCATAACTATGAGTATCCGCAGCAGTGCTGCTTCGGCGAGATCTGTGATACAGTATATGAACAGGCGGTAAAGAAACTGCCGGATTCCAAAGCGTACCGCATTGCAAAAGACGAAGTACATGTTGAGCTGCCGGTGCGTGTCAACTGGGGCGGCGGCTGGACGGACACACCGCCGTACTGCAATGAGAACGGTGGCATCGTGCTTAATGCAGCAATCAGCTTAAACGGAATACTTCCGATCCAGATCACTGTCCGCAGGCTGGCGGAATATGTGGTGGAGTTTGAAAGTCAGGATATCGGTGCGCACGGAGTGATCCGTACCAAGGAGGAAATCCTTGCCTGCCATGATCCGTATGATCCGTTTGCACTACATAAGGCAGCGCTGATCGCGTGCGGGATCGTACCGCAGGGGGCGGATGCTGAGAGCCTCGAAGAGATTCTAAGACGCATTGGTGGTGGAATTTATCTGTCCACACAGGTGATAGGAATCCCGAAAGGCTCAGGACTTGGAACGAGCAGTATTCTTGCGGGAGCCTGCGTGAAGGGTATTTTTGCTTTTCTGGGACTGGATAAGACAAACAGTGAGATCTATGAGATCGTTCTTTGCATGGAGCAGATCATGAGCACCGGTGGAGGCTGGCAGGATCAGGTTGGCGGGCTGACAAACGGAATCAAGCTGATCACCACGGCACCGGGGCTGGAGCAAAGGATCCGGGTACAGGAGATCTCTGTGCCGGAGGCTGCGATGCAGGAGCTGCAGGAACGCTTTGCCGTCATTTACACCGGACAGCGGAGACTGGCGAGAAATCTCCTGCGGGACGTGGTAGGCGGATATATCGGGGCGCGGCCGGAATCGGTGCAGGCGCTTCAGGCAATGAAGCCGGTGGCAGCACTCATGGCATTTTATCTGCAGATGGGGGATATCGATGCCTTCGCGAATCTTTTAAATGAGCATTGGAAGCTTTCCCTGCAACTGGATGCCGGCTCAACGAACCGGTGTATTGATCAGATATTCCTTGCGTGTGAGGATCTGATCGATGCGAGATTTATCGCGGGAGCAGGCGGTGGCGGCTTTTTGATGGTGATCTTAAAGAAGGGTATAACCAGACAGATGCTGCATGAGCGGCTATCTGCAATCTTTCAGGACAGCGGCGTGGATGTCTGGGAGAGCGCATTTGTATAAAAATTGTTCGAGGAGGATTTTATATGTTAAAAGGTATCAGCAAGCTTTTGACGGGGGATCTGCTGAAAGCATTATGTGACATGGGACATGGAGATGAGCTGGTGATCGCGGATGCCAATTTCCCGGCTTATACGGTGGGACAGCGTGTGATCTCCTATCCGGGGATCGATGCAACAACACTTCTTCGGGAGATCGTTAGGCTTTTTCCGCTGGATCACGCTGTGAAGGATGCAGCAGTTGTGCTGGATCTGATCCCGGAGGATATCGCGCGCGGATATACGCACGCAGATATCTGGGACGATTTTACAGAGATTCTTCAGGCGGAATACGGACCGGATAAGCACTTAAAAGCGATAGAGCGTCAAAGCTTTTATGAAAGAAGCAAAAAGGCATATCTGGTGATCCTGACAGGAGAGGAGCGCTTATATGGGGATCTTCTTCTGGTAAAGGGTGTGGTAGAGTAATTTACCACTGCCTGCGGTATTCGCCGGGGGTGATGCCCTCGACCTTCTTAAATATACGTGAAAAATATGCAGCGTCTCCCATTCCACAGGAGGCGCTGATCGTGTCTAAGGAACTGTCGGTAAAGCGCAAAAGCTGCTTGGCGCGGGTGATGCGAAGCCCAAGCAGATAGTTGCCGGGGGTTACGCCGAACTGCTCCTTGAAGCTTCGGGTAAGATAAAATTTGTTGATAAAAAATTGCTCAGAAAGCTCGTCCAAGGAGATTTTCTGAGAAAAGTGGCTATCCAGATACTCCTTGACAAGAAGCAGATCCTGCTTCTTACTGCGGGTGCGGCGGGCACTTTCCGGATTCCAGCTTTCCCGCATAAGCTGTGTCAGAAGCACACTCAGTTTTTCATTGAGCTGCATGTCTTTTACATAATCCTCAGAATTTGAAATTGAATAAATTCCGTCTAACAGGGAAATATATGACGCAACGCTGTCTGGATGAAAGACCGGGTGTCCACCGCGCTCTAAGTATTTTTCGTAGATCCGGTTCATGCTCGGACCGTAAAAGTGCACCCATTTTAGCTGCCACAGATGCTGCTCGGTGTGATGGGAGTATGCATTATGGCAATCGAGAAAGACGCAGTCTCCGGCTGCTAAGGCATAGGTTTTTCCATTATAGTCCAGGGAACCGGAACCGGAGACGACAACAAAGAACAGGTAGGATGCCAGATTCTCGCGGGCGCTGGTATGCGGCTTCTGCGCCTGAAGCGTACCGGTCTCCTGCAGATGCAGAAGATTGCCTCTTGCAAAGGAGGAGGGGGTATATAGGATTCGCCGTGATGTTACAAGGCTTCCGTGAAAAAGGGAGTCATTCATGGATAAAGTTCCTTTCTGTGGCTGATAGTTGTAGCATAGGGGAGAAAAAAGAAAAAGTCAATATTGTACAATGAAGTATCAAGAAATATCATAGAAAAAGAAGAGAAACTGTGTATAATATATACAATAGAGCAAATAAAAAGCCGATCAATATCTGACGGTCAGCAATAAAACAGTAAACATGATAAAGGAGAACAAGGATATGGCAAAGAAAGCATTGATTACCGGAATCACAGGACAGGATGGATCTTATCTCGCAGAGTTTTTGCTTGAGAAGGGCTATGAGGTACACGGAATTACAAGACGTGCATCAATCTCCAACACCGCCCGCATCGATCACCTGATCGCAAAGCATGCGATCACGCTTCACGATGGGGATCTGTCAGATTCTTCTTCACTTATCCGCATCATCGGGCTTGTACAGCCGGATGAGATTTATAACCTTGCCGCACAGTCTCATGTGCAGGTATCTTTTGATGTACCGGAGTATTCCGGCGACGTGGATGCGCTTGGCGTACTGCGTATCCTGGAGGCTTGCCGCATCTTAGGACTGACAAAGAAAACAAAGGTATATCAGGCATCTACCTCCGAATTGTTTGGAAAGGTGGAGGAGGTTCCGCAGCGCGAGACAACTCCGTTCCATCCGTACAGCCCTTATGCAGTTGCAAAGCAGTATGGCTTCTGGATCGTCAAGGAGTACCGTGAGGCGTATGGCATGTTTGCGGTAAACGGTATCCTGTTTAACCATGAATCTGAGCGCCGCGGAGAGAACTTTGTTACGCGCAAGATCACGCTTGCCGCAGGACGTATCGCAGAGGGCATTCAGGATCACCTGGAGCTTGGCAACATGGACTCCCTGCGTGACTGGGGATATGCGAAGGATTATGTAGAGTGTATGTGGATGATCCTGCAGCATGAGACCCCAGAGGATTTTGTCATCGCAACCGGCGAACAGCATACCGTGCGTGACTTCACGGAGAAGGCATTTGCAGCGAACGGGATCACGATCCGCTGGGAAGGAACCGGAATCGATGAGAAGGGATATGACGCCGCTACCGGAAAAATGCTGGTGTGCGTAAATCCGGAATGGTTCCGTCCGACCGATGTGGACAATCTGTGGGGAGATCCGACCAAGGCGAAGTCCGTATTAGGCTGGAATCCACAGAAGACTTCCTACGAGGAGCTTGTCCGGATCATGGCGGAACATGACAGGGCGCTTGCAAAGAAGGAAGCCGCAGCGCGGGCATAAGGATATGATTTGCCGGCGGACGGACAGCCGGAGAACATAGAAAGAAGGATAAGAAAATGATGGAAAAAAATGCAAAGATATATGTTGCAGGACATAGAGGAATGGTAGGCTCCGCAATCGTGCGCTGCCTTGAAAAGCAGGGTTATACGAATATTATCACGCGAACTCACAAGGAGCTTGACCTGTGCAGACAGGATGCAGTTGAGGAGTTCTTCGCAAAGGAGAAGCCGGAGTATGTATTCCTTGCCGCTGCGAAGGTAGGCGGTATTGTCGCAAATGCGGAGGCGCTTGCGGACTTTATGTATGAGAATATGATCCTTGAGATGAATGTGATCCACTCCGCATGGAAGAACGGCTGCAGGAAGCTGGAGTTTTTGGGCTCATCCTGCATCTATCCGCGTATGGCACCGCAGCCGATGAAGGAGAGCTGCCTGCTTACCAGCGAGCTGGAAAAGACCAACGAAGCTTATGCACTGGCAAAGATCTCCGGACTGAAATACTGCGAGTTTTTAAACAAGCAGTACGGAACCGATTATATCAGCGTGATGCCGACCAATCTTTATGGACCGAATGACAATTATCATCCGACACACAGCCATGTGCTTCCGGCGCTGATCCGGCGCTTCCATGAAGCGAAGATCAACCATCTTCCGGAGGTTACCTGCTGGGGAGACGGATCACCGCTCCGCGAGTTTTTGTATGTAGATGATCTTGCAGATCTGTGTGTATTTTTGATGAACAACTATTCCGGGGATGAGACGGTCAACGCCGGAACCGGCAAGGAGCTGACCATCAAGGAGCTGACAGAGCTTGTGGCAAAGGTGATCGGATACGAGGGGGAGATCAAATGGGATACCTCCAAGCCGAACGGAACACCGCGCAAGCTTCTGGATGTAAGCAAGGCAGAAGGATTGGGCTGGCACTATAAGACTGAGCTTGAGGAGGGAATCCGTCTCTCCTACGAAGATTTCTTAAACAATCCGATGCGCGCAGAGCGTTAAGAAAGACGAGGGAGATTTTATGAATATTGTATTGTTGTCCGGCGGATCGGGCAAGCGTCTTTGGCCATTGTCGAATGATATCCGCTCCAAGCAGTTCATCAAGATATTCAAAACAGAAGATGGTGAGTACGAATCCATGGTGCAGCGTGTGTACCGGCAGATCCGGGCAGTCGATTCGGATGCAATCGTGACGATCGCCACTTCCAAAAAGCAGGTATCCGCGATCAACAACCAGCTTGGGGATGGAGTTGGAATCTCCATTGAGCCGTGCCGCCGCGATACATTTCCGGCAATCGCACTTGCAACGGCATATCTGCATGATGTGCAGGGAGTTCCGGAGGACGAGGCGGTTGTCGTATGCCCGGTGGATCCTTACGTTGAGCGGGAATATTTTGAGGCGTTAAAGGAGCTTGGACGTCTTGCATCGGAGGAGGTTGCCAATCTGACACTTATGGGAATCGAACCGACTTACCCAAGTGAGAAGTACGGGTACATAATCCCGGAGTCCGGAGATTGGGTAAGCAGGGTTTCTACCTTCAAGGAAAAGCCGGATGCTTCGACCGCGAAGGAATATATTGCAAAAGGTGCGTTGTGGAACGGCGGCGTGTTTGCATACAAGATTAGCTATCTGCTTGAGAAAGCACATGAACTGATCGATTTTACGGATTACAACGATCTCTATGCAAAATACGATACGCTGGAGAAGATAAGCTTTGACTACGCAGTGGTTGAAAAGGAGAAGAGCATAGCAGTCATGCGGTTCTCCGGGGAGTGGAAGGATCTCGGGACCTGGAACACGCTGACAGAGGCAATGGAAGAAGCGGTTGTCGGCGATGCAGCCTTAAACGATACCTGCGAGAATGTCAACGTCATCAATGATTTGTCGATCCCGATTCTGTGCATGGGATTAAAAAATGCAGTTGTTGCGGCAAGTCCGGAGGGAATTCTGGTATCAGACAAGGAACAGTCCAGCTATATCAAGCCTTATGTGGACAAGCTGGATCAGCAGGTCATGTTTGCGGAAAAATCCTGGGGAAGCTTTCTGGTGCTGGATGTGGCGGATGAGTGCCTTACGATCAAGGTAACCCTCAATCCGGGACACCGGATGAATTATCACAGCCATGAGCATCGGGATGAGGTGTGGACGGTTATTGCAGGCTCCGGACGTACCGTGGTGGATGGCACGGTCAGACGTGTCCGTCCGGGAGATGTCATTTCCGTCATCGCCGGACAGAAGCACACGATCATTGCGGACTCCGAGCTTCAGGTGGTTGAGGTACAGTTGGGAAGCGAGATCAACGTAGCGGACAAGAAAAAATTTGACTTTGACTTTGATGCGGTGTAAAGTAAGCAGAGTGCTGATACCCGATGCAAATTGCCATCGGAAAAATCTGCGCAAATACAGACAAGGTGGATATTACATTGAGTGAACATACACAGCAGGAAAAAAGAACGCTTGTGGACTGGTTCCGCGACTTTATCAAATTCTGGCCCTGGGCGCACGATATCTTCTGTAAGTACGAGGAGATACTGGTCTATCTGGTGGTGGGCGTGCTTACGACGATCGTATCGTGGGTGGCATGTTTCATATCGGAGCGTTTTTTGCTGGATGCCTCGAATGGCTTCCAGAATTTCCTGATCAATACGATCGGCTGGGTGGCAGGCGTATGTTTTTCTTACCCGCTGAACAGAAGCTGGGTATTTAAGAGCCATAATCCGAACGTCGGCAGGGAGTTTATGATGTTTGCTTCTTCAAGACTTTCTACCTGGGCACTTGACATTGCCATCATGTGGCTGACGGTCAATATCTTCCACTGGAGCTATTGGATCTGCAAGATCTTCCTATCCGCAGTTCTGGTGACTATTTTAAATTATGTGTTCAGCAAAGTCCTGATCTTTGGCAAGGAAAAGCAGAAAAAAGAATAATAGGTAAGTGCAAGGAAAGCTGCCGGCGGCATGTGAAGAAATCATGCTGCCGGCAGTTTTTTCGCTTTATAGAAAAATCCTTTTTTCATAAAGTGATATAAGATTGTTTCTAAAAACACTTGACTGACGTAACGTAACCTTTGATAATATACAAATATCGTGAAGAAACGAATGACAATGAACATAAAGCATGTAAACGATTTAAAAGAAGGAGGAGAACTATGAAAGGAATTATTCTGGCAGGAGGCTCCGGCACCAGACTATACCCGCTTACGATGGTGACATCCAAGCAGCTGCTGCCGATTTACGACAAACCGATGATCTACTATCCATTGTCGGTGCTGATGAATGCGGGAATCCGTGACATCCTTATTATTTCCACACCACAGGATACCCCACGGTTTCAGGAGCTTTTAAAGGACGGCAGCCAGTTCGGTGTGAATCTAAGCTATGCCGTACAGCCAAGCCCGGACGGACTCGCGCAGGCGTTTATCATCGGTGCGGAGTTTATCGGGGACGACACAGTTGCGATGGTGCTCGGTGATAACATCTTTGCAGGACATGGATTGAAAAAGCGATTGTGTGATGCAGTGGAAAAGGCAGAATCTGGCAAGGGTGCCACGGTATTCGGTTACTATGTGGACGATCCGGAGCGCTTTGGCATCGTGGAATTTGATGCGGCGGGAAAGGCAATCTCCATTGAGGAGAAGCCGGAGCATCCGAAGAGCAATTACTGCGTGACAGGTCTTTATTTCTATGACAACAAGGTTGTGGAGTACGCAAAGAATTTAAAGCCATCCGCAAGAGGCGAGCTTGAGATCACAGATTTAAACCGCATCTATCTGGAGAACGGAATGTTAAATGTCGAACTGCTCGGACAAGGCTTTACCTGGCTGGATACCGGAACACATGAGAGTCTGGTGGACGCGACGAACTTTGTGAAGACGGTTGAGACACATCAGCACAGAAAGATCGCCTGTCTGGAAGAAATCGCATACTTAAACGGATGGATTTCAAGGGATGAGATGCAGAAGGTGTATGAGGTGCTGAAAAAGAATCAGTACGGACAATACCTAAAGGACGTTCTGGACGGAAAATATAAGGAAAATTTATATTAAGCACAAAGAAGGAGACAACAAGATGACGATTATTGTTACCGGCGGAGCCGGATTTATCGGAAGTAATTTTATTTTTCACATGCTGGATAAGTACCCGGATTACCGGATCATATGTCTGGATAAGCTGACCTATGCAGGAAACCTGTCCACACTTGCACCGGTTATGGACAATCCGAATTTTTGCTTTGTAAAGGCAGATATCTGCGACCGCGAGGCGGTATACAAGCTGTTTGAGGAGGAGCACCCGGACATCGTAGTCAATTTCGCAGCAGAATCCCATGTGGACCGCTCTATTGAGAATCCGGAGATCTTTTTACAGACGAACATTATCGGAACGGCAACGCTTATGGATGCCTGCCGCAAGTATGGTATTACCCGTTACCATCAGGTTTCCACGGATGAGGTATACGGAGATCTGCCGCTTGACCGCCCGGATCTCTTCTTTACCGAGGAGACACCGATCCATACCTCAAGCCCATATAGCTCTTCCAAGGCGGGGGCAGATCTTCTTGTCTTGGCATACCACAGAACCTACGGACTTCCGGTGACGATCAGCCGCTGCTCCAACAATTACGGACCATATCATTTCCCGGAGAAGCTGATCCCGCTTATGATCGCAAACGCACTCAATGACAAGCCGCTCCCGGTATACGGCGAGGGATTAAATGTCCGCGACTGGCTGTATGTGGAGGATCACTGCAAGGCAATCGACCTCATTATCCACAAAGGACGTGTCGGTGAGGTGTATAACATCGGCGGACACAATGAGATGAAGAACATCGATATCGTAAAGATCATCTGCAAGGAGCTTGGCAAGCCGGAAAGCCTGATTACACATGTCGGTGACCGCAAGGGGCATGATATGCGATATGCGATCGATCCGACAAAGATCCACAACGAGCTTGGATGGCTTCCGGAGACAAAATTCGCGGATGGCATCAAGAAGACGATCCAGTGGTATCTGGATAACAAGGAATGGTGGGAGACGATCATTTCCGGAGAATATCAGAATTATTATGAAAAGATGTATGGAAATCGCTAGAAATCGGAGGTCAGTATGAGGGTTTTTGTTACGGGTGTTGCAGGACAGCTGGGACACGATGTGATGAATGAGCTTGCAAAAAGAGGCTACGAAGGGATTGGAAGCGACATTGCACCGCAGTATAGCGGGGCGATGGATAAGAGTGCGGTTGTGACAATGCCCTATGTATCCCTTGATATCACGGATGACGCGGCGGTGGAGAGAACACTGGAGGAGGTTCATCCTGACGTGGTTGTACACTGTGCGGCGTGGACAGCGGTTGATCTGGCGGAGGATGCAGATAAGCAGGCGAAGGTAAGAGCCATCAATGTGGACGGAACCTCCTACATCGCAAAGAGCTGCGCCAAGCTGGGTGCAAAGCTGGTGTACATCAGCACCGACTATGTCTTTGACGGAAGCGGCACAGAGCCTTGGAAGGCAGATTGCAGGGACTATGCGCCGATCAATGTGTACGGACAGTCAAAGCTGGACGGAGAGCTTGCGGTTGCAGCGGCTCTGGAGCGGTACTTTATTGTAAGAATCGCCTGGGTATTCGGCACAAACGGCAAGAACTTTATCCGCACGATGTTAAATGTCGGAGCAACACATGACCGCCTGACGGTCGTGGATGACCAGATCGGTACGCCAACCTATACGTTTGATCTGGCAAGACTTCTTGTCGATATGATCGAGACAGAAAAGTATGGCTATTACCACGCAACGAACGAGGGCGGATATATCAGCTGGTATGATTTCGCAAAGGAAATCTTCCGGCAGGCAGCAGCACTCGGCCACACGGAATATGATGCGGAGCATCTTCAGGTCGCAGCGGTGACAACGGCAGAGTACGGGGCTTCGAAGGCTGCGCGTCCGTTTAACAGCCGGCTGGATAAGAGCAAACTGACAGCGGCAGGCTTTGAACTGCTTCCAACCTGGAAGGATGCGCTAGGCAGATACTTAAAGGAAATCGAATTTTAAAAGAGGATAGACAGATGGGACAGATTAAAGTCACAAAAAATGCAGGCGGCATCGAAGGCCTCTGCGTGATCGAGACAACGGTACACGGAGATGCCAGAGGATATTTTATGGAGACCTACAACCAGAACGATATGGCAGCAGAAGGGTTTGATATGGTATTTGTGCAGGACAATCAGTCAGGCTCTTCCAAGGGGGTATTGAGGGGACTTCACTTCCAGAAGGAGCATCCGCAGGGCAAGCTGATTCGTGTGGTAAACGGAAGCGTGTTTGACGTTGCGGTTGATCTGCGAAAGGAAAGTAAGACCTACGGAAAGTGGTTCGGGGATGTGCTTACAGCAGAGAACAAAAAGCAGTTCTATATCCCGGAAGGATTTGCGCACGGCTTTTTGGTATTGTCGGATGTGGCAGAGTTCTGCTATAAGTGTACGGATTTTTATCATCCGGGCGATGAGGGCGGTCTTGCCTGGAATGACCCGGAAATCGGAATCGCATGGCCACAGCTTACCGGCACGTACAATGGAACGGCTTCGGCAGAAGGATATACCCTTTCCGATGGGACACCGCTAAATCTAAGCGATAAGGATCAGCTTTGGAAGGGCTTAAAGGATACCTTTTCTTTTGACTAGACCTTACACAGGAAGATTCCGGCATCCTTGGTGATATGCATGGCGGGATGTACGCGCGCTGCGACATATTCCCGGAAGTCGTGATACCGGTCCAGAAGGTACTGGTTCTGGTTTCCGTGGCAGGATAAAATATATTCAATGATAGGCTCTGCCCGATCGATGATGATCTCGTCATCGTACCGGCAGAGCTTTACTTTTGCAAAGGTGCTGCCAAGGATGGATGCGCCGTTTTCCAGTCCAAAATTGTCATACAGTACGTCATTGGACAGTACGATGCGTGAATCGAAGCCTTGTACAAGCTCTGTGATCTCGCGCATGTGGTTTTGACCGTAAGTGCTGCAGCAGAAAAGCCCGCCCGGCTTTAGTACGCGGCGGACCTCCTTTAGGACTGCCGGAATGTCGGCACAGTAAAACAGAAGATGGTTGGCGTAGACAAGATCAAAGCCCGCATCCGGATAAGGGATGGAACGGCAGTCGAAGGTGGCAAAGGAAAATCTGTCGTCCTCATTATTAAAGGAGCGGCTCAGATCGCGGATGATCCCCTCGGAGATATCGGACAGCGTGATGTGCATATTGGGATATTTGGTAAGCACATCACGATTTTCGCTCCAAAGAGCACCGCTGCCGCAGCCAAGCTCAAGAATCTGTGCATCGTCCGGGAGTGCTGCCTCGGAAAGGCTCTCGGACAATAGCCACGGGAACCAGCCCTGCGGATTGCGGGAATAGGAACTGTGCAGCCGGATGCGCGCGGAGATATTGCTGGCATTTAAGTATTGGGACTTTAAACTCTTTTCCATGGAGGTCAGATGGATCAGGCCAAGCATCTGGCTCCAGTCGGCGGTGCTTGCGGATTCGAGCTGGGTGACGGTTGTGTCGATGGCATCCGCAACCAGATGCATCTGTTCAATGCGGTCCAGTACCAGTTTTTTCTGCATGCGCAGGGTGTTGCAAAGGTATGCAGAGTCCGGTTCCTCGATCGTCATCTCTTTTATATCGTCCAGCGTAAAGCCGAGGTATTTTAACAGCAGGATCTGCTGCAGCTTTGCAAAGTCGGCGTCCGTGTAGAACCGGCTCCCGTTTGCGCTGACAAAGGATGGCTTTAAGATATTCTGTTTGTCGTAATAGCGGATAGTGCGGATGGTGACATGCGCCATGCCGGCGAATTGTCCGGATGTGTAATACTCGCTTTTTTTTGTCATAAAAGCCTCCTTGCAGAAACTATTGGAAAAAGAATCTTACAATACCGATTATAGCAAATGAATTGCATATTTCCAACTATTGTGCTAAAATGCATTTCGTGTCTTATGAATTTGCGGCAGGCAAGGTCTGCCCGGATATGTATGAATGGAGGAATCCCGGATGGGTAAGCAGAATGATACGGGTACAATTCCGTACTCAAAAAAGAAAAAAATGACCATGTGGAAGATATTCGCACTTTTTGCTCTTGCATTGCAGCTTATTATGAGCGGTGGGGTGCTCTTGGTGGTTGTGAAGCTTAATATGCTTCCGAACAGTTACCTTATCGCGATTGCATTTGTGTTACTGCTGTTGTTCTTTTTATGTGATATTCTTTTGATCATATCAAAAAGAAAACGCAATAAGACGAAGACCTCTCTGTACGTGAAGCGTGTGCTTGGCGTGATCCTGTCGGTATGCACGACTCTTGTGTGTGTGTTTGGAATCAATACGCTTTCCAAGCTTATGTCGACGTTAGACGGTGTATCTTCCGATACGATCGTTATCAAAGAGAAGACCGCGGTATATGTTATGGCGCAGGATCCGGCACAGAATATCAACGATGCGAGCGGATATACCTTTGGCTATACCAGTACATACGACCATGACAATACGTTAAAGGCAATCGACAAGGTTGAGGAGGAGCTTGGGCAGGAGGTTGCCAAGCAGGACTTCGATACGGTAGTTGATATGGTGGAGGCTCTGTATGCCGGTGATATCGGAGCTATTTTCTTAAACGAGAGTTATATCGATATTCTTGAGGATATGGACGAGTTTGCGAACTTCTCTTCAGACACCCGCGCAATCATTGTCAATGAGGTTGATGTTATCCAGAAGGTTACGGATAGTGTGGCAGATATCACAAAGGAGCCGTTTATCGTATACTTGAGTGGTTCTGATACGAGAAACACCACACTTACCAGCAAGACGAGAAGTGATGTCAATATTCTTGCAGTAATCAATCCGCAGACCAAGCAGATTCTACTTCTCAATACACCGAGAGACTATTATATAGATATCTCTGTCAGCGGATATACGCAGAAGGATAAGCTGACACACTGTGGTATTTACGGAATTGACTGTTCCATGGAGACACTTGGACACCTGTATGGCATTGATGTGAATTATTATCTTAAGATCAACTTTACCGGTTTTGAGACATTGATCGATGCGATCGGTGGAATTGATATTGATGTTGACAAGTCCTTTACAAGCGTGGATGGTTACCAGTATACCAAGGGCGTGACACATATGGATGGCAAGTATGCACTTAACTATGTGCGTGAGCGTCATGCGTTCGGAGACGGTGACTTCGCAAGAGGAAGACACCAGATGCAGATGATCAAGGCACTTGTCGCAAAGCTTTCCAGCGGAGCGATCATCACGAACTATTCCGATATCATGAGCAGCCTTGAGGGCATGTTTACAACCGATGTTACCACCACAGAGATGGGAGATCTTGTGAAGATGCAGTTAAGTGACGGCGGCACATGGAATGTGCAGACCTTTGCGATGGACGGAGAAGGAAAGCGCAGCACAACGTATTCTATGCCAAAGACGAAAGCCTATGTTATGGAGCCAAACTTTGATTATGTAACGTATGCGCAGCAGTTGATCCAGAAGGTGATGGATGGGGAAGTGCTCACGGAAGATGATATGAAATTCAAAAAGGCTGAGTAGTTGATCAGCGAATAATGTGTAAGCATGAAAAAGCCCGCATCGAGTAAATCGAGGCGGGCTTTTTTAGAAATGCCGGTTAGGAATCTTTTTCAATATCAAGGAGACGGCAGACCGCAACCTGAACATCCGGGTGACAACGGTATTCTTCGATGATACGTCTCTCTAACTGTGTGATTCCAAAGTTCTTGGCATCGGCCATCGGAGTAAATGTGGTATTGATGTTGTTGATCTGATAGATCTCGCACAGAGCCAGAAGCTTTTGTGCAGGTGGAAGACATTGACTGCTCTCCCAGCCATAGATGGTCTTAGCAGCAACGCACATATCATAGCGTTCCTTAAGAAGGACAGACACCTGCGGAACTGTTAATCCGACCTTTTTACGGTAACTTTTCAGTGTGTTTCCGATTAATTCACTTCTCTTATCCATAAGCTCACCTCATTGGTATTTTTATTCTTATTTTATGAGAAAATGGTAAAGCCTATGTGAGTGATTCACAAGAACTTCTGAAAAGGCAGGTGGTTATGCATGATACATTTCTTGACATTCAAGAAAAACAAGGTTGAGAGAACAAAAGGACAAGGATAAACACCGCAATAAATCAGGATAAAGGACGGTGGGGATATTTTTTGCATATCCGCAAAAAGTATGGTATTATGTCCACATGTGAGTACAAGAAGGAGAATTGTTTTTATGGAATGCACAATTATCGGAGTGGCAGGCGGAACAGGCTCAGGCAAGTCAACGTTTACCAACCGCCTGAAGGAAGAATTTAAAGATGCGGTTTCTGTCATCTACTATGACAATTATTATAGAGCACAGGATGATCTCCCGTTTGAGGAGCGGAAAAAGGTCAATTATGATGCTCCGGAATCGCTCGAAACGGAGCTGATGATCGCACAGATAAAGGAATTAAAAAGCGGAAGGGCTGTGGAGTGCCCTGTATATGATTACACGGTACATAACCGCTCCGACAAGACAGTGAGGATCGAACCCCGGCGTGTCCTGATCGTCGAGGGGATACTTGCGCTGGCAAGTGAAGAACTGCGTGACCTGATCGACATCAAGGTGTTTGTGGAGGCGGACGCGGATGAGCGTATCCTAAGGAGAGTTGTCCGTGATGTAAAAGAGCGTGGGCGTGATGTGGAGGATATTGCAAGACAGTATCTGACAACAGTTAAACCGATGCACTATCTGTATGTGGAGCCGACAAAGTATCTGGCGGATATCGTGATCAACAGTGGGATGAATGATGTCGCATTTGAACTTATGAAAGGAAAAATCAAAGATATTTTAGTTTCCAATCCATAGAGAGTGTGTTAGAATACAGCATATATTAGATTGACGGGAGGAAAATCATGGATTTTTATAGTGAATATAAAAAATGGTGTACAGATCCATACTTTGACGAACAGACCAGGAAGGAGCTTTTGGCAATCGAGGATGACAGGAAGGAGATCGAAGATCGTTTTTATCGTACCCTTGAGTTTGGTACGGCGGGACTTCGAGGTGTGATCGGTGCAGGAACCAATCGCATGAATATATACACAGTACGTCAGGCAACACAGGGACTGGCAAATTATATCCTTTCACAGGGAACACAGGATCGTGGGGTTGCAATCGCTCACGACTCCCGGCTGATGCATGACGAGTTTACCGATGCGGCTGCGCTCTGCCTAGCTGCAAACGGAATCAAGGCGTATGTATTTCCGCAGCTGGCACCGGTTCCGGAGCTGTCTTATGCGGTCCGGTCTTTGCACACGATCGCTGGAATCGTGATCACCGCGAGCCACAATCCGAGAGAGTACAACGGATATAAGGTATACTGGGAGGACGGCGCACAGGTTACACCACCACATGATACGAACATCATGGCGGAGGTTGCAAAGGTTACATCCTTTGAGCAGGTGAAGACTATGGATAAGGACGCTGCGATTGCAGCAGGATTATACAATGTGATCCCGGACGCGATCGAGGAGGGATATTTCACAGAGCTTCGCAAGCTCTCTATCCACCCGGAGATCATCAGGGAGATGGCAAAGGATATTAAAATCGTCTATACACCACTTCACGGAACAGGTCTGCGCCCGGTCAGGAGAGTGTTAAGTGACCTTGGCTTTGAACATGTCTATATCGAGCCACAGCAGGCGGTTGCAGATGGCAATTTCCCAACGGCTCCATATCCGAACCCGGAGAACCCGGACGCGTGGAAGCTTGCCCTTGCCCTTGCAAGGGAAAAGGATGCAGATATCGTGCTTGCAACGGATCCGGATGCCGATCGTCTTGGCGTTTACTGCAAGGATACCGCAACAGGTGAATATGTTACCTTTACCGGCAACATGTCCGCTATGCTGATCGCAGAATATATTTTAAGTGAAAAGACAAAGAACCACACAATGCCGCCGAAGCCTGCGATGATTGAGTCCATTGTATCGACAGATCTCGCAAAGGCGATCGCGAAGGCATACGGCGTAGAGCTGATCGAGGTGCTTACCGGATTTAAGTATATCGGCGAGAAGATGCTTGAGTTTGAGAAAACCGGCTGCAACAATTATGTGTTTGGCATGGAAGAAAGCTACGGCTGCCTGCCTGGCACCTATGCAAGAGATAAGGATGCACCGGCAGCGGTAACCATGCTCTGTGAGGTTGCTGCATACTGCAAAGCACAGGGGAAGACGCTTTGGGATGCCATGATCGATATCTATGAGAAGTATGGCTATTACCGTGAGGGTATCGCTACCATGACCTTAAAGGGAATCGACGGTGCGGCACAGATCAGGGAGATCATGAGCCGTGCAAGAGGTACGATGCCAAAGAAGGTAGGAGCATTTGATGTCATTGCTGTCCGTGATTACAAGGCGGATACCAGAACCGACGTAAAGACCGGAGAAGTTACAAAGACCGGACTTCCGGCCTCCGATGTACTTTACTATGAATTGAGCGACAATGCATGGTGCTGTGTGCGCCCGTCCGGAACAGAACCGAAGATCAAGTTCTACTGCGGAGTTAAGGGTACTTCCCTGACGGAGGCAGATGCACAGTTGGAGGCACTCAAAAAAGAGGTTCTTGCTCTTTTTGAATAAGCAAAGGTAAGTGAAATAGTCTATGATGAAGATTTATATATGTCCGGACTGCGGTTGGATCCGCGTGGTCTCCCGCAGAAAGGACGTAGATTGTCACAAATGCGGGCGGCCCGATATGCGCCTGACCAGCTTGGAGTGGGACAAATATGCAGATATGTCCGAGAGCGAGCGGCAGGATTATGTGAAAGGGTGGCTGTATATACATAGCAGACAAAAAAATGGATAGGGAGATTGCATGATGAAAGCATCCGTAGAGCAGAAGATTGCTGCAACGAACCAGAAGTATTTATCCACCTTGATCGGGAAAGAGATTCCAAAGAAGCTGGAGAAACAGTTGGATGAGATGGACTGGAGCTATCTTGACCTGATACATCAGAAGGAACAAAAGAGAGGAACCTTCGCACCGCTTGGCGCGATGGAGATCCCGGAGATCGAGGAAAAGAAAACCGGATTTACTAAGGTGGGAATGGATGCGATCAGAAACACGAAGGTCGGTGCAGTCCTTCTTGCGGGAGGACAGGGAACCCGTCTGGGCTTTGACAAGGCAAAGGGCATGTACAATATCGGTGTGACGAAAGAATTGTACATATTCGAGCAGCTCATTGCCAATTTAAAGAAGGTTACGGCGGCCGCAAACGCATGGGTACCGCTTTATATCATGACAAGTGACAAGAATGACGAGCAGACGAGGGCATTTTTCGAGGAGCACGCATATTTCGGCTATGATCCGGCGTACATCCGTTTCTTTGTACAGGAGATGGTTCCGGCGGTTGATTTTGAGGGCAATGTCCTGATGGAATCCAGCGACTCGCTTGCAATGTCACCGAACGGCAACGGTGGATGGTTTAAGTCTCTGGTGAAGGCAGGGCTTGACTGCGACTTAGAGGAAAAGGGTGTTGAGTGGTTGAACGTATTTGCGGTGGACAATGTGCTGCAGCAGATCGCAGACCCGGTATTTGTGGGTGCAACGATCGCATCCGGCTGTGTGAGCGGTGCAAAGGTTGTGCGCAAGACCAACCCATACGAGAGAGTCGGCGCATTGTGCCTGGAGGATGGCAAGCCGTCCATTGTAGAATACTATGAACTGACGCCGGAGATGGCAGAGGCGGTCAATGAGAATGGCTCACTGCTGTACGGATTTGGCGTTATTCTTAACTATCTGTTCCGTCTGGATAAGCTGTTGGAGATCGAGAGCAGGCAGCTCCCACTCCACATCGTAGAGAAAAAGGTGCCGTACCTCGATGAGAACGGCGTGCTCCAGAAGCCGGAAACACCGAATGCATATAAGTTTGAGACGCTGATCCTCGACATGATCTACATGATGGACAACTGTCTGTCCTTTGAGGTCGTAAGAGAGAAGGAGTTTGCCCCGGTCAAGAACGCAACCGGTGTAGATTCCGTGGAATCAGCACGTGAGTTGTTACAGAAGAACCACATTGTAATATAGAGAGGGAGGACGCAGAAATATGTGCGGAATCGTTGGATATGTAGGAAGAAAGCAGGCAGCCCCGATCCTGCTTGACGGATTGTCAAAGCTGGAATACAGAGGATATGACTCAGCGGGCATGGCTGTCTATGATGGCGACCGGATCAACATTAAAAAGGCAACAGGACGATTAAAGGTCTTAAGTGAGCTGACGCATGATGGGGAGACGATGCCGGGTACGATCGGTATCGGGCACACCCGATGGGCGACACACGGAGAACCGTCCGATGTGAATGCGCATCCGCATTTTAACAAGGATCAGACGATCGCGGTGGTACATAATGGTATCATCGAGAATTATCTTAAGCTTAAGAATATGCTGGTGGAGCGTGGCTATGAGTTCTGCTCAGAGACAGATACTGAGGTAGTTGCTCATCTGCTGGATTACTACTACAATAAGTACGGCAAGGATCCACTTACCGCGGTAACAAAGGTCATTCACCGCGTGGAGGGCTCTTACGCGCTCGGCATTCTTTTTGCGGATTACCCGGATGTCGTATATTCCGTCCGCAAGGACAGTCCGCTCATCGTCGGACAGTCTGCGGAGGGCAATCTCATCGCTTCGGATGTGCCGGCGGTATTAAAGTATACCAGAGATGTGTACTTTATTGAAAATGAAGAGATCGCCCGTCTCTCTGAGGATAAGATCGAGTTCTTCAATGTAGATGGGGAACCGATCACGAAGGAGCCGAAACACATCGACTGGGATATCAATGCGGCAGAGAAAAACGGCTATGAGCACTTCATGCTCAAGGAAATCTATGAGCAGCCGAAAGCTGTCCGCGATACCATCAGCCCGCGAATCTGTGCCGGAAAGATTGAGATTGAGGAGCTTGGCATGACAGACGAGGAGATCTGTGCAATCAAGCGGCTTTATATCGTTGCCTGCGGCTCTGCTTATCATACAGGCGTTACCAACAAATATGTATTTGAAGGTCTGGCAAGAATCCCGGTTGAGGTGGATGTTGCATCTGAGTTCCGTTACCGCAACCCGATCTTAGAGAAGGATTCACTGGTCATCATCATCAGCCAGTCCGGAGAGACAGCGGATTCCCTTGCAGCACTCCGGCTTGCAAAACAGCGCGGCTGTACAACGCTTGGCATCGTAAATGTAGTTGGAAGCTCCATCGCGCGTGAGGCGGATAAGGTTATGTACACCTGGGCGGGACCGGAGATCTCGGTTGCTACCACCAAGGCATACAGCTGTCAGCTTGTGGCACTGTATCTGCTGGCACTTAAGTTTGCACATGCAAACGGCAGGATCAGCGATGATGAATTGAAGGACTATCTGTTAGATCTGGAGAAGCTTCCGAATCAGATCGAATCGCTGCTTGGCAATAAGGAGCGCATCCAGAAGTTTGCCAACCGTTACGTTGCTGCAAAGGATGTATTCTTTATCGGAAGAGGCATCGACTATGCGATTTCACTGGAAGGCTCATTGAAGCTGAAGGAGATTTCCTATATCCATTCCGAGGCGTATGCGGCAGGCGAGTTAAAGCACGGAACCATTTCCCTGATCGAGGATGGCACGCTGGTTACCGCCGTTGTGACACAGGAGGAGTTATACCAGAAAACCGTCAGCAATATCGTTGAGGTAAAGTCACGCGGTGCGTTTGTGCTTGCTGTTACCAGCGATGACAATATTGATATCGAAAAGAATGCCGATTATGTGATCTATATTCCGAAAACAAACAAATATTTTACCAATTCCCTTGCGATCATTCCGCTGCAGTTATTCGGATACTATGTATCTGTGGGAAAAGGTCTTGACGTGGATAAGCCGAGAAATCTGGCAAAATCCGTTACGGTTGAGTAACCGCCAATATAAAATCTATGCCCTTTTTCCTGCTGTTTATAAATGCATAAGGAAAAGGGCATATTTTTTTAAAAAAATAAATTTGAACACAAATTAAAGGTAGACTGCATAATAGAAAGAAAGGAAAGGGGCAATCAACATGGATAACAATGAATTTGAATACAACCAGGGAGCACAGAACAATACACAGGCTTCCGATACTTCATCCGCGACAAGCGGTGTAAATACAGCTTCTCCGTACACAAGCCCGTACACCGGCACAAGCGGACAGACAGGAACACAGAATGGCTTTGCCGGCACACAGCAGCAGACGGTATATGGACAGCAGAATAATTACCAGCAGGGAACACCATATGGACAGGCAAACGGCTACGGCCAGCAGAATGCGTATAACGCATCGGGCAGCTACGGACAGCCAAACGCATACAGCCAGTCCGGAACCTGCCAGAATGCATACGGCCAGCAGCAGATGGGACAGGCAGCACCTAAGATGAAAAAGCAGAAGCCAAAGAGAGAGAAGAAGCCGGGCGGATTTGGCGCAAAGCTTGGCAGATGCGCAGCAATCGCTTTGGTATTCGGACTTGTCGCAGGCGGCACATTTACCGGCGTAAGCTATGCGGGTGTGAAGGTGCTTGGAATCGGTCAATCGGTAAGCACCAGCGCAGATGCCTCAAACGGTGGATCCTCCGATGCGGCAAAGCCACAGGCGGGCGCATCACAGACCTCTGCCAATGTAGAGAAGACAGCTACTGGAGAAGCAAAGGATCTGGCCAGCGTATCAGATATTGTGGAAGAGGCTATGCCGAGCATCGTGGCAATCACCAATACTTCGACCGTAACCTACCAGAGCTTTTTCGGCGGATATCAGCAGTATGAGTCAGAGAGCAGAGGATCCGGTATTGTGATCGGTCAGGATTCTGACTATCTGTACATTGCAACAAATAATCACGTTGTATCAGGAGCTGAGACATTAAGTGTCCAGTTCGCAAATGACACGACCGTTTCCGGTGAAATCCAGGGGACATATGCAGCAAAGGATCTTGCAGTTGTAAAGGTTGCTTTAAAGGATATTGATGCCGACACATTAGCTGCCATCCGCCAGATCACGATCGGCGACTCTGATACCCTTAAGGTTGGCGAGGGTACGATCGCAATTGGTAACGCACTTGGATATGGACAGTCTGTTACGACCGGAATTGTCAGCGCACTTGACCGTACCATCACCGTACAGGATGAATCTACCGGTGCAACTACAACCTGTGACGGACTGATCCAGACAGATGCAGCAATCAACCCTGGCAACAGCGGTGGCGCACTTTTGAATGCACAGGGCGAGCTGATTGGAATCAACTCTGCAAAGTATTCTGACACCAGTGTAGAGGGAATCGGCTATGCGATCCCGATCACAGATGCCATGGAGATCATCAATTCCCTGATCGCAGGGGAGAGCCTTGAAAAGACACAGACCGCTTATCTTGGAATTGGCGGTACGGATGTTTCCAGCGATGTAGCATCTGCATATGCAATCCCGCAGGGAGTCTATGTTAAGGCGGTATATGAAGGAACCGGAGCCGTAGATGCAGGCATCTGCCAGGGAGATATCATCACAGCTATCGATGGTAAGGATATTACCGGAATGAGTGAGCTGCAGAGCGAGCTTACAAACTATTCCGCCGGCGATACCGTGACACTTACCATATGGCGTATGAACAACGGCTACCAGTCTCTTGAACTTCAGGTAACTCTGTCCGAGGCAAGTGCGCTTCAGAATACACAAAACAGCGGTAATTCAGGTGCCAATGGCAACTCCGGCAATAGCGGAAACAATGATAATTCCGGAAATAATGGCAATTTCGGAAATGGTGAGTCAAACGGACAGTCCGGCAACGACGGTGGCAGCAATTTCAACTTCCCGTTCGGCTGGTAGAAGATGGAAATACCGTGACAGCAAAACAGTGTAATACAAATATTATAAAGTAAAATAGGAAACCTCCTGCCAAAATATTTTAAAATCATTCAGGAAAAAGGTTACAAACGATAGCGGATTTGCTATAATAAACAGTAACACTTGAATGTTTGGCAGGAGGTTTCTATTACTATGAGAAAAAAGAAAATCGTGATAGCTCTCGGACATGAAGCACTCGGAAGCACACTTCCGGAACAGCATGCGGCTGCAAAGCGCACGGCGAAGGCGGTTGCGGACTTTATCCGCGGCGATTATCAGGTCGTTATCACACACAGCAATGGTCCGCAGGTCGGAATGATCCACACGGCAATGTCCGAGTTCTGCAGAATATATCCGGAGTATACGGCAACTCCGACCTCTGTCTGCTCAGCGATGAGTCAGGGTTATATCGGATACGATCTTCAGAATGCAATCCGTACAGAGCTTTTAAACAGAGGCATCTACAAGACAGTTTCAACCGTCCTTACACAGGTGGTAGTCGATCCGTACGATGAGGCATTTTATCATCCAACCAAGGCAATCGGCCGTGTTATGACGCGGGAAGAGGCTGAGGAGGAAGAAAAGAAGGGCAATCATGTTACAGAGGTTTCCGGTGGATACCGCAGGATTGTTGCAGCACCGAAGCCGATGGACATTGTAGAGATCGATGCGATCCGCGCACTTTCCGATGCAGATCAGGTCGTGATCGCATGTGGCGGAGGTGGTATTCCGGTTCTTGCACAGGGAAACAATCTGCAGGGCGCAAGCGCGGTCATCGAGAAGGATCTTGCTGCCGGCAAGCTGGCAGAGCTGTTGGATGCCGATATGCTTGTCATCTTAACGAGCGTGGACAAGGTATGCTTATCCTTCGGCAAGGACGAGGAAACAAAGCTTGATACACTTACCGTATCCGAGGCAAAGCAGTTCCTTGCAGACGGCGAGTTTGAAGCAGGCACAATGGCACCGAAGATCGAGGCTGCGATCGACTTTATCGGGGAGTCCGCGATCCGCTCTGTCCTTATCACGAAGCTGAACAAGGACAGCAATGAGATCTCCGGAGGAATGGGAACACTCATTAAAAAGTAATTCTGCTTAAAAAACAGTCCGAAAAATTAGTAAAAACGCATATTGCGAACAACCGGTTGCGCTAGTAATATGATGATATAGCTATGAAAGAGAAAGAAACAGACATAGCGGTATGATCTTTTTATAGCGCAACTTATTTATATCCTATGTCTAAGAGCGGAGGAAATAATTATGAAGAGAAAATGCATAAGTATTTTGCTGACAGCAATGATGACCGCGGCTCTTTTGTCCGGCTGCGGCAAGGATGCTGGCACAGATGCAGATGTGGTAAGCAGTGAGACACCTGCACAGACACAGACTGACGAAGCGGATGGCGGAAACGAAGGCACACAAGCCGCAGACAGCGAAGTGCAGGATACGCAGGAAGAGGAAGAAGATTACGCGCAGGACCGGGAACGCAGAACCGCACCGTCAAACGGCGGACCGATCAGCGCCACATACACACCTGAACTTCCGACAGGGCAGGAAAGTGCTGATATTTATGTGGAGAAGATTGATGATATTCCGGATGATTTTGTCAAGGGAATGGATATCTCCAGCATTCTTTCTGAGGAAGAAAGTGGTGTTGTATATTACAATGAGAATGGGGAGCAGGAAGATTTATTTAAGCTGTTGTGCGATTCGGGAGTTAATTATATCCGCGTCCGTGTATGGAATGACCCGTTTGATGAGAAGGGGCATGGCTATGGCGGCGGTAACTGTGATGCCACGACAGCGGCAATCATCGGATCGCGTGCTGCCGAGTATGGAATGAAGCTCTGCGTGGATTTCCACTATTCCGATTTCTGGGCGGATCCAAGCAAACAGATGTGTCCGAAGGCATGGGAAGGAATGACCGTTGAGGAGAAGGCAAGTGCCTTGTATGAGTATACGGTCGAGAGCCTGAATACCATTATTGATGCAGGTGCCAACGTGGGAATGGTTCAGATCGGTAACGAGATCAACAGCGGAATGTCCGGTGAGACTTCACTTTCTGCCAAGGTCGAGCTGTTAAAGTCTGCAAGCAAGGCTGTCCGTGATGTCGCGGCGGCATGGAATCAGGATATCCAGATTGTTGTCCATTTTACGAACATCAATGATGCAAACAATATTATTAAGATTGCCGGAGAACTGCAGCAGGCAGAACTCGACTATGATATCTTTGGCGTATCTTATTATAATTTCTGGCACGGAACATTGGAGAATCTTACCGATGTGCTTAGTTCCGTTGCGGAGAACTACGGAGTAAAGACCTGTGTGATGGAGACCTCTTATATGTATACCGGCGATGAGGGGGATGCTTCAAGCAATAGTGTTTCTGCGGCGGACGAGGTAGATGGTTATCCGGTTTCTGTCCAGGGCCAGGTAAATAATGTGCGCGACGTCATGGCTGCTACGGTTGCCGGTGGAGGAATCGGCGTGTTCTATTGGGAGGGAGCATGGACTCCGGTAGGAAATGACCTTGTTTCTAACCAGAAGCTTTGGGAGGACTATGGTTCCGGATGGGCAAGCAGCTATGCCGCTGAGTATGACCCGAAAGATGCCGGACAGTACTATGGAGGATCTTCCTGGGACAATCAGGCGTTTTTTGATTTTTCCGGCAATAAGCTTCCGTCATTGGATGTATTTAAGTATGTAAATTATGGTGCTGTCGGAAATGGTCTTGAGGTGCTTGGCGTTGAGAATGTTTCTCTGGAGTATTCCATCGGGGATACGCTCTCCCTTCCGGATGGTGTTTTGGCATACTACAATGACAGCTCCTGCAAGGACCCTGCAGCGGTTACCTGGGATGCAGATCAGATAGCGGCAGTTGATATGAACGCCGCGGGTACATATACCGTGACCGGTACAACAGACAATGGCCTGACCACCGTTGCAACCATTAAGGTGTTAAGTCAGAATCTGTTGCAGAATCCGGGATTTGAGGATGCTGACACCTCCATGTGGGTAGTGACCGAGTCGGCAGCAGGAACCACCGATATCCAGAACAAGGAATCCGATGCACTCTCCGGAGAGAATGCGTTCCACTTCTGGAGCGAGTCGGATATTTCCTTTACCGTGGAGCAGACACTGACAGACCTTCCGGAAGGAATGTACGGTGCAAGCGTCAACATCCAGGGTGGCGATGTCGGAGACAACGCAGAGTTTTACCTTTATGTAAAGGTAGGGGATCTGGTTTATGCTTCCGCAAATGCACAGCTTACCGGCTGGGTGGACTGGAAGAATATGACCATCCGTGACATCTATGTGGACGGAAATACAGATGTTGTGATCGGTGTGTCCGCAAAGGCCGCTCCAAAGGGCTGGGGAACCATTGATGACTTTGAGTTTTTCCCGCAGAATTAATGCTTATGAAGGATGCGAAATTGCTTAGGCGTGATTTCGCGTCCTTTTTTAAATGATTTGATCATGTGGCTGCAATCGGTAAATCCGGTTTCCTGGGCAATGTAGTTCATGTCAAAATCTGTGAACATCAGAAATTCCTCTACCTTATACAGGCGCAGCTCCTCAATGTATTCTTTACAGGTCTTGCCGTATACGGAGAGGAATTTTTTGGCAAAGTACGAATAACTCATGCCGCAGGCTGCGGCAATATCAGAAACCGATATTTTTTGTGAAATATGCTCATCGATATATGCTGTAACACTTGAGATATCAAAATGGGTATCCTCCACATAAAGGTCTGCACTGATATGAAAACCCAGTTCCATCCATATACGCAGCATTTTTAGCAGCAGCTGATGCAGTTCTGTCTGAATAAGAAGGTCATAGCCGTAGCATTTGTTCTCCATCTCCTGAATGCATTTACAGATACTGGAAAAGGCATCCATACGGATCACACTCCCGCAATCAAAAAAGATAGGCATACCCTTGTGGAATGCGGCGGCAAAGATACTCCGGAATTTTGGCGCATAGTGCGGTGTCAGCTGCAGGCGGTTGATATCGAACTTGATTACCGCATAGAAGGGGAGACGCGGAGCATCCGGCAGAATATGGGCGTAAATTGAGTGAACTGCTTCTGGAGGAATGATGATGAGTTCACCAGAGCACAGAATATGATGCTCCTGTCCGATATAAACTTCGATTGCCCCCTGTTTGATATATAGCAGCTCAGCATAGTAATGCCAATGTGGTTTGACCGGAAGAGGCAGGATGGCTGCATCATACCAGAAACATTCGGCAGGGGTGTTCAGATAATCTCCTTCTTCTAATACTGCCATGTGATTTCTCCTAAGATGATAGATTTTTACAATTTCTTGTATATAAAAATCATATCACATTTGCTTGAAAAGTGCTATTCTGACATTCGATTCTTTTGAAACGCATTATGTAATATCGATATTTTTACGATGACAGACAAAGAGGGGGAAAAAGCATGAAAGAAAAACAGTTTCCCAGAACAAAAATGCAATGGCTATGGGATAACATGGAGGGAATGCGGCTTATTTACGGAATCGCAATTCTTGGCACAATCGGATATAATGTGCTGCAGCTTACCGTTCCATATTTTTCACAGCAGATTGTGGATCTGTTCCTGACGGGAGAGGATGCTGCGTACAATATGGCAAACCACAAAGACCTGTTTTACAGGCTGATCATTGCGATGGTCGGGTTTACGCTGGTTCGCACGGTTATGGTGTATCTTACCTGTATGGGGTATGAGCATGTGTCACAGAAGGTTCTTTACCGTGTGCGCAATAAGCTCTTTGACAAGATCGAGCATCAGGACATGACATTTTATAATACTTACCGCACCGGAGATCTGATGACGCGTGTGACGGGAGACCTTGATGCGGTGCGCCACATGATTGCGTGGGTAATTCGCATGATCATTGAATCTTTTGCGCTTATGGGGGCTACGGCTGTTTACTTTTTGTATATGAACTGGAAGCTCGCCCTCTGGCTGCTTGCAATCGCCCCATTTATCTTTCTGATCATCCGCCTGTTCCGTAACCGCGTGGCACCGATGCATGCGCTGCTTCGGGAGAAGCTCGCGGATATGAACACGGCTGCACAGGAGAATATCTCTGGAAACCGTGTGGTCAAGGCGTTTGCAAGGGAAGACTACGAGATGTCCCGTTTTGATGGCTGCAATGCCGACTACGCAAAGACCAACAAGCAGACGGCGTTTACATGGCTTCGGTATTTCCCGGTGATCGAGATCTGCGCAAACCTGCTTCCGGTCGTGCTGCTTCTGGTGGGAGGAATCTTCCTGATCCATGATGAACTGACAATGGGTGAGTATGTTGCTTTCTCCGGGCTTACCTGGGCACTTGCCAACCCGATGCGCCAGCTCGGCAATATCATGAATGAGTTTCAGCGGTTCTCCGCGGCTTCAACAAAGGTTATGGAACTGTATTATTCAGAACCGCAGATCAAAACGGAGGTGGGTGCGATCGACCACGAGCAGCGCTTTGAGGGCAAGGTCGAGTTCCGCAATGTGAGCTTCCAATATGATGACGGAATCCTCCCGGTACTGCGCGATATTTCCTTTACGGTGCTGCCGGGCGAAACGGTGGCAATCATGGGCGAGACCGGATGTGGAAAAACCTCGCTGATCCAGCTGATTCCACGCTTTTATGAACCGACCGCTGGCACGATCCTTGTGGATGACATCGACATCAAGAAGCTGAAGCTGGAACAGCTTCGGAAAAATATCGGACTTGCAACGCAGGATGTCCTGCTTTACTCAGATACGATTGACGGAAATATTGCATATGGAAACAGCCACCTTTCGATAAAAGAGGTAGAGCGCTTCGCAAAGTTCTCCGCAGCGTCGGGATTTATCGATCGTATGCCGGAGGGCTATGATACGATTGTCGGTGAGCGCGGAGTCGGGCTTTCCGGAGGACAGAAACAGCGTATCAGTCTGGCACGTGCACTGGCGGTCAAGCCTGCGATCCTGATTTTGGATGACACAACCTCCGCAGTCGATATGGAGACGGAAAAGCAGATCCAGCAGAGCCTGCAGCAGCTTGACTTTCCTTGCACCAAGATCATTATTGCGCAGCGTATTTCCACAACAAAGAATGCGGATCGCATTCTGGTTCTGCAGGACGGACGAATTATCGAGAGCGGAAATCATGAGCAGCTGATACAGAAGCACGGATATTATTATGAGCTTGTAAAGCTCCAGACCGGTGAGGAGGTGTAACACGAATGGCTGGAAGAAATACATACAAAGAGGACGAAGTCTTAGAAACTCCTTTTGACGTGCGCCATTTGCTACGCGCCTCCGTCTATATCAAAAAGTATTGGAAGAAAATGCTGCTGGCATTTTTGTTCAGTGCGATCGGTGGGATTGCGGGACTGTTTGCGCCGATGATTATACAGCGGGCACTCGATATTGCAATCCCGCAGAAGAATCTGCATATGCTGTATATGCTTGTCGTTACGCTTATCGTGATCTACCTGGTCAGCGTGATCTTTACCACGGTGCGTTCTTATATTATGGTTAATGTCGGACAGGATATTATCTACGATATCCGCAAGGATCTTTTTAACCATTTACAGATGCTGCCGTTCCAGTATTACGATGACAGACCACACGGCAAGATTCTGATCCGCGTGGTAAATTATGTAAATTCGGTATCCGATATGCTTTCCAACGGGCTGATCAATCTGGTTCTTGAAATTTTGAACCTGGTCTTTATCGTTATTTTTATGTTTATTGTTGATGTCAGGCTTTCGCTGGTTGTCATGGCGGGCGTTCCGATACTGGCAGTATTTCTTTTCTGGATCAAGAATAAGCAGCGAAAGGCATGGCAGGCGGTTTCCAATAAGAACTCAAACCTGAATGCCTATCTGCAGGAGAATATCGTTGGTGCGCGCATCACGCAGATCTTTGCAAGAGAGGACGAAAATGCCGGGATCTTCCGCACACTCTCCGAGCGGTGCAGGGATGCCTGGATGTGGGCTGTCCGGTACAGCAATCTGGTGTGGCCGGGAATCGACAGTATCTCCGTATTTGTCCGTGCGGCAATTTTTGTATTCGGACTTGTGATTTTTGGACAGGGAAATGAATCACTCGGAACAATCGTTGCAATCTCAAGCTATGCATCAAGCTTCTGGCAGCCGATTATGAACCTTGGCAATATTTTTAACAACTTTATCAACAATATCGCATATCTGGAGCGTATCTTTGAGACCATGGATGAGCCGGTCAGTGTCGCTGATGCTGAGGATGCGGAAGAGCTTCCACCGATCAGGGGCAAGGTCACATTCGAGGATGTAAGCTTTGCCTACGAAGAGGGCAAGCCGGTACTGGATCACGTTTCCTTTGTGGTCAATCCGGGGGAGAGCGTTGCGCTCGTAGGTCCGACAGGAGCAGGAAAAAGTACGATCGTGAACCTGATCTCGCGTTTTTATAATGTCGGGGACGGAAGGGTATTGATCGATGATCATGATATTGCCGGGGTGACGCTTCACTCCCTGCGCTCGCAGATGGGAATCATGCTTCAGGACAGCTTTATCTTTTCCGGAACGATCGAGGACAATATCCGCTATGGCAGGCTGGATGCAACGGCAGAGGAGATCGCCCGCGCGAGCAAGGTGGTCTGTGCGGATGAATTTATCCGGAACATGCCGGACGGCTATAAGACACAGGTACGGGAGCGCGGAGCTGTTCTTTCGCAGGGACAGAAGCAGCTGATCTCCTTTGCGAGAACACTTTTGTCGGATCCGGCAATCCTGGTGCTTGACGAGGCAACCTCCAGCATTGATGTGCAGACGGAGAAGGCGCTTCAGAAGGGACTGGATGCGCTCTTAGAAGGACGAACCTCATTTATCATCGCGCACCGACTGTCTACAATCAAAAATTGTGACAAGATCATGTATGTGGATCAGGGGCGGATCATCGAATGCGGAACACATGAGGAACTGCTTGCAAAGAAGGGACATTATTATCATCTGTATACCGCCCAGATGGAAGATATCGGTTAGACCGAGGGTTGACTATTTGACCACGGTGTGATACCATAATAATATCTATTTTGATAAAAATTTAACAATATTCAGGAGGTTACTTTGATGAGCGAGCTTAAGAACTTGACACTTGAAGTCGCAGATGAGGTTGCAGTTCTTGCAATTTCCAGACCGGCAGCACTTAACGCATTAAACAGCGAGACTTTGGATGAACTGAACGAGGTTCTTACTGAGATCGAGGCAAGAGATGATGTAAAGGTATTGATCCTTACCGGCGGACCGGACAAGAAGGGCAATGAGTTTAAGTCTTTCGTTGCTGGTGCTGATATTGCAGAGATGGTAAACTTCACCGCTCCGGAAGCAAGAGCATTTGGTATCCGTGCATCTGTTCCATTCTTCAAGCTGATGAATATGCGCCAGGTAACAATCGCTGCTGTAAACGGCTTTGCACTCGGCGGTGGATGTGAGATCGCAATGGCTTGTGATATCCGTATCGCATCTGACAACGCTATCTTCGGACAGCCGGAGACAGGTCTTGGAATCATTCCGGGATTCGGCGGAACCCAGAGACTTGCACGTCTTGTTGGAATGGGACGCGCAAAGGAGATGATCTTTACCTGTGACAACATCGATGCAAACGAGGCTTATCGTATCGGACTTGTCAACAAGGTAGTTGCAAAGGAAGAACTTATGGCAACTGCAAAGGCAATGGCAGCTAAGATCATTTCTAAGGGAAGCTACGCGGTATCTGTTGCTAAGGCTGCAATCAACAACGGCTATGACATGGATATCAAGAACGCTGTTGAGATGGAAGCAAACCTCTTCGGTGTTGTGAATGATACACATGATAAGAAGGAAGGAATGGGAGCTTTCTTGGAGAAGAGAGCTGCTGAGCTTACCGACTTCTAATTGAAAATCTGATAGGTATTGTCGGAAATGACAAAAATGAGGCGGCTGCACAGGTTTTGTGCAGCCGCCTTTTGGCTGTGTGCATTATAGGAATTATGCCATTCCGTTTACGGTCTTGTATTTGTAGAGCATTTCTGCGTGGTTCTGCTCCTCAATCTGGATGTCAGCAAGCAGCTTGCGAAGCTTTGAATTTGCAAAGTTAAAGACATTGCTGTTGTATTCTCCGGAAACGAGCTTTTCAGTTCCGATGCAGTCGGTTGCCAGAAAGGCATCGGCCTTTTTATCCTCGGAATTGGTCATGCTGTCGTAGGTTGCGGTCGGATTGTACTCACTTCCGTCGGAGTCGTTGCAGTTGCAAGCCGGAACGGTTCCGGTCAACACCTGACTAAGGGTGTCATAATGGCGTTGCTCCTTCTGCTCTAACTGGTTGAAAAGATCGCGGAGTACAGGGTCTTTTGCTTCCTGACCATAGCGTTTGTACTTTTCGATGCAGCTCTGTTCCTGAGTCTGCAGATCCTGGATTGTGGTTGTTTCTTTTTCAGATAATACCATTGGGATACCTCTTTTCCTTATTTTGTCAGGATATAGTATTGCACTGGATTTGGAAATTTATGCAGGGTATGCTATAATAAGCGAAGCTTTTTGAGATGGGCGCTGCGGATGAATGCTTGCATGATTGGAGCGCGTGTCAAAAAAGTTTAAAGAACTAGAAGAAAAGTGAGGTAGCGGACATGTGGGCTTATGAGAGCGTTTTTTATCAGATATATCCGTTGGGATTTTGCGGTGCGCCCTTTGAAAATGATGGGGTATTGGAGCATCGCATCTTAAAGGTGAATGACTGGATTTTGCATATCAAGAAGCTGGGAGCAAATGCGATTTATTTTTCACCGGTATTTGAATCGGATACGCATGGGTACAATACCAGAGATTATACAAAGATTGATACCAGACTCGGAACGAATGCGGATTTTGCGGGAGTGTGCAAGAACTTGTCCGAGGCGGGGATCAAGGTCGTGCTGGATGGCGTGTTCAATCATGTCGGAAGAGGCTTCTGGGCGTTTCAGGATGTACTCAAAAACCGCGAGGCATCCCCGTATGTCAACTGGTTCTCGCGGATTGCCTTCGACGGCAATTCCAACTATAACGATGGACTGTGGTACGAGGGCTGGGAAGGCAATTACGATCTCGTAAAATTGAACCTTCGCAACGAGGAGGTCATCCAGCATATTTTTTCGGCGATCCGCGGATGGGTGGATGAATTTGGCATTGATGGGCTGCGCCTGGACGTGGCGTATTGTCTGGATCATGATTTCCTAAGACGGCTGCGTACATTCTGCAACGAACTAAAACCGGACTTTTTCCTGGTCGGTGAGACCTTACACGGGGACTACAACCAGATCATGAATGACGGAATGCTCCATTCGGTGACCAACTATGAGTGTTACAAGGGACTGCATTCGAGCTTTAATTCCATGAACATGTTCGAGATCAATCATTCCCTGCTGCGGCAGTTTGGACCGGAGCAGTGGACACTTTACAAGGGCAAGCACCTGCTCTCATTCGTGGATAATCATGATGTGACGAGAGTGGCAAGCATCCTGAATAATCCGGCGCATCTGCCGCTGATCTATGCGCTGGCATTTGGTATGCCGGGCATTCCGTGCGTGTATTACGGAAGCGAATGGGGCGCGACCGGCCGAAAGGAGGAGGGAGATCCTTCCCTGCGCCTTTCGTACGACAAGCCGGTCTGGAATGATCTCACCGACTGGATACAGCATCTTGCAGAGGCTAAGAAAAGCTCAAAGGCATTGCAGTACGGGGATTTCCACTCGGTTGTACTGACAAATGGACAGTGCGTATTTAGACGGGAGTGGGAAGGCGAAAAGGTATTTGTTGCAATCAATGCAACAGAACATCCATTTTTTGCAGGATTTGATGCAGAGGGTGGTCATGCTGTGGACTTAATTACAGGCGAAGAGATGCAGATTTCGGGAGGGTATGAACTTCCGGGATACAGCGCATACTTCTGGAAGCTTGTGTAGATTGGAATTGATATGCTGGATGATTTTGCACTGGAACAACTAATTGAACCGCTTCAACGCTGGTTCTTGGGAAGCGCGCGGGTATTGCCGTGGAGGGAGAACCCGACACCTTACTATGTCTGGATCTCCGAGATCATGCTGCAGCAGACACGCGTGGAGGCAGTCAAGCCATATTTTGAGCGTTTCATCGGGGAGCTGCCGGATATAAAAGCGCTTGCGGACTGCCCGGAGGACCGCCTGCTAAAGCTGTGGGAGGGACTTGGCTACTATAACCGGGTCCGTAACTTAAATATCGCGGCAAAGCAGATTGCCTCGGATTACGGCGGGGCTATGCCGGGAAAATATGAGGAACTGCTTAAGCTAAAGGGCATCGGGCATTATACCGCGGGCGCGATCGCATCCATCGCTTTTGGACAACCGGTTCCTGCGGTGGATGGAAATGTGCTGCGCGTTATCTCGCGCGTGACGGCGGACGATTCCGATATTATGAAACAATCCGTCCGGAACAATATGGAGGAGCACCTGCGCGGGTTGATGGAGACGTATGCCGCACAGGGGAGCTTAAAGCCTTCGATGTTCAATCAGGCGTTGATGGAGCTGGGCGCGATGGTATGTGTGCCGAACGGGCAGCCACATTGTGAGGAGTGTCCGTGGCAGGATATGTGTCTGGCAAGGAAAGAGCAGCGGATCCACGAGCTTCCGGTCAAGACAAAAGCAAAAGAGCGCCGCATAGAGGAGCGCACCGTGTTTGTTATCCGCGACGGAGAGCGGGTGATCCTTGGAAAACGTCCGAAGAAGGGGCTGCTTGCCGGACTGTATGAGTTCCCTAATATTGAGGGAAGCCTAAGTCCAAAGGAAGCACTTGGCTATTTGAAGGGGCAGGGATATTCACCGATCCGTATCCAGCCCCTGCCGGAGGCAAAGCACATCTTCTCCCATGTGGAATGGCACATGACCGGATATTTGGTGACGGTTTCGGAACTTGATGCGGCGGAAGTGTCAGACGAGGTAAAAAAGCAGCAGTTCATGGTGGAGGTCGAGGAAGCGAGAGACCACTACGCGATCCCCACTGCGTTTTCAAAATATGCCGCGTATATGAATATACCGCTTGGAAAATAGAAAATTGATTTTACTACGCAAAAATAGCTGAGGCGATAAGCCCCAGCTATTTTTATGGAGAAAACGATGAAGAACAAATTTAGCCCATGATGGCTTCAACGGTTACTTCGGAACCGGATACCATCTCAACCGGAATGACGCAGCCCGCAACAGGCGTGCCATTGACGGTAAGGGACTTGATACCCTTCTCTACATGATCCGGATTCTTGACGGTGATGTGGTAGGTTACACCACGGAAATCACGCTTCGCCTCAAATCCATCGAGTGAAGAAGGAATACACGGATCAACTGCAAGTCCGTCATAATCCGGACGGATTCCGAGGATGTACTGTGATACATCAAGGAATGTCCATGCAGCAGTACCGGTCAGCCAGCTATTCTTAGCTTCGCCAAAGTTTGGTGCATCTTTTCCGGCAATCATCTGAGAGTATACATACGGCTCGGTGCGGTGAATCTCGCTGATGTCCTCAATGTAAGCCGGGCATGTGCGGGTGTATACCTGCCAAGCGCGGTTACCGCGTCCGATAACGGTCTCTGCGATGGAGATCCAAGGATTGTTGTGACAGAAGATACCGGCATTCTCTTTGTATCCTGGTGGATAAGAGGAAATCTCGCCAAGCTCAACGTGGTATCTGTGGTATGGCGGCTGGAGAAGCACGATGCCGTATTTAGTATCGAGATACTTCTCAACAGACTGCATGGACTTTAAGCAGTAGCCTTCGTCCTTGCCGATCTCTGCCATTACGCAGAAGCCCTGCGGCTCGATGAAGATCTTGCCGTCCTCGCATTCCTTGGAACCGATCTTGTTCTTGTAGTGGTCGTATGCGCGGAGGAACCATTCACCGTCCCAGCCGGCATCCATAACGGTGGCACTCATCTTGTCGATCTCTTTCTGTGCCTGTGCTGCCTCCTCGTCCAGTCCGCGGTGCTTGCAGATCTCAACATAATCCTTGCCATATTTTACGAACATTCCGGCGATGAATACGGATTCTGCATTCGGTCCCTCGGATGGTCCGAAGGTCTGGAAGGATTCGCCCGGCTCCTCGGAGAAGCAGTTTAAGTTCAGACAGTCATTCCAGTCCGCACGTCCGATCTGTGGAAGACCGTGAGGTCCGATGTGGTTGACGGTATAATTGAAGGAGCGGCGTAAATGCTCCATGAAATCGGTTGCCTTGGACTCGTCGTTGTCGTAAGGGGTGATCTCATCGAGGATGCTGTAATCGCCCGTTTCCTTTATGTATGCAGCGGTTCCTGCGATCAGCCATAACGGATCATCATTGAAGCCGCTTCCGATGTCTGCGTTGCCCTTCTTGGTAAGAGGCTGGTACTGATGGTAAGCGGAGCCGTCCTCAAACTGCGTGGAAGCGATGTCAAGGATTCTCTGTCTTGCGCGATCCGGGATCAGGTGAACGAAGCCGAGCAGATCCTGACAGGAATCTCTAAATCCCATACCACGGCCGATTCCGGACTCAAAGTAGGAAGCGGAACGGCTCATGTTAAAGGTTACCATACACTGGTACTGATGCCATACATTGACCATGCGGTCGAGCTTCTCCTCGGAGGATCTGACAGTAAAGTGGGAGAGAAGACCGTCCCAGTATTCCTTTAATGCTGCGAGTGCGGCATCTGCCTTCTCGGTGGTGTTGTAGCGCTCAAGCATCGCATCTGCTGGCGCACGGTTGATCACGCCCTCCTCCGGACGGCCGATCCATTTTTCGGCAACCGGATTCTCAACATAGCCAAGAACAAATACGAAGGTCTTGCTCTCGCCCGGTGCCAAAGATACACAAAGCTGGTGGGAACCAACCGGAGCCCAGCCGCTTGCAACGGAGTTCTTGGAGGTTCCGGTAACGACAACCTCAGGCGCGCTGTTCTCGCCGTAAGCACCGAGGAAGGAATCCCTGTCGGTGTCAAAGCCGGCAACCGGTGCATTGACTGCGTAGACTGCATAGTGATTGCGGCGCTCGCGGTACTCGGTCTTGTGGAAAAGCTGTGATCCGTCTGCATGGATCTCAACCTCACCGGTGGAGAAGTTGCGCTGGAAGTTGGTCATATCGTCCATCGCATTCCACAGACAGAACTCTACATAAGAAAATACCTGAAACTCCTTCGGAGCATCAGAGTTATTTGTTAAGGTAAGTTTATTGATCTCGCAGGTGTCGCCCATCGGAACGAAATCAGTAAGCTGTGCGGTCAGACCATTCTTGCTGCCGGTAAACTGGGAGTAGCCCATACCGTGGCGGCATTCATAGGAATCAAGCTCTGTCTTGGTCGGCATCCAGCCCGGATTCCAGATCGTGTTTCCTTCCTTAATATAGTAGTAATGACCGTTGCTGTCGTAAGGAACATTGTTGTAACGGTAGCGGGTCAAGCGGAGAAGCTTTGCATCTTTGTAGAAACTGTAGCCGCCGCAGGTGTTAGACACCAGAGAGAAGAAATCTTCGCAGCCAAGGTAATTGATCCAAGGGAGCGGGGTCTTCGGGGATGTGATGACGTATTCTTTGTTGGCGTCATCGAAAAATCCAAACTTCATATTTAGATCCTCCTAAATTATTTTTGAAATACATATCGAAAA
>ERZ1034998.234-NODE-234-length-38652-cov-16.303443_pt1 | contig 38652 bp, 28 predicted proteins | sample MGYA00520621_ERZ1034998 | MGnify/ENA primary metagenome ERZ1034998 (study PRJEB33766, sample SAMN09781748) | gut metagenome | biome: gut microbiome | host: Homo sapiens | place: Madagascar | study: EMG produced TPA metagenomics assembly of the PRJNA485056 data... | reverse complement strand
AATAAAAATAATAGATAAATCTTTGGTAAATTATTATCAAGTTAAATTGACTCATTCTAGAAGAAACGAGAATTCATATGAAAGCTTAATCGATCTAAGATTAAAGCTACGTGATTTTTTTAATTCATATGCTGAATATAATAATATTAATGTTTCTTGCTTCGATACTATGGAATTTGATGTATCAAAATTCTATTTATCAAGGATGATTAGAAAAGAAAGATATAAAACTTGTAAGCAATTGTTTAAGAAATTAAATAAAGATGATCTTTATTTAAAGGGATTATCTTTAACTAAGGTCGATGGCGAATCTAAAAGTAGGAAAATATATTTCTTTTTCTTAAAACACCATATGTTTATGCCGATATACTTTTATTTCAAGAATAAAATATAGGAGCTATAAAAATGATTTCCTTATGTGTATGTGTATATAATTCCGAACATTATCTAGATGATTTATTTAAATCGTTTATAAAGCAGACAAGGAAGGATTTCAAGGTTTTAGTTGTCGACAATAATTCTACAGATAATTCTATTGAAGTAATAAGCAAATATAAGAATGATTTAGATTTAAGAATTGTAAAAGAAGAGAAACAAGGAATTCAATTTGCGAGGCAAAAAGCACTGGATGAGATTGAGACCGATAACTTTTGCTTTATAGATAGCGATGATGTTATTGGGGACAAATATATTGAAACAATGTATTTGTTAATTGATAAATATGGTGAAGATTATGTTCCTGAGGTTTGCTATAAAGTGTTTGATGATGGAGATACAATTCCAAGCACACAGATATCTAGTAAAACTAAACTGTTGAATAAAGAAAAAGGTAATTGCTATGGCTACTGTATCTATAAGAATAAAATAAGACAAGGAAACTTGTGGAACAAATGCTATTTTATTAAAGTTGTTAAAGCTAATAACATTACTTTTGATGAACGTATTTCATGCGGTGAAGATAGATTATTCCATGATAAATATATTAATTGTGTTAAAGGCATAGCTTTGAATTTTTCAGAGCTTTATTTCTATAGGGTGAGAACAAATTCACTTGTCAACAATATAGAAAGAACCCCAATACATTTGAAAAAGATTATGACTGAAAGAATTTATATAGAATATGTTGATAATGTAATTAAGAAAAATACACGTGATTTTATTCGTTGGTCTAAAGAAAAAGCTTATCTATTAAAAAAGTATTATCATTTCTATTTAGAATTAAATGATAATAATAATGCTGAAATAGAAAAGAAAGAAGTAATGAAAACTTTAATGAAGGGATTGTTTTCTTTTGCTTTTTATCCTAGTGCAAAATTAAATCTGTTGCTCAAAATTATATTGTTTAAGAAATACATAAAATGAAAATAAATCAATCAGGAAACCTTATTATGAGTAGGAATGTATTAGTGACTGGTGGAGCTGGATTTATAGGATCTAACTTCTTGGAATATATGCTAAATAAATACCCAAACGATTTGCTCGTATGTTTGGATGATTTAACTTATGCAGGAAATTTAAATAATTTAGATCCTATTATTAATAATTCTAATTTTGTATTTGCTAAAGGAAATATATGCAATAAAGAACTAGTTAATTCTTTGTTTAACAAATATAGGTTTGATATTGTTATAAATCTAGCGGCGGAAACACATGTAGATAGATCTATTAATAATCCAGATATATTTTATAAATCTAATATTATTGGAACTACAGTTTTGTTAGATGCATGTCTTAAATTTGGAAAAGTTAAATTTCATCAAGTTTCGACCGATGAGGTTTATGGAGACCTTCCTTTAGATTCTAAATATAGATTTACTGAAGAATCTATTTTAAGACCTTCTTCTCCTTATTCATCATCCAAAGCTTCAGCTGATCTAATAACTTTATCTTATTTTCGAACATATGGATTGCCAGTGACTATTTCTAGATGCTCAAATAACTTTGGACCTAATCAACATTTAGAAAAACTAATTCCGCTAGTTATTAGCAAAGCTTTAAATGATGAAAAGATACCAGTTTATGGAACGGGATTGAATATAAGAGACTGGATATATGTAGATGATCATTCATCAGCTTTAGATTTGATTATAGATAAAGGTCAAGCTGGTCAAATTTATAATGTTTCTACTCACAATGAAAAAACGAATTTAGAAATAATAAAGCAAATATTAGAGATGATTGATAAACCAGAATCATTAATTAATTTTGTTTCTGATAGACCTGGTCACGATAGAAGATATGCTTTAGATTCGACTAAATTAGAAAAATTGGGCTGGACATATAGTAATAATAATTTTAATATGAATTTGCAAAGAACTATCGATAGCTATCAATGTAAATCTAAAAAATAAAACAATGGAGATTTGAGTCTCCATTGTTATTTTTTTAGAATTCTTTGCCCCAGTTTTTATGAGTTAATGTTTGGTACTTTACATAAATTCTATCTTTCGGAATTTGTGGTAAAGCATCGATGATTGTATTGACTGCAACTTTGGAATATTCAGTATATGTTTCTTCTGGCTGATCTAAGTAAAGAGCTACAGAGATTAGTGCAGTAGGTCCTTCTATTCCACCAAAATACATATAAGCTTGATCTTTGATGGAGACCATTACTCTACTTTCAGGTTTACCTGGAAATATGCTTATATTTCCACCTAAACCTTTTTTAATTTTATCAGCTATTTCTTTGCTGATTTTCTCACTGGTTGTAACTTCTATCATTGGCATAAGAATAAGTCCTCTTTTCTTTTATATTTTACTATGATTCTTCATTAAAGAAAAATCAATTGTTAATTGATAGCAATTTGGCTTAAAGCATAAGCTCTAGCAATTTGCTTTTCTTTTTGTTTTGTTAGTTCATTAAATAAGCAGAGACAAATCATGAAATGAATTGGAGTGAAGTATATGTTGGTTAGGTTGATAGTCATTCCTATGCATAGATAACACATATATTCGAATAAGAAAGATGTTTTTGTTGATTTGCTTAATTGATTAAAGGAATAATGTATTCCAATAATATTTATTATATTTTGGAATACAAATTTTAAAATGTTACCCCTATACAAATATTGGAAATACAAATTGTCTATATACATTCTATCAACATATTTGTCACCCCCTAATAAAGTAGGTGTTATGTTCTTTATGTAGTAATTCATATACCAAAGACGACCGCTCAATAAATCGTTTAAGGTTCCTGTTGGCATGTAAAGAGCAAGAATAATGGAAACAATAGCGAATATAGGAAACGCAAAGGTGACTATAGCCTGAATTCCTTTATATTTTATTAAAAGTTTGAATGGATAATATAGGAAAAGGACTAAGAAGGCGAAGATAAATATAGTTCTGCTTTTACATCCCATATAAACGATATAGGAAGAAGCAAACACAAATAGAATGGTAAACCAATTTTGCTTATATGCAATCATAAACATCATCATTATAAAAATGAATAATAGACCAGCATGATTAGGGTGAGTGAATCCCATAGACCAACGAATTAATTCACCAGTTTGGTCATTAAACATATTGTCCGAATAATGAAATCCAAAGAAATAAGATAAGAATGCAATTAAACAAAATCCAATTAATAATGCCCAAAATCCTATTTTTAATGCTTTTTTATAATTTGCTTTATAAATGACAAGTACAGCGGATGTTGCAAATGCAGGTAAAGCATCGTTTCCAAATAATGCCCAGAAGCAAGATACTATATAAAATAAAAGACCGTATTTAATTTCTTTGTTTGATGGATGGTTAAAGAAGAAAATAAAAAATGATGTTATTAAAGAGAACAACATGAATAATGTTGTTCGATGAGGAAGAGTATTTATGAATCTTTCTATGATAGGATAAAAAACATATATGCAAAAAAAGAAATAAGAAACAATCCTATTTGTTCTACTTAACTCGGGTTTCTTCTTTAAATAAATTACATTTTCCATAACCTAACCAATATTATATTTCAAAGAATGTAAAAATAATATGAGTTTTGTATATTGAAAACAGCTTTGAATTTGTATTGCTCTTTGTACTGCATATTAAAAAATTATTTCAATCAAACGACCGATTGTAACGAGGACTTCATCAAAAGAAATCTCTTTGGCATAGCTTGTCTTCCTCGAAAAAGATTCCCATATTTTCCTCTGCATCGGACTCGATGAGACAGATTCAAATGTCTTCATCGCCTTATCTTCATCAATTTCAAATTTTCTGCATCGGCAGGTCTCCTTAAAAGCCGTTTTTAATGTGTCATCATTCTTCTCAACAAGCTTCGCCAAAACATAAAGATCATATAGATCCTTCGCCCTGCTGTTGAGGGCGCCCCTAACGAGGAATGTTTGCATCTTCTCAGCGACGACACTCTCAATGGAATAGCTCTTAAGATGAAATGTCTCTCCGGTAACAAGACATTGATATTCATAATTTTGATCCGATGGATACACGATATCTGCTGTGGCCAAATCGATATCAAATCGTTGTCTGATGTTTTCAAGTCTTCCCTCGATAGAAATGCTGAAGCCTCCGTAGACATCATCATTTTTGATTTCCGAATCTCCGATATATAGGAAAGAAACGTTATCATCCGCACTCACTTTGCAAATTTCCTTTATGACATCGACGATTTCGACGCGTTCCAAACGTATTTTCCTGACGATAAAGTCAATGTCCATCGTCGCTCTATTCTCAATGCCAAGAACGGATGAGAGGAACAGTCCTCCCTTGAGTATAAACTTTTCTGAATATGGAGACAGGGAAAGTCTTTTCAGAAAGCAGTCAAAAAAATATCTCGAGTAGACGACATTTGTACTTATCCCCTTCTCCTTCGCTATATTAAGTACCCTTGCAGAGAGAGAATCCTTATTTATTCTCATAATCCATCGCCTCCAAAACCTGATACACCTTCTCTTCTATCTTACGTATTCTTGCGTATTGAAAAAGAAAATCCAGGTCTTTGTCCTTTCTCTTCAAGAATGACTTCACTGCCTTCAAAAACAGCTCGGAATCATAATCATTCCTTTTCCTGATCATTTCAACGACCATCTTCTCTTTAGAGAAACATATTACGACATTTCCGAACATAGTCTCGACATCAGTGTTCCCCAGTTCAAAGAGCTTGATATTATTCTCAATGTGACATATGGCGTTAAACTCGATGTTTTCTTTTCTCACCCGACTGCCCTTTGGAATCGTGAACTCAACCGACTCAGGAATCCTGTCGGTCAGTCCTAAGAGATAAAGAGCCGTTATGCCAGAATACACTATCTTTGGATACCTTCTTTGAAGTTGGAAGAGGTCATCGATTGCTCCTATCTCCTTCGTGTACACGCCGCGCCTTATTTTAATGAGTCCATGAGATCGGACGTACCTTGCAAATGATGCCGGAGCCACCCCGTTTGCGATAGCGTCTTTTCTAGATATACATCCATCGCCAGTCTCCAACATCCTTTCAATCGTGCTATAATTTTGATTCATTCGTATCACCTTTTTCATTATTAGTGTAACCGATGTATCAAAAGAAATCAATACATTGCGCTAATTCTTTATACAAAATGGGAGGCGTTTATGACGGCCTCTTTGAAGGCATGCCAAAAGTGAGAACGGAGAAAAGTTTTGCATCTCTTTAGCGTATCCACTTTATAAGGAAAATTTATAGCTAGAGTTTTTAGAAATTACTTCCGCCTAATCCCCAATGATCGACTTCTCTATAATTTATATAGATTCTATCTGGATCAATTTTAATTGTTCTAGATAATAAGTCAGTAGTTTTTCTTGTCATCGGGTCAAAATCATTTTTTGATATTGTTCCATAGACGCTGATTTCTACTATGGCACTATATTCATTTGAACCTTTGAAATACATTGAATCAGATTCAACGTTGTCGAATGCAATCATCAACCAGTCTTCAGTTTTATGGAGAGTGGTTATTAATTGACCTAGACCAGTCTTTAAATCTGTCTTGTCCTTAAGGGACAAGGATTTGTTTGTTGTTATTCTAATAAAAGGCATTTATATCACCTCTTTACTTTATGATTTCAGGCTCTTTATTAACTCTTTCAACAAATCTATTGAAGCCTTCTAATCCAGCTTCGTCTTGCTTATAAACACCGGCATCTTCGAGACATCTAGCGAATACTAATCCAGTTTCTCTTTCGACAATTTCCTTTACATTAGAAAAGTTGATATCTGAATATTTTTCTTTGATCTGCTTAGCCCAGTCTGCATGTTTTTCTGTTAATGGATCAGATGCAGGGTCGATGTTATTCACTAATTCGTCTTCAAGTTTTGCTAATTCTTTATTCAATCTTGAAGGTAAAACAGCCAATCCCATAACCTCAATCAATCCGATGTTTTCCTTCTTGATATGCCATAATTCTTGATGAGGATGATAGAGACCTAAAGGATATTGATCAGTAGTGATGTTGTTTCTTAATACTAATTCTAATACGTATTGATCTTTGACTTTATGTGCTATAGGAGTGATAGTGTTATGAGGTTCACCATTAGTTTCTGCATATATGAATGATTGCTCGTCGGTGTATCCACGCCATACTCTTAAAATCTTATCTGCTAATGCAATCAATCTCTTAGGATCTCTTGATGACAACCTAATATCAGACAAAGGCCATCTTACATATCCAGCTTTTACATCGGTGTAATTGGTAAATACAATTTCTTCTTCTATCGGAGCTTTAAACATCGGGAAGATGTAGTTTCCACCTTGGTAGTGATCATGAGTTAAGATAGAGCCGCCGACAATAGGAAGATCGGCATTTGATCCGAGAATATAATGAGGGAACTTTTCAACGAAGCCTAATAGGTGTTCGAAGCAATCGTGGTTGATTGCCATAGGGACATGCTCGCTGTTGAATACGATTGCGTGTTCGTTGAAATAAGAATATGGAGAATATTGGAAGAAATATTTCTTTCCTGATAATTCAAAAGGAATAATTCTAATAGTTTCTCTTGCAGGATGATTCAATCTTCCAGCATATCCTTCGTTTGAAGGACAGAGCTGGCATTTAGGATAAGAAGATTGCTTCATCAATTTTGCAGCTGCTATAGCTTTAGGATCTTTTTCAGGCTTTGAAAGGTTGATTGTTATATCTAGATCACCATAAGGTGTGGCAGTTTTCCACTTTAAGTCCTTCTTGACTCTATAGGCACGGATATAGTCAGTGTCTTGAGAGAACTTGTAGAACCAATCTGTAGCTTTCTTTGGAGAAGTTCTATATTTAGTGTTGAATTCTTTAATTACATTTGAAGGTCTATCCACGAAGACGGACATGACTTTTGTATCGAATAAATCTCTATAAACGGTAGAATTCTCAGGGAATAAATTCTTTTCAAAAGCAAAGTCTAGAATCTCTTTTAATGTCGATTCTAAATTTACATTTTTGTATTCCTCTTCTGGTTCATTGTATTCATCTAGTCCAAGGATTGCTAGTAAAGAGTTTGTGCAATAAATCTTATCATCTTCTTTAATTAATTTTTTCTCTAATGCATAAGTGACGAGCTTTTTAATTGATTGATCTATCATTTTATTTTTCCTTTCATGATTTAAGCAAATAAAAGGCACGTGAGTGCCTTTTATTATTTGCTAAAGAACTTTTACTACACTAGGTCCATCACCGACAGAGACGACATAGAACGAAGGTTTATATTGTGTTCTCTCGCAGTAAATCTTAGCAACATTTTGCTTATATGAATCGATGAACTCGTCCTTGACCAAGGCGACGATACATCCGCCCCATCCACCGCCAGTCATGCGAACACCTATGACTCCATTTTGAACTCTTGAAGCATCTACTAAGACATCTTGCTCATGACATGTTGCTTCATAGTCATAACGAATAGAAGCACCTGCTTCATTCATCAAATCGCCGAAGTTATCAATCTTGCCTTGCTTTAAGACTTCAACAGCTTTGAGTGTTCTCTCATTTTCGGATATAGCATGTTTTGCTCTTCTCCAACAAGTAGGATTTTTAATAGCAGTGCCTAATTGATAGAAATCTTCCAATTGTAAATCACAAAGATTTTCCAACTCAGGTTTGACTGTCTTTAAGTCTTTGAAAGCTTCTTCTGCTTGTGCACGACGTTCATTGTATTTAGAGTCAGCTAATGAGTGAGGCTTGTTTGTGTTTGTGACTACTATTTTTGCACCGTTTAATTTGATAGGTGCATAGACGAATTCAAGTGAGCTAGTATCGAGGAAGATTGCACAATCTTTCTTTCCCATAGCTGATGCGAATTGATCCATTATTCCACAATTTACACCATTGAAATTGTTCTCGGAGTATTTGCCGATTTTAGCAAGATCAATATTGGTGATTGTTGTCCAATTGAACATATCTCTAAGGACATATCCCATCAATACTTCGAGTGAAGCAGATGAGGATAAACCTGAACCGGCAGGAATATCGCCACCGACAACAGCATCAAAACCATGGGTGGCTCTTAATTTTCTAGCTTTGTTGAATGCCCAAATAACGCCTTTAGGATAAGCAGTCCATCCTAAAGTTTTTACATATTGTTTGTCAGGGTTCTCATGGGAGAAAATGTTCTCGAGCTTGTCTTCGTATTTTCTTTCAGGTTTGATGTTGATAGAAAAGAAACGGATGGCGCTGTCGGTTCTAGGCTTTACTATCATGTATGTTCCTATTGTTAAGGCACAAGGGAAGACATGTCCACCTAGATAATCTACATGCTCGCCGATAAGGTTAACACGTCCGGGAGCAAAGTATATTTTTGCTCCTGTAGTGTCACCATAAAGTTCTTCGAACTTCTTGGTAATGGAATCTACAATTTCTTGATTCATAGATGTTTTTACTCCTAATGTATGGGTTTACAATGCAATTATAGATTAAGTAAGTAAGAAAAGAACAAATCTAAGAAAAAAATCTAAATAATGTGAAATAATACCCAAAAGAACTAGAGAAAAGTTGATAAAAATAGCTAATAATTAGCGTATAAATTATACAAAGAATAGAAGGGAGGTGGATATGTTAAAACTGGTTAATATAAAGAAAGATTATATTGTTGATAAAGACTTGAAAACAACGGCTTTAAAGGGAATATCCTTATCTTTTGGAGAGAAGGGATATGCTGCTATTTTAGGTCCTTCGGGTTGTGGAAAAACAACTTTGTTAAACATTATTTCTGGATTGGACAGATATACAAAGGGTGATTTGATAATCGATGGAAAGTCAACAAAAGAATATAAGGATAGAGATTGGGATAATTATCGTAATAAAAAGATAGGAATAATATTTCAATCTTACAATTTGATTCCCCATCTTTCTATCTTGGAAAACACAGAGTTGGCTTTGACATTATCTGGAATCTCTGTGAAAGAAAAGAAAGAAAGAGCTATGGAGGCTCTAAAACAAGTAGGACTAGAAAATCAAGCAAAGAAAAAGCCGAATCAATTATCTGGTGGTCAACAGCAACGTGTTGCAATAGCTAGAGCTATAGTTTCAAATCCGTCTATCATTTTAGCTGATGAACCTACTGGAGCTTTGGATTCTGAAACATCTACTCAAGTCATAGATATACTTCATGACATTTCCAAAGAACATTTGGTCATCATGGTCACTCATAATGAAGAATTGGCTTATAAATATGCAGATAGAATTATTAGGATGAATGATGGGCTAGTCGTTGATGATTCAGCTCCTTGTGATGAAGACAAAAAAGAAGAGGTAGTAAAGACTTCGACTTTTAATAGTAAAGCTCCTAGACCATTAACTGAAAGTGAAATTCAAGAAGCAAAAAGACGAGAGTATTATGATGAGGTAAATGAAGAGAAAGATAAGAAACAGAGTAAAGAAAAAGAGAGGGAAAAGAAGTCAAAGATGAGTTTCTTCACAGCTATGAAAATGTCTTTGAAGAACTTATTAACAAAGAAAGGAAGAACATTTGTAACAGCCTTGGCTTCATCATTTGGAATAATTGGAGTCGGGTTAGTCTTAGCTATATCCGGAGGTTTTTCGGACTATGTCAATAGAACAGAGACCCAAACTTTGGCCCAGTTTCCTATTTCAGTAGAAGGTTATGGACTTGCATCTGCTTCCGAAATGAAGTCGAATCAGAATACATATGATCAACATGAGGAATATCCAAATTCAGATGATGTTACTATAGTTGAACCTACTCAAACTATGCTTCATATGAATGACCTAACTTCTGATTATTATGAATCATTCTTGTTGGGTGGAACAGATTCGTATGGTAGAAAATGGGCTGGACTCGATAAGAGCTTATATGCATCTATACAAAATAATTATTCTATTTCAGCGAATGTAATCGCTAAATCCAAAGATGATGATGGAAATGATAAATATACTTCTATCAATACATCTTCATCATCCTTAATTTCCTCTTTAACTTCTTCTTCATCTAGCTATTGGTCTGAGTTGCCGGGAGATGAACAATATATAGAGAGTTATTATGATTTATTACCTGGCGGAAGATTTCCACAAAACAAAAATGAAGTCGTAATAACAGTCAATAAATATAATGGAATTTCTACAAACACATTAAAAGCATTAGGAATTAATCCTAATGAATTCAAGAATTCAGATGGAACTTATAAAACTATTAATACAGAGACTTTTAATGGTATGGAATTTAAATTAGTTCCTAATGACGTCTATTACACTGAAAATAAAATCGACGCTGATTCATCCACATTCTATGGAATAGGTCTTAGAGGTGCTGGTGAAGGTAATCAAGATAATCCATGTTCATTCCCTAAATTATTAAAATTCTTATCTTCAATACAATCTAATGATACAAATGTTGATAATAATACGCTTGCTAAAGAACTTATAAACTTCTTCATTCCTGTTGAAAATGCTAAATTATCAACAAGCATGACTATAAAATTAACAGCTTTATTAGTTCAAGTTAAAGCTCAATCAGATAATACACAAAAAGCAAAATTAATTGCGGATTTCATCTCTTCTAATAAAACTCAACTTGAAGAAGAATTGGGTGGTGAAATCAACTTAATCAATTATCAATTACCCACTTATTCAAAGCCAAAAACTAATGATCAGTTGAAGTCTTCCTTTGTTGATGATAAATCTCAAACCATTAAAATTGTTGGAATTCTTAGAAAGAAAGAATCTAAAACTATGGGAATTTTAGGAGATGGTGTTTATTATTTACCATCGCTAACCAAAGATGCTTTGATGGATGCGGGTAAATCTAATATTGCAAAGAAAAATGATAAAGATTATTTCTTTATCAACTTAGAAAGCTTAGCCGCTCAACTTGACAATATCGATCTCAATGATTTCATCAATGGAAATATATCTTCAATAAATTTTAAAGATACTTTCCAAGCATATAATATTCTTAGTCTAGATAACACCACTAAAGCTCCAGCCAAGTATAGCAATATTAGTAATTATTCTAATTCTAGAAAGTCTATAGGAACTGATACTAGTGTTGGAAGTATAACTATTTATCCTGTCGATTTTAAAACGAAAGAGCAGTTATTAGCCTACTTAGATTTATATAACACTACTAAGAAAGCCGATGGTACTGAATTGAAATCGTCAGAGAAGATAATTTATACAGATGTATCTTCATTAGTTTCCGAATCACTAAGTACTTTGGTTAATGTGATCTCTATCGTTCTTATTTGCTTTGCTTCTATATCATTAGTTGTTTCTTCAGTGATGATAGGAATTATTATTTATGTATCCGTACTTGAAAGAACTAAAGAAATAGGAATATTGAGATCCGTAGGTGCTAGAAAGAAAGATGTCGGAAGATTGTTTAAGATGGAATCTTTAGCTATAGGATTCATTGCCGGTGTTCTTGGAGTGGCCATAACGTATCTCATATCTATTCCTATTAATATAGGCATTAATTTAGCATTCCCGGGATACGCAATAGGTAATATTGCTGCTTTGAATCCTCTATATGCCTTGTTATTGATGGTTATTTCATCATTGTTGACTTATGTAGCTGGTCTTTCACCCTCTAGAAGCGCAGCAAAGAGAAATCCTGTCAAGTGTCTTAGAACTGAATAATTTGGAGAATTGTCTTTTATTTATTGATTTCTAAAGATATAAAAGAAAGTGAAATTTTACTTCGCTTTCTTTTTTAGTCCTTATATTAATTTCTAATTGGTGTTTTTCAATCTTTTGGCATAGCTACATAAGAAAAAATGGGATTATTTGTATTCCTGCATATATGGCATTTCTTATGGATTTTTAATTAAAGATTAAAAAATAGAGTCTTCTTTAGCACTTCTTTAGCGTATGTAATTTTAACCTATTTTCGACTTAAAAAGAAAAGAGGTATCTAACATGTCACAAAGTGGTTTGACTAAGTATTACATTAAAAAGCAGTTAAAAGTTGAGAACAGTTATGTTAAAGATGTTAAAAATGGATTGACTAGAACTACATTTAAACTCTATGCACCAGATGATTCCAACTTTTATGTTAATGTCGAATTTGATTATTTGTTGATGATAGTTAATAAAGTGAAGATTTCATTTACAAATCTTGAAGGATTCAATGGAATTAAAGCAGTAGATGCAGCTAAAGAATTGACCAATCAAAATTCTAAATATAGTGCTGATATATATTCCTTGGATTCCAAAGACTCAACAGGATGCACTGTTTTGTTAAATTCTAAGGCTTACTTCGGTTATATAAAAAATGCAATCAAGGCCAGACAATTTAACAGATTGAAAGAAAGAATGGGTGCCATTCTTTATGAATACATGTTTTCAGATATAATGGAAGTTATGGGATATGAAGGACAAGGATCTAATGAATTTGGATACGTATTAAACAATATGATTATGCCTTCAATGGGAGCTTATGTAGCTTCTAGAAAGAAGACTACTTTCTTACTCTTGATTCTTGGAATAGCTTTGTTTGTCGGTGGAATTATAATGGGTGTATCTGGAGAAAAAAGTGGTTCTGCTTTGGGTACGTTTGGTGTGCTTCTTGGAATTGCTGGTGGTTTACTTACTCTTTATTATCTTTTCCAATTCTTGCATTATAGGAAACGTGACGAGATTGGTAGATAAAGGATAGCTGATATGGATTTGCTCTGGCTGTTACTTGGATTTATTGTAGGAACTATCGTAATAGCAGCTATATTTACATGGTTGTGTGGCCAATTTTATTGGGTCTCTGTAGGCGTGATGTGTTTGTCTTGTATCGCAATTTGGATTGCTGCAATATATTGCAACATCGCTACAGGTGGGGCAAAGAACGATGATTTAAATAGCATTATCTTCTTCGTACAATGTATTTGTGTGGTACTGATATGTTTGGCTGCCGCGTCAGATATAGCTTTTGATCATTATTATGAGAATCAAATTAGTGTGAATCAAAACTTCTGGGGAGACTATGTCGCTGAAGGAAGAGCTGTCGAGAAGTCTGAATTTTGGGGAGTCCTCGGATCAAGTCTTGTGACAGGATTTGTTGTTCCTGCTATCTTGTATGCAATAGCTGAAGCAATATTTAAGTCAGATAGTTTCTTCAATATGCAAGGTGCATATTTCACAGGGGCAGCTTCTTTGCTAGTTCTAATTCCATTCGGATGGTTGATGATTAAAAGGTTTGTTTTAAACAGAAACTAAAAAAGAAGAAAAACTTGATGAAATTGAGGGTGGCTAATCACCACTCTTTTTTATTTGTTTTTATTATGGATTCCAATTTGTTAAAGGATAATGATATTGTTTTATGTGAATTTCTTTGCTGTTGACTTTTAGTATAGCACTTACATAAAATACGTATAGGAGGCTTGATTTGAATTAACTGACTTAATCTAAAGCCTTAAGATTTAATCAAATTTTAATTATTATGAAAATTGCAGTAGTGGAGAACGAAGAAAAAGATATTCAAGTATATAAGGAATATATCTCTAAATATCAAGAATCTACAAAAGAAAGAATAGAGGCTGTATTCTTTCAAAATGGAATTGACGCTATCACCGATTATCCCAAAGAACTAGACGCAATCTTTATGGATATCGATATGCCTATGATCGACGGGCTGGAAACCAGTAAGAAAATCAGAGAAAAGGATTCGGATGTAATAATTATTTTTGTTACTAATCTATCTCAATTTGCTATTCAAGGGTATAAAGTACAAGCACTAGACTTTTTATTAAAGCCAATTGAATATATGGATTTTAAGTTTGAAATAGACAAAATTAAAAGAAACACTAATAGAAAAGGAAATGATTTTATTTGGGTCTCTACTAAGGGAACTACTATTAGACTTTCATTCAAAAATATTATTAGCATTGAAATATTCCATCACGATTTAATAATTAAGACCAATTTAAAAGATAATCCTGAATTCAAATTTAGAGGATCTCTTCAAGCGATAAGTGAAAAGCTTGATAATTCTATGTTTGCTAGAATTAACAATTATTCAATTGTTAATCTTTCTTATGTCAAAGAGATTAGAAAAGAAGATGTGATTCTTCAAGATGGAACATCAGTGTTGTTCTCTAGAAATAGAAAGAAAGACTTTATAGATGCATTCACGTCTTTTATGAATGGAGATATAGCTATAAATGATAGGTAAGATATTATTTGCTCATTTTTATAATCTTTATCTTGAGTTTTTGATTGCTCAGTTTATTTTCATGTTCAATGGTCAAAGAAGAAAGTATTATTGGTGGAGATTATTAATTGCTGCTGTTGCTGGATGTGGGTTTTATTTTTTACCGACATTGAATTTTTTGAATTTCAACTGGTCTTATTCTGTTGTGTTTTTATCCATCTTGATAGTTGGATTCTTCCTATATAAGAAACCTTCTATGATATTTGTTTGCACGATAACAGGATATGCCTTGCAGCATTTGACATGGAACATTATGGAGCTGTTTTTTGAATTAGCATATCCGAGCGAAGATGTTCTATCACGTGCTGGTGCAATAGCGTATTATTTATTCTTCTTCTTTGTCTTCTATTTCATCACTTTTTTAATTATTTGGAAGAGAAAGGTGTTTATTGATTTCGATATAATTAGTCCTTCTACGATGATAGCTACACTAGTAGTATTGGTTGTATCTTTGATTTTAAGCGAAAAAGTAGAGAATTGGGATTATATCCTTAGACTTTATAGTATTGTATCTTCATTATTAGCTATTTTAGTCGTATCCGGAGCATTTAAGCTTAGCGATAATCAAAAGAAACAAATAGAATTAGAGCAAAATAATAGAATGCTTCAAAGCATGATTGAAGAGAAAGCTAATCAGCAAAAACTAGCTAAAGAAACAATAGATATCATAAATATGAAAGCTCATGATATGAAGAATCAAATATCAGTTTTGAAGAATCTCAATCAAGCTGAGCAAAGTTCATATATTGATGAAATGTCTAAATCTATAGATATTTATAACGATATAGCAAAGACAGGAAATGATGTTCTAGATATAGTTTTGACTCAAAAAAGCCTTCTTTGTACCTCGAAGCATATAAAATTCACATATATTTGTGATGGGGTTCCATTTCAAAAGATGGATCCTATGGATGCTACAGCCTTATTTGCTAACTTATTAGATAATGCAGTTGAAGCAGTGGAAAAAGAAGATGAGGAAAATAGAATAATTAAATTAAATGCAAATATAAAAGGTAATTTCATATGTATACATATGGAAAATTATTGTAGCAAGGATATTAAGTTTGTTAATGGTGTTCCTCAAACTAATAAAGAAGATAAGTCAAAACATGGCTTTGGAACTAAGTCGATCATGTATATTGCACAGAAATACAATGGTAATGTAACCTTCTCTTATAAGGAAAATATATTCTCAGTTAATATCTTAATACCTGTGTAAGCGTGTACAAGTTAAGTCAAACAAGAATACAAGTTAAGTCAATTGAGCCATCAAAGGCTCGATTTTATTTTAATGTGTAAGTGCTTCCGATAAATTCTATCTTTACCGGCCATTTGGATTAGATTTATCGAAGCTTTGAATCAAATTCATTAAATTCATTAATATTTGGATTTATCGATAACCAAATAAATTAGTAACTGACTTAATGAATTAAAACTTACAATTTAAAGAGGTATTAAAAGTATGTCAAAGAAATCACTATTTCGTGGTTTGACTATCGTGTCAACATTCTTACTCTCAGCTTCTATTGTCTCTGCAAATGTTATGGAGTTCTACCGTGATGGAATGGACCAGACTTTCAAAACGGTCAGCTCTAAGATTGTCACTGAGGAATCTGAGAATGCCGAGGATGCTTGGAATTACGATTCACAATTCAAAAGTGCAAAAGACGCTTTTGAAGGGTACAAGGAATTTGGACTTCGTTCATCTGAAGAAACAGCTGTATTATTGAAGAACAAGGATAAGGCATTGCCTTTGACCGAATCTACCCCCAAGGTCACAATGCTTGGACTTAGAAGTTATGCAGCTGTTTACGGCAACAGTGGTGGTTCTATCGCAGATAAAGCTAGTATTGATAGCGGAAATACGATTACTGAAGCCTTCCAAAAATCAGGATTTGAATTAAATCCCAAGACATTAGCAGCTTACAAGAAGTATTGCGAAGACTTAACATGGGGTGGTAATGGATTCGGTGCTATTCCTCCTGAGTACAAAGAAATAACCACTACCACAAATATCCCTGAGTTATCTCCAACAGAACTTCGTGGATTGGCATTTGATTATGATGAAGATTATGCTTCTTATGGAGATGCAGCTATCGTCGTTGTCGGTAGACCTGCAGGTGAAGGCAAGAATTATAATGATGGTGCTAAAGGATTGGATGATGGACTTCATACAACGACCGGCAACATCATGGGCCTTTCTGATGATGAGATGGCCATTATCAACGAAGCTAAAAAAGGTAAGGCTGATGGAAAGTTCAAGAAAGTTATCGTTCTTATCAATGCAACCAATGCAATGGAGTTCAAGAATCTTTCCAATGATGATTCTATCGATGCAATCATGTGGGTTGGACATCCTGGAGTATATGGATTCTATAGTGTTGCTAAGATGCTCAAGGGTGAAGTTAATCCTAGTGCTTATTTAGGCGATATATATCCTACCAATAATTCCGATAGTCCATCCATGCAGAATTTTGGAAACATTCCTTGGGCTGATCCTGAAGACTTCACTTCTGCTGATAACGTCAATTCATATTTGGTTGAAGCTGAAGGAATTTATACTGGATATAGATACTATGAGACTCGTTATGCGGATATAGTTGCTGGAGTTAGCAACGCTGCAACCGCTAAGGCTGGAACTTATGTCAATTCTGATGGAACATTAGCAACAGCTGATGGTACTTGGAAGTATGCTGATGAAGTCAACTATCCTTTCGGATATGGATTGTCTTACACTACATTTAAGACCACTTTGGATGACCTCCAAATCATGGGCAATAAGAAGAGTGGAACAGCTAAAGTCACTGTAGAAAATACTGGTGATGTAGCCGGAAAGAAAGCTATTCAACTTTATGCTTCAGTTCCTTATACAACCTATGATAAGACCAACAATGTCGAAAAGAGTGCAATTCAATTGGTTAACTTTGAGAAGACTAAATTATTACAACCTGGTGAGAAACAAACCATCACTGTCGATATCGATATGGCGAATCTCACTTCTTATGACTACACCAACGCCAAGACATTCATTCTTGACGATGGAGAATATTATTTCACTGTAGGTGATGATTCTCATGAGGCTTTGAACAATGTCTTAGCCGCCAAGGGATTTACTGTTACCAGCGGAATGACTTCTGTCGGTGATACATCCAACGTCAAGACTTGGACTAATGATGCATTTGATAAGGATACATTCTCTGTTTCTGACAACGGAACAGCTATAACTAACAAGTTGTCTGATGGTAACTATTCCATGGATTTGAATTCATTCATGCCTAATACTGTCACTTACTTGTCTCGCTCAGACTGGAATGGCACTTATCCTAAGACTTACTCTGGACTTGTACCTACCGATAGAATGAAGACTTTGTTGAAGAACGATTTCATCGCCTTGAGTACAAATGATGATGTCTCCGATATCATTTGGGGTGATACTACTTCTAAGTTGACACTCAACGATATGAAAGGTGCTTCTTATGATGATCCGCGTTGGGATGAATTGCTCAACAAATTAACTATTGATGACTTCCTCGACTTTGCATCTAACGCCTTCCACAACATTCAGAAGATCGATTCAGTTGGATATGTCGGACATAAGGCTGATGACGGTCCTGGCGGATCAGATTCTTACTCATTCAATAAAGGTATGTATCGTGGAAAAGCTTGGGCTGATGCTGAAACCTCTGAATATGGAACTCTCGGAACTAGAGTCACTGTGTCTCAAGAGAACTTAGCTTATTCTTGGAATAAGGAACTCTGCTTCGAAGATGGTGAGTTGATCCTCGGTGAAACTTCACTTATCTTCAATCTTCCTATCATGATTGGTCCTGCTATGAACATTCATCGTAACGGATACAACGGAAGAGGTGGAGAATACTTATCAGAAGATCCTATTCTTTCTGGATACATTGGAAGCAATATGGTCCAAGGTGCTCAATCTAAAGGCTGCTTGGTCAACATTAAACATGCTGCATTCAATGATCAAGAAATCAATCGTAGTGGTGTCTGTGCTTTCATGAATGAGCAAAAAGCTCGTGAATTAGAGCTTAGAAACTTGCAACAAGCTTTTGAAGGAAAAGGAAAACCTGCTTCCTTCAAGAATGACGAGTCTAAGAAAGATACATTTACTACCGGTGCTTTGGGAGTCATGACTTCTTACAATAGAATCGGTTCAGTAGCTTCTAGTGCAAATAAAGCCGTCATGGTCGATATTATGCGTGATGAGTGGGGATTCAAAGGATACAGTGTCACTGACTTCTCCGGTGTATCACCTAAGGCTGCTCCTAAGGAATCTATCCTTGCTGGAACCTGTGCTTTCTGTGGATTCGGTAAACCTTCAGTAGATTACTGGAGTGCTGAGACTTTGGGAAAAGATCGTAATATGGCTTTGGCTATCAAGCAAAATGCTCATTACATCTTGTATGCATTAGCTAACTCTAATGCTATGAATGGTGTCAACTCCTCATCCAAACGTGTTGAGTTGATCACTCCTTGGAGAGCAACTTATATTTCATTGATTTCAATCTTCGGTGTTCTCACATTGGCTTCCTTAGTTTCTTATGGTGTCTTCTTGGAATTAGATATATCTCATTCTAAGAAAAAGGAGGAGAAATAATTATGTCAGTCTTCTTCAAAAAACAAACAGTAGCAAGTTATAGTTTGCTAGCTAGCTTCGTTCTTGGATTGGTCGGATTCATTATCTACTTAGTGAATTCCACAACTGGATTCTTAGCCGGACAACCAGTCGATGCTTTGTTGATAGCCTTGACTATAGTTGCATTACTTCTCATTGTTCTTGAATTTACTTTACATGATAAATTGGAGATGTTCAACGGAGTTATCAATGATGTTATATTGATTGCTATCGGTGTTCTCTTCGCTGTGTCTTGCTGTCTATTCATCAATGGCAGAGTCTCATTAGCTGCTGATGTTTACTTCATTCCTGTCAACTACCCTGCAGCTGAAGAGAGTGCATTGAATGTTGGAATAGTCGGTGTAGTATTCTATGCTTTAGCTATGATTGCTAGTGCTGTTGCTGCATTTGTTCCTATGTTCTATAGCAAAAAGGTAGAAGCTTAATAAAGTTGTTAAATAAGAAAAGAACTGCTTAAATGCAGTTCTTTTTTTACTATTAAATTGCTTTTAACTATTAATTTATATATGTTATAAAAAATTAAATTTACACTTTTATGAGCGAACTTTAGAAGAAAATTACACTTTTATGAGCGAACATTCTCTTATTTCATCGAATCATATAAAGTGATTACTTTAGAAATCCATGCCGAGTTTTCGTTTTCTTTATCTCTATTGGCAATATGGATAGATTGTCATTGTTCTCGATCAGATAACACTTTTCCATAACTTTTTATTGCTAAAAAATACACTTTTCCAATGTCTGAATATAAGAAAATGTGAAGACTGCCCATCAAAATTTACAAGATTTTGTGATAAAGAGGTATCTAAAACTACAAGATTTTGTGATAAAGAGGTATCTAAAACTACAAGATTTTGTGATAAAGAAGCATCTAAAACTACAAGATTTTGTGATGAATTATTTTTTCTTTCTTTAGAATATCGCTTCGATATTATAGTCTCTGTGTATTTTTTCCCTTTTATCAATTCTTAAAAAATCCCGTACTTCAACAGGAAATCCTCAATGTTCTTTCAATTGAAAAGTCGTCCATAGAAGCCATTGTCACTGATTGGAATTCGCACCTAAAAAAGTAATGGTAGTATAAAACATGAAAAGCTTAGGATTTATCAATAATCAACTAAAGTCAAAAAAGGACCAATTAAGGTCAATTTATGCTTTTTTGTTGTTAAAAACTGATAAATTAATGCAATAGAAGGGCTTACAGGCAATATTCTTCTTGATAGAGGACTGAAAAATGAAAAAGATTGATTTCAACAAAAAATGGGTAGTAACTAGATTAGACAATCCTGAAGATACAAAGGTTGTCGATGTTCCTTATGATGCTATGTTTTATGAAGAAAGAAAACCAGATGCACCTAGTGGTAAGAATTGTTGTTGGGTGGATTGCCATGACTATTCATTCATTAAAGAATTTGAATTGACTGAAGATCAAATTAATGATCATGATTTGATTTTAGAGTTCGAATCCGTATACCATAATGCTGAAGTGTACTTGAATGATGAGAAGATTGCTTCAAGGCCCTATGGATATACTAATTTTTATGTCGATTTAACTGATAAAGTTAAGTTAGGAAATAATGTTTTGAAAGTTATTGCATATAACAGTGATCAACCTAATCAACGTTGGTACTCTGGCTGTGGATTGATAAGACCTGTTTGGTTATATGTTTTACCTAAGAAACATATTCTTATTAACGGAATAAGAATCACGACTTTAGATTATGAATCTAGAAAGATTAAAGTAGAAATTAAAACTAATGGTTGCGAAAAAGCAAAGGTTCAAATATTGGATGGATCTGATATAAAAGTTGAATCTAACATAGATTTAAACAATGGTAACGGCGAATTGGAATTTGAAGTAACCAATTCAAAATTATGGGATTTAGATAATCCATATTTGTATACTGCCCATATTGAGACTGAAACAGATTCACAAGATATTAAGTTTGGAATTCGTCAAATCAAATTGGATGGAAATGGATTCTTCTTGAATGGGATAAGAACAATAATGAGCGGTTGCTGTGTACATAGCGATAATCAATTAATTGGTTGTATTACAAATCCATTTGTTGAAGAAAGAAGAGTTCGTATTTTAAAAGATGTTGGATACAATGCTATTAGATGTGCTCATAATCCTTGCTCTAAAGATTTCCTCGATGCCTGTGATAAGCTTGGAATGATCGTTATGGATGAATATGTCGATTGTTGGTACATCCATAAAACAAGACATGACTATGTATCTTATCTAAAAGATTGGTGGAAGGAAGATCTTAAGGATATGGTTGAGAAGGACTATAACCACCCTTCAGTAATGATTTATTCTATCGGAAATGAAGTTAGTGAAACGGCAAAGAAGAAGGGTGTTGAATATGCCAAGATGTTGACTGACGAGTTACATAGTTTAGACTCGACTCGTTATGTCACAGCCGGTGTTAATATTTTATTCAACTACATGGCTAGACTCGGATTTGGATTCTATAACGATAAGAAAGCTGCACAAGAAGAAAAGAAAAACAAGAAGAAAAAGAAAGCAGTCGGAAGTGAATTCTTCAACAATGTTGTTAATTTCTTCGGTGGGAGATTTTTAAGAGCAGGGGCTAGACTCCATGGTTGTGATAAAGCTACCAAGGATGCTTTTGCAGTAATGGATATGGCTGGATATAACTACGGAATTGCTCGTTATAAGCATGACTTGAAGAAATATCCAAATAGAATCATTGTTGGATCAGAAACATTCTGTGCCGATGAACGTGAATTCTATAAGATGGCAAAAGAGAATCCTAGAATTGTCGGTGATTTCGTTTGGGCTGGAATGGATTATTTAGGCGAGGTCGGTGTTGGAAGCTGGGTACCTAAAGATCACTGTGATGGAATTATGGATGGAAGCTGTGGTTGGATGACAGCCGGATCTGGAAGAGTCGACTTTATTGGAGATGAGACTTGTGAAGCCCTATATACAAAAGTAGCATTAGAAAAAACTCCTATTGAAATCGGTGTAGTTCCTCACAAATATTTAAAGATGAAACATAGTGTTTCTAGTTGGAAGATGTCTATGGCTCTTCATTCTTGGTCATTTGAAGGCGAGGAAGAAAAGATTTGTAGAGTAGAAGTATATTCTATTGGTGAAACTGTTCAACTCTTCTTAAATCAAAAGAAGATTAAGCAAGCAAAAACTAAGAAAAATGGTAGAAACATCTTTAAAGTCAAATATCAACCTGGAGAGTTGAAAGCAGTCAGTTTAGATTCTGATGGGAATAAATTAGGTGAAGTCATATTGAAATCCGCCTCCAAAGAAAACGCTTTGACTATTAAACCTGAATCAAATGAAATCTCAAAGGATGAATTGGCATTTGTTCGTCTTTCATTCACTGATACAAATGGAGAAATCAAACCTTTAAATGAAGGTGAGATTAAAGTTGAAATTGAAGGTGGAAAATTGATTTCCTTTGGTAGTGCAAATCCTTATTGCAAGGAAGGATATCATAATGATACTAGCAAGACTAATTATGGTGTAACTATGGCTGTAATTAAGCCTAATGGTGACTCTAACATTGTGATTAAAGCATCTGGACTAGGCTTAGAATCAACAAAGACTATTGAAGTTAAGTAAGATTGTTTAGCTAAGCTGAGAAGCTTAGCTTTTTAAGTCTCACAAGTTCCAAAATATGAAAATAAAGAGGTTATTTATAATGAACTTAAAAAAAGAAGTGGTCTTAATATGAATTCGAATAATCATGTAGAAGTTTTTAAGGTAAGAGAAAGATGTAATTTTGATACTAATAATTTCAGTGTATATAGAGATAGGCTCATTAAAAAAAAGAGTTATTAAATCTAGCTCTTATGGATTTATAGAATTTACATTGCCAAGATTAAATGAATTCTTAAGACTTAAATAATTACTTCTTATTTTTAGTCATTAAATCTGTAGCTAATTTTCTATCCATCGAGGCATCGATTTGAGGATACCTCAAATCGTTTCTTTCTATACATTCAAGAAATTCTTTGGAATGAAACTTATCATTAATATCTGGGAATGCGATATGAACAGCTTCAAATTCCTCTAAAGAACATTGATCTAAGAATTTTATTGTTTCTTTTAAATCTTTAGACAAGATTTCTATTATTTCATCTAAGTTTTTATTCCAAGTTTCATTATCGCCTTCAAGATAGAAACCTTTTGATTTTCTGATCAATTCATCTAATTTTCCCTTTTCAAAGGAACTAGATTTATGTTCTTTATATGCAGCTTTAGCTAATGCAACATATTGATTTGCGTTGAAGTTTGAAAATCTGGTATCGCATCTTTCGATAGCATCGATAAATTCTTTTGATTGGAAATGTCTAGATAGGTCCTCGAACAAATCCATAACACCTCTGAATTCGGATCTATTACATGTATCTAGAAATTCAATTGTATCTTGAAGATTCTCTGATAATATTGCTAGTCTTTCAGCATGGTTCTTATTCCAAGAATCATCGTCCCGAGGATCTATTGTCCTGTATTCAATGATTAAATCACGCAATTTATTTAAATCTTTTAGCATAATAAATCCTCCCAACTTTAAATATCATACAAGATTAACTGAAGATTATAAAAAATAAAATCTCGGTGGTAAACACCGAGATTTATTTCTTATTTGTTTATAATCTATTTTGAATTATAAACACCGATTTTTAAATCAGTTTCGATAGGTAATGATCCAGCGTGATGAGATAACATATCATATGGAGAATATAAATCCCCTAATGCTTTATTAGATGTTCCAATCAAATAATAATCTCCTATTAGTTTATTAGTTATTTCATTAGGTTCGGCATATCCAAAAATATGTTCTTTGAGGATTTCTTCTTTTGTATAAAGAGCAAAATCGTTTGAGAAATATTTGTTATATGCTTTAATGAAATCTTGTTCTCTTCCTTTTTTTACTCTAAAAGAAGCAAATCTAGCTTCAAGCCCGACTCTTCCATCAATTAAAGTATCCATAAAATCAGGATAATTTCTTATATCCACCCATTGGCAGATTATGTGTCCGTGATCAGCTATCGATAAGAACAAGACATCTTTATTTGCCTCTACAATTCTTTTTACACATTTATCAATTTCTTTTACGGAGTGTCTTACTGCTTCTGAATCTACCCCATAGTTATGTAATGTGTGGTCAGGATCAGTCCAATAGGCATAGATGAACTTTAAAGAAGTATTGTTGATATCTTCTTGAAGTTTTGACATGAATCCATGAATATCGGGATGTCCTTTTGGAGTGTTGAAATTGAATCCGTCGATTCTATCAGTGCAATGAGAACCTTGAGCTTTGTCAATCAATTCAAAGATGCTTTGATATGGTAAATCTCTGGAAGGAACAAAATTAGCAGCTGTATTTAATCCGTGGTTTATTCCAAAGAACGTATCGACATGCTCATTAGTATCAGGGTTATATAAAGTCCAGCCTAACCATCCTGTTTCAACTGGATATTTTCCAGATAGAACAGCTGTTGTAGCTGCTACAGTAGTAGGTGGATAGACTGTATTTAAATCTAATAAGCCGTGTGAATAAATGAACGGACAGCAGTCTTTAGTCGCTTCTTGAATTTGTTTTCCAAATCCATCGAACAAGAAAAGAACTATCTTTCTTCCTTTGTTCCTTTCTAATATTTCGTCTAAGGGTTTATATGAATCGTGAAATGTTTCTGCGTTGAAATGCTTTAATATCGAGTTTGAAAAATTGACTTGTGATGCATCTTTTGACAATGTACGAATTCTCATTATTTTTTTACTCCTTATGAGTTTAGTATATAGCAAAGAAAATAATAATTTGTCCTTTAAAATTGGGTTTGGAATATGATTTATTCAAAATTAGAGTCTTCGTAATTAGTTCAATCAAATTCATTTGTTTTTACTAAATAATAATTTTGATTATCTATGTTAAGTCTATATCCTTCTTTTTCTTCTGATGAGCAATAGTTGGAAGCTATCTTTTTTCCATCAAGATTAATTTTGAATGTATTGTTTGAAAAAGATCAACTATCTATTAGATAGACAATACTTGTTTATATTGAATTTTCAGCTAGTCTTATTGTAAACATATATCCTATGTTACTTTGAGTATCTAATAAATATAGTTTTGATGTTTTTTTCTCTACTTGTATTTCCGAATCATTCAAATTTATATTTCTTAAGTCTTTTGAATGGTTCGACATAATCTTTATTCAGCTTTATAAAAAAAATTAAGCTGAATAAGTATTGCAATCAACATAAATAGTTTAATTATCAGAATAGATTATTAATCCGTCATTCTTATTTTCTTTCCAATATAAGAATATAGAATTGTGAAAATAAATGAAGAGATTTATGCGAGCGTTATCAAAAATCGGATAAGTGGTAATTTTGAATAGCTTTTCTAAAAGTAAGTATATTAATAAATGTATCTAGAGGCTTTATATTATGGGAATGAAAAAAAGAGATTCTTTTAATCCAAATATATTTAAAGGTGTTGCACACAGAGGGCTGCATGATGATAAGAGATTTGAAAATAGTTTGAGTGCTTTTAAAAATGCAATAGATCATGATTTTTGTTTTGAATTAGATATTCACTTAACTACTGATAATCAATTAGTCGTATGTCATGATTCTGATTTGAAGAGAGTCACAGGAAAAGAAGGAATAATAGAAGAATTAGATAGTAAGACTTTAAGAGAAAATTATAAATTACTTGATGGAGAAGACATTCCTACACTTCAAGAAGTTTTTGATTTAAATAAAGAAAGAGAAACTATTGTTATCGAACTTAAAGTTTATAAAGATAATTGGGTTAATATTGCTAAGAGATTGATGGATTTCTTATCACAGGTCAAAGACACTTCTAAAGTGACATTGATCTCTTTTGATCCTAGAGCTTTAGCTCTTTGTGATGGAAAGAAATTTACCAGAGGTTTCTTACTTTGCAAAGAAAGAAAAGAAATGATTCTTTTTGGAAAAGTCTTTGAATATCTGGATATCGAAGATTCTTTGCTGGATGATAAAAAGATTATCAAATACAGAAAAAAAGGCGGAATAGTAAATACTTGGACTATAAGAGATGAAGAGGCTTTGAACAAAGTTAAAGGCAAATGTGATTTTGTAACATTTGAAAATGTATCTAAACAATTAGAAGAAGACTTCAAGAAATAATAAAGATAATAGTCTTAGATCTTAATAAGATTATTTTATGAATGTTCGATTGGATTTTAAAAAAACATCAATGTCTTAGTGCTCAAGTTATTCGAGTGTCTTCAATGATGTGATCATATTTATCTTTTTTATCTTTGGAATCATCAAAGCACAGACGATTATCAAAGTGGCAAAGCCTAATAATAAGCTATAGATATATGTTCCGGCATTAACTACTGAGATAGATCCAAAATCTAGATATGATGTGATTATATATAATAGTAATACTCCTAAAGGAATGCCTAATACTTCACCGGTTACACCCATAATTATTATTTCTCTAAACACATAGGTGTAGACTTCTTTTGGCTTATATCCTAATACTTCTAGTGTAGATATCTCTCTTACTCTTTCTGAAACGTTGATATTTACTAAGTTATAAATAACTAATATAGCTAATACTACGGCAAAGATTATGATGAATGAAGCAACTGATTTAAATGTTTCCATTATCGCTGATGTATTCTCCCAATTGGATGCTAAATCTAATAATCCAAATCCAGCCATAACCAATGATATAGAACACATCACAGATAGATTCATCGTTATAGTTTTGGACTTAAATCTAAATATATTTCTAAGAGTTGCTTTGTATCTAAAAGGTAATGGTTTCCAAAAGAAATCTATTCTTTCTATAAGTATCTTTTTACCTGTGACGGGTGATTTTGGCCTCAAGGAATCAGCCGGTGTTTCATTTATATCTTTATTTATTTTTACTAATGTAATTATCAGTATAACTAATATGATAATTCCAGATCCTAATAGAGCTCCAGATGGATTAAAATCAGCTTTCATTTCAGGAAAATCTATCACGATGGATTTGAATGTAGGATAGAGGATTGAAGGTAGACCATATAAGCCGCTGATTGACCCTATTATTGCTCCGCTTAAAGAACTTAATAAAGAAAAGAAAACATATCTAAATCTAATCGAATGATTCGAATAACCTAAAGTCTTAAAACAAGCACATAATCCTCTCTCTTCATTTATTAATCTTTCTATTGTTATAGAAGAAACTAAAGCTGCTACAACTATGAAGAATACTGGGAATATTGTACAGATCGTCTGTACTTTATCTATCGTCGAATTTAAATATTGATAACTTACGCTCTCTTCAACAGTCAGTCCAGCGGCTTTTTTTTCAGTCAACATAGTGACTAATTGATTCTTTCTTTTAATTACTTTATTCACATAGTCGTTAGAGAAATAATCTATATCGTCATCATGACTCAATTGAATATAGATATCAGGACCTATGAACAACGTATCTCCTGATATATAACTCATAGCTTTTTTGCTATTCATGTAGAAAATATCTTGAACATCTTTTTGAGTTGTTTGACTCTTGTCTTTCTCAATTGAATTATTCATTGGATTATGGACTATTCCAACTACAGTGAATGTTGTTGTTCTTTTAGTTCCAATGATAGGAATAGTCGAAGTAACTTCGAATGTGTCTCCAATTTTTCTTTGAGAATTGTCAGGCAATTGTTCGACTGCAACTTCAGTATCTGAAGTGGGTAAATTTCCTTCGACAATACTGATGGGATTTACTTTCATATTTTGATAATCTCTATAGATAATTCTAGTCTCAGTATTATTTATAGTCGTATCATAGAAATAGATTTCTTCCATCCTAGATTCATCTATATCTGGCTGATTCAACAACATGTTTTTTTCTTCTGTTGTAAATCCATTAGCCACTTTTGATTTTAAGATGATATCTGGAAATTTATTTTTAATCATCTCTTGATTGAAAGAGGCTTTGACTGTCGATCCCAAGGTTCCTAAGCCAGAAATCAAAAGTGTTGAGATTAATATAATGCCAAAAACAGCTAGGAATCTTCCTAGGTTATGCCATATACCTCTCCATAATGATTTCCAGTAAGTTCTTTTCATATTTTTTACCACTCTATTTCTTCGATAGGCTTAGGATTGTAGATTCTGATTTCACTTTCAATCTTGCCGTTTTTTACTTTGATAACTTTGTCTCCCATATCTTTCAACGCTGAGTTATGCGTTACTAAGATTACAGTCTTTCCTTCCTTTTTGGACATATCGTGAAGTAATCTTAGAATCTCTTTTCCTGTCTTATAATCTAAAGCACCGGTAGGCTCGTCGCAAAGGAGGATTTGTGGGTTCTTAGCTATTGCTCTGGCAATAGATACTCTTTGTTGTTCACCACCAGATAATGTTGTAGGGAATGCACTAGCTCTTTCTTCCAGTCCGACTTTTTCTAAGATTTCCATAGGATCATAAGCATCCTTACAAATTTCAGATGCTAGCTCTACATTCTCTAATGCGGTGAGATTAGGCATCAAGTTATAGAATTGAAAAACAAACCCGACTTTGTTTCTTCTATACAAAGTCAATTCTTTATTTTTCATCCCAACTAAGTCTTCGCCATCTACCACTAGATTTCCGTCTGTAGCACTATCCATTCCACCTAACAAGTTTAATAGTGTAGTTTTACCAGCACCGCTAGGTCCTAATATGATTGTAAAGGAACCTTTATCGATAGAAAAACTTATTTTGTCTATAGCTTTGACTAAAGTTTCACCAGATCCGAAATATTTGCAAAGATCAGTTGCTTGGACCATTGTATTTTTGTTTATCATCTCAGTTCCTCCGACTGAATTAATTTTATTTTTAAAATAAGATTATTTATTAGGTTGTATCTAAAACAATAAAGAAACCATATAATAAATTTGGTTAGGATTAAATTATAAAGAATTTAAGCTTAAAATTTTAAAATAGTTTTAAGGCTAAGTTTATTTTGGCTTACTAAAAGGAGAATTATATGAAAAACATTAAACCTAAGATAATTTCGCTGAGTATATTAGGATTATTACTAACTTCCTGTGGTGAAAGTATAACATCACCAACAGAAAAGCCTAGTGTTCCTTCTTCCACCCCATCAACTCCTTCTGTTAAACCGACGGATTCATCTAAAAAAGATGATGATATCGATGCTAAATGGATAGCTGATACATTTAAGAAGTTAGCGGGTGGTGAGAAATTTGCGGTTTCTTATCTATCAGATAACAAGGGACATACTGATTATTTTGCTAATGATTATGTATACTTTGACGCTGAAGGTGCTGGATATGCACTAATAAAAGATGGAAATAATAAGAAGCCATTTTTATACGAGCTAAATAACGATGGTAGCGTGAAATTAGGATTAGCTCAATCCGAAAGTAATACTACTACCTTAGTTAATTCTACTTATGTTAAATATTTGACAAATGACGATTATTCTGAATCTGATTTCACATTTGATAATGGTGATTTTGTAACTACTAACTCATCTATTATTCACGCACTATGTGGTTTATCTGGATGGGGTAGTTATTATTCTTATTTTAATTCAGTAACTATGATTCCTAATGAAGATGAGATAACTTTTATATTAGGATTGCCTGAACCTTATGCCAGCAACATATCAGAAGATCTAAGAACAGGAACTATTAGTGGTATAGGATCCGTTTCATTAGATAAAGTTGATGAATTTGTAAATTCATATGAGATTCCATCTCAAAAAATAGATGATTCAATTCTTTCTTTATTGATGAATACAACATTCGAATCAAAGACTACAGCAACTTTGAAATATTTATCTAATGGTAGTGAAACTATCATCGGTAATTATTCTCTTCAGTACGATGATAGTCAATTTGATGTCAAACAAAGTTATAGTGGATTTGACAGAGAAAACTATTATGAGAAGAAAGCTATATATGCAGAGGATGGATCACGTAAAGACAGTGTTGCTGAAAGAACTTATGTCGATCACAATAATGTGGTTCAAAAAGCGGAGACGGATAACAAATGGTCTGATATCGTCAAATCGTTAGCATATAGCGTAATCGATACTGAAAAAGATAACATTAGGAAGAACAATGATGGTTCTTTAGTTTATGTCGGTGCCTCAGCGAGTACACTTTTCCAAAGTGTTACCCAATTCTCACCTTTGACTGATTTAGCATACTTAGAATTTAAAACTGATAGTCAGGGAACTATAACAGGAATTGTAGCTACGACTGTTTCTTCGGATTTCTATTCCAATGGAAAAGAAGAAGTTGTCGTATATGATATCGATATTTCATCAAATCCTAGTGAAATAGTAAAGCCTACTGCTTATGCTGATCAAGGAACAGATGGAGCTGATACAGCTAAGATTAAGAATGCGTTTGATTTCTTTTCTAATCCAACAACTAACTTCTCAATTGATGTCACTGAATATTCATCTGATTTAAACATGTCTTTGAGTTATGAAGGAATTTATGATAAAGATGAAGGAATTTATTACTATCATAGCAATAATGATTTGTCTGGAAGTGGATTCTTTGAGAGAGATAATAGGCTTTATGGGTATGTCACGGACTCCAAGGGTACGGCTAGAGTTGAATCTCCTAGTGTTAGTGGACACCTCAGTGATGTTACAGCCTTTCATATCTCGCCAAATTGTTTCTCTCTAGATGGAGATACTATAAGAGATAGAGACATAGCGTTGGACAATCCATTAGACTATATGTTCGTCGGTGAAAGTCAGACTGCTAATGGATATGAAGGAACTGGAATCACTATGAAGTTAGATAGTGAAGGAAGACTTTCGACAATGCAATATTTATCCTATATTGTGAATCCGGTTAATGGAGTCTATTATCCTATTTCAGTCAAGTATACTTATAAATATGGCAATCAAATTAAAGTTGACGATAAAATCAAAGCGGCTTTGAATGGCCTTGATTATGTGAAACCCACAACTTGGTCTGAAGAAACGGCTGTTATCGATTTCCAAGCTAAAGTGTTGTTCGGCGAGAACTTCAATTTAGATTCTGTCTTTCCTTATGTATATAAAGACTGGCTTACTACTAATTGGAATCCTGATTTAGATAGCACTAACGGAACTATAACGATAAGAGCTTATATAGGAACTGATTTCTCTTCGATCAGTGATGAAGAGAAGGCAAGTTTCTATACAGAGTTTATTAAAAAGCTTAAAGATGTTGGTTATAGTGAGGTCAGTAATGATTCGACTTCAGGAACAATTGTATTATCTAAGGAAGGAGTTCCATTCACTGTAACAGTAAATACTAAAGACTATGATTTCAAAAAGTCGATCATCATAACTAAAACACAGGAGGATTAATCAATATGAAAAAAATTAAAATTCTATCTTTGTTAGCTGTTGTTACTACTTTAGCTTCTTGTGGTGCAAATCCGTCATCTAATTCTACGACTCCAACGACTCCCAGTACCCCATCAAACAATAGTTCGCAAACCACTAAGCCTACATCTGAAAAGCCTGAAAAGAAGAATATGAGCGTTTCTGATGCTTATAACTATGTTTATGACTTGGCTTCTAGAGAGTATTTAGCATCACATGAAGATGTTAAAACAACATCAGTCAATAGTTATTCATCTAAAGTAAAGTCTATTTCTTTAGATATTTATAACGATAAAACATCTTATGGAACTGGAACTGTTGTCGAGACTAAAAATTCAACAGGTGAAGTAAGCAAAGAAGACACATTCAAATATAGAGCCAAATCACAAAAAGAGAAGATGAAATTTGAAGATTCAATCAAAGAAGTCAATTTCTTATATATGGTTGAATCATATGAAAATGATTCGTTTTACACAAGCGGATACTCAGATACTTTAGGAAGATTGGCCGTGGTTAAGAACACTAACGAAGCTACGGACTTAGGTCTTGCTACAGGTCAGTACATTTTGGAAAAGAACTTAGATACTTATGTAACTTCTAATGCCGTAAATTCGGTGTATAAGTTCATCGATGAAAACATCGTCAACAATGAATCCTTGAATATTTCAAGTTTATCTTTTGAATATTACGATGATAAGGATGGTAATACTACTTATAGTTTCTCAACTGAGTATAAATATGATAATAGCGATGTTGATGTCAGCACTGGAACTGTAGTCGATATAGATGTTTTGTTTACTGTCAATAATGATGAGAACATGACTTCATTTAAAACATCATATAAAGTAGTAGAAGGGGATACTAGCGGTGATTCGAGCTTAGCTTATATTAAGAATGATATCAATGAAGGAACGATAACATATGGTGAAAAACAAGCTCCATCTACAAAGGCCATAGATGTTAACAATTATTTTATCAATGATGTCACAGATATAGATGTGTTCGATAAAAACACAAATCAACCAACTGCATTGAATAAAGGCCAAATTCCTGCTTCTACAACTGCAATTTATGCTAAGCCTAAGACTTATTCACCAGCTACAGCGTTAGATGCTGATTTTTCATATTTAATTCCTAAGTCATCTTCTAATACATCTTATGCAAATATTAATTCTGCTTGTGATGGATTTAACTTAAAGAATGCAAGAGGACAGACTATTACTTTGACCTATGAATGCAATTATAAGAATGAATCAGGGGTCTGGGATTCTAAAGATATTTCAGTAACAATTACAATATCTAAATACGATGATGCTGAATCTATTAAGTTTTCAGAAATTAAAAGCTCTGATCAATCACCAACTAAAGAAGATTCTTATAAAAATGAGCTGATTATAGGAAAGACTTATACATTGGATAAAAGCAAAGTTTCAGTCAATCCTTTATCAGCTGATCAAGAAGTAACTATTACTTCATCTGATCCTTCTATCATTAAAGCTGAGAAGAATACTGATGGTGTCTATGTCTTAACTCCTTTGAGTGAAGGAAGTATAACTTTAACAATTGCCTCTGTACGCAATCCAGAAATTAAAAAAGAAGTAACTTTAAAAGCTTATACACCTATGACTGCCAGCAAAATATCAACCTATTTCATGGGTAAGACATTTGAATATGTATCTTCTTATGGCTATACGGATGTCATTACATTTAATTCAACAACTAAGTCTGGAACAATATCAAGAACAGGAAGTAGTAAGGTTACCAAGTTCAATTGGGAATCCACAAAAGCCGGATATATATCGTTATATGATTGTGTTCCTGATGGTAATGATGAATACGAAGATATTGAGGGTAACTTCGATTATTCCAAATCGTTTATTGTGACTGCAGACAAGAACCTTTATGTCGAAAGACCCACTCATTATGATATGCATTATTTTGTTTTAAAGGTATAATTTATGAAGAAAGCATTTTATATTCTGATAGCAGGAATTGGTATTCTTTCTAGCTGTGGAGATAGAACATCTAATTCGTCTACGATTCCTACAGTTCCATCATCTCCTACTCAACCATCCACTAAGCCACCTAGTACTAATTTTGATGAATTGAGCTTAGAAGATAAAATTGATTATCTAACCAATTATTTAAATCCATATAAGGATAAAATAATATCTTATGAAACTGGATATACTGAAAAATTGACATCGATTTCAGATGGTGGAATAGAATTATATTCTAAAGACACTTTTGAAGCGACTAGATATTCGATTACATCTTCACCATTAATAGTTAGAAGTGGAAAAATTGAAAATGATGAAGAAAAATCAGAGGAATATGATATGCAAATGTATCATGATTCTTCTAAGATCTACCACTTATATAATTATCATGGAGACTCCGGTAAAATAAAAGATTCGACAGATTATAAAGGTGACGATTCAAGTCTTACATTTCAGTTTATCGATTCAATTCTTAATGATTTAGATAAACTTATTGGTTTTGAAGGAAATAATACTGAGGTAAATATAGTATTTGAAGAGGGCGAAACTATTTATCTCAGCTATGAGGCAATACAATACAATCCAGAAAGTAAATCATCGTATATTTCAACTAAAGCTGAGTGGGAATTTGTTTTTAATGGTAATGTCATATCAAAAGTTAAGAATTCTTATGAATCTAAACAAATAGCTGGTGTGACTCAAAGTGTTCATACGGTTACTGAATTAAGTTTTAAATATGAGGATATACAAGAGTTTGACGGGACTTTGTATAATCCAAGTGATTTCAGCCAAATTTAGTAAAGAAAGGAAAACAAAATGAAAAAAACAAAAGTTTTATTGCTGTTGTCTATTGTTTCTGTTTTAGGATCATGTGCTCCAAAAAGCACATCTAATACAGGAAAGCCTACTTATACCCCTTCCAGTATCACGGACAACTCAACTAAAGAGCCAGAGGTTATAAATGTTGAATCTGTATCTATCACTAATAAGATTAGTACATTAAATTTAGGTGATGATTACGATATAACATATGAAGTCCTACCTGCTAATGCAACTAATAAAAAAGTTTCATTTTCATCATCAAAACCAGACATAGTTAGTGTAGATAGATCTACAGGTAAACTTACAGCTAATGCATCCGGAACTGCTACCATCACAGTTAAAACTGAAGATGGCGATAAAACCGATTCTTTTGATGTCTTAGTCCCTGTGGCAGTTACTGGAATAAACATTGCTCTAAATGCAAGTAGTGTTTATGTAGGTGATGAAGTCGATTTCACTGTATCAGTTTTACCTGAAGATGCTACAGATAAATCTTATGAATTGACTACCACTACTGCTGATTTATTATCGATTGAAGGTAAGAAAGTCACAGCTATTAAAGAAGGTCATGCTTCTTTGACAGCAAAAGCAGGATCGATTGAAAAGACTATTAACTTTGATGTGAGAAAGCCAATCGAAAGTGTGGAGTTTGATGAGATTAAAACTGTATTGGAGACGGCTTTGATCAAAGAAAAAACTAATTCAAATGGTGGATCATGGAAACACAAGAAGCTCGATTTAACAACTGAAGAAAAACAATATGATTGGACTGTATACACTGATTCAATTCAAAAGAGAATCACTTCTAGTGAAGGTGAATATGTAGACGATTTAACCTTTATTCAAGCTAATTCCGAATCAAAGAATTATTTACATAATATCATCGATACAACCAGTCAAACAGAAGCAAATAATAAAGTAAAAGAAACTGAAAAGAGTGTTGGAAATGGTTTTTCTGATGTTTTGAAGCAGGATCAAGCAAATAATGCTATTTCTATGATTAGTGAAGATACTGATTATTCCGGTTCATCTGTTTATGGAATAAGCCAATATGCATTGAATTATTTGACTGAAACTTCCAGTAAAGGATTGTCAAATGATAACTCTAAAGAGAAAGCTATAGTTAAAAAAATTGACAATTTGGATAACAACTTTGTTTATAAGATTGAATCTAAGTTTGAAGGTGATACTTCATATTACAATGAAATCTCGTTTGAAATAGGGCTTAGTGGAGATAAATTGGTCTCTTTCAAGTTTGATCAAAAAGTTTATAACAGCAATGGATATGATTTCACTGCTCATGCGTTGAAGACTGATGCTACTCCTTATCAAACAGCTGTAGATGATGCTACTTTGAATTATGGAACTAGAGTCGATAGTGATGAAAATAAGTTGGATAAAGATGACTATAAGATTAAAGCATTCACCATTCAATCTATAGGTGATAACAATCAAATAGATTTGAATTACAACGATGGAGTTGCATTTGATTTGAAGACAACTATAACTACTCCAAACAAATATTTAGATGAGTCTTTTACATATCAATCTTCAGATCCTAATGTTATTAGTGTATCAACAATTTCGAAGAAACTCATGGTTAAAGGTGCTGGAACAGCAACCATTACCATGACTTATGAGAATGGTGCATCTGCAACAACCGATATTACAGTTGTATCTCATCCTGTCACTAGTATTAGTATCACTAATACGACTAAAGAATTATATGTCGGTGATACTTTGAATTTAACTGTTCAAGTCAATCCCGATAATGCAAATACTAAAGAATATACAATCGAAGTGACAGAAGGATCCGATGTTGCTACTTTAAGATTAAATTCTGATGGTTCTTATACTTTGGTAGGTAAGAAAGCTGGAACTATTAAAGTTCAAGCTAAGGCTAAAGATAATGATACTTTATCTGAAATTGTTGAATTTACAGTCAAGGAAAAACCTGCAGCTGATCTTTCTACTGTTAAGGCAAATATTGTAGGTTACGGACCTTATAGTTATAAATATGGAGACATATCATTTGATTTTAAAAATGACGGAACAGCTAAGTTGGAATTTTATAAAGGACGTATTTACACATTAAATTGGGATATTAGTGTCAATTCGGATGGAACATATGAATTATCTATGAAGTCTATCCAACAGCAGGATGGAACTTCCGGAAATGATAGAATTAACAGTGCTAGCAGCGGATACTTCTCTAAGGATTTAAAGAAATTCTATTTAACATATTCATCTAATGGTGGATGGGGATGGGAAGAAGCTACTGCAACTTTAACCGCTGAAAATTATCAATAGTTAAATTAGCAAAATAAAATAATTGAAGTAAAAATAGTGTCTTCTCCAGACACTATTTTATTTTCCATTCTTAATTTATGAAGTTAAAGTGTTTTATTCTTCTATCTTGATTACTGCGTGTGAGTTACCGCTTGAATCTTTAGATACTTCGATTTTCTTTTTGATTCTAGTTTGAAGTAAATCTACATGACTTATTATTCCTACCAAGCAGTTTCCTTGCTCGACAGTTTGATTTGATAAGACACTCATGATGTCATCGAGACTGTTTTTATCCAATGTTCCAAATCCTTCATCGATATACATACAATCTATATTGATTCCTTCTTTAGTTAAAGCGACTGTATCTCTTAATCCTAAAGCTAAGGATAATGCAGCTTTGAAACTCTCACCTCCTGATAAAGTGATGGATTTTCTAGTCTTTCCATCCGGTGCTAAATTTTGATTATCTCTTATGTTGATTTCAAGTCCAGACAATGCTTTTGCACCATATTCTCCAGCATTAGCTTTTACCATTGAGAAATGATTGTTTGTCATTTCTAATAATCTCTTATTAGCGAAGTGGAGGACTCTTTCCAATTGTTTACCTTGAACATAAACTTCTATTGTTTCTTTAACTCCATCGCAATTACCACCACCGAATACTAAGTTAAGATGATTTAGATTGGTAGCTTGTTTTTGAAGCTTTTCAATAATTGGAAATTCAGATTTTAACTGAGATAAGATCGATTCATTAGTCGAATAGAAACTTGAATATTTAGAATACTTACTGTTATTTATATTGAAGTCGTTTTGAATTTGATTTTTCTTTGAAATTATTTCTTCAAGAGATAAGTTCAATTGACTTTCATATTCGGTGATTGAATTAGATAATATTTTCTCTTGTCCTTTTAAATTTATTATTTCAGTAGTGATTTGATTAACATCATTTCTAGTTTTGTTTAATAAGACTTTATAATCGCTAATCTTCTTTTTTAGATAAACAATGTTCTTTTCTACATCTTCTCTAGACTTGTTTCCTATTTTATTTTTGAGTTCCTCGATATATTTAATATTCTCTAAAATATGAGCTTCAGAACTAGCTAAATCTGATTCTATTCTACTTATTTCTGAATTTAATTTGTCTTTCTTTAAATTCGAAGTGTCCCTATTTGTTTCCAAAGAAGTCTTATAGCATTGCTTGCTTAATAAGCTCATTTTTCTAGATTCGAAATCTTTTATTTCTTTGGATAATTTATCATTTACTTTTTGATATGATAAATCGATGGATTTGAAATCGGAGTCATATTTCTTTAATTTTGAACTGATAGTTTCAGTCAGTTCCATGATTTGTTTTTGCTCTGAATCTACTTTAGAATCTGCGTATGATGATTCATTTGCTTTTGCATTGTATTCATCTTCTATTTTCTTCATCTCCTCATCAGAAACACTATTTGTGGATAATCTAGTTGGGTTTGGATGAGAAATAGAACCACAGACAGGGCATGGGCAATTCTCTTTTAGTTCTTCAGCTAAATATCCGGCATAATTGTCAAATCTAACTTTGATCATCCTGTCCTTTTCTTGCTCAAGGATTTCTTTTTTATGTCTAAGTAAATTAGCTTTATCGACTAGTTTGATTAGATTATCTTTATTTGCTGTCAACTTGGCGATGTCTTCTTTGATTTGTTCTAATTCTTTTTCCTTTTGGAACAAGGGTTTTGATTCTTCATCTATTTTAATGAGTTCTTCAGTAGGATCAGGAGTTAAACTCTTGAGTTCATCGTTTGTATCTTCTAATTGTTTAAGAACAATAGCTAATTCATCTTGTTTTTTCTTCGACTGATTTTTTTGAAAACAAATAGATGATTCATAATTCTTTTTTTCTTTTACTTTTGAGGC
>ERZ1034998.233-NODE-233-length-38653-cov-5.584719_pt1 | contig 38653 bp, 32 predicted proteins | sample MGYA00520621_ERZ1034998 | MGnify/ENA primary metagenome ERZ1034998 (study PRJEB33766, sample SAMN09781748) | gut metagenome | biome: gut microbiome | host: Homo sapiens | place: Madagascar | study: EMG produced TPA metagenomics assembly of the PRJNA485056 data set... | reverse complement strand
CGCGGACCATCTTACGGATGAGCGGGCATGCACGATACTTGCTGTCGCCGGTCTCATTGTAAAGAACATCCATGATTGCAAGGCAGATATCAAGTCCGATGAAGTCGCCGAGCTCAAGTGGTCCCATTGGATGGTTAGCACCAAGCTTCATAGCTGCATCGATGCCAGCGATATCAGAAACGCCTTCCATCTTGATGAATGCTGCTTCGTTGATCATTGGGATCAGGATACGGTTTACAACGAATCCTGCTGCTTCATTTACCTGTACAGGGGTCTTGCCAATCTCCTCAGAGATCTTCTTGATTGCCTCTACGGTCTCAGCCGGGGTATTCACACCAGCGATAACCTCAACAAGCTTCATACGGTCAGCCGGGTTGAAGAAATGCATACCGATCATCGGACGGGTAAGTCCGTTTCCGATCTCGGTAATAGAAAGGCTTGAGGTATTAGATGCAAAAATGCACTCCGGCTTAGCGATCTTGTCAAGCTCAGCGAACGTAGTCTTCTTTACTTCCATATTCTCAAAAGCAGCCTCAACGATAAGGTCACAGTCAGCACAAAGGTTCTCCTTTAATCCCGGAGTGATCTTAGCAAGGATTGCATCAACAGCCTCCTGGGTTAATTTTCCTTTCTCAACAAGCTTTGCATATCCTTTTGCAATCTTGTCCTTTCCGCCTTCTGCCCACTCCTGCTTGATATCACAAAGAGCTACTTCGTATCCGTCAACCATAGCAAATGCTTTTGCAATGCCCTGTCCCATGGTTCCTGCACCAATAACGCCAACTTTCATTTTCGTTCCTCCTATAATTGAAATTGTATAAAATTACAGTAATCCAAACAGTCTATGACCGTTTGGAATACTGTATGTGTGCTATGTAGTTAATTACTTGTATGCCTCAACGATTGTAGAACATCCCATTCCACCACCGATGCAAAGTGTTGCAAGACCTCTGTTAGATCCACGCTTCTGCATCTCATGTAACAGTGTAACAAGGATACGGCATCCAGATGCTCCAACCGGATGTCCAAGTGCGATCGCACCACCGTTTACATTTACCTTGCTCATATCAAAGCCAAGGTCTCTTGCTACTGCGATAGACTGTGCAGCAAATGCCTCGTTAGCCTCGATCAGATCCATATCATCGATGGTAAGACCGGTTCTTGCAAGTACCTTTCTGGTAGAAGCAACAGGGCCAACACCCATGATCTCAGGCTCAACACCGCCAAGTGCTCCGGCAACCCATGTAGCCATAGGTGTAACGCCAAGCTCCTTAGCCTTCTCTTCGCTCATAACAACGATAGCTGCTGCACCATCGTTGATACCGGAAGCGTTACCAGCGGTAACAAGTCCGCCCTCCTTGCCTGAGCAGCACTTTAACTTGGAAAGTGACTCAGCAGTTGTTCCAGGACGTGGTCCCTCATCTGTTGCGAACTCAACGATCTCCTTCTTAACCTTAACCGGTACAGGAACGATCTCATCCTTGAACTTGCCTGCAGCGATTGCAGCTTCACACTTCTGCTGGCTGTTTGCTGAGAACTCATCGAGTTCTTCACGGGTAATTCCGTACTTGTCACATACATTCTCTGCTGTGATCATCATATGATAATGGTTGAAAGCGTCAGTCAGTGCATCGTTTACCATGGTATCGATGATGGTTGCATTGTTCATACGGTATCCGAAACGGGCCTTGGTCATAGCGTAAGGAGCCATAGACATGTTCTCCATACCACCAGCTACGACGATATCAGCCTGTCCAGCTAAGATCTGGGCTGCAGCTTCGTTTACACACTTAAGACCAGAACCACAAACAACGTTCAGGGTAACTGCCGGAACCTCGATCGGAAGTCCTGCCTTGATGGAAGCCTGACGAGCCACGTTCTGTCCCTGAGCTGCCTGGATAACACATCCCATCAATACTTCATCAACCATCTCAGGCTTAACACCTGCACGGTTTAAAGCTTCCTTGATAACGATTGCACCTAAATCTGCTGCAGGAGTGTTGCTTAAAGCTCCACCCATCTTACCGATTGCGGTACGGCATGCGCCTGCTAATACAACTTTCTTTGCCATATTTACTATCTCCTTTGAAAAGACTCTTGCGCACGTTTCTGTGCGCTGTTAATTTTTTAACAATGTTTATTTTAGCACAAATTGTTTCCAAAATCAACAGATTTATGTAGCTTTATCAAAATGAATAATACCCTCGGCGTTACCAAGGGTATTTCAAAATAAATTTGTAATTATTGCACAAAGCAGCGTTTCTTTTCTGTTGTACGTCGGTTCATGGAACCGCATCTGCCGCAGGTATCCTAATAGAACACTTCCGATCCGATCACAGTTCCGTCGATCGTTCCAAAATTATAGCAAAAGAACAGCCAGTCCCCGCTGATATTTCCCGCCAGTGCTTCCTTTGCAGCCTGACGGCAGCTCTCCGTGGCACGGTCCTGTTCCAGGACAAGTGCGAGTCTTCCGCTCGCCGCCGGGGAAAACTGTCCCTTCTGATAGATAACATCGACAAGATTATCCGGGAAACGGCTGCTGTTGATACGGTTGACCACGACGCTTGCAACCGATAGCTGCGTCTCATAGCTCTCGCCGCCCGCCTCACAATAAATCAGCGCGGCAAAAAGTGCCTCCTCTTCCTCGGAAGCTGCCACCGGAGTTGTTGTATGTAAATAGTAGCCGTTGTTTGAAGTATCCGTTTCCTCAGATGTATTATCCGGATTGTTGTCTGCGCTATCTGCCGCACCATTCCCCGAATCCGAAGCATCGGTATCCTGCGCATCATCTGCCGCCGCAGCGTCCTCCTCCGCTTTTTGCTTCTCCTCTTCCGCCTTCTTGCGTGCTTCTTCCTCAGCTTTCTTTTTGGCTTCTTCCTCAGCCTTCCTTCGGGCTTCCTCTTCTGCCTTCTTGCGTGCCTGCTCCTCCGCCACCTTCTTGGCGCGGGCTTCCTCCAGCTTGCGCTCATACGCTTCCATCGCAGCGATCTCATCCTCAAGATCACCGATGCTATCCATTTTATCGGAAATCTGGTTGTCCGTATCTGACAGTTCACTCTTGGTCTGGCTGATGGACGTTAACAGCTCTGCCTCCTTCTTTCCAAGCTCCTGCTGGGAAGCCAGAAGCTGCTGCCGCTGCTCCTCTAAAGCTGCCTTTTCATCCTCGATCTGCTGCAATGTGTTTCTGTATTTTTCCAGCAATGCCCGGTCAGAATTGGCAAGGTCGATCGCATACTCCGCCCGGTTCAATGCCTCTGAAAAAGAGCCCGCCGAAAAAATACTCGCCCATGAAAACGTGCCGCCGTTTTCATATATATATTGAATGCGGACCTTCATATCCTCATACTGCTTCGCCGCATCCTCCTGTGCCCCGGCCAGCTCCGCCTCCGTCTGTTCGATCGCATTCTGCGTCGCGTCCACCTGTTCCTGGACATCATTGATCTCATCGGACAGCTGCAGCAATTCCGAATCCAGATTGCCAAGTGAATCCTTTAGCTCGCGCTTCGCGTTCTTTAGATCCTCCGCCTCCTGTTCAGCCTGCTCCTTTTGCTTTTGCAGTTCCTCGGCATCCTTTCCTGCCTGTTCCTGCTGCTGCAAAAGCTCCTCGATGGAATCCGCATACGTCCGCACCCGGTCAGCAAATCCCGCACAACCGAGCAAAAGCAGCGCCGCTACTGAAAGTGCAAGCACCCGATATACAGTTATCCTTGTATGATTGTGACCGTTCATTTTTCCTCCGTCTGCGACTTTTTCCTTATCTTATCAGATTGTCTTTCGGGTTTCAATATGCTATAATAATGCCATCAAGCAGATACACAATTTGACTGCTTGCAGGCTAAATTGTGTATCTATTTGATGGCTAAACAAACACGAACAAGTAGGGCGCCAGCCCGAATTGTGAGTGTTGGTTTGCGATTTCGGGAGTTCGCAGAACGGAGAAATCGCAATTATTGGCTGCTGCTGCGAATCAACTCACAGATTGTGAGTATTGGGGTACGATTTCAGGAGAGGAGGATTGCGATATGAAATTTGTCAAAACCGACGATTTAAAGGCGGGAATGCGCCTTGCAAAGCCAATTTACAACAAGAACGGTGTTCTTCTTTACGACCGCAATTCGATCCTTACATTGCCCGGCATCAACAGTGTCCGCAATTTCGGGCTGATCGGTATCTATATCTTAGAACCGGCAGAGCCTGTTCCCCCATTTTCCCGCGAGGATATGGAATTTGAACAGTGCCAGACCGTATATATGTTCCAGCTGCGCGAGGTTATGCAGTTCATATCCCAGCGCAAGCCGATCGATGATGTCTACCGCCTGACGGAGGATATCCTGAAACGGTACAGTGGGCTTGACCACCGCGTCAACTTCAACCAAAATCTCCGCAGTGCCTCCGATTTTATGTACAAGCACGCGATCAGCACAGCGGTCTTAACCGCGATGATAACAGGACAGCTTGGCTTTTCACATGAAAAACAGTGCATTTTAGTCACCGCCGCCCTGCTCTACGACTATGGCTATCTATATGGACAGAAGCACTTGGAAAAAGGGCGTGACATGTCCCAGTTCGACCGCGACGCACTGCAGAAGGCATTGGAAAAGGGTATTGACCAGATGCATATCTACAAAAATACCAGCGACCTTTTTTCAAAGGCGGTCGCATTGATGTCCACCTACATATATTCATTCAATCCGGCACGCGCACTCACGCCGGAACCGGAGATCTCGCAGATGGTTCAGGTACTCCGCGTTGCCGATGATTTTGACCGCATGACCGGTATGGAGATCGGGCATGAGCCGGAATCCGAGCTGCTTGCGATGCGCCGGCTGATGGCAGACACAAAAACCTACCGTCCGGCAGTCGTCACAGCGCTGGCACAGTCTATCCACATCGTTCCGGTATCTGCCAATGTAGATCTGTCGACCGGCGACAAGGGAATCGTTCTGGTGGAAAATACGGTCGATTTCATGCACCCGGTTGTCCTTCGTCTTGCAGACAACCAGATTTACGATCTGAGTGATCCCACCGTGGCGTCCAAGCTTCAGGTTGTTGACATCATGAAAACCATGGACAACCGCATCTCCGTTGATGAGGAGACACTCCGGCACTTCGTTGCAGATGACCGTCTCAAAAAAGTCACCGCCGCCTTCCAAAAGCGCCTGTCACTTGCAAAAGCGCGGAAGGTCACTACGGCACCGCCGGTCGTTGATGCGCTGCTGTAATTACTTTTCAAGCATAAAGGCTTGCGGAAACACCATCCGCAAGCCTTTTTCCCTTCCGTCACTCATGCCTTCGCAGGAGTACTTTTTATTTGCTTTCACAATTCGCTGCTCGCCAATCCTGCAAGCATGCCGGCTCACTTACGCCAATTATATCGTACCTGTCACAACCAGCGTGCCTGTACCCGGATTCACGTTCCATATGCCACTTGTTGTATCCTGTGTAAAGGTTCCGGCCGGAACCGTAATCTTTCCTGCCACAGTCGCAAACTCGCCCGTTGTCTCATCATATGTGTAGTCGGTTCCCGCTGTGAGGGTTGTTCCATTGTAGGAAGCGGTAAGGTTCCGAAGGATCGGGTTGAACGTATCCGTGATAACGATTCCCGTATCCACATCCGCCCCGGCGCTTCCGTTGTTCCGGATCAGGAACGTGTAGGTCAGCGTGCCGTTTTCCGTAACCGGAACCGGGCTTACCGACTTGGCAATCGTAAGAAGCGGCTCGGATTCTACCGCGATCGTCTCCTGCACGGCAACTGCCGTGAGTCCTGTTCCCGAAATCGTTGCTGTATTTGTGATCTCGGATCCCGGTGCCAATGGTGCAAACTCATTCGTTCTGGTCTCATAAATGATCGTTGCATTGCCGCCTGCCGGAACGGAAATGCCGGTCACAGTAAGCGGAGTCCCCGGTGTAACAGTCGGAACAGCCTGCAGCACACCATTTACATAGTAAACAAGCGTACCCTCGATATAAGTCAGCGGCAACAGTGTTGTCGCGCCAAACGCATATGCTCCGAGATTGTCAGTCAGTGTCAGTCCGGTGATCGGTGTTGTTCCGGAATTTACAATGCTTACCACGTACGTTATACTGTCATCCTGCTTATAGGAATTGCCCACCGCAGTCTTTGTCGCGGAAAGGACTTCTAAGATCTCGCCCACCGCAACGTTGGAATTGGCTACGGAATTTCCATAACGCAGTTGTGCCTGATTCGTAAATCTAGCCATATATTTTGTCATCCTTTCATTCTATGCAGGTACACTATAATATATGCCGCATAAAACAGGATGCTATCTTATTCCATATAAAAATCCCTGTACCACTCTGCAAATTTGCGCAGGCCTTCGCGCAGCCGGGTATGTGGACGGAATCCAAAATCACGCTCTAATGCTGCGGTATCCGCATACGTCACAGGCACATCTCCCGGCTGCATCGGAACAAACTCCTTGTGCGCCTCAAAATCGTAGTCTGCCGGCAGAACCCCCGCGCGAACCAGCTCCTCGGATAAAATTTTCACAAAGTCTAATAAATTTTCCGGCTTGCCGTTTCCAATATTATAGAGGGCATACGGCGGAACCGGAAGCCCATCCTCCCCGTCTCGGCGCTGCGGCGGCTTTTTCATCACACGGATCACCCCGTCGATCACGTCATCTATATATGTAAAATCGCGTTTGCAATCCCCATAATTAAAGATCTGTATCTTTTTTCCCTGCACAAGCGCATCCGTAAACTTGAAGTATGCCATATCCGGGCGGCCTGCCGGACCATATACCGTAAAGAAGCGCAGCCCTGTCGCCGGAATATTATAGAGCTTGCTGTATGCATGCGCCATCAGCTCGTCCGATTTCTTGGTTGCCGCATACAGCGACACCGGTGCATCCGCCTTGTCCTCCGTGGAATACGGGATCTTCTGATTGCTTCCGTAAACAGACGAACTTGAGGCATAAACCAGATGTTCCACCGGATAATGACGGCACGCCTCCAAAATGTTGTAAAAGCCTATCACATTACTCTCTATGTAAGCGTCCGGGTTGCTGATTGAGTACCGCACCCCTGCCTGCGCGGCAAGGTTGATCACAGTATCCGGATGATACTGTTCAAAAATGCTGTTGAGCAGCTCCTTATCCGCAAGATTTCCTTTGATAAACGTATAGTTATCAAACTCCCGAAGCTCAGCGAGGCGGGACTCCTTGATCCGGATGTCGTAATATTCATTCATATCGTCCAGACCGATAATCTGCACATCCGGCTCCGTTGTCAGCAGCCGCTTCGCCAGATTCGCCCCTATGAAACCAGATGCACCTGTAATAAAAATTGCCATACGTTTGTCTCCCTTAATGTCCTCGCCTGCGGTTTGGCTCTAGTGGTTACTATTGTAACATTCGTGGTGGAATTAGGAAAGGGTAATGTTACGGAAGCCGGATTTTGTAAAAATGGTATAAGAATAACATCCTTCACATTGAGCCGTAAATACTATGATCAGCAAAAACTTCCATCGTGTTTATGGCATCACCCTCCTTGCGAACCAGAGGGCATCATTATTGGAAATACATCTGCTTCTTTCTATGAAGTTATACAAGCAAACCTTACCATCTCTCGAATGATATATCTATATCCACGTTTCAGAAAACTTTTAGGAAAATATTTTCTTGCATATTGCGAAAATCATTTGTAGACATTATAATAACTGCAGAACTATGGTTCTGCTCTTTTTTATCATTCCAAATCGGATACCGTGTTTTCTACGGCAACCTTAGAAACCGCACAGGAGCTTCGGATTATTGATGATGCTTTATTCCGGCTTATTGCAGAAAAGCCCAATGTATGCCAAGAGATATTAAGGGCACTCCTTGATATGCCCGGACTTACTGTGATCGAAGTCCACGCCCAACAGCTCATCAAAAGCCTGCATCGTGAAGTCATACTCGACGCTTTATGTGTTCTTGAAGATGGCTCATACGCGAATATTGAGATGCAAAAGAGTGATGAAAATGATGACATTGCAAGAACCAGATTCCACGCATCGGCGATTACAGCCCAAAGAACCCCAAAGGGTACTGCATTCAAAGATGTACCGAATGTCACGATTTTATATATCACAGAATATGATGCATTAGGAAATAATCAGACTGTCACTCATGTTTCCAGATGTATGAAAGTCGGAAACAATTACATTCCGCTCAACGATGGCGAGGACATCATCTTTGCCAACACGCTTGTTGATGACGGGAGTGACAAGGCAGAATTATTGCAGCTCATGCTTCGAAAAGATTCATTCTATAATGATAAATTTCCTGCTATAAGCAGTGCTATGAATTATTTCAAAGATACGGAAGGAGGTCGAAGTGAGATGTGTAAGTCAGTTGAAATTTATGCCCAAAAAGTTTGTGCTGAGGAACGTGCCAAAACAATTACAACATTACTCCGAAAGGGCAAAACTCCGGTGGAGGTTGCCGATCTATTAGATTATGATCTGGCAGAAGTTAAAGAAGTAGAGCAGACACTTCTCGCAACAGCCGAATAATCTTCTTACAAGCAATAGCATATTAAAAACACCCTATGCAGGCTCGACACTCCAAATGTTGTCAGCCACATAGGGTGTTTCGTTTTTCTATCTTACCTGAATAGATATAATGACTCATTCTAATGCCACGCCATTTTTCACATCTGCATCATCCGGTACTAATACATTATTGCCGATTGTCACATTACTTCCAATTCTGGCTCGTTTTCCAACCTTGGCACCTGTTCGGATAACAGTATTCGCATAAACAATGGAATTATCATCTACACTGCTGTCATGCCCGATTTCCACTCCCGAATTAACCAAAACACCATTGCCAACCATCGCACCATTTTGAATGACCGCATTATTTAAGATTACGCAGCCACAGCCTATCGAAGCGAATTTGCTGATAAAAGCGCTAGGGCTTACAATATTAGGGCAGGAAAAATGCAAAGCTTTGATAGTGCTATATATTTTCTCCCGAAGCTTATTATTTCCAATCGTAACAATTACATTATCATAATGCTTACGCAGTTCTGCCAGATCCGCCAGATGCCCAACAACAGGAATGCCACACACCGTTGTTCTAGCCTCAAGCCCATCATCGACGAACGCACATTCATATTGCTGCTCTGCCTCTTCAAGTACAACCCTGCCAAAACCGCCGGCACCAATTAACAATAATTTATCCAATATTTCTCCCTCTTTTCTCTGTTTCCATTATTTTTAGGGATTCCATCCCGATGAACCACTTCAACCAACCTTCGCCTGCTTTTTCCTATTTAACTTACAAACTATAACAGAGAGCAAAAAGCTTACAGCAGCCACAAAGAGAAAACAATATATGCCTTTTTCCCTGATTGGCAGCACATACATCCACGCAAAGCAAAAGTACATATGGCTAAAATAAATAATCGCGCTGACCTTACGGCAGCTCTGCGAATACTTTGATAACACCTCATCTGTCGAATAACTCATTATAAATCCTATGATCCATGGAACTGCCAGAAATGCCATGATGCTGGTGGTCGAATAGGGAAGTCCAAATAAAACAGAACATCCACACGTCAGGATTGGAACCAGCAAACCTGCTTTTGGGCTGAAAAGCTTCTTTTCCCGATTTGCCAACATTCCTAGCATAATATAACTTGGTCCTGTAAGCAGTCTTCCACTTTTTACGGTAATTGCAATTATTCTAGCGTCAAAAAAGTAGTTAATAATATATGCTGCCGCGAAACAGCCACAGCCATAAAGCAGCAGTTTCCAAGACCGTCTCCCTGGCATTACCAGTAAAACCGCCAATCCAATAATTGTCGCGAGCAGATACCACAGAGGCCATGAATAAAACTGTTCCCCGACAAGAATATAATTCTTAATCATCTTAAATACGGCTTTTTTCACGGAAACATTGTCAAGCAGCTGTTGGTACACCCCATATAACGTAAGCGGAAGGTATATCGCAGATAGCTTTAGATATAATTTTACATATTTAACGATGTTTGTTTTAATGACTTCGCTTTCTTTCCCCGCATTCCTGCTCAGATTTTCTTCTAAAAGATACCCTGTGATAGCAAAAAATATAGGAACAGCTAATGACTCAACATATTCTATAAAAGAAGCAACCGATGCGATTTGCACGCTGTTCACAAGCCCTGTATGAATCGCAACCACTATAAATGCTAAAAACAGCTTAGTATAATCCGCTAACCAATACTCTGGCCTACCGGTATTGTCCATCACGCCCCGCTCCTTCCATTTTATCTATGGTCATCACCGCTCTTTCAAGCCGCATATCTTTTCTTCCGAGGAATCCTGTCAAAAGCTCACAAATCATCAAATGCCATATCTTTCTAACTGAATATATCATAAAGGAAATCCAAAAGGCAATAATAGGCTTCACGGACTAAAAACACCCCATGTAGCCTGACAAACATTATCAGTTCATAGGGTGTTTATTTTTTATTCTGCCTAACAGGAATGCTTACCAAAATCATTCCCAGTACCATCCCAAGCACATTTACCAGAACATCATTTATATCTGCCCCGCCACGTCCGGTATAATACTGGATCACCTCACAAGCAACAGAAAGTTCCAAGCCACCTATTATAAGTAGTCCCAAGGCTAACCATTTTCTGTATTTTCTCCATCGTTGCGATGCATTCCGTGGCAGCACAGCTTCACGCCAAAAACGCGCACCGGTCATCCCAAGAGGAAAATACAATAATGCATTTAACGTTGCCGCTGCCAGTTCCGCCGGATTCACCAATGAACGGGGCTGTATCAGCAAAATTCCGGTTGCTCCGGAGATCTCCGGAGCAATGTAATGTATAGAATCAGGAAAACACTATACGCTACCGCAGCCCACGGAACACGCTTGCGCGAAAGCCAAACGAAAACTGCCAGCGCAAGCAGGCAGACTGCCTCCCCATAAGACAGATTGTGAGCAAAGTTGTAGTGTATACTATATAAAAAGCTGCTTATTTTTTCCATTCAGACACATTTCCTTTAAAAGAGAGACTTGAAAAATCAAGCCTCTCCATGTATAATCTCCTTAGAAAGGTTATCGGATGCATCATCCGATTGCCCTCTGTTTAAAAATGTTAAAGAATAGCATCCTAAACTTTGCGAGGGTTGGGGATGCTATTTCTTTTTGCGGTTATGATTATCTATGTAAGACAGAGCCGCAAATACTACGATCAGCAGTGTTAAAACTTCCATCGTGTTCATGGGCATCACCCTCCTTTGTAGACTAGAGGGCATCATTACTGATCCGCTTCCTTTTATGGAATGTTTACTATTATTTCATAGCATTTTTCACAACTTCTATATACTTCATGTTCCTAAAATTTTGTGATTGTATGAACACCACAAAATTTCAAGTGTAAATGATTGAATTTTGTTCGATTTTATCGTGTGATACATTTTCTACATATTCTGCTCTACACAACACTTTCAAGGAATCGTATTCTTGTTAAAACAATTGTCGCAATCGCACACATACAAATTGATAGAATAATATAGATTGGGACTTGGACTATAATATATTTTATACAAGGTTTCCATAACCTTCTCATTGCACTCAATGCAAATCCATGCATTGCATAAATTCCAATAGTAAGGTTTGCAAATTTCTTCACAATCCTGCTTATCAAGTTTGAAGAAAAATTCAAGTCAGAAAAGATAACATAAACCGCGGCACTATATATAGCACACATCGGTGTAGTAAAATTATGAAAATATCCAGCAGGTTTGCCAAATACCATAATAATAACGCTTATTATTCCTAGAACGCAAATGAAATATTTATTTCTTTTGCTAACACTATACTTTTCAAGATAACCTCCAAGAAAAAAATAACCAACATAAACCGGAACACAGTTTAAGTATTCGAGCTGGGGCAATTCCTGAAACGAAGAAAAAACAGCTTGAGTGTCGAAGCCAAAAGCCCGAACACAATCCAAAGCAGCAAAAAATATCTAGACAATTCTTTTCTTTTTAAGATTTCTTTTAAAACTGGTGCCATAAAATATATCGGAATAATCATATAGAGGAACCAAAAAGCGCCGGGTCCTTTTATCACCATTCTTAATAGCTTTGCGCCGTCAATCGGTTCATATGTCATCAAGCACTTTACCATATAGATACCCCCTTGCCCCCCTCCCCAAGTTATAATCAGTTTAACAAGGCAAGTAACTTTTCTCCTTATATATGTATTTTCCAATTCATCTCTATTCAACATAACTGCTTAAAATAAACGTTTATACTCTTCTTGTCCAAATATGTACCAACTGAATTATTTGCATGTTGCCTATAGTCTATGTGTGGTTGAAAATCATATATTACCTTTCCACAAAGCGAAGCCATATTGTATAAAAAAGTATCATGCATTGAATATTTGTCTGGTATTCTCCCATGTACCAGTTGCGCTAGAGCACGGTTATAGACAATTGTGCATCCCGTGGCACTTAGCCCAACTAAACATTCATATTTATTCTTAGCTATTTGAGGTTCAATATGCGCATTCCTATAAAATACATCATTTTCATCGACTACTCTTAAATTACTGTGGTACAATATAGGAATACGCCGCCGTTCATCTGCACATGAAGTGGAAGCTCCATCACATAATCCCAGACGCTGCGATCCTTCTGCAATTCAAAGTACCGCTCGATGTGTGCCAGGATGATCTGAAGCTTTTGTTTTTCAAGGATTGCCTGCACCTCGTCTGCCATGCGTGATGTCCACTGCGTAAACGGCATTTCAAGGAGCAGCACCTGCGTATCACCGATGCACAGCTTTGGCAGAAGCCCGGCTTTGCCCATGCCGTCAAAGTAATATACCTCCGCTCCGCAGAGGATCTTTGGAATTTGTGTTTCGCGTTCTGTCTCCTCCTGCAGGCGGACAAGACTGCGCTCTCGCCGTACAAGGAACCTGTCCACAGAGCATTCGTCTGCATAGAAATGCGGGGTCGCCGCCATATGCGTAACACCCTGCCCGTATGCGGTTTTCAGCATTGCCAGACTCTCCTCGATGCTGTGGCTTCCATCGTCGATTTTTGGCAGAAAATGGGAATGTATGTCGATTATCATAGTCACACCTCGAACGCAGTATGCACCTTTAAGGTTTAGTTTTCAATACCCTTTAGGTTATTTTTGTTTCCTGCCCACCACCTAGAATAGAACATATCATTTGACAAAGGGCTTAATATAGAAGGGGGGTTTTCCATGCCGGATTACTACGAAATGGGTGCCCGGATTGCAGCACTTCGAAAAGAAAATGCAATTACTCAGGAAAAACTCGCGGAAATCCTTGATATTTCCGTAAAACATTGCAGTGAGGTCGAGAGAGGAGTTTCCTCCTTATCTCTGGAGAAGCTGATCTATGTTTCAGATTATTTTCATTGCAGTATGGATTATCTGGTACATGGTCTGGACGTGAATCGCGTTTCTCACGCGCTGCCGACTTTTCTAATTGAAATTATGGAGTCAGATGATGAGCAGGAACGGCAGCTGCTACTACAGTATCTGCAGATGTATGGGAAGTTAAGAAGTGATTGGAAAAAGAAGAAGGAATGACTAAAAGGCGCTGCCGGTGGATAACCGGCAGCGCCTTTTTCACGCAGATGCAAATGCGTTTCTTCTATATTATTAGATGTTCTTGACCGTTGCGATATCCACCGGTGTCAGCTTGCCGTCCGCCGTCTCAAGGGAGCGTGCAAGTGCATTGGCAGTATCCATCGCGGTAATGCAGTATACGCCTGTCTCGATTGCATTACGCCGGATCAAAAATCCGTCTCTGGTCTTGTCTCCGTTGCCCTGTGTCGGGGTATCGATGACAAGATCGATCTTGTGTCCTAAGATAAGATCCATGACATTCGGGGACTCCTGCGAAATCTTGTTGACACGAAGTGCGTCCACACCATGCTCCTGCAGGTATTTCGCAGTGCTTCTCGTCGCGTAGATCTTGTAGCCGAGCGCTTCAAAACGCTTTGCCACGCCGACTGCCTCCGGCTTGTCTGCGTCCTTGACGGTCATGATCATCTGCTTATGCTTCGGAAGAGAGATCCCGGCTCCGATAAACGCCTTGTAAAGCGCCTCATTGAAGGTCTTGGCAATACCCAGGCACTCACCGGTAGACTTCATCTCCGGTCCGAGGGAGATCTCTGCTCCACGCAGCTTCTCAAAGGAGAATACCGGCATCTTGATTGCAATGTAATCTGCGGTCGGTGCAAGTCCCGGCTCATAGCCCATTCCGCGGAGAGTATGTCCCATGATGACCTTTGCCGCAAGATCCACAATCGGGATTCCGGTTACCTTGCTGATATACGGAACCGTTCTCGAAGATCGCGGATTTACCTCGATCACATAGATCTCATCATCCATATCGATAAACTGGATGTTGATCAGTCCTACTACATGGAGTGCGCGTGCAAGACGCTTGGTGTACTCTACGAGCGTTGCTTTCGCCTTCTCGCTGATCGTTGGTGCCGGATATACGGAGATACTGTCTCCGGAATGTACACCGGTCCGCTCGATATGCTCCATGATACCAGGGATCAGGATATCTTCGCCGTCACATACAGCATCGACCTCGATTTCCTTGCCCTGTAAATATTTATCAACGAGAATCGGGTGATCCTGCGCGATGCGGTTAATGATTCCGATAAACTCATCGATCTCCTCATCATTAAATGCGATCTTCATGCCCTGTCCGCCAAGTACATAAGAAGGACGTACCAGTACCGGATATCCGATGCGGTTTGCAACCTCTTTTGCTTCCTCTGCGGTAAATACGGTTCCGCCTGCCGCTCTCGGGATCTCTGTTTTCTGGAGGATCTCGTCAAACAACTCACGATCCTCTGCCGCGTCAACATCCTCCGCCTTTGTGCCAAGGATTCTGACTCCCATCTTCATAAGTGCCTCAGTCAGCTTGATCGCAGTCTGTCCACCGAACTGTACAACAGCTCCGTCCGGCTTTTCAAGATTGACGATGCTTTCAACATCCTCCGCGGTAAGCGGCTCGAAGTACAGCTTGTCTGCAATGTCAAAGTCCGTGGAAACGGTCTCCGGGTTGTTATTTACGATGACGGTCTCCCAGCCTTCCTTTGCAAATGCCCATGTACAATGTACGGAGCAGAAGTCGAACTCGATACCCTGTCCGATACGGATCGGGCCGGAACCAAGTACCAGTACCTTTTTCTCCGGATGTGTCTCTGCCGCCTCGTTCTCGCTTCCGTATACGGAATAATAGTACGGTGTCTCTGCTGCGAACTCTGCCGCACAGGTATCTACCATCTTATAGGATGCGGTAATGCCATTCGCATAACGCATATCCTTGATCTGTTCTTCGCTGTGTCCGGTCAGACGCGCGATCACATTATCCGGATAACCGATACGCTTTGCCTCTTTTAAAAGTCCTGCGGTAAGCTCTGTCACCTTGTCATTTGCCGGATCTGCATCGAAGATGGATGTTCCTCTCTTAGCGCCTGCGTGCAGAGCGACCTTCGCTGCTGCGTTGTTTCTTCCTGCACTTGCCGGATTGCAGGCAGCAAGCTTTGCCTCCATCTCGACAAGGATTGCGATCTTGTCAATAAACCAGATGTCGATCTTGGTGATCTCATGGATGTGCTCGTAGGAAATTCCCCTTCTGAGTGCCTCCGCGATAACCCAGATCCTGCGGTCATCTACGACTGCAAGCTGCTTGTCCAGCTCGTCCAGTGTGAGGTCGGAAAAGTCATAGGACTGCAGGCAGTCCACATGCTGCTCCAGAGAGCGGATTGCCTTCATGAGTGCGCCCTCGAAGTTGTCACAGATACTCATAACCTCTCCGGTTGCCTTCATCTGTGTCGTAAGTGTTCTCTTTGCCGTAAGGAACTTGTCAAACGGAAGTCTCGGAATCTTTACGACGCAGTAGTCCAGCATCGGCTCAAAGCTTGCGTAGGTCTTCTGCGTGATCGCGTTTTTGATCTCATCCAATGTATAGCCCAGCGCGATTTTCGCGGTAACCTTTGCGATCGGGTATCCGGTCGCCTTGGATGCAAGTGCGGAAGAACGCGATACTCGCGGATTTACCTCGATAACACAGTATTCAAAGGATTCCGGATGAAGCGCATACTGTACGTTACACCCTCCGGTGATCTGCAGCTCATTGATGATGTTGAGTGCGGAGCTGCGGAGCATCTGATACTCTTTGTCTCCGAGTGTCTGGGACGGTGCTACTACAATCGAATCTCCGGTATGTACACCGACCGGATCGATATTTTCCATATTACATACGGTAATGCAGTTGCCGTTGGCATCACGCATAACCTCGTACTCGATTTCCTTCCAGCCTGCGATGCAGCGCTCGACCAGTACCTCGCCGACACGGCTTAAGCGCAGACCGTTCGTTAAGATATCGATCAATTCCTGCTCGTTGTGCGCGATTCCGCCGCCGCTTCCGCCGAGCGTGAATGCCGGACGGAGTACGACAGGGTAACCGATGGTGTTGGTGAATTTGATACCATCCTGCACATTATTTACAACCTGGGATGCCGCTACCGGCTCCCCGATCTTTTCCATCGTGTCCTTGAATGCCTGACGATCCTCAGCCTTGAAGATGGTTTCCGCGGTCGTTCCGATAAGGCGGACGCCCTGCTCCTCCAAAAATCCGCTCTCTGCAAGCTCCATACCAAGATTTAATCCGGCCTGTCCACCGAGTGTCGGGAGGATGCTGTCCGGCTTTTCCTTGCGGATGATCTCTTTTAACACATCCAGCGTAAGCGGCTCAATGTATACCTGATCTGCAATCTGCTTGTCGGTCATGATGGTCGCCGGGTTGGAATTGACGAGGCATACCTCGATGCCCTCTTCCTTTAAGGAGCGGCATGCCTGTGTTCCCGCATAGTCAAACTCCGCTGCCTGACCGATGACGATCGGGCCGGAACCAATTACTAATACTTTTTTGATGTCATAATTTCTTGGCATTACTGTTCTCCTCCCATCATGCGGATAAACCGGTCAAAAAGATATGATGAATCCTGCGGTCCCGGACATGCCTCCGGATGGAACTGCACGGTAAAAATGTTCTTGCCCTCATAAGCAAGTCCCTCGTTTGTGCCATCATTTACATTTACGAACGCAGGCTTTGCGATCTTTGGATCCAAAGTGTCCGTATCCACAACATATCCGTGGTTCTGGGATGAAATGTATACGCGGCCGGTTGCAAGATCCTTGACCGGATGGTTGCCGCCTCTATGTCCGTATTTCATCTTATGGGTATCTGCGCCTGTGGCAAGTGCCATGAGCTGATGTCCGAGGCAGATTGCAAAGATCGGCACATCGCTCTCGTAGAGCTTGCGGATCTCATTGATGATCGTGCCGCAGTCCTTCGGGTCTCCCGGTCCGTTTGACAGCATGATGCCGTCCGGATTCGCTGCAAGGATCTCCTCGGCGGTCGTTCTTGCCGGGTAGATTGTCACCTCGCATCCTCTCTGGTTTAAGGACTTTGCAATGTTTCTCTTTGCACCGAGATCCAGCAGTGCGACCTTCTTTCCGTTTCCTTTCAGCACACTCTTCCCGGCGCAGGTTACCTTATCTACCACATTGCCGGTCGTATATGCTTTTAAACGGGGGAGAATTTCTTCAAAATTGAAATTTTCATTTGTCGTGATCATACCGTTCATCGTACCTTTTTCACGAAGAATCTTGGTAAGTGCCCGCGTATCGATTCCTGCGATACCCGGAATGTCATGCTTTTTTAAAAAATCCTGAATAGAGCCCTCTGAGCGGAAATTGCTGGGCAGACGTGAAAGTTCTCTTACAATATAGCCATCCGGCCACGGTCTCTGTGATTCCATATCCGGTGTGATACCATAATTGCCAATAAGCGGATACGTCATGACAACTGCCTGTCCCGCGTAGGACGGGTCTGTCAATACCTCCAGATATCCGGTCATTGAAGTGTTAAAGACGATCTCACTGATAACCTCTCTTGTGGAACCAATACTGGTTCCGGTGAATACATTTCCGTCTTCCAATATCAAAAACGCTTTCATTTTGCTCCCTTTCCTTTCCGTATTTTTCTGTCTTTTGGCAAAAAAAAAGAGGGAAACTCTTCTTCTTTGAATCGTGTTTTACTATACAGTTATGCCTAAATTGTAAAAAGTTTATCATACCCCGGCATGTTTTTCAACTGTTTTGAGGTGGAAAAATATGCCGAGATTTTGATAGGATTTTTCAGCTTTTTCAGTAATTTTATAATAAGTTCACTCCGTATATCCCAAAATAGACAACTATGACCGCAATAATCGCAAGGATGGTAAGGATGATCGTTGCTGCAAGTGCCTTTCCCGGAATTTTCTTTACCGGATACACTGCATCATTTAAAGTCTTTGCCTCCACATATACAAAGCCCGGTGTCTGGTTTTGCGTGGCAGCTGTCTGCGCTGTTGTGGCGTTTTGCTGCACCTGCATCTGCCAGAAGCCGTTTTTGATAAAATAGTCCGCCGTCCATGCCGGAAGTGCACAGGCTGTCACGCGCTCCAGCCCCAAGGACTGCTTTGCAAATCTACGCATCATGTCAAGAAGCTGTCTTGCGTATTTCTTCTTGCGGAAATACGGATACACATAGAGCATCGTGATATGTCCCTCCGGCTGCATAGCTGACATTCCGCACAGCTGTGCCGCTTCAAATATCCCCCACATATACAGTCGTCTCTGGGATACCATACCGGTCAGGTTCTCCACCGTTGTGTACGCTTCAAAAAAGCGGATCATCTGTGGATCTGTGATCGTTTGTCTCAAGTCAAATCCGAATACTCCCTGTGCAAGCTCTACCGCCTGTGGGATTTCTTCTATTTGAAGCATTCTTATCTCTGCCATAGTATTACTCCTTCATCAGTTGATTCTTCAGTCCGCTGTACCGTTTCTGCTCGGAATTGTTCTCCACCATCATATCGAAGGTGTTTTCATCCCCTACAATAGTAACACACTTTTTCGCTCTTGTAACGGCTGTATACAAAAGATTTCGGTTCATGAGCATACGCGGTCCCGTCAGAAGCGGTATCACGACCGCCGGATACTCCGAGCCCTGCGACTTGTGGATTGTCACCGCATACGCCAGCTCAAGCTCCTCCAGATTCTTAAAGGAATACTCTACCATCCTGCCCTCATCAAATGAGATTGTCATGGTCTCCGCAAAGTCGTTGATTTCCTCAATGATTCCGGTATCTCCGTTGAAGATTCCGGTTCCCTTGTCGATGCACAGGCCGTACTTCGTCCGGATCTCCCACTCCATCTGGTAATTGTTCTTTACCTGCATGACCTTGTCGCCCTCGCGGAATACCATACTGCCGTATTCCTTCTCGCGTTTTTTCTTATCCGGAGGGTTTAAGTACATCTGAAGGATCTGGTTTAGGCGTTCCACACCGAGAAGTCCCTTTCGCATTGGCGTCAGCACCTGAATGTCATACTCCCCGGCATCCACATATTTCGGAAGCTTCTGTTTGATGAGCTGCAACGTGACATTGATGATCTTGTCCGCATCATACCGCTTCAGGAAAAAGAAGTCACGGCTCTGGTTGTCCAGCGAGATCCGCTCTCCCCGGTTGATCTTATGCGCATTTACAATAATGTCGCTGGTGCTTGCCTGACGGAAAATCTTCGTCAGCTTTACCGTATGGAACTGCCCGGAATCAATAATGTCCTTCAATACGCTTCCCGGTCCTACGCTTGGAAGCTGGTTGGTGTCACCTACCAGTATCAGCCTCGTTCCTGCAGCCACCGCCTTTAACAGGGCATACATGAGTGAAATATCCACCATGGACATCTCATCCACAATGATCACATCTGTCTCCAGCGGATTTGTCTCGTTGCGCTCAAAATGGATTCCCGCACCGCCCATGCCGTTTCCGTTGCTGCCGGCTCCGGCGCGTGCCGCCGCGGTCATGCTGCTTCCTGCGCTCGTCTCGTCAACCATTCCGCCGGTCAGTTCAAGCATCCGGTGGATCGTGCGTGCCTCAAATCCGGTAGTCTCACTCATACGCTTCGCCGCACGCCCGGTCGGCGCCGCCAGAAAAATGTCAAGCCCCTCCGACTCAAAGTAGCGGATGATCGTATTGATGGTGGTCGTTTTTCCGGTACCCGGTCCTCCTGTTATGATAAGAAGTCCGTTCCTGACCGCTTCCTTGACGGCCTCGACCTGATGCTCATCCAGCTCCATTTTTGTCTGCTTCTCGATCTTATGAATGCGGGCTTCGATTTCCTCATCGCCCACCTCGTAGGAGATATCAAGCTGTTTTAGCATGGTTGCAGAGTTTGCTTCCATATAATAGAAGGAAGTCGCATAAATCTGCGTAACGCCATCGTTCTGCTGCATGATGATCTTGCGATCCATCGCAAGGTTCATATAGTGCGGTTCAATATTCTCCGGTTCAACCTCAAGAAGCGCACTTGCTCTCTGCGTCAGTTCCTCAAGCGGAAGATAGGTGTGTCCCTCCCCGGAAGCTAATTGCAGGGTATAGAGTATGCCGCTTCGGATACGGAAGTCAGAGTCCGTTCGGATTCCAACTCTTGTCGCGATCTCGTCCGCCGTCCGAAAGCCCACGCCATCGATATCGTCCGCAAGCCGGTATGGATTTTCTGTTAAGATGCTGTAAATCTCCGCTCCGTATGTATTGTATATCTTGACTGCCAGATTCGTATGTATCCCATATTGCTGGAGGAAGATCATTGCCTGCCGCAGATCTTTCTTCTCATTGACCTGCTCTGCGATCTCCATTGCCTTGCGCTCGCTGATTCCCTTGATCTCCGCAAGACGCTCCGGCTCCTCCTCGATAATGCGAAAGGTATCCTCCTTAAAACGGCGCACAATGCGCGCTGCGAGTGCGATTCCGATTCCTTTGATCGCTCCGGAGCCGAGATAACGCTCGATTGCCAGCTCATCCTCCGGTGCCTTTTCCTCGTAGGAAACCACCTTAAATTGTCTGCCATACGTCGGGTGATCCGTGTACTCGCCTTTTGCCTCTATGTTCTCCCCCTCGACAATGTCGGAGAAGGTCCCAACACAGGTCAGTTCTTCCTCTTCTACAATGAGGATCAGCACCGTATAGCCGTTGTCTGTATTTCTATATATGATATGATCCACATATCCCTTAACTGTTTCCAAAATGTATTCCTCTTTTTATCATAAAAAAGCAGGCTCACTGATCCGGAGTCTGCTTCTCATTCATGTACTTTCCTATTGAATATTGTAGTTGCGCTTCATCTGCTCGTACAACTGCTGTGTTACGCTCTCTCCCATATCATCTACCAGCTGATCCGCCACCATCTCGATAGCCTGGTCCATGTGCATGTCCTTATATTGTGACATTGTGGAGTCACTGTCCTCATTCTCCAGGGTAAGTGACTTCTTGGCTTCCTTAAGCATCTGCTCAACAAAGTAAGATTCAAAATCCTTGAGCACACTCTTAAGCTCTTCCTCGCTGGATTCGGATGACAGCTTGCTTGCCGCTGAAGAAAGCGAGTTTGCCGCAGCCGATCCTGCCTGTGTCTGTGCTGTTGAATATGATAAACTGCTCAATGATGATAAATCCATATGTATTCCTCCGTAGATCAAACCGGGTTACTATCTCTTCAGATTGTTCGCTGTATCCAGCATGGAATCCGCTGTCGTGATTGCCTTTGAATTAAGCTCGTATGCTCTCTGCGCGATGATCATATTGACCATCTCGTCCGCAACGGAAACGTTCGAGCCCTCCATATATCCCTGATGAAGCTCACTCTGTGTCAGTCCCGGTGTCGCAACCTCAAGCATTGCCGCTCCGGATGCCGGAGTCTGTGCAAGCAGGCTGTCTGCCATCTTCTCAAGTCCTGCCGGATTGCTGAACTGATACAGCGCCATCGTCTGGTTCATATTGACGGAGGTTCCGTCGTTTGTGACATAATAGATACTGCCATCCGGGTTGAATACAAGCTCCTCTGCGGAGATTCCATCCGGTACGGCAATGACATTCCCGGTTGTATCCAGAACCGGATATCCATCCTGACTTGCTAGGATCGTGTTGCCGTCCGCGTCCAGACTCCATGTAAAATTACCGTTTCTGGTAAAATACGTCTGTCCATCAAGACCTCTCACCGCAAAAAATCCGTCTCCGTCAATCGCAAAATCGGTCAGGTTGCCTGTCTCTGTGAGGGAACCCTGTGTATACAAAGAAGATGTTGCCGCCACGCGCACACCAAGTCCTGCCTGAGCGCCGATCGGCTTATTCTGTCCGTTTGCAGATGTTGTCACTGTCTGGATCTCCTGATACAGCAGCGACTTAAACTCTGTACGCTCCGTCTTATAGCCGGTTGTATTTACATTCGCCAGATTGTTTGCAATGGTATCTACATTTGTTTGCTCTGCAGTCATACCGGTTGCCGCGGTATAAAGTGCTCTCATCATAAGGCATCCGTCTCCTTCTTAGATGTTCCTGTCATCCGGATCAGACTTTTCCGACCTGGGTTGCTGAAATGTTCAGCGTCTCATCAATGGATGTGATCACCTTCTGTCCGGCTTCATACGCCCGCTGGATCGTGATCATGTTCACCATCTCTGATACAACATTTACATTGGAGGACTCAAGTGTCCCCTGCAATATCGTTCCATCTGCCGCAGCAAGGTTGCCGCCGTCAAGTACGTTGTACATATTCTCTCCGTACTTTTCGATGTAATCGTAATTATCAACATTCACAAGTCCGATCGTGCCTACTACCTGCTCATTCTGATATATATAGCCCATCTGGTCGACCGAAAAGCTTGCATTCGGATCGATCCGGATGTAATTTGCCTCTGCCGGATCTCCGTTCAGTGCGCCTGTGGCATTGAGTACATAGTCGCCGTCCGAGGTTACAAGATACCCATTCGCATTCAAGGTAAATGAGCCATCTCTGGTAAGCTTCATGGATGTATTACCATCTTTATCCGTATATGCGATTGCAAAGAATCCGTCTCCGCCGACCGCAAAGTCTGTGGACTTGTCCGTCACCTTGAGGCTGCCCTCCTGCCAGTCGGTATATACTTCTCCGAGATGCGCACCCATATAGATCGTTCCAAGTCTCTTATGCAGCCCGTAATCAGAGCTGTCCTTGATCTTGATCGCATATTCCTCCGCGAAAGACATTGAGGTCGTTCCCTCTTTTTTGTATCCGGTAGTATTTGAATTTGCAAGATTGTTCGCCAAAACATCGAGACGCTTCATCTCGTTGGTCATTCCCGTATAGGCTGTGTATAATCCTTTTACCATATACCGCTACCGTCCTTTCGCTTATTGCAAAATAGTCCTCATATTTTTATATCGGTCATTTCATTGCGATTATTAACTGTATTTCCAAATGAAATCTGCTTTTCCGCTGTCCTTCCCTTCTGACTGGGATGCATGCAAGAATTAGTCGTCATCGCGCTTTCCTGCGAGAAATTCAACAAACTTTCCGGTTCCGATCGCAACGCAGGTCATCGGATGCTCTGCGGTCATCGTATTGATTCCGGTCTTTTCCTCGATCAGCTCTTCCAGTCCGCGAAGCAGCGCACCGCCACCGGTAAGAACGATTCCTCTGTCTGCGACATCGGCAGCAAGCTCCGGCGGAGTCTTCTCAAGTACAGAGTGAACCGCTTCCACGATCTGCATGGTCGGCTCACGGAGTGCCTCTTCGGTCTCCTCGGAGGTCACGGTAATGGTCTTTGGCAGACCGGTTACCAGATTACGTCCACGAACATCCATCGTCTCATTGGTTCCGAGTGAGAAGCAGGTGCCAATCTTAATCTTGATATCCTCGGCGGTTCTCTCACCGATAAGAAGATTATGCTTCTTACGCATATAGCGAACCAGTGCCTCATCAAAATCATCACCCGCGATCTTGATGGAGGTACTTACAACAGATCCTCCCAAAGAAATAACGGCGATATCGGAAGTTCCTCCTCCGATATCTACGATCATGTTTCCACATGGTCTTGAGATGTCGATTCCTGCACCGATTGCTGCCGCGATCGGCTCCTCAATAATGGACACCTCTCTTGCACCTGCATTGTAGGTTGCATCCTCCACTGCCTTCTTCTCTACCTCAGTCGCTCCACTTGGGATACATACGCTGATGCGCGGCTTGCGGAAGCTCTTCTTGCCAAGAGCCTTCTGAATGAAGTATTTGATCATCTTCTCTGTGACTGTATAATCCGAGATAACACCCTGACGCAGTGGACGCACTGCTACAATGTTGCCCGGCGTTCTTCCGAGCATCAGGCGTGCTTCCTCTCCGATTGCCTTGATTTTGTTGGTATCTCTGTCAAAAGCTACTACGGACGGCTCCTTAAGAACAACGCCCTTTCCCTTCATATAAACAAGAATGCTGGCGGTACCCAAATCGATACCGATATCTGATCCGATCATGTTATTCTCCTTCCAAATCCATCTGAACTGTATATCTGATCACCTGTTCTGCATTTGGGTGCAAAACGGCAGTTAATCATATTTTCCCTTATACAGTAACATTATATACAATTACTTCCATTTTTCAAATGGTTTTTCAGGTTTCCTTGCTTCTATTTTAAATATGGCCGCAAAAATTTACCGGTGTAGGAGGCTTCTACCTCGCAGATCTCCTCCGGAGTGCCTTTTGCGATGACGGTTCCGCCGCCATCTCCGCCTTCCGGTCCCATATCGATGATGTAATCTGCGGTCTTTATCACGTCCAGATTGTGTTCGATCACGACAACGGTATTGCCGCCCTCGGACAGTCTGCGCAGGATCTCGATCAGCTTGTGTACATCCGCAAAATGAAGTCCGGTCGTCGGCTCATCCAGAATATAGATTGTCTTTCCGGTGCTCTTGCGGCTTAACTCGGTGGCAAGCTTGATTCGCTGCGCCTCTCCGCCGGACAGCTCCGTGGATGGCTGTCCAAGCTTCACATAGCCAAGTCCTACATCATATAGCGTCTGGATCTTGCGCTGGATGCTTGGGACATTCTTAAAGAACTCCACCGCATCCTCCACCGTCATATCCAGCACATCATAAATGCTCTTTCCTTTGTATTTGACGTCCAGTGTCTCTCGGTTGTAGCGCTTGCCCTGACATACCTCGCACGGCACATAGACATCCGGCAGGAAATGCATCTCGATCTTAAGAATACCATCACCACCGCAGGCTTCGCATCTGCCACCCTTGACATTGAAGCTGAATCTGCCTTTCTTGTAGCCCTTCGCCTTTGCGTCCGGCGTCGCCGCAAACAGGTCGCGGATCATATCAAATACACCGGTGTAGGTTGCCGGATTGGATCTCGGAGTACGTCCGATCGGTGACTGGTCGATATCGATCACCTTATCCAGCTGCTCCAGTCCTAAAATATCATCATGGTCTCCCGCTATGCACCGCGCACGGTTTAGTGATCTGGCAAGGTGCTTGTACAAAATCTCATTGGTCAGAGAGCTCTTTCCCGAACCGGACACGCCGGTAATGCAGGTCATGATGCCGAGTGGGATATCAACATCGATATTTTTCAGATTATTCTCCCGCGCGCCCTTTACGGTAATGAAGCCGGTCGGTTTTCTTCTCTCATCCGGCACCGGGATTTTGATCCTTCCGCTCAGATATGCACCGGTGATGGATTCCTTACACTTCATGATCTCCTCGGCAGTTCCTGCTGCAACGACTTTTCCACCGTGGATGCCTGCTGCCGGTCCGATATCAACAATGTAATCCGCTGCGCGCATCGTATCCTCGTCGTGCTCTACAACGATCAGGGAATTGCCCAGATCCTTCAGGTTCATCAGGGCGTGCAGCAGCTTGTCGTTATCGCGCTGATGCAGTCCGATACTCGGCTCGTCCAGAATATACGCCACTCCGACAAGTCCCGAACCGATCTGTGTTGCAAGGCGGATTCTCTGTGCCTCCCCGCCGGACAGGCTCGCAGTACCTCTCGTAAGTGTGAGGTATTCCAGACCTACTTCCTTTAAAAAGCCCACGCGCGCACGGATTTCCTTTAGGATCTGATCCCCGATAAAGTGCTGCTGCTTCGTGAGCGTCATGTTATCAAGGAACTCACACATATCCTTTACGGACATATCCGTCATGTCGTAGATATTCTTATCTGCAACCGTGACAGCAAGCGAGCTTTTCTTAAGTCGCTTTCCGTGGCACTCCGTGCATGGTGTGATCCTCATAAACTGCTCGTACTCTGCCTTCGCAGTCTCGGAAAATGTCTCTCGGTATCTGCGCTCCACATTGCGGATCAGTCCCTCCCAGTTGAGGTCATAGACGCCCTCGCCGCGCTGTCCCTTATAGTGTACCTTGAGGATTCTTCCATCTCCTCCGTGGATAAACATGTGCTGGATGTCCTTCGGCAGATCCTTATACGGTGTGTCCAAAGAGAAACCGTATTCCTCTGACAAAGCGCGCAAAGTCGCATAGGTGTAGCTCTTCGGGTCTGTGGATGACTGCCATCCCATCACCTGAACTGCTCCCTCTGACAGAGACAGGCTCTTGTCCGGGATCATCAGATCCTCATCAAATTCCATCTTGTAGCCAAGTCCGTAGCATACCGGGCACGCTCCAAACGGGTTATTGAAGGAAAAACTTCTCGGTTCCACCTCATCGATACTGATGCCGCAGTCCGGGCAGGCAAAACTCTGTGAGAAATTGATCGGCTCCCCGTCGATCACGTCAACGATCGCATTGCCCTCGGTTAAGGCAAATACATTCTCCAGCGAATCGGTGAGACGTTTTTCTATGCCCTCTTTTACCACCAGACGATCCACGATAATATCAATATTATGCTTGATATTCTTATCCAGCTTGATATCCTCGGTCAGCTCATACTGGTTTCCGTCCACGATCACGCGCACATATCCGCTCTTCTTTGCCTTCTCAAAAAGCTTCTGGTGCTCACCCTTACGTCCGCGGACGACCGGTGCTAAGATCTGCAGCTTCGTCCGTTCCGGGAGCTGCATGACCGTGTCCACCATCTGGTCGATCGTCTGCTTTGTGATCGCCCTGCCACATTTCGGGCAATGTGGTATACCGATTCTTGCATAAAGCAACCGGTAATAATCGTAGATCTCTGTTACGGTTCCGACCGTTGAACGCGGATTGCGGTTGGTTGATTTCTGGTCGATGGAGATTGCCGGAGGAAGCCCCTCGATGGATTCCACATTCGGCTTCTCCATCTGTCCGAGGAACTGTCTCGCATAGGACGACAGTGACTCCATATACCGTCTCTGCCCCTCGGCATAGATCGTGTCAAATGCCAGTGAGGACTTACCGGAGCCGGATAATCCCGTCAGCACGACGAATTCATCTCTTGGGATATCGATATCGATCGATTTGAGATTATGCTCGCTTGCTCCGCGGATCTTAATGTATTTTCTTTCTTTTTTCGCCATTTCTGTATACTCCTATCTATCCAAGTTCGATATCACGCAGTGCGTTTTTGAGCTTGATCATGTGATCGCGGTATTCTGCCGCAGCCTCGAAGTTGAGCTCCGCTGCCGCCTTCTGCATCTTCTTCTGAATATCCGCGATCATCTTTTCCAATTCCTTGCGGCTCATGGATTCCGGATCCTTCTCCATCTTGATTTCATCCGCAGCGATCTTCTTGGATACCGCGATCAGGTCGCGCACCGACTTCTGGATCGTCTGCGGTGTGATGCCATGTGCCTCATTATATTCCTGCTGCAGCTTGCGGCGGCGCTCCGTCTCATCGATTGCATGCCGCATGGAGTCCGTGATCTTATCCGCATACATGATGACATGTCCCTCGGAATTTCTCGCAGCTCGTCCGATCGTCTGGATCAGCGAAGTCTCCGATCGCAGAAATCCCTCTTTGTCCGCGTCAAGGATTGCAACCAGTGTGATCTCCGGAATGTCAAGTCCCTCCCGGAGCAGGTTGATTCCCACCAGCACATCGAACACATCCAGCCGCAGATCACGGATGATCTCCGCACGCTCTAACGTGTCAATATCCGAGTGCAGGTACTTCACACGGATACCTAGCTCCGCCATGTACTGTGTGAGATCCTCCGCCATCCGCTTGGTCAGTGTCGTGATAAGTACCTTGTGATGCTGTGCAGTCTCCTTGTTCACCTCGCTGATCAGATCATCAATCTGCCCTTCAACCGGGCGCACGGAGATCTCCGGGTCTAAAAGTCCGGTCGGACGTATGATCTGCTCCACCCGCAGAAGCTCATGCTCATCCTCATACACATTCGGCGTTGCTGAGACAAACAGCATCTGATTGATCTTGCTCTCAAACTCTTCAAAATTCAGCGGGCGGTTGTCCAGCGCCGAAGGCAGCCGGAAGCCGTAATCAACCAAGGTGGTCTTACGCGAACGGTCTCCCGCATACATTCCGCGGATCTGCGGGATCGAAATGTGGGACTCGTCCACGATAATAAGGAAATCGTCCGGGAAATAGTCGATCAGCGTTGCCGGCATCTCCCCCTCTGCACGCCCTGCAAGGTGTCTCGAATAGTTCTCGATTCCGCTGCAGAAGCCCGTCTCCTTCAGCATCTCGATATCGAAGTTGGTGCGCTCCGCGATACGCTGTGCTTCGAGCAGCTTACCCTCTCCCTTAAAATACTTGATCCGTTCTTCCAGCTCCTCCTCGATCCGTCCGCACGCCTCAAGTATCTTCTCCTGTGGCACAACGTAATGGGAAGCCGGGAAAACAGCTACATGCGAAAGCTGTACCTTGACCTCTCCGGTAAGTACATCAAACTCCGCGATCCGGTCGATCTCATCCCCGAAGAACTCTACGCGGATCGCTGTCTCTCCCTCATTTGCCGGAAAAATGTCCAGCACATCCCCGTGTACGCGGAATGTTCCTCGCTTAAAGTCCATCTCGTTGCGCGTATACTGCATATCGATCAGCTGATGTACCACCTCGTCCCGGTCAATGATCATCCCCGGCCGCAGCGATACCATCATGTTCATGTAATCGTCCGGGCTGCCGATGCCATAGATGCACGAAACTGAAGCCACGATGATTACGTCTTTGCGTTCTGCCAGAGCGGCGGTTGCGGAAAGCCGCAGCTTATCAATCTCATCGTTGATAGACGAATCTTTTGCAATATAGGTATCGGACTGCGGGACATACGCCTCCGGCTGATAATAGTCGTAATAGGATACAAAATACTCTACCGCATTTTCCGGAAAAAATTCTTTCATCTCGCCGTATAACTGTCCTGCAAGTGTCTTGTTGTGGGAGATGATCAGGGTTGGGACATTCAGCGCCTGTATGACGTTTGCCATGGTAAAGGTCTTACCCGATCCGGTAACGCCAAGCAGCGTCTCAAACTGGTTGCCGTCGCGAAATCCCTGCACCAGCTTCTCGATTGCCTGCGGCTGGTCGCCAGTCGGCGCATACGGGGAATGTAATTTAAACTCCATAGGGCTTGTTCCCTCCTTAAAATCTATAAAACTGCAATATAATAAAAAAGACAAAATCCAGATCTTTCTAGTATGCACTCACATGCTGATTTTACTACAAAGATTGGACTTTGTCCATCTAAATCAGAACATCTGTTCTTTTTCTTTTTTGCGCCAGCTCTATCCGTGGATACTAAGCGGCAGCTCCAGTCCGTTCGCCTCCAGAAGCTCCTTATTGTGAAGGATCTCCTCTGTCCTGCCCTCGCAGATCACCCTGCCCTGTGCCATGAGGATTGTCCGGCTGCAGGTATCCAGCACAAAATCCAGATCGTGGGATGCGATCAGCTTGATCTGTGGGAACGAGTTGAGCAGATGGATCAGGTTCCTGCGGTTTCGCGGATCGAGCGCGGTTGTTGGTTCATCCATCAGGATAATATCCGGTGTCATCGACAGGATCGTTGCAATGGAGATCAGCTTCTTTTCGCCGCCGGACATCTTGTAGATCTGCTTGTCGCGCAGATGCTCCGTGTGCGTCAGCTTTAAAGCATTCTCCACGCGCTCCTGTACCTCGTGCTCCGAAAATCCATAATTTCTCGGTGCAAACGCAATATCCTCATAGGCGGTCGCCATAAAAAGCTGGCTGTCCGAGTCCTGAAACACATAGCCGATTTTGGCGCGGATATCCGCAAGATTCTGCTTCGTCACCGATAGATCATTGATCCGGATCTCACCGGAAAAATCCAGAAGCAGACCTACCATCATTTTTAACAAAGTGGATTTTCCAACACCGTTCGCACCGATAATTCCCACCGATTCGCCATCCGCCACAGAAAAGGAAAGATCTGTCAATATCGGATTTTCTTTCTCGTATGCATAGGAAACATTTTTTACTTCTAAGCTGCTCATTCTCTATTCTCCCCTTCTATGTCAGCAGATTCCCTACCACAAACAGAACCGGATACGCGCGGAATAATGCAAAAACTGCCAGCCACACCAGCAGGAATATAACATCCCCCGCCTGAATATGCCGCTTTTCGCCCACATACTGGAATTCGCCGCAAAATCCACGCAGCAGCATACTCTCGTACACGGTATCCGCGCGGTCGATGCTCCGCAAAAGGAGCTGCCCTACCAGAGAACCCCACACCTTAAAATGGATTCCCTTCTGTTTCGGGGCGCGAAGGCTGTACGCCTGCGTGATTCGGCTGACCTCCGCAAGCAAAAGAGTAATGTAGCGGTAAGTCAGCAGAAACTGGTTGACCATGAGCTTCGGAACATGCAGCAGGCGCAGCGCATAGCAGATCTTCTCGATCGTTGTGGTTGCGATCAATAGATAGGAAGCGAATACGCAGAATACACCCTTTATGATCAGCGTGATCATGGAGAGCAGCCCTGCGCTGATCTGCATCTGTCCGACCGTGATCACATTGTGGTCGAACAGCGGATTCAAAACACCGATCAGACAGACAACCGGAAGCACGATCCGCAGCCGGTGCATACTCTCTGCAAAGGACAGATCCGACAGCAGAAAAAGCACCAGCGGATATACCATCATCCCCAGCAGTCCGATCACGTCATATTTCGGGAAAGAGACGGTGACTGCAAGATATACGATCGTCAATACAAATTTAACCAGTGGATGAATATGGTTCACCCACTGGTCTCTGCATGCAAGTGTATTTAATTGATTGATCTGATGAATTGCATGATCTGTTTTACTCATTTCACTGCCTGATTGTTTCCTGTTTTCCTCTTAAAAAACTTAAATGCAAAACATGCAGCAACACATACGCCCGCCACAACTGCTGCCCCGACAATGCCGGAGAAGGTCGTACCCAAAAGATTGTCCGAGTTGCGGAACGCATAGTCCGGCAGCAGGGAGGTCGTCTCCTGAATCGCCTCTGCCGTCTCATAAGCAGATCCGGCTGCTTCAATCTCTGTCGCACCTGTCAAACGCTCGATTGACCATTCCAGACCATCCGGATATGCAGATGCAGCCAATGATAATGCACCACCGATAAATGCTGCGGCAGCTGCCAGGATCGCGATCGTCTTTTTGAAGGAAAAGCGCGCCTTCTGCCCGCTCTCCTGCGCATTCGCGTAAAGCAGCTCCGGTCTCGCCTCATAGACAAACACAAGAACCGCTGCCGTGATCAGTCCCTCTACCAGACCAATCGCCAGATGAATCGGCTGCATAGTTGCGACAAATGTACCAAACGGAAGCTCGGTCACGCCGGAGGCAAGTGTCTCAAGTGTGACGGAAAATGCGCCCATCTGAAGTGTCAGCACACATCCCAGGATCGATGCGCCGATAATTTTTGCCTTTGACATTCCATGCTTCATCATCGGCTTCCAGATCAGAAGCGCCCCGACAAAGCAGCCGTAGAAAGCCATATTCCATATATTGCAGCCCAGCGCCAGAATGCCGCCGTCCGCAAACAAGAAGCACTGGATCAGAAGTACTCCGATCATTGTGAGAAATCCCGCATACGGTCCAAGCAGCGCAGAAAGCAGCATGCCGCCGCACAGATGCCCGCTTGAGCCGGTTCCCGGAATCGTAAAGTTGATCATCTGTGTTGCGAACACAAATGCGCCCATAACTCCCATGACCGGAATCTTTTTCGGATCATTCTCCTGTCTTACCTTTCTTACTGAATAACCTGCCGCTACTGTGGAACAGGCATACATTGTTCCAGCCACTGCCGGAACTACCAAAGCATCTGCCATGTGCATAACAAAACCCCTCCATTGTTATATCTCTTATTCTGTCGTCCAAAGCCGACTATATAAAAGTAATATAAACAACGGAGGGGCACAAGCCCCGGTGGGGGTTATTATTACTTAGAAAAACGTCCACAGCACTGTTTGTACTTCTTTCCGCTTCCGCATGGGCATGGATCGTTCGGGTATACCTTTGCAGCCTCACGCTTCTTCGGTGCGTTGGTCGCGGTATCATCCTTGTTGGTTCCGGTTACCTTTGCAACCTGCTCACGCTCTGCCTTCTGCTGTACCTGTACATGGAACAACAGACGGATGGTATCCTCCTGAATGGAGGCGGTCATCTCATCGAACATGTCAAAGCCCGCCATCTTGTACTCAACAAGCGGATCTCTCTGTCCGTATGCCTGAAGTCCGATTCCCTGACGAAGCTGATCCATATCATCAATGTGATCCATCCAGCGACGGTCGATAACCTTAAGAAGGACAACGCGCTCGATCTCGCGGAACTGCTCCGGCTCCGGGAACTCTGTCTCCTTTGCCTCGTATAAGAGAACTGCCTGCTCCTTCAGATAATGCTTTAACTGCTTATTGTTCTTGATATCAGCGATACTCTTCTCCGTGATCGGTGCAAGCGGAATTGTCGGAAGAATCAGCTCGTTAAGCTCGTTCAGATCCCACTCCTCACGTTCGATCTCGCCGGAAATACAGGTATCTACTGCCTTTTCCACCTGATCCTGGATCATCTTGAAGATCACATCGCGCATGTTCTCACCGTTCAATACGCGCATACGCTCTGCATAAATGATCTCTCTCTGGTCGTTGTTGACCTGATCGTACTCAAGAAGATTCTTACGGATTCCAAAGTTGTTGCTCTCTATCTTCTGCTGTGCTTTTTCGATTGCAGAGGTCAGCATCTTGTGCTGGATCTCCTCGCCCTCCGGAACTCCGAGTGTCGTAAACATTGTCATCAGACGTTCCGAACCGAACAGACGCATCAGATCATCTTCCAGCGAAATGAAGAACTTGGACTCTCCCGGATCTCCCTGACGTCCGGAACGTCCGCGCAGCTGATTATCAATACGTCTGGACTCGTGGCGCTCCGTACCAACGATCAAAAGACCGCCGGCAGCCTTTGCCTCCTCGTCCAGCTTGATATCGGTTCCTCGTCCTGCCATGTTGGTTGCGATCGTTACAGCGCCATGTACACCTGCCTGCGCAACAATCTCCGCCTCCATCTCATGGAACTTTGCATTTAAAACGGTATGCTGGATGCCTTCTCTCTTAAGCATGCCGCTGATCAGTTCGGAAGTTTCGATGGTGATCGTACCGACAAGTACGGGCTGTCCCTTTTCATGTGCAGCCTTTACCATATCGACAACCGCACGGAATTTTTCCTTCTTGGTCATGTATACCGCATCCTGATGATCCACACGGATAACCGGTTTGTTCGTCGGAATCTCGATAACGTCCATTCCATAAATATCACGGAACTCTTTTTCCTCGGTGAGCGCTGTACCGGTCATACCTGCCTTCTTGTCGAACTTGTTGAAGAAGTTCTGGAAGGTGATGGTGGCAAGCGTCTTGCTCTCGCGCTTAACCTTTACATGCTCCTTTGCCTCGATTGCCTGATGCAGGCCATCGGAATAGCGGCGTCCCGGCATGATACGTCCGGTAAACTCGTCAACGATAAGTACCTCATCGTCTTTTACAACGTAATCCTGGTCGCGGAACATCAGATTGTGCGCGCGCAGTGCCAGAATAATATTGTGCTGGATCTCCAGGTTGTCCGGATCTGCAAGGTTCTCGATATGGAAGAACTGCTCAACCTTATGGACACCTCTCTGGGTAAGGTTGACAACCTTGTCCTTCTCATTGACGATAAAGTCTCCGGTCTCCTCCTGCTCAACGCCCATGATGGCATCCATCTTGGAATACTCCGGAATATCCTCTCCACGCTCCATCTGTCTTGCAAGGATGTCACATGCCTCATAAAGCTTGGTGGACTTGCCGCTCTGCCCGGAAATGATAAGCGGGGTACGCGCCTCATCGATAAGTACGGAATCGACCTCATCGATGATAACATAGTGAAGCCCTCTCTGGACAAGCTGCTCCTTGTAAATGACCATGTTATCTCTTAAGTAGTCAAATCCCAGTTCGTTGTTGGTAATATATGTGATGTCACAGTTGTACTGTGCACGGCGCTCATCATTGTCCATGCTGTTAAGTACGACACCTACGGTAAGACCGAGGAACTCATGTACTTTTCCCATGGTCTCGGCATCACGCTTTGCAAGATAATCGTTGACGGTAACGATGTGTACGCCCTTTCCCTCCAGAGCATTTAAGTATGCCGGGAGTGTTGCAACGAGTGTCTTTCCTTCACCGGTCTTCATCTCTGCGATACGCCCCTGATGCAGGATGATACCACCGATGATCTGTACTCTGTAATGCTCCATGCCAAGGACACGGACTGCTGCCTCTCTTACAACTGCGTATGCCTCCGGAAGCAGGTCATCCAAAGTCTCTCCCTTTTCCAGACGGTTCTTAAATTCCTTAGTCTTGTCACGCAGCTGCTCGTCCGACATAGCCTTCATGGAATCACGGTAGGACTCCACCTTGTCAACCAACGGCAGGATACGTTTTAATTCTCTTTCGCTGTGTGTACCAAAAATTTTGGTTAATGCGCTCATATGTTTACTCCTATCTTTATTACACAATGCGTTTATTCTACCACTTTTGTGGTATTTTCACAATAACATCGCGTAAACGTTTTATGAACTTTTTATTAACTGCCGGGGCTTATCCTATGATAGCCACTGCATCAGCTTCCCTCTCCTTTATCATAAATCTGCACCTGCAGGTCTCCCTGCAGTGCAGATCGATTCTGATCGCATAAAAACCGTAACCTCATTTTTACATGATACTTTTGGGGTGTCAAGGCAATCACAAAATTATTTCTTTTGCAAACCATCCCTTCTACCGGATCAGCACCGGCTGGAGCTGTTTTCCCTTCATCGCAGCTTCGATTGTATCCGGAAGCAGCGTAAGATCCGCCACAACGGAATTGGGCTTGCTCTTGTGGTTATCCTGCGCAAACGGTACAAAATACACATTTTTCATGTTCATAAGAGCTCCGATGTTCTTAAAGTTCGTGCCGAGCGCATCGTTTGTGGAAATTGCAATTACCAGAGGCTTTCCGCCGCGCATGTGCGCCTTTGCCGCCATGAGCACCGGTGTATCCACGATCCCGCTCCACAGCTTTGCCGCCGTGTTGCCGGTACATGGTGCGATCACCATGATGTCGAGCAGATTGTTCGGTCCGATCGGTTCCGCCTGCGTGATCGTCTTGATTCCCTCATTCTCTGTAATTGCACAGATCCCGTCCACAAATTCTTTTGCACTTCCAAATCTCGTATCACAGGTCTGCGTGTTAAAAGAAAAAATCGGGACCACATTTGCCCCCAATTCTTTCAGATGCTCTACCGCTTTTCTCGCCTTTGAAAACGTACAGAACGAGCCGGTGATTCCATATCCTATATTATAATTTGAAAAATCCATGACTTTCCCTCTCTCACATCTCGTCTCGGGAGCAGTTGTCTTTGGATGGCATTCGCCAGAATTTTTGCGCTGCTTTTTGTGGTGTATTTTCCGGGGAGACTGAGTGCCTGCACGACCGGAATATGATACCTTTCCGCCGCCTTAAGGTCTGTTCCTCCCGGCAGCGAGGCGATATCATAGATGACGGCATCCCTATGCATCTCCGCGATAAGCCGCTCCGTCAGCACACATGCCGGCACGGTATTGACGATACTGTAAGCCCCGTACATTTCCTCCGGTCCATACGCAAAATCCGCCGCGTTGTGGCCATCCCTGCATGCCTGTATACGCGCCGTCTTGCTCCGGGCAAGCACCGTTACCTTCGCTCCCATCGCATACAGCAGATCTGCGATTGCCTTTCCGCACCTTCCGTATCCGGTCACGATCACCTTCTGCCCCCGGATGGAAAACGCACCATTTTTTAACATTTCCGCGACCGTTGCTTCCGCCGTGATCCACGCATTTTTCTGTGCCACTTCCTCGTCGTCCATGAAATCGAAGTAGGGAAGCTGCCGCATATCGCACCACACCCGCCAGTCAGCATCGATCTTCCCACCGAAAAGGATCTTGCAGCTGTCTAGATTTGCTTTTAATATTTGTGCCATGTCATCCTGTCTGGTAAGCTTGCCTGCCGGTGTCGGAAGGACTACGCAATCCGCCTTCTTTAAAGCTGCTATGCACCGGTTTTCGCATTCTTCTGTTTTCCATCCACAGCTTTGTACCACACCGGGCAAAAAATCACAAATTGCCGCCTGCCTTTTGTCTGTCACAAATATTACGGTATCCCAATCCATAAAAAACGCTCCCTTCCATATATTGTATGAAAGGGAGCCTTATATGGTTCCGGCTTATTAAATTGTGCAGCTGTTATTATAATCTGGTCTCTACAAAGATGGCATAAATAGCTTTGATTGCCTGCTCAAAATCGTCATTGCTGACACCGATGATGATATTCAGCTCAGATGAGCCCTGATCGATCATCCGCACGTTGATGTTGGCATGTGCCAGTGCGGAGAAAATACGACCTGCCGTACCGCGGTTTGAACGCATTCCACGTCCTACGACCGCAATCAGTGCAAGATCTGCCTCCAGATCGATAATATCCGGGTGTGCAAGTCTGCGGAGTGAGCTGATCACCTGCTGCTCCTTGCCCTCGAACTCTGCCTGATGTACAAATACGGTCATCGTGTCGATGCCGGATGGCATGTGCTCAATGGAGATTCCGTTCTCTTCAAATGCCTGCAATGCCTTACGGCAGAATCCAACCTCGGAGTTCATCATATCCTTGTCGATATTGACTGCTACGAAGCCTTTCTTTCCTGCAATACCGGTAATGGTAAATTCCGGCTTCTGGCAGGTGCTCTCAACTATGAGCGTTCCCTCTGCTTCCGGATCGTTGGTATTGCGGATGTTGATCGGGATGCCGGCTTTGCGTACCGGGAACACCGCATCCTCATGCAGTACAGATGCGCCCATGTAAGAAAGCTCGCGAAGCTCACGGTATGTGATCACGCGGATCGGCTCCGGATTCTTTACGATTCTGGGATCTGCTACGAGACAGCCTGAAACATCTGTCCAGTTCTCATACATGCTGGCTCTTGCTGCCTTTGCCACAATCGAACCTGTGATGTCAGATCCGCCTCTTGAAAATGTATGGACAGTTCCGTCCGGAAGTGCTCCATAGAAACCCGGAACAACTGCCTTTTCCGTCTTTGCGAGCTTGGCAGATAACACCTTGTCGGTCTTGTCTGCATCAAAACTACCGTTCTCGGCAAAGAAGATCACGGTTGCTGCATCGATAAATTCATAGCCCAGATAGGCTGCCATGATGATTCCGTTTAAATATTCACCGCGGGATGCCGCATAATCCACGCCAGCCTTCTCCTTGAACTTCTGGCTGATCGTCTTGAATTCTTCGTCCAGTGTGATCTTAAGCTGCAGACCATTGATGATGGAGTCGTACCGGTCCTTGATCTTCATGAGCTGCACTCTGAAATCCTGTCCCTCATCTGCCAATGCATAGCATGCATACAGCATATCAGTTACCTTTGTATCCTTGGAGTTACGCTTTCCCGGCGCACTTGGCACCACATACTTTCTTGTCTCATCGGCACGGATGATGTTGCCGACCTTCATAAACTGCTCTGCACTTGCGAGCGAGCTTCCGCCAAACTTAACCACTTTTACCATTTTCTTTTGCTCCTCTAGAGAATAAACATACCAAGATATTATACGTCTAATATTCTTGGTTCGTCAAGAAATTCTATGGCTGCTGTGGCGATAAATCAAAAAAGCCACGACTGCGGTTGCCGCCTCGGTAAGCGGGAATGCGAAAAATACGCCCTCCGCTCCTTTTGCTCTGCTAAGCAGATATGCCGCAGGAATGATGATGACCGCATAGCGCAAAAGTGAGATCATCAGTGATTCCATACCCTTTCCGAGTGCTTCAAGCGAACCGCAGCAGGTTACGGAAACAGCGGACACAATAAATCCAAGACTGATCACATGCAGCGCCTTGATTCCAATCCGTATCGTAGCTTCGCTTGACGTGAACAGTTCGATCATCTGTCCCGGTATCAAAAATGAGAGCACCGTTCCCACCGCCATCACTCCTGCTGCCAGACCAAGCGTTGTCCGAAAAATCTGCTGTACACGCTTTTTCTCCCCTGCACCATAGTTAAAGCTGATCAGCGGACGGATTCCCTGAATGATACCGTTCGCAGACAGATAGATGAATGTCTGCAGCTTATAATATGCGCCCAGCACCAGCACATACTGCTCAGAAAATGCTGCGAGGATTCCGTTTAAGGACGAAATCAGCAGTGACGGAAGTGCCATGTTCAGTGAAGCCGGCACGCCGACCGCGTACAGCTTTTTCATCAGATTCCTGTCAAAAGAGAGCATCTTCCGGCTAAAGGTCACCGGAAGCGGGCGAGCCACGCAGAAGATCAGATATACAAGC
>ERZ1034998.222-NODE-222-length-39562-cov-9.881236_pt1 | contig 39562 bp, 52 predicted proteins | sample MGYA00520621_ERZ1034998 | MGnify/ENA primary metagenome ERZ1034998 (study PRJEB33766, sample SAMN09781748) | gut metagenome | biome: gut microbiome | host: Homo sapiens | place: Madagascar | study: EMG produced TPA metagenomics assembly of the PRJNA485056 data set... | reverse complement strand
CGACGGAGCTGTTGTCCCTCGCCACGACGGAGCTGTTGTCCCTCGCCACGACGGAGTATGCATATCTCTTGTTAACGACCGCCCTGTTATATGGCGTGCCAAACTTAATGATTATTCTGCCGTTGTAATCTACCGGTATTGCATCAAGTTCTGCCTGACTGGTTACTATTTTCTCGTTCATTTTCTTCTCCTTTTCAAAGTCGCCTTTTGGCGTATTCGGCCATTAGCAGAGCCTCTGCCATGCCGTCGTTATCTTTTCTGCATCTTTCTGTCGGCAGCAGCGACACTCCGGGGAAAAGCCGCTTGCACACCATGATCGAGCTGTTTTTGTCTCCGGTAATGGAAAATTCCTTTTTCCACTTCTGAGGCTGTACGAGCTCGTAGGATATGCCCATTGCCTCAAGCACTCCCTGTACCCATCCAAAGGTCTGCCCGAAGTTAAACATACTCGTGACGCCCTGTCCGGGCATTGCGTGAACATGCTCAAGGCAGCACACCGAATCAGGCGGGACGCGGGACAGAATTTCTATGTACCGGCTCTTCTCATAGGGGACAACGGTTATGCCGCCGTCGCGGATCACTGCAAGCCCGCCTTTTGCACCGGGGTCTATACCTATGTGTGTCAATAAGTCATCTCCTTTTGGCACTTAGGAAACCTATATTCATCTGCCCGCGGCTGGTATAAAGCCGAAGCACTGACGCCACCGTTGCCGGGATAGCTGCGCTGCGTGCATATTCCAGAACTGCGTCCAGCGTGTCACCGGTTTGAGGCTCTGCGCCTTTGTCTCTCAGCATATCGAGCCACTCTTCATAAGCTTCCTCAATTTCTCTTTTTGGAAATAAATCATCAGCGCCGCCCGCGTAGGGCGTAGTTTCCTTTGATTTACTTTGATATAATTTACTTTTATTTGATTTACTTTTAGGGTCATCCTCGGGGAGAGAATCGCCATCTTCGGGGAGAGAATCGCCATTTAGGGTACAAACATCCAAGCCCTTACTTTCTTCAACGTTCAAGAGCCAGATATTATGATCGACACGCTTATATGAACGCTTTTGTATAGCCTCCATATAACGGCGCTGAATGCCTTTACTCGTCAACACTCCAACCCTATCAAACAGACTTCTTTCGAATAGTCCAATTTGTAAGCATGTTGCGACTACCGCTTTGATAGTCTCGGCTCTAATACCACCGCCCATTCTACGTGCCGTAGTGGCCGCATTGGCATAGCTCCACCGATAAAAATAGCCATCAGACGCATAAGCTCGTTGACACAGGTAAAAGTAAATGGAAAATCCTATCCATCCTTGAGCGTCAATAAGCTCGTCGATTTTTGTGTCGTTCTCGAAGATGTCGGTATTCCATCCGGCATAAGATATCCCCGCCTTTGGTTTACCTGACATAATGACCTCCTGTGTGGGGGGTGGGGCTTCTTTGAGGGAAGCCCCTTGTTAGCTGCGATTACTCAATCAGGGAGACAAGATCGCCCGCAAACGCACGAGAAATTTCCTTTTCCGAACGGAAACGCGCTACACAAGGAAGCCGCTGCCCGTCACGTGTGGTCTCGTAGCCGTCCTTGAAGTAATAAACCTTGCCCGTAGGGAGGAGCGCTCCTGTCGGTGTACTTACGCGCACCATCTTCCCGGTGAACCATTCTTCTTTCTTCGGCTCGTTCCCCAGCAGACGGTCAAAGGCGAGCTGCGCTCCGGTAGCGAAAACAAACTTATCATCCTTTGAACACGTTGCCTTTGTCTCATCAAGTACCTTTTTGCCATCATAGAGACGGGCAAGAACAGTGTTGCCCTCGGTTGTGATGACGATCTTGAAGTTGTCGGCAAGGCCTTCGATCCAATCGTCACCCCAAAACCATCCCGCTCCGGGGCGGAGTTCCCCGACATCTTCGAGCATACGATACGTACTGTAGCCGACGGACTCAATGGTCATCACTTTTCCTTCCCACTTGCGCATCCTAGAATTGAGGCAAGTGCCCGAGCTGGTTCTGTCCGCGAGCTCCGTTTTGATTCTGACACGATCTCCGACTTTATATTTCATTTGTACTCCTTTCTTACAGCGGCAGTTCGTCGCTGACACCCATATCGGCAAAGGGGTCATCCCCGTAGTCGCCGGTATATTCCTCATAGTTCATGCACTTCTCGACTTTGGCGTTCACATTGACCTCGGAAATCCATTCGCCGCGATACTCGCGCTTTGACAGTTTCACGGATTCGACTTCCACGATCCTGAATGTGCCGCCCTCCTCAATGCCGGTCTGCCCGCCCTGCGGCCAGATGTTCATATAGTCGCGGCCATTCTTGATTTTGAGCAGTTCCCAAGCGCCGTTAGTGCCCTCACCTTTACGCACCATTGAGGCGGTATAGGTTTCGCCTTTTTTGATTTCGACCAAGATTTAATCCTCCAGTGTGATAATGACCTTTTCAGGGGCGGGGACTTCTTCGTAGCCGTTGACGTCCTGCATTTCCTCGACAGTGGGGATGCCCTCAAGCTTTTCGGGGCAGAACGTACCGGCGAAGAACGAAGCTGCGCGGTACTTGAACATCACGTCCGGCATGGTTTTCCATTTTGAACCGGACTTGTCGAGCCACCCCTCGGCCTTGACCATGTCCCATGTGACTTCGGGCCCGACGCAGAGCTTGCCGGTCGAAAGCCTTGTAGCCTGCGCATAGCAGCCCTTTTCCGTGGTGATGAACTCCAACGGAGAGAACAGCCCGCACGAATTTATAATGCTGATACAGAACTTACCGCTCCATGCGGGCTTTCCCTTGACTATGTACAGATGCTTCATTACGAGCAGCGGGGGAAAGCTCATGCGGTTCGCAAGGTCAAGAGCGATAAGGCAGTTTGCCGGTTTGTTCTTGTATGTCTGCTCCGGAACAAGGTCTGACGTCGCAAGCATCTTTGCCATCTTGATCCCCTGCGACATCATCTTTGTGTCGTTCCAGATCGTGGGCACTTGCCCGGCGGGCGCTGTGAGCGCGGTGGATTCCTGCTCCTGCTGCGGAGTTTCTTTTACTTCATCCACGGATTCACCTTCACGGAAGAAAATTCCTTTACCTCACCGTCTTCGGCGAGACCAACGCTGACTGTGTGAATTACCAGATTGAGAGCGGCCAGTTCGGGAGTACCGGCGTTGACAAGAGCTGATTTTACCGCACTGACAATTCCAACAGTATCAGTCAAGAGCTCGGCCACAGAGCCGTTAGCGCGGATTTCGCCGTTTTTAGCTGTTATCATTTGCACTATCCTTTCTTTTACGTTTTTTCTTCTTCAATGCCAGATGCAGGGCGAGGCAGGCGTCGGCCAGCTTGTCGTCTATATCCAGATTGAACAGCTTGTACGTACCGTCTTTTTTGAGCTGGAGTATGAGTATCTGCTCGACCGGCATATCATCGGGCAGCGCACGACGGTACAGGTTTTGCGCCGCGGTATATAAATGCCGGTGTGCCGGGTCAATGCTGGAAGTGGTTTTGAAGTCAAGCAGCGTCGGTATACCGTCGACAGTGCCGTACCGGTCGAGTGTACCGGCATAGAGCTTGTCCGGGTGACAGACCGCGTACTCTATCTTTTTCCACTCCGTGGGATGGTCTTTACGGAACGCAAGGTAAGCTTTGATATAGGGTACGATATCCTCAGCGGCTTCGACTTCGCTGTACTTGTCCAGCACTTCAAGCGCCTTGTGTACTGCCGTGCCGCGCTCTGCGGCATTGTCAAGCTGAAACTGGGTGATATCTCCGTATATCTCGCGGGACATGAAACGTGTGACTTCTGATACGCTGGGGACGGGTTCACCGTCGACCTCATAGGTATGCGACTGATCGAAGAAAACCAGATTTGCCATGTCGTCACCCCGTGTACCGGTAAGCAATACCGAACGCCTCGGCGAACAGTTGCGGGTTAGTCCTCAGACAGTCTTTCATATACTCAGCAAAGCACTCGCCGCACATATCGCCGTCGTCAGTGGTATAGATGTAATCGCCGATATCCTCGCCGCATTTGGGGCACACGCACTGTGTACCAGACGGATAACCGGTGCGGAGCGCCTTCCGGATGTCCGGCGCGTCGTCTATCTGTCTCATGGCTACCTCCTGCGGACGGTAGTCCCGTCCGGCATGGTGAAATACTGAGCGTCCATTGCGGCCGGTGCCGGTTCGTAGCGCTTGCCGTCAAGCTTGCGAACCTTGTCCATGTCCGCCCAGCCGTAAGACTGCGCGATCTCGCGTATCTCATTGGCGCGCTCTGTGATTAAGTCGAGATAGACGATCACGGCAACCAGCACCAACGCGAGAGCGCCGACGATCAGGACACTTAATGTTTCAATGCTCATTTCCCGGCCTCCTGCCATGCTCTTTCACTCGCCGCGCTGCGCTCCTCCAGCTCAAACACTCCCTGACGGAAGAGCACACCGAAGAAGTAGAACACCCCGGCAGTGACCGTCAGCCAGCCTAATACACTATCCATTACTTTCTTCTCCTTTTCTCAGCGCTCCGGTATAGGAAATCCTCGGCGCTTGAATAATTGTGGTTTCGCAGATGCTCTCTTTTAGCTGCGTTCTCGCGCTCCTGCGCTTTGCCCGCCGGGCAGTCTGCATGACAGCCGATGCGGCGCAGCTCACAGTTTTTGCACGGGCTCATATCGCAGCCCTGATTTTTTCTTTCTCAATGCCGAGAGCCTTTGCGAGCTTGAATATGTCGCAGAGCTTCCAATTGACGGTATTCGTGTCCAGCAGCCTTGAAAACGTGGCGCTGCTGCATCCGAGATACTTTGCCATATCGGCATTAGTCAATTTAAGAGCTCGCTTGCGTTCAAGGAACAGCCCCATAACATCATCTGCCGGGGGGTTGCCGAGGTTTACGCGGGGCATTGCGGTCTCTCCTTTCATTCAACCTGAATGTGGTCTGTTTCTTTCCGGCACTTGTAGCAGTACATTGTCTTTACATGGCCGGGGTTCGTCTGACCGCGCCATTTCGTAGCAGGTGAACGGCAACCACAGGCGGAGCATTCAAAGATGCGCTTCTGCGGTATGACCGACGCCGGATGTCTACGCATGGGGGTCAAGCAGATCGTCGACTTTGCATCCGTAGAGTTCTGCAAGTCTGGCGATGGTCTCAAGCCGGGGCAGCCATTTGCCCTTTTCCCAACCGCAAACCGTTGTATGCGAGATACCGAACGTAGCGGCTACTTCTTCTTGAGAATACCCGGCGGCTTTACGTTTTGCCTTGAACGCAGCCGCTTGCCGGGTGGAAACGGCTGATCCTGTCTTAGCGGTTCTGTTGCTCATGCTCCTCCTTCCTCATGATTGTGAGATTTATTATTGACACATGAGCCGGGATGTGATAATTTGAAAGTGCCACCAATCAAATAGCACATCCCACGGCTCATGCTTGCCCCGGTTCGCCGGGGCGGGGATGTCATATCATTACAACGAGACGACCGTCGTCGACCATGCCGCGTAAACGGTTCTCGAAGTAAGCCGCAATGTTGTCTTTTGCTTCCATGCGCCAAATGCCGCCGTCGGCTTCAAACAAGCCGACTCTGCCGTTGTCGTCAAGGCGGAGGATAAACTCGCTGTCAGGCTGCTCGACCTCTCGAAACGTTCTGAACGGTCTCAAGGTCAAGCGCGGCTTTACGCCTTCAACCGCTACCAAACTGACACCGGATTTTGCAGTGATTGTCTGACTTACACCGTTGTCGTCGCTTCGCACACCCTCTTCTTTCTTCATCCGAGATATGAGACCAAGCAGATATTCCGAATCTTCGGTAGGAATAAAACGGCTTTTGATTTCGATAATTGCAGACTGCTGATCGCGCCAACCTTCGCAGAAGTCCGCGTCGACACACTTAGCCTGATATGCGTATGTACGTTTCTGGAACTGATCCGGTCGGGTGAATACCTCAACTGTCTTGGGGTCAATCACACGGATAAACAACGGGTCGCCCGCCTGTTCGTCGATAATCGCATATTCAGCAGAAATAAGCTTCACGATGGCATCAAGGCTGTTGACGGTTTTGCATTCGAGGTAACGCTTGCGCTCTGTTACTCGCACAAGCTCATTGTCGGAGTATGTGATACCGTCTATCACATAAGTTTTGTTGTCCTTCAGGCCGACAAGATAGCGAAGAGCTTTTTCTATCATTTTTTTCCTCCTTTAGTCTTGGGCTACAAGCTTGAGAATTTTGGGTTTGGACTGTTCGCCGCCGTCCATATTGATTTGACCGGGAATTTGCGGAACCATTTCGGCAACCACCATTTCGCCCTGTTCACCGGATGTGATAAGCAATTGAGTAGTTGCCGGGTTGATTGCACATAGCGTCGTTTTTACAGAGGCGTTAAGACTGATTCGCGTTCGCTCGTCGTCGGGAACAAACTCCAGCGTTACGACAATTTTCCTTTTCCCGGTAGCTTTCACATTTGGGTCAGTAATGTTATCAATCACGCGGCCTACCTCATAGTCGACTTTTTCTTCAATAGCGCCCTGCGCCATGCGCAAGATACTTTCTCTGTCCATTGGGAACCTCCTTCCTGTTAGAGTTAGAAGAGATGATTCAGCAGACCAATAAAGAGCGCACATCCTTGATTTCTTGTTTGATCGGATACACCCCTCCGGTCGCTTATCACATGGATATGCGGGCAGGGGATTCCACCCAAACTCTCTACCGGTCTGCTGCTTGGGGTTGTCCTCGGTAATCAGTTATCCCGACCGCTTGGCGGTCTTGAAAGGGGGTGAAGCCATTCGCTATGGGTGAAGTTTTCATAACTGCGCTTATCAGTGGCGGCTTCCGATTCCCCCGTGCCCGTTGGCTGGGACACCAACAGCTGCAATATGCGTGGATATACGGAATCACGACCGTAAATGACGGCACATGGTGAAGAAGGGCGGTAGCTCGCCCGCTGTCGTGCCAGACACCAAGGCACGATAGCTGCAACCGCATACGGGCGAAATAGTGGAGGGGTTCGCCGCTTTAGCTACAAGGCGTCGAACTTCTCCCGACCACCGAGGACTGAGGTGAAGATTATGACTCGATTGACATTAAGCGAAGAAAACCTATTGCTCACATTCAACAACGAGACACCGACGGAGGCGGATTTTGAATCCGTGCAGTGCCTGACGAGCAAGCACTTGCTGTCGTGCGTTTCAGATTCGCCCTATATGTGGTTGCTGTCCAGAGAGGGGCAGCTAACAAAAGAAACGATACAAGCTGAACGCGCACGCAGCAGCCGAGACGAGGAGCGATACCAGCGGGAGGAGCAGCGGGCGGAAAAAGAAATAAAGCTCGGTGTATATGGCTTTTACATATCTCTTGCGTCTCTGCTTCTTGCTCTTGTCGCTTTCGTTTGCAGTCTGCGTTGACGGATTGACAAGACCCTTTCGCACCAGACCAAGCAGTGCAAACAGTTCGTCGGGAAGCATTTCTTTAATGCTTATCCCCTCGTCGCTGATGCGGAGAATCAGGTTTTCTTCTCTTCGTGTGAGTTTCAATCTCATCACCTCACCGAGATTATATCTCACAAATATGCGCGTTTCAAGCTAAATTATCATAAATTATGAGAATTGGAAGAATAAACAAAAGCACAGCCCGAAAACTGTGCAAATTTATAGGAGGGGCAGAACGTGGAGAGCAAATCTTCAGAAAACAAAAATCAAAAAGGCAAAGCATTCACTGTTGCGGTTTGGATTGTGCTCGCGACAGCACTGTTATGTGTGATTGGCGACAATGAAGACCTAAGGTCACAGAACAATGAGCTACTATCAGAAATTCAAGATAAAAATGAAGAAATCGCCGATCTCGAAGAGCAGGAAGAAGTTGCCTACAAAGAGGTTACGGATAAATCGGAGGCAGTTATAGAATACTTGCACGGCGTAAACGAACAACTTAGGAAAGACTACGCGAGTCTTGACAAAGAGCTTGAGTCCGTCAAGCTGCAAAAATCTGTCCCGGTTTATTACTGTAATCACAATGAAAATAGTGCGATAGAGTTAATATATGACTACATGAACTTCGGCTTGTGGTTTGTCGAATCAGAGTATTCCGATGACGAAGGCAGGCCAATAGTCTACATCACCGATGAAATTGTAGAAGAATACAATATGTGGTGGGATTGGTTTGCCGAGGTCTGCGGCTATGACGAACGCGAGGAATATGAGGATTATTTGTGGTACAAAGAGGACTACGACACGATTGATGCGTTGTATTTCGGATACGATGCAAGACGCGAGAAATGGTTAGAGACACATCAATAAGGCCATAAATGTTCAGGAGGAATCTGGTATGGAAGAAGACAGGCCGTTGATTTCATGGAAAGCAATTTCGATAATCTTAATTGCGCTGATACTCGCCTATGCGGGGTATAAGGGTTTCACGTATGGGCAAACTGCACTTGAAAACTATATAGACGCTGAAGCTGACGCCCGTGCCGAAGAGCAGCTCAAAGGCTTGAAACAAGAACTGTATCAAAAGACCGCATACATAGAGTGGGCAGCACAGGGCGGCTACATGGCGGGCTACTACGCGAATAAAATGGGCTACGATTGCCCAGTTAGTTCCGAGTATTTTTGCAGCGTATACGGTTCAATAAAAGAATGGCTGCCTCAGGAGAACTTGAGCGAAATTTCGGAAGCAATCGAAAAGCAATATAGCGAGGAAGTATTATCTTTCTTGAAAGGTTACGGGCTTAGTAATTAAAGGGGTATATATGGACACAACACTTGAACGAATTTTAACTTTGATCCCGCAAAACGAAAACGGGCGCTTTGTTCGTGGTGCGGCATTAGAGTTCTCAAAGAAAATAGGAATCGCGCCAAACCTCCCGGCAGAGTGGAAAGCCGGGAGAAACAAGTCCTATATGACAAAACTGTATGAAATCAGCAACGCATACGATGTCTCCGTAGATTGGCTGCTTGGCAACAGCGACGAAAAAAAGAAGCCCACCACCGAAAACGGTGATGGGCTGGATGCAAAGCGGCGCAGGGCGCTAAATCTTATTGAGGCAATGAACGACGAACAGTTGGACGCGCTGTTAAAACTGCTTGGACGTTAAGTACACGCTGTGCATAGTCGATGATTAGATCGAGTTCTGCGTCTGACGCTTGGAACACGAGCATTGTTGCACGCTGTCTGAGCTGCGAAGTCGGAGGGGGCTTATCATGCCCGCCGAGCCTTGGGGTACATATCATTTGAACGACCTTTCCGCGTGATGCGCCGCAGTATCTCTTTAGCAATATTTTTATTACCCTATATATATTACTACTGTTGCTGCGAAAAAGCAAGACGAAATTCATATTTCTATGCATTATGGTGAACTAAATAAGAAAGAATTTAGCGGTATCTTAACATGAAATGTAAAATTTGCAAGAGAGACATACCCGACAACTCAATATTTTGCTGTTGGTGCGGCGAAAAGCAGCTCCGAGAACGGAAGAAGAAGGACGAAATAAAAGTCCCCAAACCCCGGCAGCTCAAGTCCGGTAAGTGGAACATCGAACTGAAAGCCGAGGGATGGAGCACAACAGAGGACACGCCCGAAGAGTGCATCATCAGAGCAAAAGCGATCCGCGCCGGTTTTCTTGAGGCGAGGAAAGCCGCTCCGAAGATAACCGTCAAGGCAGTAATGCAAAGATACATTGACCGCCGTGCGCTTCGTTCCCCGTCCACATTGCACGGCTATGAAACCATTATGAACACTCGGTTCAAGGATATAATCGACTGTGATATAAATACCGTCGATTGGCAGGAAGCAATTAACAGGGAAGCAAAGAACATCAGCCCGAAAACCTTGAAAAATGCTTGGGGGTTTGCTCATGCTGCTATGGAAGATGCAGGGATAACCCCGCCGAAAGTGGTTCTGCCTCAAACCGTCAAAAAGGAACTTCCGTGGCTCGACTATGAGCAAATCGGGGTGTTCCTGAAAGCGGTACGCGGGACAAGCGGGGAACTGGGCGCACTGCTTGCGCTCCACTCTCTGCGGCGTTCTGAGATACTCGCAGTCACCGTCGGCAAAATAGACCGAGAGCGCAATGTCATATTGGTAGAGGGCGCTGTCGTGCGCGGCAAGAATGGCATGGTTGAGAAAGAAACGAACAAAACCAGCGCGTCACGCCGTGAAGTGCCTATTATGATACCTCGCTTACTTGAGCTAATACCGGACGCACCGCCGGACACGAAGCTGATCACATACAAGGCGAACTCTCTATATGACAAGATCAACCGCGTATGCCGGAAAGCCGGGCTGCCGGAAGTTGGCGTACACGGTCTGCGCCGGTCGTTCGCTTCTCTGGCGTATCATCTCAAGTGGGACATGATGACCACAATGCGTATTGGCGGGTGGGATGATGATAAAGTAGTCCGGGAAATCTACACAAAACTTTCATCCAAGGACATAGACAAGGACGTCAAGAAGATGCTCCGCTTCTACAAAAATTCCGAACAAAAATCCGAACGCAAATAATTTTTGCTGATTTTACAGCGTGTTTGAGGTTTTCTCCACGGGTTCGACTCCCGTACCCTGCTCCATAAAAACAGAAATCCCGTAGTCATTGAGACTACGGGATTTTCTTTATATTTCAATGGTTTGCGGGATTTTGACGCTATCGGAATCACGATACATTTATCTCATTTCTGATAGTTCTATCGGGGATTTAAGGCGCAATTTTACGAACGGATTTACGAACGCGCAACTATGCTGTGATAGTACGCCGAAAGCTTTTCTTTCGGATCGGGGCCGTCCTTATCGAACAGAAATTCTTTTGCCAGCTCTCCGAAAAATTCCGGAGTGGCTACGCCGAATTTCATAGCGGTGTTGTAGTAATCCGAGAACATCATGTTCATGGCGGCATTCCAACACCATTCGGATATGTGCTCGAACTTCACGCCGAGTGCGGCGGCAACGGCGTTTGTCTGGTCAACTGTCCAGTGCCCGCCGGTCGTGCCGTCGTCGTTCTCCATCTTAGAATACCAGTGCATGACATCTTCATGTGTCAGCGCTTCGACATGATATCCGCAGTGCTCCAGATGCTCGACAGCATCCAGACATTCAATCATGCTTTTGACAGCCTCAGCGGAGCGCTCGGAGACGGGCAGCTCCATAAATTCGGCTAATCCCTTTTCAAGACGCGCTTTGTAGTCGGTGATATACTCTTTATTCATGTGTTTAACCTCTCAGAATCGCCCACAATCAACTTTGCATGATGTGGGTATATAAACTGTCTACATCCTGCTCCGTAAACGTCAGAGTGCCCACAACGGGCAACGTGATAGGTGCGGAGCATTTCGCCGCTATCGGCTTCAAGTGCTGGTACACCTTGTCGATATCAACGTTACCGGCTTCGTCGATCAGATTCAGCGCGGCAAAGGCTTTGTTTTTGCTCAGCTTCCGGAGCAGTTCCGGAGCGTCCGAGACGTAAGCCGACGCCGCAGCCGCAACCAGCCATTTATTTACGCCGGACATCTTTGCGATGATCTCTGTATCAAGATACCGGGCAACCCCGGCTTGGACTCTGTCTATACTAACCATGTTTCAAATCCTTTCATTACAGCAGGGGAGGCGTACGCCTCCCCCGGTTTGCTATGGCTTAGGTGGTCGCACCGGCGGCGGGCGTCACGGGTTGCACCTTGACTTCACCCCAACCGGGGCATACGCTGCTGTTGGGAATGACGGTCTTAGTAAGACCCATGAGAGCGGCAACCTGAGACTGAAGCACGCTGACAGCGGCGTTGTTGACACCATTGTAAACGAGCTGCTGCTTCTCAAAGTCGTTGAAGCGATCCTTCAGCGCTCCGACCTGGCCGTTGATGTTGTTATAGACATCAACGAGCTTCTTATCAACGTCAGACTGCGCCTTGAGAATGGCGTTTTCCTGAACAAGCCCCAGCTCATAACGGCTGACGGGCTTGTCCTCGCTGCAACGTCCGCCCGCTCCGAGAGCAGCGGCGAGAGCTGCGCCCGCGGCCATGCCGGAGAGATCAGTTGCGGAGGCATTGCCGCCGAAGAGGCCACCAAGCCCGTTGAGCAGCCCAGAGTTGAGAGCGCCGAGCGACCCGACTATGCCTGTAACAAGTCCAGCAGTGCCTACTCCTTTACTTGCGTATTCCATGTTTTCCTCCTGTCATTAAAATTTTGTTCGTCCGTAGCGCTCCGGACTTTCTGACAAGAGTGTATAAAAAACGTGCGCCTGATAAAATCAATCAGACGCACAATATTTACACAAGTTTATTGTTTGAGCCTTTCATACCAAGGTTGACCAGACCAAGCGCAATATAATTTATCCATGCCGGAATCATACCAGTTTTGCAGGCCGTTCCGGGAGACGTCGAGGACTTCGGCGGCTTTTTCGCGCGTGAGGTCTTGACGACCGCAAAGCCTTACGGCGTCGGCTTCTCGCGCTGTTAAGTTGGCTTGCGATATAGCACCGTCAATGAGCCAAGGCGGAAACGGTGCCTGTAAGAATCTTTCAATGTCTCTGTTGCGCTGTGCATTATTCAACCGGCATCACCGCCCAGATAATAACAGACTTTTGCACAAAAAGCAAGTGAGCCGGAGTAGTACCGACTCACCTTTCCCATGATTTTTTCTCTATGTCCTTGATGTATTCAATGCCGGGGCGCGGCTTATGCTGCGCCCTCTATTTTTTTGAGTGCCTGCAAACGCTCTTCGTTACGCTTTGCGTACCAGCATTTTTTAACGCTGTGCCAGCGATACCCGGCAGCCTTGAGCGCGTCGCGCGTTTCCTGCGAGGGCTTAGAAGTGAAATAAACCTCGATACCGTCGAACTCGGCGTTAAACTCTACGCGAAGCGTTGCGAGCTCCGCCGGGGCTGTCTGGGGCTGATCCGCGTTAGCTTCTGCCGGTGCCGTGGTCTTGCTCTCAACCTTGGCGGGGCGCTTCTCTGCCCTCGGAGCGCGGGGAACGATCTTCACGCTGCCGGGGCTCTGCAGGCAGCCGAAATAATAAAAGTTGACGTCGAAATAATCTATCATGCTATCACAATCGTCATAATTGAAGCTGTTCACATACTCGTCAACGGCCTTCACCGTGGCGCGGGTCTTGTCGGTCAGGCACTTATAAAATGCGCCGTACTTGCTCCAAATTCTTTCAAATTCGGCTTTCTCTTCGGCCTTGTTCCAGCTATTGAGAGTCCATACACTGTTGCGGGTGGCCTTACGCCAGCACTCGGAAATGTCGTCGTCCGTCATTTCCTCATAGGTCTTGAAGATATCCGCGGGGGCTTCTTTCATGTCAACGTGCAGTTCCTGACACATGGAAGCGTAGGCCGTGCGGACGCTGAAACGGTAGTCCGGGAAAAATTCCTTGATGTACGCGCGGACGAGCTGCGCGATCTCCTTTAAGCTGCGCCCGGCTTCGTACCGCTCGCCCTTCCAGCCGTTCGCGGTGTAAAACTCGCTGCGGGTGCTCTGGGCGGTTTCGGTGCTCTGCGCGGCGGTCGCGGCCTTGAGCACGGGAAACATCATGTCATACTCGTTATTGATCTCTTTCATGGTCTCGACGTCTCCGCCCCTGTCGGGATGGTGGATCATGGCCAGCCGTCTAAATTCCTTCTTGAGTTCCTCAAGGGTTTTAATGTTGGTGAAGTATTTCATGTTTCTTAATCCTTTCTGTGTCATACGGTTAGGGTATGTTATTATTTATGAGGGGAATTACAACCCCTCTTTTTTGATGGTTTCAATGCCTATTCGGAATATATCGGTTGTCCCAATCCTGCCGCGCAGGCCTTCGACGAATTCGATCAGCTCGGCGTCTTCTTCTTTCCGAAGGTTTACTTGATATGCTTTATAAGTCTTAGATTTCCAGCGTTGTTTAACTTCGTTGCTGGTGGTCGTTTTCCTTTTTGTTATTGACTTCTACCCCCTCGCAGTGCTATAATCTCACTAAGGACGGTTCCCGCTGTTGCCGCAGCAGGAAACGGCCAACTCTACAAGTTTATAGCTTGAAATTGCCGCTTCTTGCTGGGGTTAGGGGGCGGCTATTTCTTTAGGTTTGCCCCTAAGGTAATAGCCGCAAGAACAAGCATTAACAACGCGATTGTTTCGGTTATGCTCATCGGCGTTCCCTCCTTGGTATGTACCTTGTAGGGGTTCGCCGCCGTCCTTAGCTTGGCGACATCTTACCGCATACCCTTTGAGTATGTCAAGCCCCCAATTTCACATTCGTAACAGTTGCACAAAAACAAGCAGGCGAAATTGTAACATTTACACGAAAGGAGCAAACGCGATGGAATGGGAGGAAGTAGTTAAAAAGGCACTTGCATATGATTTGATGGAAGCTCTGGAAAGCAATCCGACAAAAGAAACATACACAAAAGAGGAACTCAAACAGTTAATTAAAAATTGCGTTGATCCAGATGGACAGACTGACAGTCAGTTTAAGGCGTTTTTAAGGTTCGTTCTCGACGCTCTTAAAGATGCAGAAACCGAACAGGACGAGAAGAAGCGCACCGAGAAGATGAAAAAGATCCTTGATAATCTTCAAAAGTCGCTCGAAGACTGATTAAACAACAGTATTTAGACGGGGAGAAATTCCCCGTCTTTTTTTATGCCCTTTTTCGATGACTTGAAATCTCTTTAAATCTCTTTAATACTCTGTTTAACTCGCAGATTCTCCCGTTCTCTTTAATTCTCTACGTTCATTCTCTATACTCGTAGTATATATAATAACTATACGTATTCTTTCCGGCCTCAGCCCCTTAGTATTATAATATCTCCTATAGCTATAAAGACGTTACCGCAAATCCCCGTATATATTATAATATCCCTTATATCTATGGCTTAAAGTTATATATTCTATGGCTTATCTTCGCGCGCGCAGGTTTTTGGGATTCTATTCACTACAGCGCGACTAGAGCTATTGACAACAGATAGTATACCGTGTTATCCTTGCGCCGACAGATGAAAGCCCGCGAAGTTCGCTCAATACATATTATGCGAACCAAATTGATATACAAAGCGGCGAAAGTGTAAGGTTTCTACTGCCCATCTACTTGAATGATTACATATCGTAGTCAATTAGCCGCCTCCGCCCCCGCCTGGGTGCAATTATCCCCGGCGCGGGTGGCCTGGGCGCTGCTCCTTGCGTAGCCGTTCCGGGGTTGATCCTCCCCCAACGGGGTAGCGGAAAAAGAGACGCACACCTGAATATATATATAATTACAATTTCCAGACACTTGAGACGACTTCCACAACTTGGGGGTACCAGAAAAACAAGGGGGCACGTATTTTGAGCAAGGCCAGAAAAAATATCAGAACCCCGCGGACAGCTTTGGTAGAAGATGGTTTACTTCTGTGTCCCAAATGCAGGAGACTGTTGGGAAAGGCGTATCTTGGTGGATCAGCAACGAAAATCGAGGTTGTTTGTGACAGCAAAGAGTGCCACTTCCCGGTAAGATTTGAGGTTTGATGTATGCCTCCGGTTGGGTATCTCCTTCCCGTGCCGGAGCTACAAAGGGGAGGTTCAGCCACGCCTCCCCGATATTATGTCTCATTAGCTCAGTTGGTCAGAGCGCGCGGCTGTTAACCGCGAGGTCGAAGGTTCGAGCCCTTCATGTGACGCCAATTTGAATATGCACGCGCCTTCGTGAGGGCATGACCCCGCGCGTCGGAAAAGGCCATGAGCCATGGTCCAGAGAGCGAGTTTTTCTCTGGGTTATGGCTCGTTTTGCATTTTGGGGGAAACATGGCGAAAAAGCGGGCTGTAAAAACCAGCACGAAAAAAACAATAACGCTCGACTTTGGCGAGATCAGCGAACCGCAGCGGATGTTTATGAGCGCGTCATCGTTCTTTATCTGCTACGGCGGCGCAAAGGGCGGCGGCAAATCTCATGTTATGCGGCTTAAAGCTGTCGGGATGTGCCTGAGATATCCGGGAATACGAATCCTGATGATCCGCTGTCACTACCCCGAATTGGAAGAAAACCTCGTGCGGCCGATCCTCAAATGGGTGCCGCAGGAAATGTACGCCTATAACGGCACAAGCCATCTGATGACCTTCGACAACGGCTCAATCATCAAGTTCGGGCATTACGACGGCGACAGCGCAGAGAACGAGTACCAGGGCGTTGAGTATGACTGCATCTTCATTGACGAGGCGACGCAGATAACAGAGCGTGCTTTTCAGTATCTGCAAGGCTGTATTCGAGGCACAAACAATTTCCCGAAAAGGTTTTATCTGAGCTGCAACCCCGGCGGCGTCGGCCACAGATGGGTGAAGAGGCTCTTCATCGACCGGAAATATATTACCGACGACAAAGACCCCGAAAAGAACGAAAACCCTGACGATTATACGTTCATCCCGGCAACAGTTGATGATAACCCTTGGCTGATTAATTCCTCGCCGATGTATAAAAAGCAGCTCGCTCAGATGCCGGAAGATCAGGTGATGGCCTTTAGGTACGGCGACTGGAACGCGCTGTCGGGCAGCTATTTCAAAAACTTCTCGCTGGCGACGCACACACTGCCGCCATTCGCAATCCCGGCGCATTGGCCAAGATACCGCAGTTTCGACTACGGCTTTGATATGTTCGCTTGCTGCTGGTGGGCAGTCGACGAGGACGGGCGCAGCTGGTGTTATCGGTACTTTGAGCAAAAGGGGCTTGTAATCAAAGACGCGGCAAAAGCGATCGTTGACCATACGCCCCCCGGCGAGAACGTGCAGATCACCTATGCGCCGCCGGATATGTGGGCAAAGTCAAAGGACACTGGGCGCGAGATTGCCGAAGTGTTCCGCGAAAACGGTGTGCCGATCGTCAAGGCAAACAACAACCGCATTCAGGGGCACATGATCCTTAAGGACATGATGACGCCGGGCGAACTGAAAGACCCGTTTGTCAAGGAGCTATATTCAGAGGGAGCGCCGGACAAGCTGCCCATGCTCATGTTCTTTCGTGATGAGAGCGTGGCGCATTGCACAGACGACATCTGCGATATTCAGTCCGACGATGCAAACCCGAACGACTGCGCCAAGCAGCCGCACAGCATAACGCACAGCGTTGACGCTTGCAGGTATTACGCAATTTCCCGTGTCCTTGCCGCAGAGCAGGAGCAAGACGCAAAGGCGTTCTTCGATGACGAAGAAGAGTCCGAGCAGGACTATGACGATTTCATGTGCGGCGGTGATATCTGCGATTCGTACATGAACTACTGAGAGGAGAAACCTACATGATATACGCAATTCTCGCATGGAATGTGATTCTTACTGCGTTCGCTGTGTGGGCGTTCATTAAAGCCAGAGAGCACAAAAACGATCAGCTTGCCAAGATGACCAGCCTCGCACTCGATTCCACCATCATAGGCAAGAAAATAAAGGCTTATTCCGATGCGCTCACCACGACGCAGGATATCCAGCGCACCCACGCTGACAAGCTCGAAAAGCTCCGCAAGGAGTTTGACGACGTAATTGCTGACGACCTCAAGACCCGTGCCGACAGCGAGCGCCTTTTCACCGAGGGGCTGCGCGGGATTCTTGATTACGGCCAGCAGATACCGTCACTGAATAAGGAGGCTATACGCCATGAGTGACGAAGGCCTCGGAGTATTCAACGGCAAGGACAGGCCGGATTTCGCTACGGCTTGGAACTTCTACGAAAAGGGCTTGCAGTTCAACAACTCCATAAACCTCGACGACACTGTCAAGAGCAACGAAAATTTTTATATCGGTAAGCAATGGGAAGGCGTTCAGGCAAACGGACTCCCCACACCTCAGTTCAACAGCATCAAGCGCGTTGTCGGCTTTACTACGGCGACGATAACCACGGACAACATCAAGGTCAATGCGACCCTGCTCAATAAGACGGCGCGTGCCGATGACTTTGTCGAGCCGGTACGCATCATCAACGACGAGTTCGAGTTTTTGACTGAGATGAACGACATCCCGGCGCTTATGCGAGAGTTCACCAGAAACGCCGCTGTCGACGGCGACGGCTGTATGTACACCTATTGGGATGAATCCATTGAGGCAGGCAACGGCGTTAAGGGCGGCATAAAGACTGAGATCGTGCCGAACACTCGGGTGTTCTTCGGAAACCCCAATGACCGCGACGTGCAGTCTCAGCCGTACATTCAGATTTCAACCCGCGAGATCGTCCGCAGGGCAAAGCGCAGAGCAAAGGCAAATAAAATCGCCGATTGGCAGAACATCATTGCTGACTGTGACTCTGCCACGGCAACGGACAGCGTTAAGCGCACCGATGACAAAGTCACGACCATTTTGACCATGTGGCGCGACGAGGAAACCGGCGAGATTTGGGCTTATGAGAGCACGCAGAATTGTGACATCAAGAAGCCGTGGAACCTTGGCATAAAACTCTATCCGATTTGCTGGCTGAGCTGGGACTACATACAGGACTGCTACCACGGGCAGGCCATGATAACCGGCCTTATTCCGAATCAGATTTTCATAAACAAGGCATTTGCAATGTCGATGCTGTCAATGATGCGCTCGGCTTGGCCGAAGTACGTGTATGACAGAACGAGGATCAAGAATTGGGATAACCGCGTCGGCGGCGCCATCGGTGTTGCCGGAGGCGACATCAACAGCGTTGCAAAGGCAATAGACCCCGCGTCGATTTCCCCGCAGATCGCGCAGTTTATTGAGCTGGCGATTACCAAGACGGAAGAGAGTTTGGGCGCGACCTCCGTTGCTCTCGGCGACACAAGACCGGACAACACCTCGGCAATCATCGCCTTGCAGCGCGCAGCGGCTACACCGTCCGAAATGACCAAGCAGAATCTCTATCAGGCCATCGAAAGCCTATTCCGCATTTACCTTGAGTTTATCGGCGAGAACTACGGCAAACGCACGGTGGATATGGAAACGCCGGCTGAATTGCTGCCGGTTTACACCGCGGTCAATCAGCCGCTGCCCGAGAAAATCCCTGTTGAGTTTGATTTCAAATTCATCAAGGAAAACCCGTGGCTGCTCAAGCTGGATGTCGGCGCAAGCTCCTATTACTCGGAGATCGCATCTATACAGACCCTTGAAAACGCGCTGATGAACGGGCACATGACGTTCCTGCAATTCCTCGAACGTATACCCGATGACTATATGCCGAAGCGCCGAGCGCTCATTGCAGAGCTCAAAGCACAGCAGGCCGCGCCTGCGCTGCCTCTGGCACAGCAGACCGCGCAGGGCGGGGATGTTGTTCCGAATACGGAGCAGCCCATGAATTCAGATATCCCGACCGGCGGGGGATATGGGAATTTGCAGAGAGCGATCAATCAAGCCGGAAGCACTGAAGGAATGATTTAGGCCGGGACACCAACGGTTTAAACATATAAACAATCTTTTGAGCCGGGACACCAACGGCAGAAAGGAAACACAATGGACGAGATCACCACCACCGCCGAGCTGGGCGGCGCCGGTATAACCGAAGCCGACCTTGCGGCATTTGACACTGACTGGAACGAAACCGCGCCTGACGAGGACGATTTTGACCTCAGTGACGACACCTCCGACGCTGAATCTGATACCGAGGATGCAGCTGAATCCGAAGATACCGGCAGCGAGGAGGACACCACCACGGAGGAACCGGCAGAGTCGGAAACTCCGGAGAAAGAGGACGAGCAGACCGAAACCGAAGAGCAGCAGGAGGAGAAGGGACACCAACTTTACACTCTGAAAACTCCAAAGGGCGAGAAGCAGTGCTCTCTTGACGAAGTTCTTGTTTATGCAAACAAGGGCATGGACTACGACGGTATGCGTCAGGATCGCGACCGTCTGCGGGATTTCCTAAAGGAAATGGCCGCACCGCTGAATCTCAGCGTCGAGGAACTTATCGACAATACCCGCGCCCGGATGCTTATCCAGCAGAAAAAGGAAGCGGGCGAAGAGCTGAGCGAAATGGAAGCACTTACCATCATTCAGCGCAATAGAGCCGAAAAGCAGGCCGAAGAAAAGGCCGCGGATGAAAACGCCGCCAGCGAGGCCGCAAAGGCTCAGATGATACGGGCATTCGTCAACGAATTCCCCGATGTAAAGGCTACGGATATCCCCGCCGACGTTTGGGCGGAGTGCAGCCGTACCGGCGATCTCGCAGGGGCTTACCGCAAATATGCGGACGGCCTGAAAGACAAGGAGATCGCAAGACTCAGCAAAGAGAACGAAACTCTCAAACAAAACCAGAAGAATAAGGACAGGAGTACCGGCCCGCGAAGGAGCGCCGGTGCAGCAACACCGAAAGACCCCTTCGATGAGGCATGGGATTCCTTCTGATATGGAGGATTTTATAAAAAATGGCAATCAACCTTGCTTCAAAGGCTTCCCCTAAAGTGGTAGAAAGATTCAAGGTCGGCTCTATGACCGAGGGTCTTTTCACCAATGATTACGAATGGTCGGGCGTCGCCACCGTTCGTGTATACAGCGTAGACACTCTTCCCCTGAATGATTACGACAAGACCAAGGTCGACGGCACTTCCCGTTTCGGCGCTCTCACCGAGGTCGGCGATACCATTCAGGAAATGACCGTTAAGGTTGACAAGTCCTTCAACGGCATTATCGACAAGGGCAACAACACCGCTCAGCTCCAGATCAAGGCCGCGTCCAAGATTCTGAAGCGTGAGACTGATGAAGTCCTTATCCCCCACGTCGACAAGTACCGTCTCGAGGTTCTCGCCAACGGTGCCGCTCAGCTCACTCTGAACACCACTGGGCTTACCAAGACCACCATCCTTGATACCATCTTCAAGGCCGGCGCAGCGATGAGCAACAGGCTTGTTCCTCTTGCCGGGCGCGTCGTGTACATAGGCGAAACTCTCGCAGTTGACCTCAAGCTTTCCGATCAGGTTGTCGGTCTTGAAAAGGCCGGTCAGGCCGCTGTTGTCAACGGTGTCTGCGGCACCATCGGCGGTATGCAGGTTCGCATCGTTCCCGATGTGTATCTGCCCGCCGGAGTAAACTTCATGATCGTCAAGAAGGGTGTTGCCTGCGCTCCTAAGAAGATCGAGACCTTCCGTGTGCTTGAAAATCAGTACATCGTCGACGGTCACATCGCACAGGGGCGTATGCTTCACGACTGCTTCGTCCTCGGCTCCAAGGCTGACGGTATCTACGTACACGCGAAGAGCGGCGCACTGACTGCACCGACCATCACCATCGCGAGCAATCAGGCTACCATCGCAAGCCCTTCGAGCGAGACCGGCACCACCATCAAGTACACCCTTGACGGTTCCGACCCCAAGACCAGCCCCACCGCCGCAACTTACAGTGACAAGGTCACTGTCACTGCCGGCACCAAGGTCAGAGCCTACGCTTTCAAGACCGGTTCTCTCAATTCCGGCATTGCCGAAGCAACCGCGTAATCCAACTTATAGGGCGTAGCGAAAAACTACGCCCTATTTCACAAACGGAGGAGAATATGCCCGAATCAATTACTGTGGCGCTTATAACTGCGACAGCAACACTCATAGGCGTACTTATCAGCAACAGCAAAGTGCAGGCAGTCTTCGAGACGAAGATTGAGGAGCTGACACGCGAAGTCAGGGAACACAACAACTTTGCGCGGCGTGTGCCTGTCGTGGAAGAGCAGATAAAGGTAATCAATCACAGAATAAGCGACCTCGAAGAGGCGCAGAAGTAGGAGGAAAACTATGGAACTCGGAATAGCAAACGTAGCCGCAATCACCGTTCTGGTGTATCTCATTGCGGCTGGAATTAAGGCAACCCCGCTGGACAACAAATGGCTTCCTGTCATTTGCGGTGTGGCCGGTATCATACTCGGCCTTGCAGCGCTGTATTTCGGTATGCCGGACTTCCCGGCACATGACCCGATCAACGCAGCCGCGATAGGCGCGGTATCTGGCCTTGCAGCTACAGGCATTAATCAGATCGGCAAGCAGCTTGCCAAGCCGGATTATACCGACGATACGGAGGATTATTAAATGAGTACCACCGCGCAGGAGGTATTCGAGACGGCTATGAACCTGATGGATGAGGTCAACGAATCCACAGGCGCAGCGGATACCTCCGACACCAAAGAGTATAAAAACAGAACGCTGGCTATATTGAACCTCCTGCGCGGTGAGTTGTTCCCATACTCGGACACTTACGAGGCCACAGAGGCGGGCAAAAGGCCTATCGCCGCGAAGATAACAGACTTCGTCACGCCGATAGGCCTTGACGACTATATATGCCAGTCTGTGATGCCGTACGGCTTGGCAGCTCACCTTCTCATGCAGGAAGACCCGTCGTCCGCGAACTTCTTCCAGCAGAGATATGACGAGCTCAAGTCTTTGCTTGCAAGGGGCATGCCCGCTGAGAGCGCAGACATTGAGGATATTTACGGGGTCTGCGGTGGGCTGAGTCCGTACAACGAATTCGGAATGTGGAGTTGAGAACATGGAAACAAGAGGCAGACCCCCGGAGTACAACACTCCGCAGAAGCTGCGTTTGGCAGTAGAGGGATATTTCAAGGACTGCAAAGAAGAGGGCGTTTTCCCGGACTTTGCAGGGATGAAACGCGCGCTGAAGCTCAGCAAGCGCGACATTGATGAAATGACCGATGAGAAGAACCCCGCCTGCGAGGACTACCGTTATATCTTCGAGTGCGCCCGCGATCAGCGCGAAAGCTGGCTTGCTCGCCGCATGGTTACAGAGCCCAAGGCCGCGAACGGCTGCATGAATGCTCTCAAGCAGGAGCAGAACGGCGGCTACATGGACAAAGCCGGGGACAAGACCACGCCGGTGGTAAAGGTCGAGATAAGCGGCGTGGGCGGTATGAGTGCGTTCGATTGAGGAGTGACAGAGGTTGGCACGCATAAGCTCAGCGACAAATGAAAAAGTCTTTCAGCTGAAATCATTCCTCGGCCTGAATCAGAACCCCGACGGCGACACCAAACTCAAGCTCGGTGAAGCCGCAGATATGCGCAACTTCACCATCACCCGTGACGGCAACTTGCAGCGCAGAGCTGGCACGCTTACCCTCAAGGGGCTTGCCAAGGAATACTCCCTCACCGATGCCGCTTCGGCAGCTGCCGTCTTTACCGGCGCAGCTGAAAACCTCAAGCTCAAGATGTTCCCCACGGCAAGCATAACCGACGGGCTTATCGTCCTAAGCGGCGACGAGGTTTCGGTATCATGCGCGAATGCTGCGAGCTTCGCCGGTTATTACTGGCGGCGCGACGCGAGCCATGTATGGAAGCTGCACAGCGTCACCGCCGACGGCAACGGGTACACATGGAAATTTTACCGCGTCACCGCCGACCCGCAAGGCAGCAACCTCAAGGTGGCCGGGATATGGACAGGCTTCGTCAGCGGGCATGAGCAGCTGCTTGCAGCCTGCGACGGGAAGCTCTGGAAGCTCTACGACGACACGACTGGCGAATTTGTGCGCGTAGCGCTCGGAGACATAGACACCAGCAAGAATGTCCACATGTTCGGCTTCTCCGGAATCGTATATATGCTCAACGGCTCACAGTACAAGCAGTGGGACGGCACTACGCTTCAGGATGTCCACGGTTACAGACCGCTCGTGCGCGTCTCCGTACCTCCCGCTGGTGGCGGCGAGAAGATGGAGGAGATCAACCGGCTCTGCGGTGAGCGCCGCTTATGGATTTCCCCAGACGGCAAAGAGAAAACCTTTGCGCTGCCCGAAAAGAACATTCAGAGCGTCGACTATGTGAAGAGCTTCGCCACCGGGCAGAACATCGCCGCCTCGGAATACACTGTCGACCTCACAGCCGGAACCGTGACGTTCAGTGAAGCACCGGCGCAGTCCGTTAACGCCTATGAAATAGGCTGGACGGTCGGAACCACATTCCGCAGTCAGGTCACGGCGATGCGCTACTCCGAGTTTTACAACAGCACGCAGGACACGCGAGTATTCATCTACGGAGACGGCAGCAACAAGGCACTGTACTCCGGCATCGACTACGACGGCCAGCCCAGAGCCGACTACTTCCCTGACCTTTTTGAAATGGCGATCGGTGACGCAAATACGCCTATCACGGCGCTTATCCGGCACTACTCCACGCTGATGGTTTACAAGAGCAACAGCGCGTACCGCGTCGAGTACGGCAGCATCACTCTGGCTGACGGCCTTGTAACCGCCGCATTTTACTCAGTGCCGGTCAACAGGACGATAGGTAACGCAGCCCTCGGGCAGTCTCAGCTCGTGTTAAACAGCCCTCGTACGCTGTTTGGCAAGGAATGCTACGAGTGGAGAAACAATGCGTCGTATTCTTCCAATCTTTCCCTCGATGAGCGTCAGGCAAAGCGTATGTCAGACCGCGTATACGCGGCGCTGGCGGAGTTTGATCTTGCGGAGTGCAAGTGCTACGACGATAACCACAATCAGGAGTATTACGTGTGCTATGACGGCAAGGCGCTTGTGAATAACTACGCCGCTGACGCATGGTACATATACACCGGCTTTGACGTGGCCTGCATGGCGAGTTTCCACGGAGACTTATACATCGGCACATCCGACGGGCGCTTCAAGCGCATGGCTTACGAATACCTTTCCGACGACGGCGAACCTATAGATGCATACTGGGAGTCCGGCTCCATGAGCTTCGGTTCGGACTATATGCGGAAATACGCCGCATCCCTCTGGATAGGCGTTAAGCCTGAGAGCAACAGCGAGGTGTACGTGACAGTTCAGACCGACAGGAAGAGCGTCTACACCGAGAAGGTAGTTGCATCAAGGCTTTCGACCTTTGACCCGGCAAACTTCGCACATTGGAGCTTTTCGGTAAACCGCAAGCCCCATATGAAGAAGCTCAAAATAAAGGCAAAGAAATTCGTGTTTTACAAGCTGATCTTCAAGTCGGATTCTTCCGATTCCACGGCTACGCTGCTTGCAGCGGATATCCGGGTCAGACAGACCGGCTACGCAAAATAGGAGAGAAATATGCTGACAAAACTTCTCGCAGATTTGTATATCATATCGCTGCTTGACGACGAGCCTAACGACGTCGGGGGTATGTCCTCGGCGGAGCTGAAGGCTAAGTTCGACGAAGCCGGTAACACTATCAAAACCTACATAAATGAAACCCTCATACCTGAACTTGCCGGTGCTAACGGCGCTGAAAGCGTTGGTATTGATACTGTCCCCGGTCTTACCGGAGTCAGCACAGTGCAGGCGGCGATTGCGAAAATCGAAGAGCAGATGGCTGAGATGACTCAGGGCGCTGTTGCCGACGAGTCCATTACAACCGCAAAGCTCGCGGCTCTTGCCGTGACCTCCGCAAAGCTTGCTGCGGCAGCGGTTGAAACCGACAAGATACAGGATAACGCAATCACTACACAGAAGCTCGCCGCCCTTGCGGTCACTGCGGCGCAGCTGGCAGATATTGCAGTTGAGACAGCGAAGATAAAAGACAAGGCCGTAACGACCGCTAAAATTGCCGACAAGGCTGTGACTACGGCGCAGCTCGGCGATGCGAGCGTCGGGACAACACAGCTTGACGCGCTGTCGGTCACGGCGGCGAAACTCGCTGCGCTCGCAGTTGAGACGGCTAAGATAAAGGACAAGGCCGTGACGATGGCGAAGCTTGCAGACCATGCGGTTTCCGTCGACTACACTGTGACGCTGAACACCACATGGAGCGGCAGCGCCGCGCCTTACACCAAGGAGCAGACGATAAACGGCATACTCGCGACGGACAAGCCGCTGATAGACCTCGTGCCCTCGGCAACATTTGCGGACGCTGAGAAGCAGACGAACGCATGGGCGCTCGTCTACCGCGCGGTGACGGCGGCGAACAAGATAACCTTCTACGCCAAGGCAAAGCCGACGGTCTCGATACCCCTGCAGATACGCTGCATAAGAAAGTGAGGGGAAAGGAATGGGCGAAGCATTCATAACACGCCGGGGCGGGGGAATACCCTACGCCGTCATCGGCGTGACATACCCCTCGGGGAGCGTCTGCACCTGCACGAACGGCACACTGGCACTGACGGCGAAGGATACGAGCGGCAAGGCGATGTTTATTATCCCCTCCGCCGGGACGTGGACGGTCAAGGCGGTCAAAGGCAGCCAGAGTAAAAGCGTGGCCGTAAAGATAACGACCGAGGGACAGGTCGAGACTGTGACGCTGCTGTATGAGCTGGTGCTGTTTGATGGCAGCAACGGCGGTGATAACACGGCTGTTACTGGTGGGTGGACGCTTACTACTGGCGGCGGAGACAACGGAAATGAAGTAAGCGCTGAGAGCATTTATATATGCAACGGCGGCGGTGAGGACGTAGGCTCATACTATGGTGGAACATCTTCCGCTACCACCAAAAACAAAATAGATATGAATAATTACACAATTTGCCGTGTAACTGTCACATCTGCAAGTGAAGATTCAAAGATAATTGTTGGTGCAGCAAGCCTTACGATATCCAAAGCAGGGACTTACGACCTCGATATTTCCGCCATATCAAACAGCACCACGGTACAACTTTCAGTTACCAGACCGTATGGAACATGGAATGGTTATAAGATGAAAACAACAAATATTACGCTACTGTGAAGGGGAGCGCACAATGACAATCTACATAGACAGTGACTATAAGTGCTATACCTCCGTAGCTGACGGTCGCAGAGCAGTTGAGACGAATGAATTCAACGGCAAGTGCCCGGAGTGGATAGAAAGCTTTCGCTTCGTCCCGGCGGGTGAGACATGGACGCGTGATGACGGAGAGGTGTTCACCGGGATGATGGCACCGTGGAAGGATCTGGGCGAGGCGTATGCGGCGCAGACGGCGTACGTGGCGGCGCAGAACGCACAGTATGAAGCGGCACTCACCGAAATTGAAGCCGCACTGGGGGTAACATCATGACCATCGAAGAAAGAAAACAGGCTATTCTTGCCAAAATCGCGGAGATAAAGCAGGGTGGAACTGATGAGGAAAAGCAGGACATGCGCGCCGCACTTGATTTGTTGGGCGTGACGAATGAGGAGGAAACGGCATGAGTTATCTTAGCAGTGCGCAGAAGCTTCGCGCGGCTATTAACGGCGCGGGTGCGATGCTGACGGACGAACAGGCGCTGACTGTGCCTATCATCTTTCCTGTGTGGCGCGGCGATGGCATAAGTTATGCCGCAGGTGACAGGGTGATGTATAGTGGCGTACTTTACAAATGTCTGCAAGCTCACATATCGCAGAGCACATGGATACCCACGGATGCACCGTCGCTTTGGGCAAAGGTACTGATACCCACGCCGGGAGTGATACCCGATTGGGAGCAGCCGAGCAGCACAAACCCCTACGCCAAGGACGACAAGGTCAAGCACAACGGAAAGATATGGATAAGCACGGTAGACAACAACGTATGGGAACCCGGCGTATACGGATGGTCGGAGGTAACTGAATGAGCGCAAAGACAATATATGACCGGCTCCGCAGCCACGGTATGACTGTAGCCGGAGCGTGTGCGATGCTCGGCAATATGCAGGCAGAAAGCGGCCTCAAAGCCAACATCGCGCAGCGCGGCATGACTACGCTGACCGACGACGAGTACACCCGTCAGGCAGACAGTTATGCCATTTCTCAGGCGAAGTTCGTTCACGATGCTGTCGGTTACGGCCTGTGCCAGTGGACGTATTGGAGCCGCAAAAAGGCTCTCGTCGAATATGCCCACGACATTGGCAAGAGCGTAGGCGATGAAGCGATGCAGGTAGATTTCTGCATCGGCGAACTGAAGGCAAGCTACGCCAGCCTTTGGAACTTCCTGTGTACGACCGAAGATACATACGAAGCGACAAGCCGCATCTGCACCGAGTATGAGCGCCCCGCTGTGAACAACATCAACACGCGGTATAGCTTCGCTCAGAAGTTTCAGGCCGAGTTTGCAGACGGCGCAGAGCAGACCACGGACGATCAGCCGCAGGCTGAAACGTACTGGCCTCCCCGCATGATATGCGAGGGCATGAGCGGCGCTGACGTTGCAGTTGCTCAGGCGTTGCTTGCCGCTCACGGCGCAGAGCTGGCAGTAAGCAGCGTATTTGACGCGAAGACCAAGAACCGCACAATGGAGTTTCAGAACGGCGTCGGGCTTCATGCGGACGGCATCATCGGAAACAATACGTGGGCAGCCCTTTTGAGGAGATAAAGCATGGCAAGTATAGATGAAATAACCAAAGCTTATAACGCACAGCAGAACAAGGCGGGCGCGACTGCCCCCGGCGCTGCGTCTCCGACAAATGCTGCGACCGGCACTACTCCGGCAGCAGGGTCGGCGGCAGCTGCGCCGACTACGCCGACCACTCCCACGCCCCCGGCGTCAGCATCCGGAGGCGTGGGTGGGACGCAAACCAATCAGGGGCTGCTCGGCAGCGGCTACAACACTGCCCGCACTGACGCTATAAATCAGATATACGACGCGCAGCGCAAGGCGCGTGAGGAAGAGCTTAAAGCCGCCTACGACCGCAGCATGAGCGACTATCAGGCGGCGAGGGACAAGATCGCCCCGGAGTACCAGAAGCAGGCAAATGACCTGTCGGTGCAGTACGAGCGCAACCGCCAGAACTTCAACAATCAGGCGGCAGCGACTGGGATAAACTCCGGTACTGCTTCGCAGGCTGCGCTTGCGCGCGGCGGCGAGTACCAGCGAGACTTCGGCAACCTGCGTACCGCTGAGGCGAACGCGACCGCCGAAGCTGACCGTCAGATGGCAAACCTCACGGCGGAGTATCAGGCGAACATCCGTGCCGCGCTTGCCGATAACGACTACAAGAAGGCTCAGGCGCTCCTTGACGAGTACAACAACGGCTATCAGCGCGACCTCAAGAACGCGCAGATTCTCGCCGAGTTCGGCGACTTCTCTGCGTTTGCGAATCTGTACGGAGCAGATCAGGCAAAGAACATGGAAGCGGTGTGGAGAGCGCAGAACCCCGAGCTTGCAGCCTCTCTCGACTACGCAGCAGGCAAAATTGATGCCGAACAGTATAGGCAGCTCACCGGCACATATCCCGCAGGCTACATCCCGGCAGGCGGCCTTGGCGGAGGCAGAAGCAACCCCAACATCGACTATTCCGGTTGGGTCGGTCAGGGTGAGGGCAATTATATGCAGGCTGACGGTTCCTATGGCCCGACTCCTTCATGGGGACAGCCAGCGCCGAGCGCTCCTCAGCCTGTTATTACGCCCACGACCATTAACAGATACGAGTCGATGTTTTACAAATAAAGGATGGTATTAAAATGGCAAGTCCCTTTGACTTTATAGCGCAGTCGATAGCCGCGCACAACGGTTCAGCTACCCAAACATCATCCGCTCCGACCTCATCATCTTCTCCTCGCACTTCCCCGCTTGAGGACTACTACAACGAGCAGATGCAGCAGAAACAGGCCACAGAAAAAGCCCGCGACATCATTGATGGCCGTGGGCGCGGCCTCGTCGGTGGGCTGAGGGACGCTTGGCTTGACAAGCACGGAGAAGCGGAAAGCAGGACTGTAGACAGCCGCGGGCACAACAGCGCGCTTCGCAATGAGTACCAGCGCCAGCATCCCAATGTTCCCACAATGTCAACCGCTCTGACGGACGACGAGAAATTCCAGCTTCAGAGCGCTTACGCCGACGCAGCTAATAAGTACAAGGACGCAAGTAAAAAGGCGCAGTCCGTCAGCGACAAAAAGGCGCAGTCAATCCGTCCCGAAGCGGGGGTGAACTACGCCACTACACTCGAAAAGTACCGCTCTGAGTTGCAGGCCGCATCCGATGAAAAGGCAGCGGCAGAATCCGAAATGGACAAGCTGCGTAAACAGCTTGAGTTCTACAATGTGGAGCTGCCGGATGTAGATCAGAACATCTTTGAACGTCTGTGGGGCTCCGTCAAGGGCGGCTCGAAGCAGGCCGCAGGTTCTCTCGGCGGTCTGTTCGGTTATACCGGGCGCGTCGCTACAGGCGGGCAGAGCGCAGTCGACAATGCACTCAGAGCCAGCGGTAATGAGGAGCTTTCGGCGCTGTACCATGTCGGCACGGAAGAAGAAGACGAAAAGGCGATGCAGATGCAGCAGGCAATAGCCGACAAGTCCGCAGAGCTTTCCGAATCCGGCGGCAGAGACATTGAACGCTCGAAATGGGGCGCTTCTGACGCGGGACGCTTTGCTCTCGATGCAGTGTCTCAGGTTCCTGCTCTTGCGGCAGATATGGCAGCAAACGCCGTCCTGCCCGGTTCAGGTATGGCAATGATGATGGGGCGGTCTTTCGGCGGCGGCGTTCAGCAGGCAGAAGCAGGCGGCGGAAACCTTGCTCAGGCCGGTGCTTACGGCGCAGCAAGCGCCGCTAAAGAATATCTCACCGAGAAAATGTTCGGTGGGCTTGACCTTGCCTATGGCAAAGGCTTTGCGGACACTGCCGTTGAGAAGCTTGTCGGCAAACTTGCAAAGACTGACATCGGGCGCACCGTGCTGCGCACCATTATCAACGGCGGCGGTGGTGAGTTCGTAGAGGAGTTTGTTTCCAGCGCGGTCGACCCGACTCTCCGTGCCATCTACAACGGCAAGAGCATCGGCGAGAACTACAGCGAGGAACAGGTTTCCGACTGGCTATATGACGGTTTTGTCGGCGCGGCTCTCGGCATAGCCGGTTCGGGTGTGAGCATAGCTACCGGAGAAGATGCCAAGAAGAACGCCAAGCTGCGGAGCGGTGAGGTTGATAAAGCTTTTGAACTTATGACCGGCAAGAAAGCCGCGTCAGAGCCTCAGAGCGCGGCAGAGACCCAAGGGGATATAACTACACCCCCCACGCCCTCAAAAGGCGCTGTGGCGCGTCCTGAGACGTTAAACTCTGCCGTTAACAATGACGCAGAGACGCAGAACGCCGATGCGCAAAAAAATACCGCCCCGAATGGGACGGAGAACTCTAGAATGAGTGACACTGACTTGCAAGACTATTTAGCCGTTGGAGAGCGACAGCACGTAAGAAATGCCAAAGAAGCACAGCTAAACAGCGGCAGCAGTCCTATCTTGACTACGATTAGCCAGATACGTAGCTTCATACGCTCGGCATTGTATGGAGAACAGTCAAACACCATAAAGGCGTATGGAAAAGTCGGTAGCAAGATGGCGCAAGACATTTCTGCGGCTTCGGATGGGAAAACAAATGTTTCTGGATACTATCTCGAACTAGACGGCAACCGAATCCGCCACATGAAAGATTATGTAGATACCGATTCAGACGGCAGAAACGTTCCGCTTACGTCGGAGCAGGCAGAACAGCTTACGGATTATATTGACAATTATGATAATGTGCTTGACGTTTTGACGAGAAAAGACGGTAGCACAAAAGTGTACTTGAGCAAAGCTACTGGTGACGGGCACGTTGTTGTCGTAGAGCTTGTTTCAAAAGGCAGGCAGTCGTTGCAGCCTGTAACGGCATGGCAGAACACCAATGAAGCATTTGAAAGTATCTGGGGAAAGAAAAGAGCTGATTCCGCATCCCAAACCAGACAGGAGTCTAGTTCACGTGGATACCAATCAGCTCTTACAGAGACATCATCAAGACCGGAGTTACCGCAAACAAAGAGCGGGTTTACCGGTGATGCCTCTGCGGAAGCGCCTGCTTCCGATAACAGTATACCCACCGCAGAGCAAAATGTCAATAGCGGACAGGCTGAAAATTCTGGCAGCTCTGAGCAGAGAGCAAAAACCAATCTCGGCTCGAAGTCGACGCGGGCAAAGACAAGTCAGGCGGTCGAAACGCTTATGGAGGCTGACATCACTCCCGAAGCGCGGCAAGAGCAGCTTAACCCGTATATCAAGAACGGGCGCTTTGACTATATCCCCGACACGAATAAGGCACAAGTAAGCAGAGCCACCAAGAAAATTGCTAATGTCGGCTGGGAACAGGCGGTAAAGGATTTCCATGATAATGTGATATCGGGTAAGAGCAGCAAAGACCTTGTCGCAGAGGGCGCAATACTGCTCAACAACGCCGCGAACAGTGACGCAAGCGGGCGCGCCTACCTTGACCTTGCCAATGATTTTATTGAGATGGCTCACCGCGCCGGTGAAACCCTGCAAGCGATAAAGATTGTGCAGCAGCTCTCGCCGGAGGGTCGGCTTTACCTCATGTCCAAGAACGTAAAGGCAATCAACGAAAGTCTCACTAAGGGGCAACGCAAAGCAATTGCGAAAAAGCAGGAAGGCAGCAACTACAAAAATATTTCTGCTGAGGATATTTACAGCAATTACGAGGTCAAGCTTGACGAAAACCTTGCAGACGAGTATATGAAAGCCGAGACCGAGGAGCAGCGCGACGCGGCGTTATCCAAGATTCAGCAGAATATAGCCGACCAGATACCGAGCACGTTCGGGGAGAAGTGGAACGCGATACGCTACGTAAATATGCTGGGCAACTTCAAGACTCAGATTCGCAACGTTGGCGGCAACACGCTTATGATGGCAACACAGATGACTAAGAACCGCGTCAAAGCAGCGGCGGAAGTGACAGCCAACCTTTTCCGGGCAGAGGATAAAAAAATAGAGCGCACGGCTGCTTTTCGCGTCGGGAAACAGCTCAGGGCAGAAGCAGCGGCAGACTTTGAGAGCATCAAAGATATAGCCCGCGGCGAGGGCAAATATAACGACAATGCCAAGATGGCAAAGGAGATACAGGACAAGCGCCGTATATTCAACTCTAATCTGCTTGAAGCTTACCGCAAGGCCACTAACTGGGCAATGGACGCAGGAGACGTTATTTTCCTGAAAGCTAACTATGCCGACGCTCTCGGCGGCTGGCTGAAAGCGCACGGAATCAAGAGTATGGCAGATGCAACGCCTGAGCAGCTTGACCGGGGCAGAGCCTACGCCATAAAGGAAGCGCAGGAAGCGACGTTCAGGGACGATAATGTTGTCTCCAAAGCGGTGAGCAAAATCGGCAGGAATCCTATCACGGAGGGCATAATTCCCTTTAGGAAAACTCCGGCAAACGTCGCGGTCAGAGCGGTCGAATACAGTCCGTTAGGCATTGCGGAAACCATATACAAGGGCATACAGACAAAGAGCGGGAACGCAAATGCAAACGACGTAATCAACAGCCTTTCCAAGAATGTAGTCGGTTCTACGTTGGCTTTTGCGGGGTATGCACTTGCAAAGGCGGGTTTTGCACGCGGCAGCGAGGATGACGATGATCTGGACTCGTTCCAGAAAATGCAGGGCAAGCAGGATTACGCCGTCAAAATCGGCGATAAGTGGATATCTCTGTCACAGCTTGCCCCGAACTCCGTGCCGCTGTATATGGGCGTTATGCTGTATGAGGCTCTGGACGGCGGCGGCCTGACATGGGAAAGCGCATACAAAATACTCGGCTGTCTAAATGACCCTCTGATGGACATGTCCATGCTGAGTGGCGTAAACGATGCACTGTCCGACGTGATTACATACGGCGATGACGGCACAATGGTGTGGAAAGTGCTCGGTAACGCAATGATGAGCTATCTCACGCAGGGCATAAACAACTCCCTTGTAGGTCAGGCTGAACAGGCGTGGGAAGAGAACCGCCAGACTGTATACTCCGACAAGGACAGCGTTTTGCCGAGCAATGTGCAGTATAAGCTTGGTAAAGCGATGGGCAAGATTCCCGGAGTGGATTACCATCAGCAGGACTATGTTGACGCTTGGGGAAGAACTCAGTCCAACGGATCAGCTGGCAAAAGGATATTCGATGCGTTTATCAATCCCTTTTACAGCGGCACTGACACGACGACAAAGGTTGATACAGAGCTAGAGCGCCTTTACAAGGCTGGAAAAAATGTTGACGGATTCCCCAATGTTCTGCCGCAGAAGGCAGCGCGGTCGACGGAGTACGTCAAGGGCACGTCCATGACCCCAGACGAGTACAAGCAGTACAGCATAGACAGGGGACAAAAGTCACTTGAGCTTGTGAGTGACTTCATGGAGAGCGACGAATATAAAATCATGTCGGATATCCAGCGCGCCGGAGTCATAAGCGATTTGTATTCCCTCGCTGCCGACCGGGCGTTGAAAAGCGTCAAGACCTCTAACGGCATAGCGTACACCGGGAAGCTTGATGATGTGGCAAAGCTCAAAGATGTCCCAGAGTTTTACGCTTCAAAGGAAATCCTTTCCGGAGCAAAGGACAACACCAAAGAGAATTTCGATGCCATTGACCAAGTTCTCAAGAATTTCGGCCATCTCAAGGATGACACTCAGACAGCACTACGGGATTCCACCGGGCTTTACGTTGACAAGCTGCTGTACGCTAAAGACAGCGGTATCGGCTCCAAAGACTGGTTCGATACGCACAGTGCCATCAAAGATCACGAGAAAGAAGTCGGCAAAGAATCGCAGTGGGTTAGCGCCGAGGCAATCGGCAGTCAGACTAAGGGCGACGATGCGGCAAAGCTCAAGGCGCTTGAAGCGCAGCTCCCGCCGGATGATGACGGCAAGAGGAAATCAATCGTTAAGCGTTATGATTCCGCAATTGACTCCGGCATATCTTGGGACGATTGGACTGAGATAGAAAAAATCGTCAACACCGACGCGGGCGGCTGGGGCGGCACTTATGGAATCTATAGCGGCGAGAAAAAGGTTAAGAAAGCGCTGCGAGAAGCCGGTTATACGTCGAGTCAAGCGTCAAGAATCTGGAACGTCTACAAGAAAACGACCGATGAAAAATACCAGACTGCAAGGGACGATAGCTCAAACAGCAATTCCAAGTCAGGCAAGACCTCGATGGATGATTACTATCGTGCGCTTGGCCTTATAAAGTAAAAAACAGGCGGGGAAACCCGCCTGTTTTCTTTAGATATCCTGTGTGGCTATCAGCCAATTTTCAATGAGGTCTCGAAGGAGCTCCTGCGTTGTGCAGCCCTCACGTGCCCTGATTTGGGCGAACTTTCCATACACATCATCCGGCAGACGAACCGTAAGCTTGTTCTTGAGAGTGCGGTTATCTGCCTTTTTCTTTACCGGGGGAGCAGTGCCGCCGAAGCGGTCGACCAACATACGGTCGAGGGACGGAAGCAGGCACAAGCCGCTTTTGTCAGGGTTCTCAACGAAGCTCTGATGCACCTTGGAGTAACCGGGGGCAATCTCTTTGACGGCCTTTATCATGTCCTTTGCTGCTATGCCGGTATCGGCACGGAATTTCTTATAGTCCATTATTCTCCTTCCTGTATGTTATCCGGTAATAGTCGGTGTAAAGGAACTTCCCGCAGACGGAGCATTTATGCTTGTCATTCGGGGCTGGGTTCTGCTGCTCCCTCAAGCCGACGTTGTTTTTGATTGCCTCGCGGCAGTTGTAACAGAGATATGCGTATTTGGTCATATTAGTTCTCCTGAAGGTATTCACGGTAGTTTCGATATCCGTCAAGCTCGGAAGCGTACTTACAGGGCTTTTTGACATTGCACTTAGGCCTGTCCTTGCAGTCAGCACAGCCATACTTGACATAGCGGGAGCGCCACACTTCGGCTATCATCTGCATCTTGATTCTCTGAGCATCGACCTGAGCATTATGAGGGCATGACATCGCATATTTCCCGGCACGGAGATTATTCCCGGCGATGATGTCTATTTGACCGCATTCACACCGGCACTTCCAGTGCGCATTTCTGCGGGGGAGACACGCCCGGCCTATTACCGTATACGGGCCATACGTTTTCCCTGTCTCGTCAACAAGGGTACTCATTTCCCGGTGCTCCCGAAGCCTCCGTCTCCGCGCTCGGTGCTGTCGAGGTGGCTCACAATCTCAAGCGCCGGGGTGAAGATTGGCATAATCACAAGCTGGCTGATCTTGTCGCCCTTGTTGACTTCATAAGCGTTTTGACCGTGGTTATAGAGCTTGACACAGATGCTCCCCGTATAACCGCTGTCTATAACCCCCTCGCTGGTTATGTCGTGCTTGACGTTCAGCCCGGACTTGCTCTTGAGCATACCGACATAGCCCTCCGGTATCTCGATATGTACGCCGGTATCAATGACGGCGCTGCTGTACGGCGGGACATAAGCCCTTATAGGTGAGCGCAGATCATATCCCGCGTCAAGATCGTGCGCACGTTCCGGCAGGTAGGCGCCGGGGTCGATTACAATTTTCATTTGTTTTACCTCATAAATATCTTTTTGCTTCTTTATGTGCTATGCGTACTTCGTTCTCGATGAGCGTGTGGGAGTAGCCTAATATCTCGGCTATCTCTCGGTATGTTTTGCCGCCGTAGCGATACCGCAAGATTTCACGCTGCCTGTCGGTCAGGCTATCCCACCAAGCTTTACTGTCGCACCAGTCCACGTTTTTTGCCCCCGGCAAGATTTCTTCAAGCTCATACTCGCTGCCGGACTTGTCGTGTATCGGTGTGCTGAGAGAGATCGTTTCCTGCGCTCTTTTCGTGCGCTTCGAGCTGCGCCATTCCTTGATTATGTCGCGACGTATGTAAGTGTACGCAAGAGTAGATAGCTGCCACTTTCCCGGCTTGAAGTCTTGGCAAGCTCGCCATAATGCCATTCGCGCAGTCTGCAAAACATCTTCGTCGTTGGCAAGCGCCGGGAAGAACCGGAGCAGACATTTTCTTGCAAGCTTCTCATTTGCTATGTACAGTTCCTCAGGGGTTGGACTCATTGCAGTTCTTTTATTGCCGACACGATATAGTCAGTAGCGCTTTTAACAGCGTCCAATGCCCACTCGGCATTTTCGACGGTCGTGAATCTCGCTATCTCCATTTCAATCAGCGTTTCTCTTGATGGAATAAAAGCGGAAATTGCAAACAGGATTACAGCAAGAACAGCAAGTACGGTCGCGACTCTTTGCGCTTTGGCTCCGACTATGTAAGAAGAACATTTTCTGTCGAATCCGTCGTGGCCATGCGCATCAATTTTGAGAGCCGCTGCCACGATGTATGCAGTAGCCGAAGAGATAAACAGCAGAATAGCAAGTGAGCAAGTGGCCTCGCAGATTTTGTCTGCAACGCTAAGCCAGTAAAACCACATGGGATTGATAATGTATGTCATTTGTTCTCCTTTCTATGCTCCTCCACATAGCACCAGCTTTGCGGGGCGCGCTGCGTATGATCTTCTTCAGCAAGTTCTTTGCGGTTTGGGGTAGTACCGGTGTGGCGTCTATCGCCCGCTCTAATGTTTTAGCTTCGTAGTATATAGGCATGGTCAATCCTCCTCCGTGCCCTCGCTCGTGTCTATCCCCGTCTTAGCAGCTATGTATTGGTGGAACATACGGCGTAGTTCCAAATGCAGAATCTCATTCGCTCTCTTCGTTTGTTCAAGCTCGTTTTTTGCCTCGGCTGCCTCGTGCTTCATTCTGAGCGCCGCCGCTAAGGTGTCTTTGCGTATCGCCGACGACGTTTCAAGTGCGTCTGCTGCCGTGCTGAATACCTCGCGGCAAGTCGCCTTCTGTCTCTGCTTAACTGGGCAGTCTTCAGGACAGTCCCCTAGTGTCTCGGTCGCGTAAGTACGCAGGGTTTCAATGATCTCATCGTATGTCATATCATTTCCTCCTTATCGCAAAAATTATCTATGTCACCGGCTGTCCCGGCATCTTCATCTCCGAAGTGTCTCTTCACAACAGCAATCGGGAACTGCTCGATTTCGCTTGCCCAGCGGCAATTCTCCGCCCCGTGGGTTTTAGCCCAGCACAGCGGGAAACCGCCGATGCCATCGAATAAGCTACCGAGTGTCGCGTCTTTCGGCAGATGCTCGCTTATGCGGCGCAGTAACCATTCCCAGAATGGAAGCGCAATGCTGTTGCCGAGGGCTTTATATTTCGGCGCATCCGCTTCTTTACGCACTCGCCCTTTCTCATCAGTCCACTCGCCTAAGTCTACCCATCCGTCCGGGAAGCCCTGAAGTCTGGTGCATTCCAGTGGTGTCAGCCTACGTACCGCAGCAGAGCCGAGGACAAAAGTTTCTGAGTCCTCTCTAAATGTGCAATTTCCTCGGGCTCTCAAAGCGTGTGCTACAAGCATATCGTTATAAGCATCCTGCCCGTTGTAGCTTCCAGCGTGTGCTCCCGGCGAGAGCGTCCCTGTTACCTGCTGATACGTCAGCGGCACTTGGTTTCCGCCTGTCCCCATCCTTGCTTGTAGACTCGGTACAACCTCGCCGCACTCTCTTATAACATCATTCGCGTGGCTCATATCCAATATTGCAGGAACCTGATTCGTGCCGCTCGAAACCGCAGACAATGTAGGCGAGAGTTCTTCCTCGTAACCTATACTACGGGCTTTCGCGCCCTGTCCGGACTTGAACGCCGCTACTATATGCTTGTCTGCTGAGGTGATGGTCGGCGCAGGATCACCGTCATTGCCCGTCCCGAGCGTGCCGCTCTTTTCGGTCTGAACTAACGCGCCTTTTCCGCCTCCGTCACAGCCCCCCCGGATGCGGACTGTATAAGAAGTGCCTGTTTCAGTTGCTCCGGCAAGTCTTTCCCTCTGCGTTCCGCTCTCCGTAGGATTCCCTGACATGCTGCACGGCTCAAATAATATTTCGTGGGCGGTGCTTCCTCCAAAATCTGCGACAACCGAGATTCTACGGCGGCGCTGGGGCACTCCCCACCATTGCGCATCGTGGATTCTGTAAGCCACACTCCATCGTCCTGCCACGTCACGGTAGCCCCCCCATGTAGGCCATCCATATTTAGGCACTTGAATATGGGGAGCTTCCGGTTCTGCGATTTTGATGATTTCTTCGAGGGCTGCTGCGAAGTCGTTTCCTCTGTTGCTGGACAGGGTGCCGGGAACGTTCTCCCATACCATGTATCTTGGTCGAACAAGTTCACCTGTCCGTCCATTACTTCGTTCACGCTCTCTCATCTCCTTTACGATACGTATCTGCTCCATGAACAGTCCAGAACGTTCTCCGGCCAATCCTGCGCGCTTTCCTGCGATTGACAAGTCCTGTCTAACAAGGTGAGCCGCCTGTAATAACCCAAACCTGCTCTATTTCAGCGCCGTTCATCTTCGTTATATCTCCTAAATGTCTCACCCAAAACCACCTCCCGACACTGTGAATTTAGATGTGAGCCGGTCGCTCATACGATCTCGCCCGTCTCCGGGTCTGCTGTCTTGCAGCGATTCAGACGCTTTGCAATCATCTTGCCGAGCAAGCCCGCCTCTTCAAGCGGAACCTCGCGCAGAACCTTTGCCTTCGGTGCGCGTACTTTGCCGGTTTCGTAAAGTGGCACAACGATCTCTGCCGCATCCGCCTCAAGCTCAAGCAGCGCTATATCATCCCAACTCTGCGCATACGCACAAGCCCAGCTTGCTGTTGTTATGTGTATACCCTGCCCGCAATCTTCTTCCGGCTCAACCGTGAAGCCGTTCGCAACTGCCATTTCGCCGATTTCGTAAAAGAAGTCTCTATCCCAATCCGACACATACTCTGTGTCACGCTTATGCACTGCCTTGTACAGCTTGATTTTACCGTCAATGATCGGGATATCATTTCCTTCAGCCCAAGCCGTGATGTTGTCGGGGTTGTACACGACACGAGCGTTTCCGGACACTTTAACATTGCCGCGACGCATGGCGTCTACTATCTGGCTGTTGCCCCACGCCACGACGGAGCTGTTGCCCCACGCCTCGACGGAGCTGTTGTCCCTCGCCACGACGGAGCTGTTGTCCCTCGCCACGACGGAGCTGTTGTCCCTCGCC
>ERZ1034998.220-NODE-220-length-39620-cov-16.393125_pt1 | contig 39620 bp, 34 predicted proteins | sample MGYA00520621_ERZ1034998 | MGnify/ENA primary metagenome ERZ1034998 (study PRJEB33766, sample SAMN09781748) | gut metagenome | biome: gut microbiome | host: Homo sapiens | place: Madagascar | study: EMG produced TPA metagenomics assembly of the PRJNA485056 data... | reverse complement strand
GGGCGGTTTAGGGACTTGCACCCTTTAGAGTATGTTCGTGCTGGACGAACTAAAACGGGCGGCCCGGTGAGGGGTCGCCCGCATGGTATATGGAATGGGAGATTATTTCTTAACCTCTACCCATTTCTGTTCGTAGATATTAAGCTGTTTATCAGACTTGAATACAGAAGGGATACATACTACATCGACATTGGCATCTTTAGCCGCCTGAATGTACATGTATATTTTATTGCCATTGAACTTGCCGGTACTCTGTATCCGCAGGCCAAATGTATTGGTCCCATCGGTAATTTTTCCGTTACTCTTCACCTCAGGATATTTAGCGTCGACAGCTGTTTCCACCTTGGCATCTGAGATTTTCACATAACGATTCATATAGTAGTCAAACTTAGCGTTCAACTCTGCAAGGGTAACGGACATCGGTTCCACTTTGCTATCCTCAGGAGTCGTGACTTTTGCAAATTGCAGATTGAAAGCAGTTGCCTGCGGAAGATTGCTATAAGCGTAACCTTCACCCCATACGCGACCATTTATTACCTGTCCAACCTTAAGGACATCATTACCATAGACAAAAAGTCCGCCTGTTTCATCCTCGACAAAGACGTTGCTACCATTCTTATATGTCACTTTGGCATTTTTCAGGATATAATCAAATTTAGCAGGCTTTTTCTTATCTGTAGATGTCTTGAGAACAGTGTTGATAGCCGCAATTCCACCTTCAGCAACTGCAGAAGACCCCAACTGGGTAATGCTGACAGGAAGTATAGTCTCATCATCCTTCTTGGTACTCTTCAGGACGATAGAGCCTGTTCTATTCGAGCCAGTGGTGTTTTCTTCAACATTGACCTTGAAAATAAGGTTGCCCTTGCCGTCAGAAGTGTAACCATTGCCTTCGATAGTCAGCCAATCAGACTGAGACTCGAATGAAAGGCCTTCGCCTTTCTGTGCCACCTTAAGTTCGAAAGATGTAGCCTCTTTTGCGAGGAATTTGTTTACGTCATCACAAGCAAGAAGAGCTTTCTTTACGGAAATAAATGTAGCGTCAACAAGTTCGATGGTAGAACCATAAGTTTTTCTCGGTCCCTCGACCACAACTTCATCACCTACAGCGATGTTGAATGAGTTCCAGTTATATGCACCAGTAGCATCTTTCGTACCGTAAATCATAATGCTGTTGCCTTCGCTGTCGGCCATATCCCAGTTTCCATAATTGGTATTGGAAATGGCTGTGCAAAAGCCCTTTACACGATATGTCTTGCCGTCTGTGCCGGCGATCACATCTTTTACTGAAACGACCTTCACCTCCTGCGCGCCTGCTGTCTGGGCTACGATGACATTCTGAATCTTGTCACCTGCCTTAATCTGAAGAGCAGAAGATCTGCTTTCTGTCGTCGCATCTGCGTGGAAAGTCACCTTGGTTTTTCCTTTGGAACCGCTTCTTTCAGATACCTTGAACCAGGAATTATCCTTCAGGTCCAGCTGTTTGGTAGGGACATAGTATTTCACTACACCCTTCTCATCATCGAGTTTTTTCTCCTCGACATCGAAATCGATATCGAATGTCCAATCTTCTGATGCAGTTATCTCGACAGTTACATCTCCACCCTTTTCAGGAATCGCGATATATGACTGGGAGACTTTAATGTTGTCAAGCTCAAGTGTGTCATTTTCTGAACAGCTTGCCAGCATTGTCAAAGCAGCTATTGCTGCCGGTATTATATATTTAAGTTTCATATAAGTTCCCGAATGAATTAGTTGAACATATATTTGATACCGATAGAAGCGTACCAGCACTGACCGATAGCATGGTTCGGAGTGAAGGTCTTCGTATTACCGGTAACACCCTTAGGTGTAGAGAATGTTGCATAGCCTTCAGCATCAGCACCTTCATATTTAAGGATTCTGGCCTCTGTGCCAATCTCAGGATTCAGAATCTTCATTACACCCCAGTTTGAATTGAAAAGGTTCAAAAGATTCTTGATATCGAAACCAAGCTGAAGGATGTTGGTGGTCTTTCCAGCTTTAACCTTGAAATCGTGCTTGTAGCTGAAATCTACTCTGTGTACCCAAGGAGAATATACGCTATACGCTTCAGCGTACTTACCCTGATGCTTGCTGAGGTATTTGTCCTTGTGAACGAACGCCATAAACCTGTCTCTGTCGCTATCGGAAACGAAACGGAAGTCACCGTTCTTGACCTGAGCGTCAGTAGGGATGTACACTGCGTCGTAAGCATAACTGTCACCATTCATATCGTTTGTCAACATATATGAATAGTTGCTTGAGCCGCGCCAAGTCTCATATACGAGGCTGAAGTGGTTGCCGCAATGGTCATTGTGAGTTACAGAAGCGATGAATCTGTCCGGAATGACGTTGATCGAATTGTGCAGGTCAATGTAGTTAGGACCGGCTACTGTAGGCACATAGGTAAATGCGGACTCTGCATTGGAACCAGGCATACTGGTAATTTCCTTAGAAGCAGTATGTGTGTAGGCAGCCATAATATTGATCTCCGGAATAGGTGTCATATTGACTGTTGCGCTTGCAGAATATCCGTATCCCTTGTTTGTGTTTTCAAGCACAAATGCGCTTGTTCCGTTACGGAATGAATCAGGATAGATAGGACGATTGTCCACGCCATTGAATTTAGCATATGAACCAGCGTCTTTCATACTCCAGTCGGAAATCATAACACCATTGATAGTCTTGTTGAAGATTCCCTCAACTGAAACTGAGAATGGGAATGATGTAGGAATAGCATAATCTACTGCCAATGAGGTCTTCCATACCTGAGGCATCTTGAACTTGCTATCAACTGCACTGATTGAAGAAGGAACTGTACCATCTTCCGGCTTGTAGTTGGCTGGATATCCGAGTCCGAGAAGTTTCTGGTAAAGTGCATTGGTTGTCACCTTGCCGTTGGCATCTGTAACCAATCCGCCTGCAAACTCTGCCATAGTGAAGCCTTTCTTTGCAGCATTCTTGGCATTGATCTGAGCCTGATACTGCACTGAACCGCTGTTTGTAGGCATATTGGTGAAGAACACGAGAGGCAGACGGCCTGAGAAGAGACCGGTACCACCGCGAACCTTCAGGCTCTTGTTGTTGAATACGTCCCAGCTGAAGCCGACTCTTGGAGAAATTGCCAGCTGAGCGCCAGGCCATTTGCCTGTGTCAATGTGGGTCTCCTTGAAGTCTTTGGCTTTCGGATAGTAGTTGAGTTTCAGGATGGCATTGTTGGTAACAACATCCTTGTTGTTGAAGAACAGGCCGTCGAAACGGACACCGTATGTAAGCTTGAAGTTATCGCGTACAGACCATTCGTCCTGAGCATAGATACTTGCCTGACTGAAACGTACACGTGCAGCAGGGTTTTTCTCTCCATTGTAACCATAGGTAAGGTTCACGATTTCAGGAGCGGCGCCATTGAGGAAATCATCGAGGCTGCTGTAACGGTAATAACCGGTACCATTTCTCATATAAGCGTTGTCAGCCATCTGATATTCATAACGGAGACCTCCTGTAACCTTATGGTTTCCAAGATACCAGGTGAGGTCGTCTCTTACGTTGGCAATGGTATTGTGTACTGCATTGTTCCAAGAGAAGAGCTCGTATCCGAGAGCCATGTAGTTCTGTCCTGAACCGTCCAAGATGTCGATGAACGGGAACTCGCTTGAACCTGTGCTACGTGTGTCGTCCAATTTGGAGAATGTAGCAAGGAACTGATTTGAAAGGTTGTCAGTTATGCGGCTGTTCAAATCGAGGGAAACAGAATGTACTGAGTTGTCGATTGCATACATTGAGTTTGCAAATGACATAGAGTACTGTGATGTACGGGCGCCTGAAGCACGGGTACCACCGTCCATAGATGTCTTGTTAGGCGCATTCCAACCTCTGTTCAATGTGTAGTTGTAACGAACTGCGAGGTGGTTCTTGTCATTGATATTCCAGTCGATGCGTGCAAGAATCTTCTGGTTGCTCTCGTCAGCAGGGAAATTTGTATAAGAGCCGGTATCATAACCATATTTATTTTTTACAAAATCTGAAACTTTCTGCAAATCAGAGAGTTTTGTGCGTGAAATATAGTTGTTGGCATCTGCTTTACCGTCCTCTGAACCTCTCCATCGGTTTGCAATAGTAGGAGTGTTCACATACTCGTAGTTCACGAAGAAGAAGAGTTTGTTCTTGATGATCGGGCCACCGAGTGTGAATCCATAAGTGGTGGTGCGGTCTTTGGCGCGTGCGCCTGTAATCTGCTCTCCACCTATTGCATCACCACGAAGGTTCTCATTCTTATGATATACATAAGCGGTTCCCTTGAAGGTGTTGGTACCTGATTTCGTGATGGCATTGACTCCTCCGCCGATGAAGTTTGTCTGACGAACGTCAAATGGTGAAATAACCACCTGCATTTCTTCGATAGCGTCGATTGAGATAGGGCTGCCGCCTCCTGGTAGTTTTTCGCTGAGACCGAAGTTGTTGTTGAAGTTGGCACCATCCACAGTGAAGTTTGCGGTACGTCCGTCAGCTCCAGCGAATGACATTCCGTTTCCGCCATAAGGAGAAAGTCTTGTCATGTCGGTAATGCTTCTTGAAACAGTAGGCAGTGAAGCAATCTGAGAGTTGTCAATGTTGGTAGCTGCACCTGTACGCTCATTGCTGAACTTGGATTTTGCGGTACCAATTACAACAACCTGCTCAAGGAATTCTGTTGATTCCTTCAGTGTTGCGCTAAGGTTGTAAGTCTCAGCAAGCTGAAGAGTTACATCCTTGAAGAGAAGAGTATTGTAACCTACCGAAGAAACCTCGACCTTGTAAGGTCCTCCGGAACGCATACCATTGATGGTATACTGTCCATTCTGGTTAACAATAGCTCCGTAAACAGTACCGGAAGGCTCGTGAGTAGCTACCACAGCTGCTCCGACTACCGGTTCTCCTTTTTCATCAGTAACTCGTCCGTTCATTGAAGACGTTGTCACCTGAGCATAGGCTAACGTACCTGCCAACATAGCGATGCCGGCAAGTAACAAATGCTTTAATGAATAATTCATAGAGGTAATTATTGTTATTATAGTTTTTATGCAAATTTAAGTTATTACTTACAAATATAAAACACTAAAACAATTAAAGTCGTGTTAATTACATATTTCCGTCTCTTTTTAGATACAATTTAAAGCGTTCAAATCACCGTTTGACCGATGCTGTTCCGACATATCGTCAGCAGAAGTTTTTTTCTTTCCGAAAAAATATTTTGCTATTCGGAAATATCGGCTTACCTTTGCAGAACTGATGTGGAGAGATTTGCCTGCTTGCAACCACGTTAAAAAATGCTAAAATGTTGACAAACGGTGACCGCGTGGCGCGGAAACCACTTTTCATATCAATGTTTTGTGTTTTTGTTACGTCTCCACATCAGTGGGACGTTTTTTTGTGTCCGGACGACTGTCAGGAGCCGTGAAAAAGCATTGACGCAGATACCTGAACCACCTGCGCTGAAAGAATTTAAAAATATTGGATATGAACTACTTATTTACATCAGAGTCTGTTTCTGAAGGACATCCTGACAAGGTTGCCGACCAGATTTCAGACGCTATCCTGGATGAATTCCTGAGACAGGATGAAGATTCCAAAGTTGCCTGCGAGACTTTCTGCAGCACCGGCCTCGTAGTGGTAGGCGGTGAAGTGAGGGCAGAACACGCTTATGTGGATATCCAGTCCACTGTAAGGAAGGTCATCAACAATATCGGCTATGACAAGGCCGACTATATGTTCGACGGAAACTCCTGCGGTGTTCTTTCAGCTATTCACGAGCAGAGTGCAGACATAAACAGAGGTGTCGTGAGAGAGAATCCTGAAGATCAGGGCGCCGGAGACCAGGGCATGATGTTCGGTTATGCCTGCCGTGACACGGAAGAGTACATGCCGCTGCCGCTGGCTCTATCACATCTGACACTCCAGATCCTGTCAGATATCAGAAAGAACAGCCACGACCTGATGCCATATCTCAGGCCTGACGCAAAATCCCAGTTCACCATCGAATATGACGAGCACAATCACCCTGTACGCGTCCACACTATCGTTGTTTCCACGCAGCACGATGAATTCGTGGCACCGGAACTCGGAAATATGAAGTATGACGAGGCTGTGCGTCAGTTCGGCCAGGAGAGAGTGGACAAGGCGATGCACGACAAGATCGAAAAGGACGTAAGGGAAATCCTTCTGCCTAAGGTCATTGACTCCCTCCCGGAAAAGACCGCGTCACTGTTCAAGAATGATTTCATTCTTCATGTCAATCCTACGGGCAAATTCGTTATCGGAGGTCCTCACGGAGACACAGGTCTGACCGGCCGCAAAATCATTGTCGATACTTATGGCGGACGCGGTGCACACGGTGGCGGAGCATTCTCAGGAAAGGATCCGTCAAAGGTGGACAGGTCAGCCGCATATGCAGCAAGATACATCGCGAAGAACCTTGTAGCTGCCGGTGTCGCTGAAGAAGTTCTGGTCCAGCTGGCCTACGCTATCGGTGTCGCAAAACCTGTCAGTGTATTCGTAAACACCTATGGCACAGCAGCCAACGGACTCACTGACGCAGCCATCGCGGAGAAGGTCAATGAAATTTTCGACTTGAGGCCTGCTAAAATCATTGAGAAATTCCAGCTCAAGAATCCTATTTACGAGCCGACCGCAAGTTATGGCCACGTAGGACGCAAGCCATATACCAAGTCCGTAAAAGTGGTACGTGACGGCAAACAGGTAGAGAAAGTTCTGCAGTTCTTCGGCTGGGAACTCCTCGACTCCGTACCGAAAGTAAAAGAGTCCTTCGGCCTGTAGTCTTCCTGCCGACAGAGAAAGACGATACAGCGTCGTAAGCGTCTCAGGTAAGCATCTCCGGTAAGCGGTAAGCGTCTCCGCGGTTACGACGATACACGGGGCGCAGCGCGTAAAGCGTTAGCACTCAATAAAATAGCCATTTTCAGAGTTGTGGTTTTGGCAACTCTGAAAATGGCTTAAGTGTTGATATTTAAAGAGTTACGCGACGCACCTCACACACAGTTTCGACTTTATCGCGTATTTTCCAAACACTCCTGAAACGGTTGCCAAGTCGAAGAAATCATCGCTGGTTTTCTGCTTGATAGCAACTGCAATCTGAAACCAACACCAAGTCGAAGAAGAAGTCGCGAGATTGAGAGAGCTCCGCCACGGGTAATTTCCGGTAATCTCTGGTAAATTCCGGTAATTTCTGAACTAATGAGCATCCTGACGAACCTGCGGATATCCGCATAACACACTGGTATCCAATTGATTATGTTGTTTTAAGGCAAAATACAGATATGCTCATCACCCTGTTTTTTTATGGGAGTGAGCATATTGACAAACATGTTTAAATCCATATAATGACTTATAATTCAATAAGTTACAAGCATTTTCACGGCATTGGCGATATGCTCATTGGTTCGATAAAAACAATTGCAAGCACATTACCTGAAATGCTTTTTGTTTGCGCGTAGGAGCGAAAAATCATTCTCGAGTACCTAAATTTCATTTCAATCAACACAAAAAAGTCTCTGAGTACGCCAGCCTTGACAACATTGACAAACAAAATTACGTAAAGGCCATGACAACAGCACGTGACACCCACAATCAGATTGAATACGCCAAGGAGATCGCGCACGAGGAAGGACTTGAGGAAGGTCTAGCGAAGGGGCGTGTAATAGGTCGCGCGGAGGGACTTGAAGAAGGACTCTCGAAAGGACATGCGGAAGGTAGAGAGGAAGGACGTGCAGAAGGACGCGAGGAAGGTAAAGAGGATGCGAAACAACAAATCGCGATTAACCTGCTTCAGTTGGGGACACCATGTGAAATCGTGGCGAAGGCGACCGGATTGTCGCTGGAGGAAGTTGCTAAGCTAAAGGAAAGCCTCTGAGTACGCCAGCCTTGATAATATTGACAAACAAAATTACGTAAAGGCTATGACGACAGCACGTGACACCCACAATCAGATCGAATATGCCAAGGAGATTGCGCACGAGGAAGGACTTGAGGAAGGTCTCGCGAAGGGGCGTGTAAAAGGTCCGGCCAAGACAGGTCGGACCTTATTGTGTATTGCCGGCTGCGCCCACTTGAACTAAAGGCGACAGCGGTGTAGGACTTGTCGATGACCGATGGTCCCTATCGGATGTTCTTGTCGAATCCGTCAGGAATGAAATTCTTGTTGACCGGGGTCAATTTCACGAAAACACATCCGTGAGGTGCGACCTCGGTTTCCCATCTTTCTTGATAGCCGCAGGTATAGATATCCTTCTGCCTCCAGAGGTCTCTGATAACCTGAGAGCCCATCACGCCTATTGACTTAGGAATAAATCCGATCATTTTAGGAGAAGACGACAGGTTGAACATGGCGATGGCGACAGTGCCGTCAGCAAGCGGTTTCAGATATGTTGCGTAATCCTTGTCACCATAAATCCTGGCGCCCTGCCAGCCGAGTTCGTCCTGGTTCACATCTATCACTTCGCTGTTGCACAGGAGGTTAAGCGTAAAGTCGTCCATCTCGGCCATATCACAACCTATAAGGAGAGGTGATGCGAGAATGCTCCAGAGAGTGATGTGAGTGTACTGCTCATCCGCCGAAAGCTTGGAATTATGAGTGGACGGTCCCCAGCCGACCTTTCCGACCACGAGCATATCCGCATCCGGCCAGTTGCCGGGCCTTTTGAACGATGCCCATTTATCCTGGCCGAATCCGATTTTCGACATATTGGCCCAGTTGTCCCTGATGTCGCCGGTGGTTCTCCAACAATTCGCATATTTGGTTATGTATGAAGCCATTCCGACTTTGGAGCTATTGGATAGGCTATAGACGATATCCCGTCCTGTAGCGCGGAGCGCATCCGCCATAAGACGGACATTGTACTCGTCGTTAGGATTCCAGTCATATTTCAGGTAGTCCACGCCCCAGTCTGCCCACTGCTGAGCATCAACATTCACGAATTTATACTTGGTGAAATACCAGAGCGAATCACGCTTCATCTTGCTGCGGTCCAGCTTATGGAACTCGTCGCAGATACCTTTCTCGATAAAATCATATTTGCCGTCCGGAGTATCAGCACTTTCGCCACAATGCCCTGCATATGTAGCCACCCACGGTCCGGAATAGATTCCGAGTTTCAGGCCATTGGAATGAAGAAAATCTCCCAATGCCTTCATATCAGGGAACTTGGAGTTCGGCTGGATAGCATTGGCCTTGCCGCCTCTGAGTCCCTGCCAGCCGTCATCGATATTGATAAATGACCAGCCGTAATCCACCAGGCCCTTGTCGAGCATTGCCTGAGCCGAGCTCATCACTTTCTCCTGGCTCACGCTGTTTCCCCAGCAGTTCCATGAGTTCCAGCCCATCGGAGGAGTGAGGGCAATCTTGTCGCCGATGACGATCTTGAAGTCGCGCTCGACTGTGCCAATGCTGTTGGCCGCTTTCAATGTCACCTTGTATTCGCCTGCTTTTTTCACGGAACCTGTGATGATACCAGTATTTTCATCCAGTTTCAGCCCTTTAGGAAGACCTTCTGCGCTAAACAGAATCGGACGCTCTCCAGTACAAGGTATCCTGTACAGGAAATCTGCACCGGGACGGGCACCATAAACCTTGGCTCCATTGATTCTTGGTGAAGGCGAGGCCTTAGGCGTAAGAATATACTGAGAAGAATCATTCTTTTCTGAAGCTGAAACTGTGGCCGGCTGAAAAACGACACCGGCAAGAACCGCTAAGTAAAATAGAGTCCTTTTTCTGAAATTCATCATATAATGAGTTATTAGTTGTGCAAGTGTTCGATAGGGACGCCGGTCATTCGCCCCGCTCCATAGCCCTGCGCAAGTCTTTTTCCTTGATGGACTCACGCTTGTCATACTGCTTCTTACCGCGTGCAAGGGCGATATTCAGCTTGGCATAGCCGTTTTCAGATATGAAGAGCCTTACAGCCACGATGGTGAGGCCCTTTTCCTTTACCTTCTGGTTCAGATGGCGGAGTTCTCGTTTCTGAAGGAGCAGTTTGCGGTCACGGAGCGGAGCATGCTGTCCCCAAGAGCCCCAGGCATACAGGGCAATGTTGATTCCGCGCACGTACAACTGTCCTTTGTCGAAATAGCAGAACGCATCTGACATGGAAGCCCTGCCCGCACGGATCGACTTGATTTCTGTTCCGCAAAGGACAATGCCGGCCGTATAGTTTTCCAGGAACTCGTAGTCGAACGAGGCCCTCTTGTTGTTTATATTGACTCTGCTCTTCTTCTCTTTCGCCATAATTCCTTAAGACGCTGCCTGAATAAAACAGCATCCAAATGCAAATTTATCGTTATTTTTGCATAAATCAATCAAATCATCATCTGATGCCTACAAAAAACCCATACGGCAACACCTACATAGCCGACTTGCCGGAACCGGAGACAATATCCGCGGAAGAAATACTCGAAAGCATTGACAACAAGAGCATTGACCTTGTCTGCGTGCTCGGGCCGACCGCTTCTGGGAAGACGAAATACGCTGTAGAACTGGCGCGGGAGCTGAACCGCCTGAGGGCGGAAAAATACGGAGCGGCTAGTGTCAATGCCGCAGGCGCGGAGATTCTTTCCGGGGATTCGAGGCAGGTTTACAGAGGCATGGATATCGGAACAGGCAAGGACCTGAACGAATACGGGGAGATTCCATATCATCTTATCGACATCGTGGATGCCGGTACCAAATTCGACCTGTACCAGTATCAGAAGGCGTTTGAGAAGGCATACAAGGACATCGTGGACAGAGGAGGAATACCCATATTGTGCGGAGGCTCAGGACTTTACCTCGAAGCTGCCACGTGCGGTTACTCGATTCCGGACGTGCCGCCTTCTCCTGAACTGAGGGCCGAACTGGAAGAAAAGTCTATGGATGAACTTGTGTCAATGCTGGCGTCCATGAAGCCCCTGCACAACAAAACCGACATTGACACGAAAAAAAGAGTCATCAGGGCATTGGAAATCGCTCTGTGGCAGAAGGAGCATCCTGTGGAGAACACTGCGTTCCTGCCGAAGAACACATATTACATCGGCACATTGGTCTCACGCGAGGAGAGGAACAGGCGAATAGATGCGAGGCTGGACGCAAGGATCGAGGAAGGCATGGCGGATGAGGTAAGGCGACTGCTTGACAGCGGCGTTCCCGCAGAGAATCTGACTTACTATGGACTTGAGTACAAGTTCGTTACACAATACGTCTTAGGAATACTCAGCCTCGAGGAGATGAAGACGCTCCTGGGCAATGCCATCCATCAGTTCGCAAAACGCCAGATGACCTGGTTCCGCGGGATGGAGCGCAAGGGCATCCGGATACATTGGGTCGAGCCTTGACGCGGCAGCAGAAAGCCTCTACTTTGAAGATGGCGGAAGCGGATGGCCGGGAAGTGTACGCGGAGCCTCAGCAGCACGCCAATATGCAGCGTCGAATTCGGGATATACAAATTCCCCGTCATGGTCTATGGTAAACGCGATGTAGTTTATCTTGAACCCCTGGGCGAGGAAATTCTGCTCGTAGAAAGTCTGCACTTCGAACAATGCATCCACGGCAGCCTTGCCGCAGACCGAAGAGAAGTCCGACGAGTAAAGCGAATCTCTATCCTGCCCGTAAAGATCTGACGTAGAAGCCAATACGTGCAGATTGTTCGCCTCACACACGGCCTTAGTATATTCGTACAGGAAAGTGCTGTCGGTCTTGAGATGGATGACGCCGCCCTTCTTCAGAAAATGTCTGTATCTTTCCAGGAACATCGGGCTTGTTAGACGGCTGTTCTCACTCTTCATCTGCGGGTCGGAGAACGTCAGCCATATTTCCGAGATCTCGCCCGGAGCGAAAAACGCCTCGATAAACTCTATTCTGGTACGGAGAAACGCCACATTCGGCAGTTCATTCTCGGTCGCAAACTTGGCCCCTTTCCAGAGCCTCGCTCCCTTGATATCCACACCGATATAGTTCATGTCAGGGTTCCTCTGGGCCAGCGCCACAGTATATTCCCCCTTTCCGCAGCCCAACTCCACCACAACCGGCGTCTTTCTGCCGCCGAACATCGTTTCGGACCAATGTCCTTTGACCGGATGGTCTCTCAGTACCAATGAATTACGGGACTCGTCCCCCGCCCTGTCCAACACCTCTTCAGATGCCGGCTGAAGCAAACATCTGAAAGTGGCATTCTCGCTGAATTTCTTTAATTTTCCGTGTCCCATATTCTATTTCAACACTAATACTTTAACTCTCCTGTCCACTCTTTCGATTTCCAACCCGATACCGGTCAAGCCGTATTTTTTCAATGAATCTTCCGGTGCCTTTATATAAAGTTTCCACAATCCCGGCTTTACAGGAACCAGTCCGGCCCCGATTCTATCCGTAAGCACCTTGTCATAATAGGAAGAATCCCGGAGCGCCGAGCGCTGAAGCACAATATTGTCCTCAAACAGTTCTCCATCAGGAGATTCCCAGACCACGAGCAACGGCATTGACCTGAATGAAGAAAATTCCCTGTCAATGCAGGACAGCGACGCGAGCAGCGAAAAATCGTATGCGGACAATGTGTCGGTCATATCAGCATTGAACACGAACCGGCCATAGGCATCGCGTGCTCCAGTGCGCACAAACTGCGCGTAAGAACTTGGTCTTGAGCAGGATAGCACCAACATTGACAAGAGCAGTACTCCTGTCAAAGCGATACTTTTATGGCTCCGGACTATCACCTGAGATTCTGTTATTTGCTGTTCGGCTTCTGCTGCTGACCATTCTGTTGCTGGCCATTCTGCTGGCCATTCTGACGTTGGCGTCTTCCGTCACGACCCTGACGGTTCGGCCTGTCTGAGCTGCCCTGACGGCCCTGCTGACGTGGTGCCGCCTGATTCTTGTCGTCACCACGGCCACGCTGACGGCCACCGTTCTGGCGACGTTTTTTCTTTCCCGGTGAATCGAAACGCGTGATGCTGTCGTCACCTACCGCAGTTATGAATTCCGGCATTTCCGGCTCCGGTTCAGTCTTGAGAGACTCAGGCTTGATTCCGTTCCGGTTCATCTTGATCACCTCACGAACCTCAGATGCGGCAAGAGGGAACAGATTTGCCAGCGACCCCTTGTCATAAGAGAAATACATCACCTCTTTCAGGATGTCAGTCTTCATCAGATAAGCCAGTCCGTCCTGGAACTCGAGCGGCTCCTGTACACGCGGAATGCGGGACTGCGCATCCAAGTATGTGGCCACCTCATAATTCAAGCAGCATTTGAGCTTACCACATTGACCTGCAAGCTTTTGCGGATTGAGCGACAAATCCTGGCAACGTGCCGCCGCCGTGGTGATGGACTTGAAATTCGTGATATAGTTCGCACAGCACAACTCCCTGCCGCAGATTCCCAGGCCGCCTATCAGACCGGCCTCCTGACGTGCCCCTATCTGCTTCATCTCTATCCTGATGCGGAATTCCTCAGCGAAAACCTTGATAAGCTGACGGAAATCCACACGCCCGTCCGCTATGTAATAGAAAATGGCCTTGGTGCCGTCCCCCTGGAATTCCACGTCGCCGATTTTCATATCCAGACCGAGTTCCACAGCTATCTGACGGGAACGGATCATCGTTTCCTGCTCACGCGCTATCGCCTCCTGCCATTTTTCGATATCGAGGGACTTTGCCTTCCTGTAGATTTTCTTGAATTCCGTAGTTTCAGGGTCAATGCCCCTGCACTTCATCTGCTTGCCGACTATCGGGCCCTCGAGTGTAACGATACCCAAGTCGTGACCGCTCTGCGCCTCGACGATGACCAGATCGCCCATCTTGATGCTTTGGCCTGAGGAATTCACATAGAAACCCTTTCTCGTATTCTTGAAACGCACTTCATAACAGTCGGAATACTGCCCCTGAGAAATGCCTTTCAGCCAATTATAGTCCTCCAGTTTGCAGCAGCCCCTGCGGTAGGTGCAGTTCAGCTCATCGTTGGCATCTCTGGTAACCGTACAGCCACGGTTGCAGTCAAACTGTATATTTTCGTTATTTTCCATATCTGTATATATCAACTCACGAACAGTCTGTCAACCATGTTCGTGAACAAAATTTTCTGATTCACATTGCGGACGACCATCGCATTGGCCTTGTTTATCGCCAAGATCGCCCGTCTGCAGAAGTCCGGGCCCAGTTTCGCTGCGGCTTCGCTGAAAAACTCCTTGTACTCAGGACGCACACCGGCAAGAGAAGGCAACCCCTTCTGAATCATGTATATCTTTCGTATGCAGTCACCTGCGAATTTACAAAAAGCTTTCTGTTTTTCACGAGAAGCCATCGCCGCTATCACATCACCGGTCTCGAGGACATCCTGAAAATCACGGGCCATTATCCCGTCCATCAGCCTCATGAACACGTCCATCATCTCCACATTCTCATCCCGCTCCGCAAGACTCCTTATCGCCACGCCGATACTGCCGCCCGCGAACTCCGCTGCCGCAGTCGCAGCTTCCGCATCCACACCGGTCCATCGTGGCAATGCAGCCGCAATCTCCTCTTTTGCTGCCGGTTTCACCCTTATCAGCTGGCACCTCGAACGTATAGTCTGGAGCACCCTCTCAGGCTGATGGGTAACCATGAAGAACAATGTGCGTTCGGATGGTTCCTCAATGATTTTCAGCAGTTTATTGGCTGTCTCCACCTTCAGTTTCTCAGGCAGCCATATCACCACAGCCCGATATCCGTCAGAATAAGACGAAAGCGAAAGTTCGTTCAGGATAATCTGCGCATCCAGGACCGGAATAACGGAAGATTTCTTGTCAATGCCGAGAGACTCGTACAGTTCATTCTCCATGAAGAACGGGTTGCGCACGAAAAGTTCACGCCACTTCTGTATATAGGTGAGTGACGACGGTTTTTCACTCGACTTGTCCTTGGATGCAGTCGGAAAGACGAAATGCATATCCGGATAAATCAACTTGGAAATCTGGTTGCAAGCCGGACATGTTCCGCAGGAATCCTCTTCCCCACGATGCTTGCAGTTAAGATACTGCATGAACGCCACGATCAGCGCCAAAGCCCCGCACCCCTCATTCTCGTAAAACATCATAGCGTGCGGAATGCGGCCCGCGACGGCCATTCTGACCAGCGCTGCCTTCACTTCAGCATTTCCTATGACATCCGAAAACCTCATGACTTTCTGTCCGCCGTAAATTCTGCAATTTCACCCAGCATCTCGACCTCCTGCATATTTCCGAAAGGCCTCAACGCTATCCTCGCATTGTCCACATACTCGTAAAGACGCTTGCGGGCATATTCGATTCCGCCCTCCGACTTTACGAACTCTATGATTTCACCGCCATACTCAGGGTGATCATCGATTCTGCACAATTTCCGCCTGATCTCCCGTCCTCGCTCCTCACCAGCTTTGGCCAGTGCCCCGAGCAGAGGCAATGTTATCTTCTTTTCCTTCAGATCCAGCCCCACCGGCTTGCCTATCTCGGCATTCTCTTCATAGTCGAATATATCATCCCTTATCTGGAATGCGACACCTAGACATTTCGCATAGGTCCTGGCCGCCGACATCTTCTCCTCAGTAGCGCTCACCGATATCGCTCCTGCTGCAGCGGAAGCCACGAACAATGATGCAGTCTTGTCGTAAATTATTCTGTAATAATCATTTTCGAGCGTATCGCCGGTCTCGGCCTTCTGCAGCTGAAGCAGTTCCCCCTCAGCGAGGTCTGTCAATGTAGAGGCAAAAATCCGTATGACCTTGTCCGATGAATTCCTGCTGGCGAGAATGTTCTCCATTCCCTTCACCAGCCAGTAATCCCCCAGCAGGACAGAAGCGCGTCCTCCGAGAATGGACATCACCGTAGGCGCACCCCGCCGCACAGGACTGTCATCCGCCACATCATCGTGGAGAAGGGTCGCATTGTGCAACAACTCCACAGCAGCGGCATATTTTATCGTATCATCAGTAACAAATCCTCCGGAACAGGCCCTGGCCACAAGCAGAGTCAGCACAGGCCTCACCTGCTTTCCATTATGCGAAAGAATCGCCCTGTTCGTCTTGTCCAGCAATTCGATATCCGTGGACAGCGACGATCCCATCAGCTTGTTTACCTTGTCCAGGTCCTCTTTCAGAAAATCCTTTATGCTGCTGAAATCCATATCTACAACATTTTCACCAGTTCATCCACCGTCTTCGGGAATGATATAAGTTCCATAGTGGCGGCATCCATCATCTTGGTATCCACATAATGTTCAAGGAGTGCGATGAGCTTGTCATAGAATCCGTCGATGTTCAGAGCGAAAATCTTCCCGCCGTACCTCTGGAGCTTGGCAAGCGTCAGCGTCTCCACCAACTCTTCCAATGTTCCCACTCCGCCAGGCAAAGCTACCGCAGCACACGTCCCTTCACGCATTTTGTCCTTGCGCTCTGACATCGTATCCACCCATACGGTCTCTGTAAGTTCACGGGCGACAACACTTTCCATAAATCGCGGAATCACGCCGACATGTCTTCCGCCGGCAGCAACCACCTCATCAGAGACCACACCCATAGTGCCCTTCCGGGTTCCTCCGGACACCACCGTATAGTCCCTTTCCACAAGGGCACGGACCAGCTCCTTCGCAGCACTGTCATATTTCGGATCAATGCCGCTTTGGCTTGAGGAGCAGAATATCACCACTTTCCTATCGCAAGTCATATCAGAACATAAAAGCTAATGAGAACGATATGCCATTGAAGTTTCTGCCGTCCTTGAACGCATCCTTGACATGCTTGCCGACATTGTTCATCTTGCCGCTTTCAGAATAGAGAGAACCGAAGTTCCAGTAATATTTCACTGAAACCTGCATCTTCCAGACATCGATTCCAGCGCCGAGTCCCAAACCGTACTCCCAGCGGGACAAAGCCGCCTCGCTGAAAGATTTGGATGAATAGGATATCGGATCTGAGCCCTTCACCTTGGAATGGAGTCCATATCCGATGAACGGTTCCGCGAACACATAAGGTCTGAAAGCCATCAAGTCAGGTCCCCACTGAATCTGTACAGGGATTTCGATATAGGACACCTTCGCATCAAGCTTGAAGTTGTCGATATTCGCATCGCTCAGCTTGGTACCCTTGGCCTGATACAGCACTGAAGGCTGCACGGCAAACCCGAATGCAACAGGAATCTCAGCGGTAACACCGAAATGATACCTGCCTATGGAACTCGGGTCCAGATTCTTGGCATTTGATGACGATGAAGTAAATCCGGCCATAATGCCGAGCCTTGCACCGCTGCGGTCGCCTGCATAAGCATAGAGTGATGACGCCAATATCACCGCCACTACTGCCGCAGCAAATTTCTTGAACATAATTCTTGCCTCTTTATGAAAGAGCTTATAAAAGAGCGTCAATTTTAGATGTAATCTGCGCTTTGGGAACAGCACCCACAAGTCTGTCAACTACTTGACCGCCCTTGAAGAAAAGAAGTGTAGGAATGCTTCTGATGCCGTACTGGGCTGCGATATCCTCGCAATCATCCACATTGCACTTCACAATTTCCGCCTTTCCTTCATATTCGGCAGCCACCTCGTCCACTGTCGGAGCGAGAGCACGGCAAGGACCGCACCAAGTCGCCCAAAAATCCACTATTACCGGAGCTGCTCCGGAAATGATATCCGAGAAATTCTCGTTCGTAACTACTTTTGCCATAACAATATATTTTAGAGTTTACAAATATAATAATCTGACCGAAGTTTCGCAAATACGAAATCATTTTGCTGCTCTGCCAGATGCCAAAAAGGGGGATGACATGTAAATCATCCCCCGTACATATATGGATCCAGGCTTCTGTAATCCCTTACGGTTACTTAGAAAGCCTGGGCAGCATCCCAGACAAATACTCTGAGTCCCAATTCCGGCGTTTCCTCATCCTTGGACTTCAGCGCAGAGACGATACCCTGCACCTTGTCATCAGGAACGACGGCGAGAATCGCATAATTCAATGCCGGCCATGCGTGATTGCCATAGTGCGGCTCACCGTCCACAGAACCACGGCCCTGGATATTGTCCCAAAGAGTGAAACCCCTCTGCCCATTGGCGTCGAGGACTTCGAGAACTTCCTCGCTGTACGCCTGATTGTATGATATAAACAATGCTTTCATAATCAATGCTTTTTAGCCGTTTATTGCAGCCTGCTTGGCAAGCTTTTTCTGTTTGTGCTTCTCCTGTCTCGTAGCAAATACGCAGTAGATGGTAGGAATCAGCACCAATGTAACCACTGTCGAAACTGACAGACCCCAGGCAACAGTCACACCAAGTGAGCGCCACATTTCAGAACCTTCACCCGTTCCGATTGCCATAGGAATCATACCGAGCACAGTAGTAAGCGTGGTCATGAGGATAGGACGGAGACGGCTTCTTGCAGCAGTTACCGCAGCGTCGAGAATATTCATTCCCCTCTCACGGCACAGGATAAGGTAGTCAATCAGCACAATACCGTTCTTCACCACGATACCGATAAGAATCAGCAGACCGATCATTGCCATCACACCGAGAGCCGTATTGGTAAGCCACAGACCGAAAATCACACCCACAAGAGCGAACGGCACTGAGAACATGATCACGAACGGACTCATGAATGACTCGAACTGTGATGCCATCACCATATAAACCAGTATGACGATCAATACCATAAGGGTAATGAGATCTACGAACATATCCTGCTGGTCCTCATAGTCTCCGGCCACCTTTGCAGTAAGCTCGGACGGGATATTTGCCTCATTGATGGCAGTCTGTGCTGCCTGAACACCCTCACTCATCGCGTGACCGCCCTCGATCACACCCGATACCTTGATCATTCTCTGACGGTTCTTTCTCTCGATTGTAGGAGGAACTTCCGTCTCGACCACTTTTCCGAGGTCCTTGATCTTGATGCCGGCACCTGCAGGAGTGTAGATGATGATGTTTTCAATATCTTCCACACTTGTCCTGAACTCAGGAGCATAACGCACTCTGATATCGTACTCTTCACCGTCTTCACGATAGAATGAGCCTACTGAACCGCTCATGGCAGCGCTTACAGAAGCTGCAGCTGTGGTCGTGTTCAATCCGTTGGCAGCAAGTTTTACCCTGTCGAAATCCACCTGATACTCAGGAGTGTACTGGTCACGACTCAGAGTAACCTGGGCAAATGACTGGTCTGCGAGCATCCTGGCCTGGATATCCTTGGCCACGCGGTCCGTGGTAGCGAAGTCATAGCCGTAGATTTCCACATCTACCGTAGCGGCACCGCCCATACCGCCCATACCCTCGGTCACGGTTCCTTTATGGATTTCCGGATATTCCCGGATATCGGCACGGATAATGTCGGCGATTTCACTTGCAGAACGCTTACGAAGCTCCATACTTCCGAGGTTGATGTTCATTGATATGACATTGGAGCCGTTGGTCTGCATACTTGCAAATGCATTGTCGGAGTCAGCCTGGCCGTAGGTGTAGCTGCAGATCTTGATTTCAGGAACCTGCTCACGGACACGGTTATAGAAGTTGCGGGCAAATTCTCCTGTCACTTCCTGAGACGTACCGGCATTGAGCTCGATAGACACTGTCAGACGACCTTGGTCGGAATGAGGGAAGTACTCGCTCTTGATATGCGGTCCGAGAAGGGCCAGCACAGCCACAAATATAGCCAATGCGCTGAACACCACGGTCTTTCTGTGACGGACAGCCCAGTTGATGATGTATGCATATCCTTCAGATATCGCATTCAGAGCCTTGTCGATAGGCGTAAAGAATATCTTGTAGAGCTTGCTGTCGTGCCTCTTGTTGCTGAGCATTCTTGAGCAGAGCATCGGAACGAGAGCCACAGAAGAAGCCAATGACACGAACATGATGATGCTGACGATCCAGCCCAACTGGCGGAACATGATTCCTGACATACCGGTAACGAGAGTCAGAGGGAGGAACACTGCGAGCATTGTCAATGTAGAGGCCACAATGGAAATACCCACCTCTTCTGTTCCGTGGATTGCTGCCTGTTTAGGCTTTTCACCTCTCTCCAAGTGCGTGGTGATGTTCTCCAATGCCACGATGGCATCATCGACGACCATACCGATAGCGATGGAAAGGGCTGACATTGATATGATATTCAATGTGTTGCCTGTTGCGAACAGGTACACGAGGGATGCAAGCAGTGAGATAGGGATGGTCAGGACAATGATAAGTGTCGCTCTCCATCTTCCGAGGAAGACATATACCACAAGCATGACGAGGATGAATGTGATGATGATGGTCTCCTTCAGGGAGTTGATACTGTTGATGATATTGTCCGAACTGTCGACGACGGTCTCGATATGAATATCGGTAGGCAGTGTCTTTTCTATTTTCTTGAGTTCGTTCTTGATGCCTTTGATGACGTTCACCGTATTGGTTCCGCTCTGCTTCTGGATTACGATCTGCGCAGAACGTCTGCCGTTGGTGACTGCTTCCTGCTCTTTCTCCTGCTGGCCATCCCTGACGGTAGCCACGTCCTTCAGATAGACAGCGTCGCCGTTCTTGTAGCCGACAACGATATTGAGCAGCTCTGACGGGTCTTTGAACTCCTTCTGGATACGGAGGGAGTATGACTCGGAGCCTATGTCAATGTTACCGCTCGGCACGTTCCTGTTTTCTGAGGAAATGATTCCGGAAACAGTGGCGATGGACAGACCGTAAGCCTGAAGCTTGTTAGGGTCGCAATACACCTGAATCTCACGGGTAGGAGCACCTGTCACTGACACGGTACCTACGCCTTTCACTCTGGCAAGCGGTGTGGCAACCTTGTCGTCCAGGATCTTGTCCAAGCCCGGAAGGCTTTCCTCTGCCGTAGCGGAAAGGATGAGGATAGGCATGTCATCTGCACTGAACTTGAAGATGACAGGAGTAGTGGCCTGGTCTGGCAATGAAGAGTTGATCATGTCCAGCTTGTCACGGACATCATTGGTCGCCTCCTCTATATCTACACCATAGTTGAATTCAAGAATAAGAATGGAAATGTTCTCCTTTGATCTGGAGGTCAGATCCTTGAGGTTGCTGACTCCGTTGAGTCCGTTTTCAAGAACCTTGGTAAGGTTCGTCTCGACGTCCGCCGCACTTGCTCCAGGATACGAAGACATGACCATTATGACATTCGCATCGAAGTCCGGATACTGGGCTATGGACGTTTTCATGAACGAGAACACGCCGAAAATTGCAAAAGCTATGAAAACCAATGCAGTAGTGACCGGCTTGTTCACCGCTGTTTTATATATGCTCATTTGATTCTGATTTAGAAATTACATGAAGTGGGGACTGCCGGACTATTCCTGGACATTGACCTTCTCGCCATTTCTCAGGCTTGACTGTCCCTTGACAACCACTTTGTCTCCTTCTTTGAGTCCGCTGAGGATTTCATATTTTTCGTCGAAGTGCCTTCCGAGGGTAACTACAGCTTCTTTTACTGTTCCGTCTTCCTGAAGCACGAACACGGTCCTGACACCTGAGCCCTGCTGTTTTACTACTGAGCCGTCAGGTACTGTCACATTGTGAGTAGCGCCGAAATTGATGGTGACTCTGGAGTACATGCCCGGTCTGAGCTGACGGTCGGCATTTGTGACATTGACCTCAACTGTGAAGGTATGTGTGGAGGCCTGCATCGTAGGGAAGATTCTGGCGATATGGCCTGTGAATGTCTTTCCCGGAAGAGCGTCCACGGTCAATGTGACCTTGTCGTTTTTCTTGACTTTGGTATAGTCGCTCTCTGATACGCCTACATACAGTTTCACCGGTGTAATCTGCTGAACCACATAGAGCGGCTGACCTGTGTACATGTCTCCCTTGTCATAGTTTCTCGCGGTAATCACTCCGCTGATAGGCGAGCGCAGTATGGTATTCTCAAGAAGATTGTTGTACTGGCTGCGGGTAACATTGTATTTGAGTTCCATCGCATCGAAATCCGACTTGGAAACACCGCCCTGCTCGTACAGGCTCTTGATACGGCTGAATTCCAGAGAGTCGTTTGCCAATGAGAGCTTGGACTGGTTCAGGCTCAAGTCGTCCATTCTGGCAACTATCTGTCCCGCTTTCACGAAATCACCTACTTCCACGTAGATGCGCTTGATTCTGGACGGGCTCTGAGGAGCTATGTTGTTTGTTGCGTAAGGCTCTACTGTAGAGGTATATACGTCTGACTGAGGGATGTCTTCAGCTGCTACTGACATGACCTGGACATTGCTCAGTTTCACTTCCTGCTGCACATCCTGCTGACCTTCTGTCTTAGAAGTGTTGTTTCCGCAGCTTGCCGCCATCACGACTGCAGATGCGTAAATGATAGTTCTGAATTTCATATTTTTCATTGTCTTATTATCTGTTGTTCAAATCCACGTTACCGTTTTCGTCTATAAAATCATGGCCGAGAACCTGCTCAAGGCTTGATTTCGCTACCATATAACTGTATATGCTCTGAGATTCGCCGAGTTTCGCCTGTGTAAGTGCGAGCTGGGCATCGTTGAGCTCAGTGATCGTGCTGCGTCCCACGTTATATGATTTCGTGGCGATGTCATATGCCTTCTGCGCTGTCTCCACGGCTTCTTTTGCTGCCGCGCAACTCTTCATCTGGGTCTCCATCGTGTTCAGATACTGTCTGATGGCGATTTTCAGCTGACGTTCCGTGTCATTGACCTGGATGGCAAGCTCTGAAGCCTGGACTTTCGCCTGGCGCACATCGTTCAGACGTTTTCCGCCCGAGAATATCGGGATGTTCAGGCTGAGGCCCACATAAGAATACGGGGTCCATCTGTAGTCGCTGAACTTGAAGTCATTGGTCATTGCATTCAGACTGTATGAGAATGTGAGGGCGAGTGACGGAATGTAGGCGTACTGCTGGAGTTTTACCGTTTCTGCGAGCTGGTCTGCCTGGATCGCCAACTGACGCATTGTCGAGTTGTGGTCCAAGTTCATTATATCGGTGCCTTTCTCCAGTGCCATCTCACCTGTGTAATCTTCAAGTGAGCCGGCCACGTCGATGTTCTGGTCGAGCTCCACGCCCATAACCGCCTTCAACTGCCACAATGACAGAACTACTGAACTTTCTGCGTTATATACGTTCGGAATCGCGCTTGCTACAGTAGATTTCGCTCTGGTATATTCCAGCTCAGAGGCTTTCTGCGCATTGTAACGCATCTCCGTCTGCTTGAAGTTTTCCACAGCATTGGCATACACGTCTTTATAGACATTGAGCGCTTCCTTTGCAAGAAGGGCTGCATAGTATGACTGCTTTACCTGTGTAACCATTTCAAGACGTGATGAACGTGCCTTCTCGACTGCGAGTTCCACGCTCTTTCCTGAAATTTTCAGACTCTTCCACAACTGGGCATTGACAAGAGGCATTGACGCGGATACTCCTGCATTGTAGGTGTTCCAACGTCCTACTTCGATGCCGCCTCCTGTAGGGAAACTCGGTGTTTCCGTGGATGAGGAACCTGAGTCCGCCGTTCCAGAATCAGTCTTTCCGGAATCTGAAGACGAGCCGCCTCCCATGATCTTGCTCATGTCCATATCCATATACATAACCTGCTTCTTGATGGTTCTCATGAAAGAGGCTGTCAGGTCAATCTGTGGAAATAAAGATGCATAAGTACCTTTCTTGGCATAACCGGCGCGTTCAATTTCCTTGTCCGCGACTCTTACCGAAGCGTTTTCACTCAACGCGATTTTAAGGGCATCTTCCAATGTAATGACTGTCGCTGTCTGCGTGCTGTCCGCTTCCTGTGCAACTGCCTTTGCGGACCAACTGACCGAGATTGCAATCAACAGCAAGCTCGGAATCCATTTTTTCATACTCTAACTATTTACTTTTCTTTACAATTTTCTATAACCAACTCGGCGGCGATAATTGCAAAGCACATACCAGATTTGTGTACAAAATGACAATTTTTATTGCAATTATGTTCTAAAGGTCGACTATTTGTTAAGTTCAATGACTATTTAAGCCAATGACTTGGCGTAATGCGTCTTTTCCTTGTGTTTCCCATCGTCCGGACGCACGATTGCCGCAGGTTGTTTCCTCACGAATGCATAGACGAGGAAACCGACTCCTATGAGGATGAACGGAATGCTCAGAACCTGTCCCATGTTGAGGACCATATTGTCCTCGAACGCCACCTGAGGCTCCTTGATGAATTCTATCAGGAATCTCATTCCGAAGCAGACGATGAAGAATATGCCGATGAATGTACCTCTATACAACTTGTCGAGCTTGTATCTGTACATCCATATCAGGACTATTCCCAATATGAGATAGCTGAGCGCCTCATAAATCTGTGTAGGATGTTTCGGCTCGGTTTCGCGCCGCAAATCGAATATGAATCCCCAAGGAAGTGATGTCACGTCGCCGTAAATCTCTGAGTTCATCAGATTTCCGAGGCGGATGAATGTGGCTGCGAATGCCACGGCTATACACAGCCTGTCAAGCAGCCATACGAAGTCGAAATGGTTTTTCTTGCCGTAATGATGTGCGTACCAGAGCATTGCAAAGAATAGGACAATGGTTCCCCCGTGGCTTGCGAGTCCGCCTTTCCACGGCATGAATATCTCTAAAAAGCCTTGCCAGCTGCCGAAATAGTAGTCCGGCTGGTAGAAGATGCAATGCCCTAGTCTGGCGCCTACTATCGTGGCTATCAGGAGGGTATAGAGCAATGAATCCAACAGGTTCTCCGAGACGCCTTCTCTTCTGAAAAACCATCTGAAGATGTACCATCCCAAGACGAAGCCTGATACGAACAGTATGGAATACCATCTGAGGCCGAATGAGCCGATATGGAAAATGACAGGATCCACATGCCAGTGGACAAACAACATTTCGAACATATGTAAATATATTAAGTAGTCCATGCCGGCTGTCCGTTCACAACCTCGTTAGACCGAATAACTTACAAATTTACGCATATTTTCGGATTTCTCTTTATTTCGCCCAAGTATTCCACCTGCACGACTGAGTGAGAATTCGCATAAGGCGCACCACGCAACAGACTGACTATAAACGAATTAAGCATTTTCAGAGTTGCAGGATAGCCAACTCTGAAAATGCATACATCATTGAATATTAAGTTATTGCGCGTCGCGCCCCAACAGCTTCTCTTCTCAGCCATATATACGGAACCTCAAACACGGAATGTCACACTTCATACAAGCACGGATACGTCACACTTCATACAAATACGGAATGTCACGCTTCACAGCGTCCAAACCTGCTGCAGTTCATAGCCACGCGCGACGCTTGCTTCCTCAACTTACTTAGTCACCCCAAAAACCGCCGCCTTCGTCTTCCTCTAAACCACATTCACACAGCACATCATAAACTTTGCCGGCCTCTATGCATTTTGACTCGGAAAAATCAATTTGCTTCAAAAAAGCGTCTAAGTGATCTGCCGGCATAATTTCCTTTCCTTTCGCAGGTTGGAGATAGCTCATAGCCGGAACAATAACATATCTATAAGATACATATCCCTGTCCTTTAACAGCAGAGCCTTTTTCTGAAGGAGTTTTAAGGTCAATTGAAAGCGAATAATAAGGCTCCTTCGGATTTTTCACAAGGCCAGTACCAGCAAATTTTTCACTCACTTGAGCCTTCCAAAAACATAACTTTACCTTGCTCACCTGCTTTATCGTATGATTCACACACTTCAGACGAAGTATAGCACAGTTATGCTTGAACGCAAACGAGAGGGCACCCTCTTTCAGTTCAGACGTCGCGGTCATGACGTCGTAGGCGGAAAGGTTATCCGCTTCGCCATTCTGCTTGCTGAAGTCAATATCAATTTTCCCTTCGGAGTTCAATGTAGCAGCAGAGCCGTACAAGCCGGTAAACAGGGTCGATACGGAAACTCCATCCGGAACGGACTCTGCAGTGAACGACGTGCCTGCAGCCGTTTTGCTGAAGATGACAGGAGACGCCCCGCCATCATAATATGCCTTGAAAGACTCGGCATCGCTCCACGAAACCTTCGTACCCGCTTTTTCGCCATAGTTTCCAATCTCATACACGGTCTTGGTCGCAGACGATGATATATAAGCATTGGCACACAAAGACTCTCCTGCCGTCCGAACTCCTTCTTTATTGCAGGCCGCAACGGCAAGTGCGGCAAGACAAAGGACAGAATAATATACTCTTTTCATAAGTTCTCCTCACTATTAATAAAACATTCCACCAAATTCGAAATCGTCCGGATCTTCCGAATTTGCATTAGACGGCTTCGAACCACTGTCGCAAAATCCATTTTCTGCAACAACATTGAAGACAGTCACTGATGGTGCTTCATAGCACACTGCCTTCCCTAAATCTGTTTTGTAAATATTCATCTCTTCACTGTTTATTATGATAGCGCCGCTATCGTACTTGTTTTTTCGACCGACAAAAGTATATCTGAGAGACTCTCACACCAAAAATTCTTTGTAAAGAAATGTTACTTTAACGGATAAACGATTAAGTGCCAGCTCGTTACAACAAGCCGACACTTCTAACACACGAAAACAAGCTCCATGTGAAACCCTAAAGGGAATTATGTTGCTTTAAGAGGAAAAACGTTACAGGAACAACTTTTCCACACGAGAGGCAACCTCTTCATAAACGTCTGACACAGACTTTCTTGCCTTGTAAAAAGTAACCCTGGAGGTAAAACCGGACTCAGCAGCTACCACGTCCTGGATAGCATCAGGATATCTCAATTTATACAAACGCGCATATTCAAGCCTGAACATATTCACGAGACGATAATAGCCATGAAGAGCTATGAACTTGTCCGCTTTCTGCGCATTGCCGCGACTGACTGCCGACAGGACTTCGGTCTTCAACAAGTGAGGCTCCTTGAAATGACGCCCGATTATGGTGAGCACCTCATCTTCTATACTGCCTGCCGTGCAGCACAATTCATGAGGAACACTCTCCACAGGCTGCAACTCAGGCAGGGCCCTGCCTTCCTGAGGCTTCAGAATCACACAAAGAAGCCATACGAACACGACAGAATATAAGAGATTGTTCGCCAAGAAGAACCAAGGATTCTTAGTCAGAAACAGCACCCAGCCCAGCAGAATCAGAACAAGAGGCAACCACAGAACCTTGCGGGCAAACTTCAAAGGAAAATCCTCCGGATTGGAATAGTTGTCATTCATGTACAGGTCAATGTCTTTTTTCAGTCTGGAAACCGTGAATACCGCCACTACCGTCGACAACATTCCTGCAACGGCAGAGCCATTGTAAATCAATCTCTCATGGGAAGAGAAAAAATGCGGGCAAAATACAAGAACGAGCAAAAGTGCAGCCATCCATAGCAATTCGCACCAGTTGACTATCTTTCTCCACAAAAACTTGCCGCGAAGCTCCCATCTGAAGTAAATCCGATACAGAACCGACACTGCCAGGGAAATGTATATAATCCATATGGATACGGCATAGGTCATTACCGCCGGTCCGGACGGCATCAGCACATACGGCACCAACAGGACCGGCAGCGCAAAGAAAAGCGCCATCTGTCTTCTGGCGGGATAATACACCTTTTCATTGTCAGAATATGGCGAGCACATGTGAAACCACCTCACGACTGCACAAACCAGCCCGGCAACAATCAAGACAAGACAAGCGTCAGAAAACAACGCTTCATGAGATATGGACATCCAAAACATCATTACCAAATAAAGAAGGCAGCCTGAAAAACAGACTGCCCCTCTATGATTTTAAAATCTCCGCCGCTAAGTAATCTTCAAAAAATAACCTGCACCATCTTATGAATATCTTTCCGGCCCATATTCCCTTCCTCATCAGTCACGTAGCTACTGCTACGCTCCATCTTCGGAAGATAATCTGACCTCGGAAATCTTATTCAAATCTGAAGTAGTTTATTTATTTCAGATTACTAAGGCATTGATCTGAAATTATTCATTTACAGCAGCTACGCCTGGGAGTACCTTGCCTTCGATAGCCTCGAGGAGGGCGCCGCCGCCGGTAGAGATGTAAGAAACCTTGTCGGTAAGACCGAACTTGGTGCAGCATGCTACGGAGTCACCGCCGCCGATGAGTGAGAATGCGCCCTCAGCAGTAGCCTCGGCGATAGCATTGCCGATAGCCCTTGAACCTGCGCAGAACTCGTCGCACTCGAATACGCCTGCAGGACCATTCCAGAGGATGGTCTTGCAACCCTTGATAGCCTCGGCGAATTTCTTCTGAGCCTCAGGACCTGCGTCCACACCCTCGAAACCGGCAGGGATGGCTGCTGCCTGAGCAACCTTGTACTCTGCACCTGGTTTGAGAGACATTGTAGCGAAATCGAGACCGTTGGTAACGACTGCATCAGGAGCCATAATGAGCTCAACACCATTCTCTTTAGCCTTCTTCTCCACGTCGAGAGCCACGTCGAGCTTGTCCATCTCTACGATAGAATCGCCGATCTCGCCGCCGTGAGCCTTGGCAAATGTATATGTCATACCTCCGCAAAGGATGAGCTTGTCAACCTTTCCGAGAAGGTTCTCGATGATACCGATCTTGGTGGAAACCTTGGAACCGCCCATGATGGCGATGAAAGGACGCTTGATGTCGCTGAGGACATTGTTCACTGCCTTTACCTCTTTCTCCATGAGAAGGCCGAGCATGCGGTCCTCCGGTTTGAAGAATTCAGCGATGACAGCTGTAGAAGCGTGCTTGCGGTGAGCTGTTCCGAATGCATCCATAACCCAGCAGTCAGCGTATGAAGCGAGCTTCTTCGCGAACTCCTTCTGTGAAGCCTTCATAGCTTTCTTGGCCTCGTCATAAGCAGGATCTTCCTTGTCGATTCCTACAGGCTTGCCTTCCTCTTCAGGATAGAAACGGAGGTTCTCAAGCAGAAGCACCTCGCCCGGTTTGAGCGCAGCAGCCTGCTCGTCAGCCTTCTGGCAGTCAGAAGCGAACTGAACAGGAACGCCAAGTTCCTCGCTTACTGTATCAACTATCTGAGAAAGAGAGAGTTCCGGTTTAACTTTTCCCTTTGGCTTGCCCATGTGGGACATGATGATGAGGGAACCGCCTTTTTCAAGAATGAGTTTGAGTGTAGGAAGAGCACCGCGGATACGGGTGTCATCTGTAATCTTTCCGTCCTGGATAGGAACGTTGAAGTCCACTCTCACAATAGCTTTCTTACCTTTGAAGTCGTAAGAATTAATGTTAGATGCCATAATTTATATAATTTTATTATAACTTTCTGTTCCAGCCTACAAAGTTAGCAATTTCCGACAAATTCCGTACCGCTATTTTTCTCCGCTGTACATACGGCAGATACCGAAGGTGAAAGCACGGTGCCTGACATTGTGATATCCGCAGTCACGCAGCGTCTGCATAAACTCTTTCTTACCCGGAAAATTCAGCACCGAAGCCGGCAGATATTCGTAGGCATCCCTGTTCCCCGACACCTTTCCCCCGACAACCGGAAGAATATGCAGAAAATACAGGTTGTATAACCATTTCATCACAGGATTCGACGGCACGGAAAGTTCCAATATCACAAGTTCACCGCCCGGCCTCAACACTCTAAGTATCTCTTTCAGAGCCTTTTCCCTGTTTTCGAAATTCCGCACGCCGAACGCCACAGTCACCCGGTCGAACGCCCCGTCAGAGAATCTGAGACTCTCGCAGTCGCCCTGTTCACACGAGACAATGTTTTCCAACCCGACAGCCTTGACCTTTTCCGCCATAATCTTCAACATCCCCTCGGACAAGTCCACACCCATCACGTGCCCGGGCCAATATCTGCCGGTTTTCAAAAACTCACCCGCATTGTCAACTTCCTGAGCCCGAGCCACTTCCTGACACCCAGAAGCCCTCCGCAACATCTCTTTCGCTATCGCAATCGAAAAATCGCCTGTCCCGCAGGCAATATCCAAGACATGCAGACCACCGTTTTCGCTGTCGCCAGCCGCCGTCATCGCCCTTTCTGTAAGATTCGGCTTGAAGATTTGGGTCAATGCCCTTTTTCTCCAGGTCTTGTCAATGTCCAGAGACATCAGATGATTCAGTCTGTCATATTCCGGGGCAATGTTGTCGAACATTCCCTGTATGTTTTCCTTTTTAGGCATATCCTGTGAAGTTATCTTTTAAGTCTGACAAATATACTGAGAGGCAGCACCTTACCGAAGCGGTCACGCAAAGCGAGTTCTCCGGATTCCAAGTCATATCCTTCAGTTTTGCCGGTAAGGCCGAATGCCTCCTTGACTACAGTTTCCCCGAGAATCGGTGAAAAACCGTTTGAATACAAATTGAGAACCATGAAGCTGTTCTGCGGGGCCAAAATGGCCTTGACGGTCTTCATCATCTCGAACAGACACTCGTCGAGCTTCCATTTTTCACCGTCAGTTCCATGGCCGTAAGCTGGCGGGTCCAAGATAATCCCCTGGTACACATTACCCCGCTTCGCCTCTCTTTTCGCAAACTTCATCGCATCCTCAACCACCCATCTGATGCCGTCGAGGTGGCTTGCGTCCTGATTTCCGTGAGCCCACGTCACCACCTGCCTTACTGAATCCAGATGAGTAACATCTGCGCCTGCCGCCTTTGCCGCAAGAGACGCCGCTCCCGTGTAGGCGAAAAGGTTCAGCACCTTCGGACGGCCATCCGGAGTCTGTCCTGCAGCCCTTCTCTGCTCTTCTGTCAATGTCAGTGTCTTGTCCAGTGCCACAAACTCAGAAGTGTTCTTGAATATGTATTCCCAGTTCGGGGCCTGCTCAGGGAAAACGCCCACATGCTTGAACGATGTCAGTCCGAGTCTCAGTGAAAAATCCAGACCTTTCTGTTCTCCCCGATACTTGATATACCACTGGTCATCAGTACGCTTGAGTCTCTCCCAAGTTCCGCTGTCCTCTTTTCCGGCTTTTGCGAATCCTGCACCGGGACGGAAACGCGTATGAGCGGTCCTGTCCCATTCATCTACCGGCATTGTCCTGTGCCATAGCGCTTTAGGCTCTGGCCTCACCATATAATAATTGCCGAATCTCTCAAGTTTTTCGCCTTCTCCGGAATCGACCAGTTCATAGTCTTTCCAGAATTCACCAGGATACTGTACCATTCTTCTGTTTCTTTTGCTGCGACAAAGTTACGTAAAGTTTGAAGAATTTCACTCCTGTACACAAAAAGACAGGAGACCGGAAAGTTCCGATCTCCCGCCCGAAAGTGCTTTACGATACGCCGTTACGGCAACTCGCTGAACATCAGCGCGAACGTACCGCGTGTCTTCTTGTTTTCCTGCCAGTTGCCGATGAACTGATAAGTCTTTCCGGATATCACCTTGGTGAAAGTGTAGGTGGTGATTTCTCCCTCCTTCTTCATCTCCTTGGTAAATCCGGCAGCTTCGAACTGCGAATAGTAACCTAATGCAGTCTCTTGAGTAGCGTTGTCAGTAAATCCGACAGATGTCGAATTCGCAGGTCCCATAACCAATGTCTGGATGTTACCGCCGTATTTCGGGAAATTCGCCATGAACGGCCTTTCCTTCACGATATCCTCCCAAGACTTGTCCGAAGTGAGCAATATGTCTCTCACGTCATTCTTGGAACAACTTGTCATTACAGGACCGAGCAGCGCAATGCAAAATAAAGCTGCAAGGAGTTTTTTAAATGTTTTCATATTAGAGTTTTGTTAGAAATGTGTGTTCAGCTCTTATTCATCAGCATCCTGAGCCGCATAGTCCTCCAGCAGCTTAGCCTGAACATCTCCCGGAACAGGCTGATAGTCAGCAAACTGCATCGTGAATGTAGCACTGCCCGAAGTCAGTGAACTCAATGCGGTAGAATACCTGTACAGTTCTGCGAGAGGAACCCTTGCCTTGATAACTTCAAATCCCTTTTCGCTGCCCATTCCTTCGATGATGGCCCTGCGGTTCTGAAGGTCTGACATACATGCTCCCATGTACTCGCTCGGCGTGAGGACTTCCAGATTGTAGATAGGCTCCATAATCTTCGGGCCTGCATTGCGGAACGCCTCCTTGAAGGCATTTCTTGCAGCGAGAACGAATGAGATTTCATTGGAATCCACCGGATGCATCTTTCCGTCGTACACGAACACCCTGATATCACGGGCATACGAACCGGTAAGAGGACCTTCCGTCATCTTCTCCATGATACCCTTGAGGATGGCCGGCATGAAGCGGGCATCGATGGCACCGCCGACTACGCAGTTGTAGAACTCAAGCTTGCCGCCCCATTCCAGGTTATAGGCTTCCTGGCTCTTGACATTGAGAGTGACATCCTTTCCGTCAATCTTGAACTTGTTCGTGAACGGAACACCTTCCACGATAGGGCATATCAGCAAGTGGACTTCGCCGAACTGGCCGGCTCCACCTGACTGCTTCTTGTGACGATACTCAGCCGTAGCCTGCTTTGTGATGGTCTCGCGATATGGGATCTTAGGAGGGAACATCTCGATGTTCACCTTGAACTCGTTCTCGAGTCTCCATTTCACAACATTGATATGCTGCTCGCCCTGACCGCTCAAAATGGTCTGTTTCAACTCCTTGGAATACTCTACAACCACTGTAGGGTCCTGTGCTGAAATCTTGTTCAAAGCATCGCCGAGTTTGGTCTCGTCTGCCTGGACCTTAGCCTTGATGGCCGTGCGGTACTTAGGAGCAGGGAATTTGATATCCTCGTAACTGATGCCCGTTCCCGGCTGGGTCAATGTCACATTGGTCTTGCCGGAACGAAGTTTAACCGTACAGCCGATATCACCGGCCATCATATCGGTCACCTTCTCTTTCTTGGCACCTGCCACTGCGTAAATTGTGGATATGCGCTCGCGGTTTCCGGTCAATGCATCTTCGAGATCCATGCCTTCATCCAATTCTCCGCTCATTACCTTGAAGTACGAAACTTCTCCGAGGTGTGGCTCTACATCAGTTTTATATATGAAAAGAGTGGTAGGAGCATCCTGCTTGCAAGCAACCTCTTCTCCTTCTCTTGTCAATGTCTTGGTAATTTCAGGTGATGCGGATGTCCTGATAGTGAACTCCATAAGGCGTTTCACTCCGATATCCTTCTTAGCTGAAAGGCAGAATACAGGAAGCACCTTGCCTGCACGGATTCCTACACCGAGACCCTTGCGGATTTCATCCTCGGTAAGAGAACCTGCCTCGAAGAATTTCTCCATCAGCGTATCATCATATTCTGCTGCCGTCTCGATAAGTGTCTGGCGCAGAAGTTCCGCTTCATCTTTAAGATTTTCAGGGATTTCCAGATCTTCTCTGGTACCATTTTCATCCTTGAAGTGATAGTATTTCATCTTCAGGACATCCACGAAACCGTCGAATGACGGACCCGGGTTAACAGGGAACTGAACGATTACAGGCTTGTTCCCGAAAGCCTCCTTCATACTTGACTGAACTGTATCCCAGTCAGCCTTTTCGCTGTCAAGCTGGTTTACACCTATTATAATAGGAACCTTGTACTGTTCCGCATAACGGGCGAATATCTCTGTCCCCACTTCCACGCCCTGCTGTGCATTGATCACGAGAATACCGTTCTCGCATACTTTAAACGCAGAAACAGCGCCGCCAATAAAATCATCAGAACCCGGAGTGTCAATGATATTGAACTTAGTGTCCATAAATTCCGCAAACAGCGGAGTTGAGAAAATGGACCTCTGGTTCATCTGCTCTATCTCTGAATTGTCAGATACAGTGTTCTTGGCTTCAACTGAACCGCGTCTGTCGATAACTTTACCTTCATAAAGCATCGCCTCCGCTAATGTGGTCTTGCCTGACTTCGTGCTGCCAAGCAAGACCACATTCCGGATGTCTTTGGTAGGATAGGATCTCATCTTCTTAGTATGTTATTAGTTTATAAAAAAAGTCATTACGGCGCACCAATGGGGTGCACCTACGCAAATCTAATAAATATAAAACGTAATAACAATACAATTCCGCATTATATTTAAAACCTTTTAAGATGATACTTGGCATGATACCCTCACGGGCATATCCTACCGGTGAAAAATACACGGAACTTGTGTCTGACGGCTGCCCGCCGCAGCGCAAGGTCCAATGTCTCCTCTCCGGTCATCCCCAACTCCTTCACCAGCATTGACTCCACTTCTGCCGGATCGACATCCAGCTTTCGGCACAATGCCCCGAACGGTTCCATAAGACAGGAATCCAACTTTCCAGAATTCAACATTCCGCAAAATCTGCGGTAACTGCGCATTGCAGAAGTCTCCACCCTCTGCTCATGTCCGACATTTTCTTTGTTTCTCATAGCAATGACAAGTTTTTGTGTGCATCGCAAATCTCGGTCATATATCGCAAAAGGACAATCAGAAGCGCCATCAGGAGTGCAGATTTTTACGATTTTTAAATAAAATTTTTACGATTTTTAAATTTTAGACAAATTTTCATTGTCTTTACACAGATTTTATTGTCATCATCAAGTGAGATTTTACAAATATCTTTGTCAAAAATGAACGGCACTCACGAGATGGACAACGACAGCATTAAAGTGAATATTGTCCGTAAGCGGACTGAAGAGGGCATCTCGCAAGATGAGATGGCCAGAAGACTGCGTATTTCGAGAAACACTTACAGAAGTATCGAAAAAGGGACTGCCAAAGTCATCAGTGAGCGTCTGAACGAAATTGCAAGCAGCCTGAACACCTCCGCGGAGGAGCTTGTTTTAGGATACAAACCCGTCGAGAGAAACTCTGAGGTGGAGGACATCCGGATGGAATTCGACTCCGCCAAGAACCGTTATGAGAAAGAAAAGGCCTCATTGATAGCCGATTACGAGAATCGCATCAATGTACTGACGGACCATATAGCATCGTTGGAATCCACAATTTCCAATATGAGAGAAATCATTGACTCGAAAAATGAAATCATATCGCTGATGAAGCGTGAGGAGTCCAAGAAATAATCACTAATTTCGCATCCGGACAAGATTTTTTAACAATGCACACACCGGATCTGAAAAATTTTCTTCACGAAGACTTGATCGAAGCAGGGTGCGACGAGGCTGGACGCGGTCCGCTCGCAGGCCCTGTTTTCTCCGCATCTGTCATATTGCCGAAAGATTTCTTCCACCCGTTGCTTGACGACTCCAAGAAAATGACTGCCGCGCATAGAGATAAAGTGCGTGAAGTTATTGAGAAAGAAGCCGTTGCCTGGGCCGTGGAAGAAGTCAGTCCTGCAGAGATTGACGAATTGAATATTCTCTGGGCCTCGGTGACCGGTATGCAGAGGGCCGTCCTGAGGCTGAACCCGAAACCGGAGTTTCTTCTCATTGACGGGAACAAATTCAGGCCGTTTGACGTCTATTCGCAGAAAAACTATCAGACAGTGGTCAAGGGTGATGCGACATATGCGCCGATTGCGGCCGCGTCCGTCCTGGCCAAGACTTGGAGGGATGAATTCATGAGGAAGATTGCCGAGGAATATCCGCAGTACGGCTGGGAACGGAACATGGGCTACCCTACCCCGGAGCACATCGCCGCCATCAGGAAATACGGCTACACCCCGTATCACCGCATGTCCTTCCACCCCAAAGAACTCGAGCCCACACTGTTTGATTCTTCTGATTCTCGCTGATTTTAACTAACTTTGCGTGATGCGGCCGGCGATAGAGTCTGGAAGCATTTTTTTGGGGGGGGGGAAAAAAATATGCAAATAACATTGACAAATATGAAAAAGGCATTTATTGCGATTTCGGCGTTCTTGATGCTCTCGTCGGGAGCTCGTGCCGATGAAGGAATGTGGCTGCTGCCGCTTCTTCAGAAAATGAACAGCAAAGCTATGGAGAATATCGGTTGCAGACTGACTCCTGAGCAGATTTATGACATAAACCACAACTCTCTGAAAGATGCCATCGTGCAGTTCGGCGGGGGATGTACGGGTGAGATCATCTCTGACAAGGGCCTCCTCGTGACGAATCACCACTGCGGATACGGAAGCATCCAGAAACTCAGCACCCCTGAGCACAACTATCTGGAAGACGGATATTGGGCAATGCAGAGCAGCGAGGAACTCCCGGTTCCCGGCCTGACAGTGCGTTTCCTCCAGAGCATGACCGACGTGACGGACGTATTGGAAAAAACACGTGCGGCTGCATTGAAAGAATACAAGGACAGCGCAAATGCTGTGGAACTCGCCAACAATGCATGGTCTGCGGCGCGAGAGCAGATGATAGAGGCCGTCAAGAAAAGCAACCCTGACTGCGAGGTCAGGATCGTGAATTTCTACAATGACAATGTAAATTACCTGATTATTGACAAGGTGTTCCGCGACGTCAGGTTCGTCGGCGCTCCTCCTGCTTCTCTGGGCAAGTTCGGCGGCGACACTGACAACTGGATGTGGCCACGCCAGACCTGCGATTATTCCATGTTCAGAGTGTATGCGGGCAAGAACAATGAGCCTGCCGATTACGCTGAGGACAATGTTCCTTACACCCCGAAACAGTCATTGAAAATATCCCTGAAGGGTGTGAAAGAGGGTGATTTCTCGATGATTATGGGCTATCCGGGACGCACTCAGAGATTCCAGAGCGCATCAATGCTGGAGCAGAGGATAAAGAGACAGGACGTGAGCATCGCTGTCAGGACATTGAGACAGAGCATCATGAAAGAGGGCATGGAAGCAGACCCTGTCGTGCGTCTCCAGTATGCGAACAAGTATGCCGGCTCTTCAAACGGATGGAAAAAGTGGATTGGCGAGAAGAAGGCTTTCGAAAAGCTGAACATCATCGGCAGAGAGGAGAAGAAAGAGGCTGAATTCACCAAATGGGTGAACGGCAACAAGAAGCGCAAGGCTGCCTACGGTTCCGCTTTGGAGGCGATAAGCAATGTGACGAAGAGTTCTTCCGATGACGACGTGGCTCTCAGACTTCTTATGGAGGCTCCGTTCAAGGTGGGCCTCTGTGACCTTGTAGGCGCTTTTGCTCAGGGCATGATGGCTCAGCGCGGTATCAACCCTGAAGATACTCTTGCTATGTTCCAGGCCGGAAAGGATGCCGTGAAACCACTCTACAAGGATTTCAATGAGCCTCTCGAGCGCAAGATCGCCGCAGGTCTCCTCAAATATTATCGTGACAATGCCAGGACTTCAGATTTCCTCAGCATCGGCGACCGCGATTTCGCGACGATGGACATTGACGCTTATGTGGATTCCCTCTTCGACAGCAGTTTCCTTTCTTCCGAGGCCAAGCTCGACAGCAAGAATATAACTTGCCAGAAGGATTTTGTCAATGACGCGGCTACGGAGTATTACAATGCTGTGGTTACGGCCTATCTTCCTCTGTACCAGAGGATGAGCTCATACAATGCTAAGCTTGCAAGTGCCAACAGATCTTTTGCCGCAGGTCTTCTGGCTTGGGAAAAGGGACAGCCTTCTTATCCTGATGCAAACTCCACTATGAGACTGACTTACGGTACGGTGAAAGGCTATTCTCCGGCAGACGGCGTTACATATAAGTATTATACGACATTGACAGGAGTAATCGAAAAGGAAGATCCGGACAATTACGAGTTCCGCGTTCCTGCTAAGATCAAGGCTCTTTACGAGGCGCGTGATTTCGGTCAATATGCTGATGAGAACGGCATGCTTCCGACTTGTTTCCTGAACAACTGCGACATTACCGGCGGAAACTCCGGCAGCCCTGTGCTCGATGCGGAGGGCCGGCTTATCGGTCTGGCTTTCGATGGCAACTGGGAGTCAATGTCGAGCGACGTAATGTTCGAGCCTGATCTTCAGAGATGTATCTGCGTGGATATCCGCTACGTCCTCTTCGTGATGGACAAATTCGGCGGGGCAGGCTATCTGCTGGACGAAATGAATATCGAGAAGTAAAATTGCATTGACAATGAAAGAAAATGAGATAATGAAGATGCTCTTCGATGTTACTCATCCGGGAAAGGGTGACAAGAACATCGTGGAGCTGGGACTTGTGGACAAGGTGGAGATTGACGGGGACAAGGTAACATTGACTCTGGCCTTCCCCAAGCATCGTGATCCGCTTACGGAATACCTTGTGGGTAGCGCGAAAGCTGCGATCTACAGGCACGCGCCCGAGGTCAAGGATGTGGAGGTCAAGACTGTTGTGCGAGAGGAACGCGCACCGAAGAAGCAGACCGGCCTCAACTTGACGCTTGACGAGGTGAACAATGTAAGGCACATCATAGGTGTGGCTTCCGGAAAAGGTGGTGTGGGAAAATCTACCGTAGCAGTGAATCTGGCCGTGGCATTGGCAAGGCTCGGTTACAAGGTGGGTCTAGCTGATGCTGATGTTTACGGTCCGTCCGTTCCCAAGATGACGGCTACCGAGGGTGCTCTGCCTGAGGCCATCAAGGAGGGCGAAGGTGAAGTGATCATGCCTATAGAGAAGTATGGTGTGAAATGGATGTCCATAGGTTATTTCTCCGAGCCGGGCCAGGCGCTGATCTGGAGGGGACCGATGGCATGCAATGCATTGAAGCAGATGATCCTGCAGGTCAGATGGGGCGTTCTGGATTTCCTTCTTATAGATATGCCGCCGGGAACTGGTGACATCCATATCTCTCTGGTCCAGGATATTCCGATGGAGGGTGCCGTGATAGTGACTACGCCTCAGGATGTCGCATTGGCCGATGTGGAGAAGGGTGTGGACATGTTCCGCAACAAGAATATCAACCGGAGGATTTTCGGTATCGTGGAGAATATGTCATGGTTTACTCCGGCGGAACTGCCTGATAACAAATATTATATTTTCGGCAAGGATGGCGGTCTGAGGATGGCGGAAAAGTATGGCGTTCCGCTTCTCGGCCAGATTCCGATTGTGCAGAGCATCCGCGAAAATGGTGATGAGGGCGAGCCGGCCGCTTTGTCTTCACGCCCGGACGGTCTGGCTTTTCTGAATCTTGCAGAAAAACTTGTTAAATCTGTCGAGATGCCGTAAATTCGCCCTGTGATTTCAGGTTGCGTGCCGGATTAAGTGGTGGGATAGATCGGATTCCTGATGTGGAACAACTCGGGTTCCTGTGTGGCAGTTCGGATTCGGTGGTAGAAGGTCCCGAATTCTGTGGCAGGAGCAACTTCAGAGGTGGGATAGCACGGATACAGAGGTAGAAGGACCCTCAGAGGTGAAACCACTCGATTGCAGAAGTAGGAGCACCCGACTCCTGATGTGGAACCACCCGATTTGAGTTGTGGGAGCACTCGATGTGAATGGTGGGAGCACGTCAGATCTCAGAGGCGCAACCCATAAAACGCTGATAATCAAAGACTTGCTTGATTTCAGAGTAGTAATTTTCACAACTCTGAAATCGGTTAAATCTCTGAGCATCAGGCAATTACGCGATGCGCCAGGTGTGTACGGCAACAAGAAGCCCCTGTGAGGACCAGGCCCTCCCACTATCGTGGGCCCCTCCCTCTAGTGCCGAGGGCGGCAAGTCCCCACAGGGGCAACCTTGTTGCCGGCTACAATGGCTTCGGTAATCTACATTTAGTGCAGCTGACCGTCTAACGGAATTCTTTAGGGAACCAAGGCATCATCAGATGCCGGGCCGGAGCTGACGAGCAGGGAAGGCCCAGCGGCGATGGAAAGCCCGCAGGCCCTGATCGCCCCCTTGAAAAGGGGGTCGGGG
>ERZ1034998.217-NODE-217-length-39914-cov-9.814898_pt1 | contig 39914 bp, 28 predicted proteins | sample MGYA00520621_ERZ1034998 | MGnify/ENA primary metagenome ERZ1034998 (study PRJEB33766, sample SAMN09781748) | gut metagenome | biome: gut microbiome | host: Homo sapiens | place: Madagascar | study: EMG produced TPA metagenomics assembly of the PRJNA485056 data set... | reverse complement strand
CAGACTTCGTTGCGGCATTCCAGAAGAGACAGGGACTTTATATTTCCTGTATAGAGGAGATTGCATACAAGAGAGGCTTCATTGACAGGGAGCAGCTTGTTGCACTTGCACAGCCTCTTCTTAAGACTGCTTACGGCAGATATCTTTTAGAGGTTGCCAACGGTCTTTAAAATCAATATTAACGGTATCATTGGGGGCAAAATACCTTTTGACCCCAACATAATAATATGCGAGGTTGCTAAATGGGACAGATTACTGTAAGTAAATGTTATACAGAGGACGGAGTGGAGATAGAAGGGCTCAGGGTTATCGAGCCGAAGGTGTTCGGTGATGCGAGAGGATATTTCTACGAGGTATACAACTATAATGATTATGCTGCTGCAGGAATTGACATGCAGTTCGTTCAGGATAATCAGTCAGGCTCTAAGAAGGGCGTTATCAGAGGACTTCATTTTCAGAAGCAGTTTCCTCAGGATAAGCTTGTGAGAGCAGCGAGAGGAAAGGTGTTCGATGTTGCCGTTGATTTGAGAGAAGGCTCAAAGACTTTCGGCAGATGGTACGGTGTTGAGCTGTCAGAGGAGAACAAGAAGCAGTTCTTTATTCCGAAGAATTTTGCACATGGCTTTGTTGTATTATCCGATACTGCAGAGTTCGCATATAAGTGTACCGATTTTTATCATCCTAACGATGAGGGCGGTATTATATGGAATGATTCCGAGGTGGGCGTAAAGTGGCCTATCCCTGAAGGAATGGAGCTTATATTCTCTGACAAGGATACTAAGTGGGGAACACTTGCGGAGTATGTGGCTGCTAAGAAAAATAACTAAGTTTGAGGAAGGTTTACAATGCATCATTCAGTAAGAGCCAATTTCGCCAAGTTCAGACCTCTTTTATTTGAGCTGGTTTCGCGGGACATAAAAAATAAATATCGTCGTTCGGTGCTCGGTGTGTTGTGGACTCTTTTAAACCCATTGTTCATGATGATAATTCTCTCGGCGGTATTTTCACGTATTTTTGGATTTGCCGTTGAGAATTATCCTATATATATTCTCTGTGGACAGGTATTGTATAATTTCTTTTCTGAGTCAACACAGGCGTCAATGAATTCGATTATCAACAGCGCTGCATTGATAAAAAAGGTGTATGTGCCTAAGTATATATTCGTGCTGTCAAGAATACTGTCGTGTTCAATCAACATATTTGCAGCTTATGCGGCACTGCTCATAGTGATGGTTGTGCTCAGGACACCGCTTCATTACACGATGTTCCTGTCCGCGATACCTATAGTCATTATGATTATGTTCTCAATGGGTGTTGGTTTTATACTTGCAGCATTGTCTGTAAAATACAGGGATATAGTCCATCTGTATTCGGTTTTTCTGACAGGCTTTATATATCTTGCACCTATAATGTATCCGCTTGATATTCTCGGAAATATGCTGCAGACTATTGTTAAAATTAATCCGGTAACGAATATACTTGTCATGTTCAGAGGATTTATGATGTATAATTCCATGCCGGATTTGTACACGATACTCATGTCGATAATACCGAGTGCATTGATTCTGGTGCTTGGCGTGTGGGTATTCTATAAAAAGCAGGATGAGTTTATACTCTATTTGTAAGGCGGAGAATTTGCAGTATGGAAAATAATATGTCATTAAACAATGATATCATAATAGAAGTTAATAATGTATCGCGCTGCTTTAATCTTGCCAGAGAGAGAGTTGACAGTCTGAAAGAATATGTTGTGCGCAGAATTAAGGGAAATTTACATTTTGACGAATTCTGGGCACTCAAGGATGTGAACTTCACGGTTAAAAGAGGCGAGTCAATAGGACTTATCGGACTTAACGGAAGCGGAAAAAGTACAATGCTTAAGGTTATAGCAGGAGTATTAAAGCCGACTGACGGCACGGTCAGGGTATATGGTGATGTAGCTCCGCTTATTGAGCTTGGAGCAGGATTCGATTCCGATCTCACGGCAAGGGAGAATATTTACCTGAATGGAGCACTTTTGGGACATCCAAGGTCTTTTATGAGGGATGTATATGATGAGATAGTTGATTTCGCGGAGCTCTATGATTTCATGGACGTACCTGTTAAGAATTTTTCATCGGGTATGACATCAAGACTTGCATTTTCAATTGCAACTATCGGAAAACCGGATATACTTATTGTGGATGAGGTTCTGGCAGTGGGAGATTCTAAGTTCCAGCAGAAGTGTATAGACAGGATAGAAGAGATGATGCGGATGGGTACGACGGTTCTGTTCGTATCACACAGTATAGAACAGGTAAAGATGGTATGTGGGAAGGTTGTATGGCTTGAGCATGGAAAGCTTAGAGCTTACGGAGATACCGAGGAGATATGTGCTCAGTATGAGGAGCTGTATGGTGGAAAATAAAGAGAGGAGATATCAGCAATGAAATATGTAAAAAGAACAGTGCTTGCCGCTTTATATATTGCTTTTTCATATTTTTATGCTCTCCTTCCAAAGTTCCATATAAAGGACGGGTTCGGTGTCAGTGTGAGCCCGTTCAATTTAGAGACATTTATCATGATGCTCTTTATCGGAATATATCTGACGGCTTTTTGGATTATAATCAACAGGTTGTTCAGAAATTAGGAGGCATGGCTTGGACAAGTTCATATTTATATATAAAAAAAGAATAGATTTACGAGACAGCAACAGGCTTATCATCCAGACGGGCTCATGTAGGGATTACATGAAGGATGTTAAGGCTGTTTCCTACGTTAATGGAATTGAAACAGAGGTGGAGATTGTGGAAAACCCGCATACGCCTCTGCTTTTTGTGTATAAAAATGCCGAACCTGAGTTTGACGGTGAATACAATCTGTGTATTAACCTGCCAGAGAAAGTAAAAAATGTGAAGATTATTCTCACAAAGGATACTTACCCTTCAGGCATTGAGGAGATAAATATATCGTCAGCACAGATTGAATACCTGAGAAATCTGATAGAAATTAATCTTATCGGAGTGCAGGCTGATGAAAGAACGAAAACCATCAAGATTACAGGCTGGGCGGAATCGGCAGGAGAGCTGAAGCTAAGTGTGTACGCAGAAAAAAAAGAGCTTGAGTATAAGGCGGATTATTTTACAAGAGCTGATATGGTGAGCAGATATTTTGAGGGTGAGCTCAACAGAAACTGTGGTTTTGAACTGACGGTTGAGGATACTGATGTACGAAGCATAAGGATTACATCAGAATCAGGAGGCAGAAGGGGAAGCATAGGTGTGGTTGTGAACCGTGCTTCATCCGGGCAGCAGAGGCGAAGTGTAAGGCTTGCTGAGGATAAGCGCAATGATTATATAACCAGGGCAAGAAACTATATAGCCATGTACGGAATGAAGAGATTCATTGTAAAGGCGGTCGGTAAGCTTACCGGAAAATCGATAAAGGACCCGACAAACATTTATTTTAACAAGATAAATCCGAATGAAGCGAGACTTAAAGAGCAGCGGGATTATAAATTTGCGTCAAATTATAAGTTCTCGATACTGATTCCTGTCTACAGACCTGATGTAAAGTTCTTTACGTTGATGCTCGACTCAATAGTGGCACAGACCTATGACAACTGGCAGATATGCTTAGCGGACGGAAGCGGTGACGGATATACGGTTGAGAATGTGGTAAGACCGTATATTGAAAAGTATGGTGAGGACAAGGTTAAGTATATAAAGCTTGAGAATAATCTTGGAATTGCCGAGAATACCAATGCGGCTATGCGTATGGCTGACGGAGACTTTATTGTGTTCGGCGACCATGATGATGAACTGCATCCGACAGCATTATTTGAGTGTATGCGTGAGCTTGAGAGATATCCGCAGGCAGATTTTATATATTCGGATGAGGATAAGATTATCGAGGCGACAGGGCACCACACAGAGGCACATTTTAAGTCTGACCTTAATATGGAGCTTTTGCGTACCAACAATTATATATGCCACCTCAGTGTTGTAAAAAAGAGCTTGGCAGACAAGGTGGGGGTGCTTTATACACAGTTCAATGGTTCGCAGGATCATGATTATGTGCTGAGATGTGTTGAAAAGGCAGAATGTGTGCGCCATATTCCGAGAATACTGTATCACTGGAGAATCAATGATAATTCAACCGCAAAGAGTGCATCAACCAAGACCTATGCGAACACGGCGGGCGTTAATGCGGTGAGCGCCCACCTGAAGAGAATGGGAATTGATGGTGAGGTAAAGAATGGTGTGGCACCGGGCTTTTACGATATAAGGTATAAGCTTACCGAGAAACCGCTTGTATCGGTTATAATACCTAACAAGGATCATCTGGACGATTTGACACGATGCCTCGAATCTATGGAAAATGTCAATAATTATCACAATGTCGAGTATATTGTGGTTGAAAATAACAGTGTGCTGGAAGATACCTTTGAGGGATACAAAGAGCTTGAGAAGAAATACGGTGATAAATTTAAGCTTGTAAAGTGGGACGGAATATTCAACTATTCCGCAATAAACAATTTCGGAGCAAGGTATGCGAAGGGAGAGTATATATTGCTTCTCAACAATGATACATCCGTGATTGAACCGGACAGCTTAAGATGTATGCTTGCACAGTGTCAGAGAGCAGAGGTTGGTATCGTAGGAGCAAAGCTTCTCTACGATGATGACACGGTTCAGCATGCAGGAGTAATTATGGGCTATCAGGGAGTTGCAGGACATGCATTTACGGGAATAGGCGATGATGTGTACGGCTACTTTGCAAGGGCTGTGCTTTCACAGGAACTCTCTGCCGTGACGGCGGCATGCCTTCTCACAAAGAGAAGTGTGTTTGATGAGGTCGGAGGGCTTGACGAGAGCTTTGAGGTTGCCTTTAACGACATTGATTATTGTATGAAAGTGAGGGCGGCAGGATATAAGATTATCTATGATCCGCACGCAAAGCTTCACCACTATGAGTACAAGTCAAGAGGTGCCGAGGATACAGGAAAGAAGCAGGAGCGCTTTGGCGGAGAGATAATGCACTTTATTGACAAGTGGCGGTCTGCACTTATCGCGGGAGATATGTATTACAACCCTAATCTTGAGCTTGTGGGAGAACTGTATACGATTAAAAAATAATGATAGGCAGATATATGGAAAGAAACCGTATGTCTGCTTATTTTTAGTGTTCCTTGCGGCGCACGCTTCTATGCGACAGGGTATCTGGAATTGTAGCAACAACAGAATGGTACATATGCATTTGAAATCAAACTGGGAGCGAATCAGATTGATGTGGCTGCAGACAATCTCATAAAGATAAGAAATGAGATTGAAAAAAAAGGAGGAAAGGCACCAAAATCGTTATGTGTGATATGCGGATTATCCAATGCTGCATATCAAAGAACCGATGGTGTATTTGTTGTTCCGATTAAAAACAAAGGTATCGGACATGGCTATTTACACTTGACAATATTTCGTTTAAGTGGGTATGCTATTATATAAGAAAAGCGATGTGCTTGTGATGCATAGCTGAATTGTACTTTGGAGGTAAAGACATGCTTCTTATAAAGAACGGCAGGGTGGTTGACCCTGTGAGCGGTGTTGACAAGGTCATGGATGTACTTGTTGATGGAGGAAGGATTGCAGCCGTGGGAGACAAGGCTGCTGCACTTTTGGATGAGAAAGATAGAACAGCACAGATTATAGATGCATCGGGGCTTGTTGTGGCTCCGGGACTTGTGGATACCCATGTGCATTTCCGCGACCCGGGATTTACCTATAAGGAGGACATAATGACCGGTGCGGCGGCTGCTGCAAGGGGCGGATTCACGACAGTTGTGTGTATGGCCAATACCAAGCCGCCTGTGGATAATGTGGATACACTTGAGTATGTTCTTAAAAAAGGTGCACAGACAGGCATACATGTGCTGTCCGCTGCGACCGTGAGCAAAGGGCTTGCAGGTAAGGAACTCGTGGATATGGAAGTTCTTGCAGAAGCAGGTGCGGCGGGTTTCACGGACGATGGAATCCCGATTATGGACGAGCATGTGCTTGTGGAGGCAATGGATAGAGCGAAGAAGCTTAATCTTCCGATAAGTCTGCATGAGGAGGATCCGGCATTCATAGCCGCACCTGGAGTTCATCAGGGAGAGGTGTCTGAAAAAATCGGATATGGCGGTGCATCAAGAACAGCTGAGGATGTGATGGTGGCAAGGGACTGTGCACTGGCACTGCACACGGGAGCTTCGGTGTGCATACAGCACATAAGCTCGAAGAATGCGGTTGAGTATGTGAGGACGGCAAAGAAGCTCGGAGCAGATGTCCATGCGGAGGCTACACCGCATCATTTTACATTGACTGATAAGGCTGTGTTGGAATACGGCACACTTGCGAGAATGAATCCTCCTGTGAGAACAGAGGAGGACAGACTTAAGATAATAGAGGGGCTTTGCGACGGCACGATAGATATGATTGTGACGGACCACGCACCTCATAGTGCAGAGGAAAAGGCAAGACCTATGGAGAACGCACCGAGTGGAATTACGGGGCTTGAGACTTCGCTTGGACTAGGAATCAGGTCACTTGTCGAGCCGGGGCATCTCACACTTATGAAGCTCATGGAATGTATGAGCAGAAATCCGATGGAGTTCTACAGAAGAAAGCCCGTGAGTATAGCTGATGGGAATCCGGCGGATATAGTTATATTCGGTGAGCACGAGAAGTGGACTGTTGACCATTTTGCATCTAAGGCGGCGAACAGCCCGTTTTTTGGCTGGGAGCTGCCGGGAAAGGTACACTACACTATCTGCGATGGAAAGATAGTGTATAAGATATAGCGGATAATTTATGTTTTGAGACGGAGGAAGCGGGGCATGCTTGTTCATGTGATGAAGGTATATAAAAACAGCGGTTTTAAGCCGGCAGTCAAGACTGCCCTGCGTGATTTGAGGGAGGGCTCGGCAAAAAAGGCTCAGAAAAGCTTTTATAAGCGGAGCCTTTTTTCGCAGGAACAGAAGGAAAACACCCATGTATACGGGTATCGTATAATACAATCAGACGGTGTGAAGCTGCACTGTGACATGATGTGTGAATTATCCAGGGCTGTTGACGGAAAAAGTCCTGCGCTCGTATATATGGATGAGCTTCGGGATGGAAAGCTTCTGTATAAGCCTGATTTCGCCCCGGACAATCTTGCATCGCACAATTATATCGGCAGCTGTGTGGCTGTGAGGGAGGATGTGCTTGATGGGAAGGCACTTGAGCTTGCAGGGGAAGACAATCTGTGGAGCTTTAACAGATATATATGCGGTAAATGCAGGGCTGACGAGATATGCCATATAAGCAGGGCACTTTTTGAGGATATGAGCCGGAAAGAGACATGTAATTATAATGCAGGTTATGATATAGAGAATAATATAGGTGGCAATATCAATTCGCTCGTATCTATCATAATACCTAATTATGAACATAGAGATGATTTGAAATGCTGTATTGATTCGTTGCTGGAGATTAACAGCTACAGGAATATAGAGATTATAATAGTGGAAAATAACAGCAAATCGGATGAGATATTTGCTTATTATAGAGAACTTGAGGAAAATTATCCGCAGTTAATCCGTGTTGTGGGATGGGAGGGCAGCTTTAACTATTCGGCAATCAACAATTACGGCGCGGCACAGGCAAAGGGAGAGCTGCTGCTGCTTCTCAACAACGACACGAAGATAATCGAGCCGGATTCGATTGAAAGAATGGCTTGGTACGCCATGCGCGGCAATACGGGGGCTGTCGGTGCCTGCCTTTTATATGAGGATAAGACAATCCAGCATTCAGGTGTGATAGTTGGTATAGGACCTGACAGGACGGCAGTTCATCCTAATGCAGGTGTGTCGATAATCGAGAGAGGCTACAGAGACAGCATACATCATGTGCAGAACTATTCGGCGGTGACGGGCGCATGCCTCATGGTAAAGAGAGCACTCTACGAGGAGCTTGGCGGTCTTGATGAGGAGCTCGCGGTTGCATACAATGATGTGGATTTCTGCTTAAGGCTCAGGCAGAGAGGACTTCTCAATGTCTATGTGCCTGATGCGATGCTGTATCACTTTGAATCTAAGTCAAGGGGATATGACAATAAAGGGGAGAGACATGAGAGATTTCTAAGAGAATCTGAAATGTTCCGTGAAAGATGGCAGGCATATATCGACGACGGAGATATGTATTACAATCCTAATCTTTCCAAGGATAGACCGTGGGAGATTAAGCTGTAAAACGAAACTTATGCGATGGGGTATGATGAAAGGCGGAAAAATATGAATGTTAACTATAAATTTAAAAAAGCCGCGGCTTATATGAAGCATTACGGACCTGAGAAGCTTGCAAAGAAAGCCATCGGAAAGATTATGGACAGGGACGATTATGGGACAGGATATACACAGCTTGTTCCGGGGGAGGAGGAGCTGTTCTACCAGAGGAGCAGGCATTTTGAGAAAATGCCGCTCATAAGTATTCTGGTACCAGTGTATAATCCACCGCGCACGTATTTTAAGGAGATGCTGCTTTCAGTGCTCAACCAGACATATTTTCACTGGGAGCTCTGCCTTGTGGATGCGGGGACGAATAAGCTCGGCAGGCTGGTTGGCGAGCTTGCGGACGGCGATGAGCGGGTGTGCTATCGGGAAATAGACAATGCAGGTATTGCAGCCAACACAAATGAAGCGTTAACGATGGCACATGGAGAGTACATTGCTCTGCTTGACAATGACGATACATTGTCGCCGGATGCCCTGTACCGCATGGTTGAGATGATTAATGCCGAGAAGCCGGATTGCCTGTATTCGGATGAGGATAAGATGGACGGCGATGGGCAGAAGTTTTTCTGTCCGCACATCAAGCCTGACTATAATCCTGTTCTATTGCAGAGCAATAATTATATCTGCCACCTCTTTGCCGCAAAGACTGAGCTTGCAAAGGAAGTCGGAGGCTTTGACAGTGAGTACGATGGTGCGCAGGACTATGATTTTATATTAAAATGCACTGAGAAGGCAGAGAGAGTATCACATGTGAAGCGTGTGCTATACCATTGGAGAACCCATGAGAGCTCAACCTCGGCAAACCCGATGTCAAAAATGTATGCATACGAGGCAGGTAAAAAAGCCATAGAGGCGCATCTTCGCCGTGTCGGGAAGAAGGGCAGCGTAAAGATGCTTGATGATATGGGCTTTTACAGGGTGGATTACGAGGAGGGCAATGCGGATGATAACGCCGATGGCGGACTTCCCGGTGTACAGATTGTCGTGACAGGCGTGCGGAACAGTGAAAAAGCACAAAATTATTTTAGATATATACGCAACAATACCTTATACGATAATTTAAAGCTGTGTGCGATGGGCGAGCCGGATGCGGACAGGCTTGAGGGTTGCGAATGTGATTACATCTGCGTGCTTAACGGTGGGACAAAGATATCGGATAAAAAATGGTTATTTAAGCTCATTGCATGTGCGGAGAATGAAAATGCCGATGCGGTTGCGGCAAAGCTTCTCGTAAAGCAGGCATTTCCGCTCTGCGAGGCGGTCAACAGAACTTTTATTGTGTACTCGGGCGATGATTATATCGATGCCTTCGGCAGACAGCGCACGAGCGCGGGAAAGCCTGAGTGGTACAAGGGCAATTTTAACAGAAATATTCTGCAGTGCAATGTAAGGACGGTGCCGAAGAATGCGGTGCTTTTAAGGCGCGAAGAGTATATGAGGCTTATCGCGGAGAAGTGGGTATCCGGTGAGGATGCAGTCTATGTGTATGAGCCGGGGGTTGAGCTCTACAGGTAGTGCGGACGGAGAGATACTGACATAGATTGGCAATTGCGAAACGCAATTTTGACGATAAACATTTGTACAACATTCGCTTTCAAATATATAATTTCGCAATTACTTAAGAGATATGGAGGCAGAAAGGAGATTGGATGGTCAGCGTAGTTATTCCTAATTATAATGGGGAAAAATTTTTGAAGGATTGTCTTGAGTCACTTAAGAGGCAGACCTTTGAAGATATGGAAGTAATCATGGTTGACAACGGCTCGACCGATAACAGTGTCGGGACGGCAAAAGAGCTTTATCCCGAAATAAGAGTGGTTGAGCTTGGCAGTAACACAGGCTTTGCATTCGCTGTCAACCGTGGAATCAAGGCGGCTGAGGGCGAGTATGTATTGCTTCTCAATAATGATACAATCGTGTTCCCTAATTTTGTCAAAAATCAGTATAAGATGATTAAGGGCAAGCCGGATGTGTTCTCCTGCTCGGCTCTCATGATACAGAACGGGAACCGTGAGCTCGTGGATGATGCGGGGGATGAGCTTGCCGCATTTGGCTGGGGCTTTGCGCCCGACAGGGATAAGCCGGTTTCGGACTGCATGGTGCCGCATGAGGTGTTCTCAGCCTGTGCAGGAGCGGCAATATACAGAAAAAAAGTGCTTGACGAGATTGGAATGTTCGATGAGAGCTTCTTTGCCTATCTTGAAGATATGGATGTGGGTTACAGGGCGCGCCTTGCAGGTTACAGGAACCTCTACAATCCATACGCGAAGGTCTATCACCTCGGAAGTGCTTCAAGCGGCTCAAGACACAATGCCTTCAAGGTCGAGCTGTCGGCACGCAACAGCATGTGGATGTTCAGAAAGAATATGCCTGCATGGCAGTTCGTATTGAATGCACCGTTTATCTTTGCGGGAATCATCATAAAGACGGCTTATTTTGCAAAGAAGGGGCTTGTGAAGGCATATCTTAAAGGTATTGGGGCAGGGCTTTTCGGAAGGCTGTCAGGTGGGGTAACGACAGTGGGAAAAGACGACACTTCGAGCGAGAGGGTGAGCGGACGTGCCGATGCGGTGAGCTGTCTGAAGCTTCAGATGTGGCTGTTTCGTGGAATGGTGAAGCGTATTAACTAATGATAGGGAGATATTTCTATGAATGACAAGTATCTTGAGAGAATTTCGGCGTGCTGGATTTTGCGGGCATATATTTTTACCTGTCATACCCGACGGTTGTACTTTCATCGCTCAGTGCCTTTTTTGGTATCGGCGGAATTGCATACCTGATTGCGTGCATCATGTATTACAAGCTCGTGTACTCTAAGTATTGGGAGAAGGGGGAAAAGGCATGAAAAAACGTATCATAGCATGTATTGCCTTGACAATGTTACTTTTGACCTCATGTGTGAAGCAGACGGCGGCTATGTGGAGTATGACGCATTGGGAGGCGACAGCGCATACAAATAATACGCCTGATGTACAGGAAAGTTCCGCCGGGTTGACGGTAAAAGATATTTATGAACTTGATTTGGGCGAAACACCTGTGAAATGGACTGATGGCAGTCTTGAGATTGCGAAGAGCCTGTACACCGGATTCCAGCCTGCCGCTGTGAAGATGGATGAAAAATGGAAAAAAGCGCTGTATAGTGATGCATACGATCTGTTGATAGTAAGGGATGCGAATAACAATATGTACGATGTTTTCCATGGGGAAAGTATGGTGAGTGTTCCAATGACGCTGGGCTTTCCGCATGAAAATAATGTTACAATCAAATTTGCTGATATAAATGAAGATGGCAAAGATGAACTGTATATCGGTGAATATATTACAGGAACTTCGCACGAAAATGTCATAGAAATAGAACCATTTGCTGTTATAACTGATTCATATTCCATTGTGGAAATAAATAAGCTGCTTAAAGTCTATAAAGTGACATCTGTAGAGAAAGATAACGATAATCTGATAATCACTGCGGAGTTTACGATGCTTGATGGCAAAAAACTCACATACCGGTTTGAAATCAGCAGCTCAGATATAGAATTATCAGAAACAGAGGATATGGATGTTGTCCGGATAGATACCATTGTATTAGAAAATGATGAGGGATATGCTGTGTCGTATGATATATGGTTCAGGCTTGCTTCGAGCGGAAAGGATAATGTGTATGTAAATATGAATATACCGTTAGAGTATGATGAAGAGTTAAATCATTATTGCCCTGAAGGGAATATTACGTTCGATTATCTGGTTGGACATCCGGCTGATTGGGGATAAAGACGGCTGTTGGAGCAGACAAGGCATGAAATATCGCGCTATATGTCTTGATAAGCGTTCGCGGATATGTTAAGATAAATACAATCCGTGGGCGCTTATTCTGTCTCTGCGAGGCTTGGGAATACGGCAGGCATACTCACGGAAATGTTTCGTATGCATCTATTGGGGGTGCAGGAAGGAGATAGCATGTCATACATGGATACCTACAAGCAGTGGTGCGAGAATCCTTACTTTGATGAGTCTGTAAGAGAAGAGCTTAAGTCCATTGCAGGTAATGAAAAAGAGATTGAGGACAGATTTTATAAGGATTTGGAATTCGGAACCGGTGGTCTTAGAGGCGTTATCGGATACGGTACTAACAGAATGAATGTATATACTGTAAGAAGGGCTACACAGGGACTTGCGAACTTCATTATCAAGGAAGGTGCGCAGGCTAAGGGCGTTGCCATTGCGTTTGACTCAAGAAGAATGTCTCCTGAATTTTCCGATGAGGCAGCACTCTGCCTTGCCGCTAACGGAATCAAGGCATATATTTTCCCATCACTCAGACCTACACCGGAGTTATCTTTTGCGGTAAGATACCTTGGATGTACTGCAGGTATTGTGGTTACTGCGAGCCATAATCCTCCTGAATACAATGGTTATAAGGTATACTGGGAGGATGGTGCACAGATTACAGCTCCTAAGGATAAGCAGATTATAACTGAAGTACTCAACGTGACGGATTTTAATACTGTTAAGACAATGGACAAGGAGGAAGCCAAGGCAGCAGGTCTTTACAATGTAATCGGCTCCGACCTTGACGATGCTTATATAGCAGAGCTTAAGAAGCAGATTGTTAATCCTGACGTTATAAAGGAGATGGGTAAGACAATGACTGTTGTTTACACACCGCTCCACGGAACAGGTAACATTCCTGCAAGAAGAGTTCTCAAGGAAATTGGCTTTGAGAATGTATATGTTGTACCTGAGCAGGAGCTTCCTGACGGTAATTTTCCTACGGTAAGCTATCCTAACCCTGAGGATCCGGCAGCATTCACACTTGCGCTCAAGCTTGCCAAGGAGAAGAATGCGGATGTAGTTCTCGCAACAGACCCTGATGCGGACAGACTCGGCGTATATGCTAAGGATTCCAAGACAGGCGAGTATGTATCGTTCACAGGTAATATGTCCGGCATGCTTATCGCGGAGTATCTTCTTTCACAGAAGAAGGCTAAGGGACTTATTCCGGCTAACGGCGCACTTGTCAAGACAATAGTTTCCACCAACATGGCAGACGCGGTTGCCAAGGAGTACAACCTTAAGCTTATTGAGGTTCTCACAGGCTTTAAGTACATCGGAGAGCAGATTAAGTTCTTCGAGCAGCAGCATACATATCAGTATATGTTCGGTTTCGAGGAGAGCTACGGATGCCTAGTCGGAACACATGCAAGAGATAAGGATGCAATCGTTGCCGTTATGGCTCTCTGCGAGGCAGCAGCTTACTATAAGAAGCAGGGACTCACTCTCTGGGATCAGATGGTCAACATCTATGAGAAGTACGGATATTACAGAGAGGGACTTAAGTCCATCACACTCAAGGGCGTTGAGGGAGTTGCAAAGATTAAGGAGATGCTTGACAATCTCCGTGAGCATACACCGGAGAAGTTCGGTGATTTCACAGTTCTCTCTGCAAGAGACTATGACAGGGATGTAATCGTCGACCTGAAGACAGGCGAGAAGAAGCCTACCGGTCTTCCTAAGTCGAACGTGCTTTATTACGATCTGAATGACGGTGCATGGTGCTGTGCAAGACCATCAGGAACAGAGCCTAAGGTTAAGTTCTACATGGGCGTTAAGGGCACAAGCTTCGAGGATGCCCAGAAGAAGCTTGCGGCACTCTCCGATGCGGTGATGAAGGTAGTAACAGGTGAAGCTTAAATCTTCGCCCGCGAGTAAAATATATTCACGCACAAATAAAAATTAAGTAATGCAGTGAGGCTGACATGTCCAATATGTCAGCCTCATATATTATACGGAAAAAGTATAATATAACCTACATGCAGGATTATGATGTCAAAACAATTAAGAATATAGAAGTGTATATCATATTACATTTATGCATAGCGCGACTTTTGGGAGAAGCTTAAATGTAATATGTAATACACTTGCATCATAAATCTGCTTGTTTTGACATCATAATCCGTATAGATAATTTATTAATATAATATAAGAGGTATGAATCACTGACATGAAAGACTTAACACGCGGAAAGCCCGCGAAGATAATATTGTATTTTGCACTTCCGATACTCATAGGCAATCTTTTTAATCTCGCTTATAATCTTGCCGACACCCGAATTGTAGGAACATACCTTGGCAACGATGCGCTTGCGGCGGTGGGCTCCATAAGCACACTCAATGACCTGCTTGTCGGCTTTGTCGTAGGTCTTGCCAACGGCTTTGCGGTCATAACGGCACAGCATTTCGGAAGCGGTGACAGGGAGAAGTCGAGAAAGGTCTTTGCACTGTCAATACTTATGGGACTCATCGTCACGGCGGTTATTGTTGCGGGAAGCCTTATTTTTATGGGAGGGCTTCTCGATTGGATGAACGTGATGGACGAGCACAGGACGGCATCGACCGAGTATATCGCGGTCATAATTGTGGGACTTTTCTTCTCGATTATATACAATGTGCTTGCGGGAAATCTGCGCGCGATAGGCGATGCATACACACCGCTCATATTTCTTGTTATTTCAGCGGTGCTCAATGTTGTGCTCGATATAGTATGCGTGAAATATCTCGCCATGGGTGTCAGAGGTGCGGCTGTTGCAACGGTTGCTTCTCAGGCGGTGTCAGCGGTTCTTTGTTTTGGATATACATGGAAAAAGTATGCTTTTCTGCATTTTAACATAAAGGATTTTGTGCCTGAGAAGAGGTTCATCAAGCCGATGCTTGCAAGCGGTATGTCCATGGGGCTTATGAATTCCCTCGTTGCATTCGGGACATTGTCGCTTCAGACGGCAATCAACACACTTGGAACCAACACGATTGTGGCACATGCAGCTACAAGAAAGCTCACGAATCTGTATATGCTTCCTTTCAGTGTGCTCGGAACCACGATGGCAACATATGGTGGTCAGAATTACGGTGCCGGACGTTATGACAGAATTCGTTCGGGTTTAAAAGTCTCGCTTGGATGCTCCTATATATGGTGTGTGATAGTCATGCTTGCAAGTTATACGATATGTCCGTACCTGATTGTCGCAATTACGGACACGAGAATACAGGAGGTCATAGACACGGCATGCCTCTATCAGAAATTTGACACATTGTTCTATCTGCTTGTTCCTACAATAACAATCCTCAGAAACAGCCTTCAGGGAATGGGAGATCACATAACCCCGATATTTTCCAGCGGACTTGAACTTGCCGGAAAAGTACTGATTGCGACGCTTCTCACACCGGTAATAGGGTACTGGGGAATAATCGTCTCAGAGCCTGTAGTATGGGCTGTTATGGTGATTCCGCTCATTGTGAGTATGGTAAAAAGAATGAAAAGGGCGGGGACATCGGTCGTTGTCCATGTCGAAAAATAGTACATATATACTTATTGACTTTTTGAGATTAACACTGCATAATGTATTTTGTACGTTGCAACAATACAAGATATTGTGGTTATTTTATTTGGAGGGTTCACATGAAGATTATCAAAAGAAATGGCTCTGAGGAAGTATTTGACGTAGCTAAGATAGCATCAGCCATCACGAAGGCTAATGCGGCTACGGACAGTGCCCCGCTTAGCAAGGAACAGATTACAGAGATTGCCGACTATGTTGAATATAAGTGCAATAAGATGAATCGTGCCGTATCGGTGGAAGAGATACAGGATATGGTGGAGAACCAGATTATGTCGACAGGGGCATTTGACGTGGCAAGAGGATATGTGCGTTACCGCTATAAGCGTTCACTTGTCAGAAAGGCTAATACGACGGATACGAGAATTCTTTCGCTTATTGAGTACAACAATGAGGAGGTTAAGCAGGAGAATTCTAACAAGAACCCCGCTGTCAACAGCGTGCAGCGTGACTACATGGCAGGAGAGGTAAGTAAGGATATAACAAGAAGACTTCTTCTTCCTTCTGAGATAGTGGAGGCGGACGAGCAGGGAATAATTCATTTCCATGATGCAGATTATTATGCACAGCATATGCACAACTGCGACCTCGTCAATCTTGAGGACATGCTTCAGAACGGAACGGTTATCAGCGAGACACTCATTGAGAAGCCGCACAGCTTTTCGACGGCATGTAACATTGCTACACAGATAATTGCACAGGTTGCATCAAGCCAGTATGGCGGACAGAGTATTTCTCTTGCCCATCTTGCTCCCTTTGTAAATATCTCAAGAGAGAAGATTCGTAAGGATGTTATGGAGGAGCTTGCACTGTTAGAGTGTACCCCTTCAGAGGATAAGGTTGCAGAGATTGTAGAGAGCAGACTTAAGAAAGAAATTACCAAGGGTGTACAGACAATACAATATCAGGTAATCACACTTATGACAACTAACGGACAGGCTCCTTTTCTCACGGTGTTCATGTACCTCAATGAGGCAAAGAACGAACAGGAGAAGGCAGACCTTGCCCTGATTATAGAGGAGACATTAAAGCAGCGTCTCAAGGGAGTTAAGAACGAGGCGGGAGTATGGGTGACACCTGCATTCCCTAAGCTTATATATGTGCTTGAGGATGATAATATCACGGAGGATTCCAAGTACTTCTATCTCACGGAGCTCTCGGCAAGATGTTCGGCTAAGAGACTTGTGCCTGATTATATATCTGAGAAAAAGATGAAGGAGCTTAAGGAAGGCAACTGCTTCCCTGTCATGGGATGCCGAAGTGCGCTTAACCCTTGGAAGGATGAGAATGGAAACTACAAGTTCTACGGTCGTTTCAATCAGGGTGTTGTAACAATCAATCTCGTGGATGTCGCACTTTCATCCGGCGGAGACTACACGAAGTTCTGGGAAATATTCGACGACAGACTCGAGCTCTGCTACCGCGCTCTTATGTGCAGACACAACAGACTTAAAGGAACATTGTCGGATGTGGCACCTATTCTCTGGCAGAACGGTGCACTTGCAAGACTCAAGAAGGGTGAGAAGATAGACAAGCTTTTGTACGGCGGATACTCAACAATATCACTCGGATATGCAGGTCTTTATGAGTGCGTGAAGTATATGACAGGTCTTTCACATACATCACCTGAGGCGACACCGTTTGCACTTTCTGTTATGGAACACATGAATGAGAAGTGTAAGATATGGACGGAGAACACCAATATTGCATTCAGCATTTACGGCTCTCCTATTGAGAGTACCACATATAAGTTCGCTAAGTGCCTTCAGAAGAGATTCGGAGTTATCCCGGGAATAACCGATAAGGGATATATCACCAACAGCTATCATGTGCATGTAACTGAGCCGATTGATGCCTTTTCAAAGCTTGCATTTGAGTCTAAGTTCCAGGCATTGTCGACTGGCGGAGCCGTGAGCTATGTTGAGGTGCCGAACATGCAGAACAATATACCTGCTGTTATCGAGGTAATCAAGTTCATATATGATAATATTATGTACGCTGAGCTGAACACCAAGAGCGATTATTGTCAGAAGTGCGGATTCTCGGGAGAGATTCAGACGGTAATTGATGAGGACAAGAAGATTGTGTGGGAGTGCCCTCAGTGCGGCAACAGGGATGAGAACACGCTCAATGTCGCAAGACGTACCTGCGGCTACATCGGAACACAGTTCTGGAATCAGGGAAGAACTCAGGAAATCAGGGAGAGAGTACTTCATTTATAATATATCTTAAACCGGAGAAGCAGTATTTCAGAGTGAATGAATTGTGAAGAGATTTCTCAATTCATTCACTTTTTTATCACAAAAAGAACACAATTCGTTGTTATAGTGTACTCATAAAAGAGAGAGGGAAACATAAATCCCTAATGATAAATACGGAGGTACACGGATATGGATAACAATGAATATGGATTTAACAATATGAGTGATGATTCACGAAACAATGTAAATGCAGCAGAAAATACAGAACGGAATTCAGAGATTAATGAGAATGCATCGGAGGTAACAGTTTCGGCAACGGACACATTCACAAGCGAGAGCACGGCTTCCACAACAGAGTCATTTTCAAACGGAAGCATGGCTTCAACAGAGAGCACGGCTTCAACACAGGATACAGCCCGCAATATGTATTCTTCATATACACAGCCTGTATATGAGGCATCAGGAAAGGCTGAGAAGAAGTCAAAGAAGGCAAAGGGTGAGAAAAAGAGACCTTGCTTCTTTATAAGAGCAGTGAGAGGTGTCGCCTGCGCGGTTGTAATCGGTGCGGTTGCCGGGGCATCCTGCTATGGTGCGATGTATGCGGGGTACATTAACTTCCCTGTTAAGGGAAATGATGAACTCTCTGATGAGCAGCTCAGTCAGATTGCAAGGGAGTTAAACAAGAACTATCTTACAAGCTCGGCTTCAACCGGATCAACACTCACCAATGTATCGTCAAGCACGGCTTCGTCGGGAACCACGGTGCTTGACGTATCGGGAATAGTTGACAATGTAATAAGCTCCGTCGTTGCGATAAGCGGTACTGAGACGGTGACAAGCGGTTATTCGGGATTTGGCTTCTGGGGAAATTATCAGCAGTCATATGAAGCGAGTGTGAGTGGTTCTGGTATAATAATAGGTGCTAATGACACAGAGCTTCTGGTTGTAACCAACGCACATGTAGTAGATGGTGTTAACAATCTCAAGGTTACATTCGGTGACGGTGCTGAGGTCGATGCGGTCGTAAAGGGAATAAAGTCTGACAGTGACCTCGCTGTAGTCGCTGTTAAGCTTGCGGATATAAGCGATTCCACAATGTCTGCAATCTCAATAGCTAAGCTTGGTTCATCCACGGATGTGAAGGTTGGTGAGGCTGCAATTGCAATCGGCAATGCTGCAGGCTACGGAATATCTGTAACGACAGGTATTGTAAGTGCCGTTGATAAGTCCCTGACAGTCGACAATGTGGTATATGAGGATCTCATTCAGACGGATGCCGCAATCAATCCGGGCAACAGCGGCGGCGCACTCTTTAATGCCCAGGGTGAGGTTATAGGTATCAACTCGGTTAAAATGACGGATACAAAGGTTGAGGGTATGGGATATGCGATATCGATTGATTCGGTTAAGGATATAATTGATGATCTTTCTACACAGACAACGAGAGTGGCACTCGACAATGATGAGAGAGGTTATCTTGGAGTATCAGGCAACACCGTAACATCAGAGATTTCCCAGACCTACGGATGGCCTGAGGGTGTGCTCATAAAGAGCATAACGGAAGGCTCTGCTGCCGAGAACGCGGGACTTGAGGTTAACGATGTAATCACAAGCTTTGACGGCAAGGACGTCGATTCGTGGGAGACACTCGTGAACATGATGCAGTATTATGAAGTCGGCGAGGAAGTTGAACTGACATATTCACGTTTTGAAAGAGGAAGCTATGTAGAGAATACGGTTACGGTAACTCTCACAGAGAAGCCTGCGACAAGCAGATAATATGAAATAAAAATCCATCAACGGATATGAGCGAAAGAAGATACAAAATGCAGGATGAGGCATGAGTATCTGCTTTCGCTTTTTCTTGCATTATCAATTTACATTGTGTATACTGTATAAATAGTTGACAGAGCTGTAATTTCATGTATGAAAGCCTGAATAAGGAGAATTGTATAAATGAAAGATTTGATTTCGGTCGTTGTACCGTGCTACAACGAGAGTGAGGCACTTCCTAAGTTTATGGAGGTATTAGATGGAATCATTGCCAGAATGAACTATGTTGATTTTCAGGTTGTGCTGGTAAATGACGGCTCAAGGGATAATACTCTTGAGGTAATGAAGAAAATATCAGCGGATGAAGCTGTTGTCAAATATGTGTCTTTTTCGAGAAATTTTGGCAAGGAGGCAGCAATGTATGCAGGACTTGCCCATGCTGACGGCGATTATGTGGCAATAATGGATGCTGACCTTCAGGACCCGCCTGAGTTCTTGGAAGAGATGTATAAGGCTGTGACTGAGGAGGGATATGACTGTGCGGCTGCGCGCCGTGTGACGCGAAAGGGAGAACCTCCTATAAGGTCATTTTTTGCGAGAATGTTCTATAAGCTTATGGCTAAGATGTCGACAACGGAGGTTGTGGACGGTGCGAGAGATTTCAGGCTTATGAACAGAAAGTTCGTCGATGCGCTTTTAAACTGTCATGAATACAACAGATTCTCCAAGGGAATGTTCGGCTGGGTCGGATTTAAGACAAAGTGGATTGCGTACGAGAACGTTGAGCGAGTTGCGGGACAGACCAAGTGGAATTTCTGGTCGCTGTTTAAATACAGTATCGAGGGAATTGTGGCATTCTCGACGACACCGCTCGTCTTTGCGTCTTTTATAGGAATATTGTTCTGTCTCATCGCTTTTATAGCGGTGCTGTTTATCGTGATAAGGAAGTTCGCATTTGGAGATCCGGTGGCGGGATGGGCGTCAATGACATGTATAATTACATTTTTAGGAGGATTACAGCTCTTCTTCATGGGCGTGTTCGGACAGTACCTTGCCAAGACATATTTGGAGGTTAAGGACAGACCTATATATATAGTCTCCGAGACTGATATGGAAGAAAAAGAAGGAGTAAGATATGGCGGAAGATAATAACAAGAATAATAATACGGATAACCATGATGATGAGTACGAGAAGGTATGCTCAATATGCAGACGACCTGAGAGCAAAGCCGGGAAAATGATTCAGATGGGCATGGGAATGTATGTGTGCGCAGACTGCATGCAGCGTTCAATGGATACCATCATGAAGGGCGACTTAAACTACGATGATATGATGAAGCTCTCAAAGGACATTCCGGGTATTCATTTTATGAATATGGCTGATTTAGGCGGAGAAATTCCCAATAGGCAGAAGATTAAGAAAAAGAAAGAGGGAGAGAAGAGGGTACCTCTTATTGACCTTAAGGATATCCCGGCACCTCATAGGATTAAGGAGAAGCTTGATGAGTATGTAATCGGTCAGGAATATGCAAAGAAGGTAATATCGGTTGCGGTCTACAACCATTATAAGAGAGTTGCGACCGACACTATGGATTCAATCGAGATAGAGAAGTCCAATATGCTTATGATAGGACCGACAGGAAGCGGTAAGACATATCTTGTAAAGACGCTTGCAAGGCTTTTAAATGTACCGCTCGCAATAGCCGATGCCACATCGCTCACAGAGGCGGGTTATATCGGTGATGATATTGAGAGCGTAGTCTCTAAGCTGCTTGCCGCTGCGGATAATGATGTCGAGAAGGCTGAGCAGGGAATCATTTTTATCGATGAGATTGATAAGATTGCTAAGAAAAAAGAGACACACAGCAGGGATGTAAGCGGTGAGTCGGTTCAGCAGGGAATGCTAAAGCTGTTAGAGGGAGCTGATATAGAAGTGCCTGTCGGCTCTAACAGTAAGAATGCGATGGTACCGCTTGTCACGGTCAACACAAGGAATATTCTGTTTATCTGCGGCGGAGCCTTTCCTGACCTTGAGGATATTATCAAGGAGAGGCTTAACAAGCAGGCTTCAATAGGCTTTATGGCTGACCTTAAGGATAAGTATGACAATGTTGACAATCTTATATCACAGGTTACCATAGAGGATCTTAAGAAGTTCGGAATGATTCCGGAGTTTCTTGGAAGACTTCCTGTTGTATTTACACTTGACGCGCTTACAAAGGACATGCTTGTTAAAATTTTAAAAGAGCCTAAGAATGCGATCCTTAAGCAGTATGAGAAGCTTCTTGAGCTTGATGAGGTCAAGCTTGAGTTCGATGATGATGCTATAGAGGCAATTGCCGAGAAGGCACTTGAGAGAAAGACCGGAGCAAGAGCATTACGCTCAATCATAGAGGAATTCATGCTTGATATAATGTATGAGATACCTAAGGATGACAATATAGGCAAGGTGACAATAACGAGAGCGTATATTGAAAAGAAGGGCGGTCCGCTCATAGAGATGAGAACGGCGGGACTTCTTCAGGGATCATGATAGTTGCGAATCATGATATAACGTGGAGATTATTTTGTGGAATAATCTCCGCGTTTTTTTTATAAAATTTAAAAAAATCCTAAGGCGGAATATTGGATAGTTGTGCAAAGTGTTTTACGGATGATAATTATGCAGACATTCTGTACCGGCGCTCGGATGAATTTAATCCTGAGGAAGCCGGATATACTGATTTCTGTGTGAGCGGAATTGATGACAGGTGGGGAGTAATCCACATTAACAGGAAGGAGCTTGGAGACATAAATTATGAAAATTTCGGATACACGTCTTTTCCGATAGTGTATGGCACACAGGATTATGGCGCTATGGGGGCGGCAGGAATTACCCAGGTGAGGGAGCAGCCTTTCCTGACACTTCGCGGAACAGGCACACTTATAGGCATAGTTGACACAGGGATAAGGTATGACCATGAGGTATTTGTAAGGGAGGATGGCAGCAGTATCATAGATGCGATATGGGATCAGACTGCAGCGGATGTTCAGGAGGACACTGCCGGTGGGGAATATAACGTGGCAGGGGGAGAAAATATAAATGCAGAGAGAGTGCTTGACAGCATGGTGATGTATGGCAGGGTGTATTCTAATGCAATGATAAATGAAGCGCTCAGCTCCGATAATCCCCTCTCGCGTGTTCCCGTGACGGATGAACCGGGTGGACACGGAACCATGCTTGCCGGGCTTGCGGCCGGACAGGAACATCCTGAGAAGGGGTTTACCGGGGCAGCTCCGGGAGCGCGTCTGGTTGTCGTCAGGCTCAGACAGGCAAAAAGGTATCTTAGAGACTTCTATCTTGTGAATGATGCGGCACTGTGCTACTCGGAGATTGATATAATCATGGGTGTCAAATTCCTTGAGGAGTATTCAAGGACAGTGGGAAAACCGATATCCATAATTATCGGATTGGGTGCGAACATATCTTCCCACAGTGGCAGCACCGTGCTGTCGGATTTTCTCAATAACATTGGCAGAAACATAGGGCGGTGTGTGACGACATGTACGGGAAATTATGCCAACAGCAGACTCCATTTCAGGGGAAATCTGCTTCCGGATGCAGAGTATATTCCGATAGAGATAAAGGTCGGGGAGAGGGAGAAGGGATTCTACTGTGTGCTGTGGTCGGAACCTCCGGAGGTGTTTTCGCTTGAATTTATCTCTCCGATAGGACGTGTGGAGCAGAGGGTGCCGCCGAAGATAAATGAGAGAACGACGCTGAGATTTATACTTGAGGGGACACAGATAGAGATAGTCTACGGGCTTAATCAGGCTGTGTCCGGGCTTAATTATGTTACACTCAGATTTATTACGCCGTCTCCGGGAATCTGGACTATAAGGGTTTACGGCTACTCAGTGCTGTCGGGCGGATTTAATATGTGGATTAACAACAGGGAATTTTTGTGGTCGGACACATATTTCTTACAGCCCGACCCATATAATACCATCACCGATCCCGGCAACACGGATGTCCCTACGACGGTCGGTGCATATAATTACAGGGACGGCAGTGTATATATAGGGAGCGGCAGAGGGACGGCGGCATATTACGATTACAAGCCGGATATTGTTGCACCGGGGGTTAATGTGCTGTGTCCCGCCTTGGCAGGAACCGATTCATACGGTCAGATGAGCGGAAGCAGTGTGGCTGCCGCAATAGCAGGTGGTGGTGCGGCACTTATATTGGAGTATGGGATTGTGAAGGGCTTCTATCCGTATATGCGTTCATACACGGTGAAAAATTTTATGATAAGCGGAGCAGACAGAAGGGAGGGCTACAGATATCCCGACGCGCTTTTCGGCTACGGAGCCTTGAATGTCTATAAGGCGATAGAAAATATAAGAAAATGAAAGATTGTCTAATATTTATCTTTCGTTGACTTTAGTGTGTTAAATCACTTATGATATACACAAGTACGTTAATTTGTATTGGTTGTAAGAAAATAAAGCGGTGATAAAGCACCGGAGGAATGGAGAATTTTGTATGAGCAGACTTAAGATTGCCACTGCTAATGTGGCAGGACAGACTGTAGAGAGTCTGTATAAGGACCTTGAGCGTATGATTGTTGCGAGCCCTCCCGGAATATGTCCGGTCGACCTTGCGCTCAACTTCCTCAGACTGTGCCATGCACAGACATGTGGTAAATGTGTTCCCTGCCGTGTAGGTCTGGGACAGCTTGCCAACCTTATATCGGATGTCCTTGACGGTAAGGCGGATATGAACACTCTCGATACCATCGAGAAGCTTGCGAAGGATATCAATAATTCTGCTGACTGTGCAATCGGTTATGAGGCGGCAGGAATGGTTATGCGTGGGCTTGAAGGCTTCAAGGATGACTATATAGCGCACATAAAGACCGGAAAGTGTACATATCACATTACTCAGCCTGTACCTTGTGTGGCATTGTGTCCTGCCGGAGTGGATATTCCGGGATATGTTGCACTTGTCGGTGAGGGAAGATATGCGGATGCGGTAAAGCTTATCCGCAAGGACAATCCTTTTCCTACGGCATGTGCACTTATATGTGAGCACCCATGTGAGGCAAGATGCAGACGTAACATGATTGACAGCTCCATAAACATCAGAGGACTTAAGCGATTTGCGGTCGATCATGCAGGCAAGGTGCCTGTGCCTGAGTGCGGTGAGCCGACAGGAAAGAGAGTTGCCATAGTCGGGGGTGGTCCGGGAGGACTTTCGGCGGCGTACTTCCTGTCTCTTATGGGACATAAATGTGTAGTATACGAGATGAAGCCTATGCTTGGCGGTATGTTAAGATACGGAATCCCTAATTACCGCTTCCCGAGAGAGAGACTGCAGGAGGATTTAGATGCTATTCTTTCAACGGGAGTTGAAGTCAGATATAACACAAAGATAGGCGAGGAAATCACGATAAAGCAGCTCCGTGAGGAGTATGATGCAGTGTATATTGCCATCGGTGCGCATCAGGACAAAAAGGTAGGGATTGAAGGCGAGGACAGCAAGGGGGTAATATCGGCTGTTGAACTTTTGAATGATATAGGACACGAAAACATGCCTGATTTTACGGGAAAGACGGTTGTTGTAATCGGCGGCGGAAATGTCGCAATGGACTGTGTGCGTTCCTCAGTAAGACTCGGAGCAAAGAAGTCAATTATTGCATACAGAAGGCGCAAGCTTGATATGACTGCACTCCCGGAGGAGGTTGACGGTGCCTTAGAGGAGGGCTGCGAGCTCTATGAGCTTCATGCGCCTGTGAGAATTGAGGCTGACGAGGACGGCAATGTAAAGGCTCTCTGGGCTAAGCCTCAGATAATCGGAAAGATTGACGCGTGGGGCAGGGCAAGACCTGTTGATTCGTCAAAGGATGAAGTGAGAATACCTTGTGATATCGTCATTGTAGCTATAGGTCAGGGCATTGAGACAAGACATTTTGAGGAGGCAGGTATTCCGGTCAAGCGAGGCAATATAAAGGCAATGGCAGACAGTGAGATTTCCGACCTTCCCGGCGTATTTGCGGGTGGCGACTGTGTAACGGGACCGGCAACGGTTATTCGTGCAATCGCGGCAGGCAAGGTCGCTGCAGCGAATATTGATGAGTATCTGGGCTATCATCACCTTATCAGTGTTGATGTTGAGATTCCTTCGGCAAGTCTTGATGATAAGCCGGCATGCGGACGAGTAAATCTCTCGGAGAAGGAGGCAGGTGAGCGCAAGTGCACCTTCAATCCGTTTGAGTGCGGTATGAGCGAGGAGGAGGCATGTCAGGAGGCGGGAAGATGCCTAAGATGTGACCACTTCGGATACGGAAAGTTCAAGGGAGGCAGAGCAGCCATATGGTAAATCTTACAATTAATAACAGAAAAGTAAGCGTTCCTGAGGGAACAACAATAATGAATGCGGCTGCCAGCATAGGTATCAATATTCCTCATCTTTGCTATCTGAAGGAAATCAATGAAATAGCGGCATGTCGTGTATGCGTTGTGGAGCTTAAAGGTAAGGATAAGCTTATAACGGCCTGCAACAATAAGGTTGAGGAGGGCATGGAAATATATACCAACTCTCCTAAGGTAAGAGAGATACGAAAGATGAATGTGCAGCTTATCCTCTCGCAGCATGACGGACATTGTGCAACCTGTGTGAGAAGCGGCAACTGTTCGCTTCAGTCGATATCAAATAATCTTGGAATAATAGATGTTCCGTTTCGCGAGGAGCTTGAAAAGACGGCATGGAATATGGATTTTCCTCTTATAAGGGATAATACCAAGTGTATCAAGTGCATGAGATGCATCCAGATATGCGATAAGGTACAGAGCTTAAGTGTGTGGGATGTTGTCAATACAGGAAGCAGAACCACGGTCAATGTATCAGGCAACAGAGCCATAGAGAATGCTGACTGTGCCATATGCGGACAGTGCATAACACATTGTCCTGTCGGGGCTCTCCGGGAGAGAGATGACACGGATAAGGTGTTTGCGGCACTCAATGATCCGGATGTGATTACGGTTGTTCAGGTGGCTCCATCGGTGCGTGCGGCATGGGGAGAGCAGCTTGGCATGACTAAGGCTGAGGCGACAGAGAAGAGACTTGCGGCTACGCTTAAGCACATGGGTTTTGACTATGTGTTTGATACGAACTTTTCGGCAGACCTGACAATTATGGAGGAGGGAACGGAGTTCGTAGATAAGCTTAAAAAGAGAAATCTCAACAAGTTCCCGATGTTCACATCATGCTGCCCGGGCTGGGTACGCTTTGTGAAGTCGCAGTATCCGGAGTTCGTTGACCATCTCTCGACGGCTAAGTCGCCGCAACAGATGTTTGGAGCCGTGGCAAAATCATACTTCGCCAAGAAGGCTGACATTGACCCGGCGAGAATATGTTCCATATCAATCATGCCTTGTGTATCCAAAAAAGCCGAGGCGGCATTGCCTCAGATGGCTGATGCGGGCTACGGACAGGATGTTGATATTGTCATCACAACAAGAGAGCTTGTGCGCATGATACGCGCTGAGAGCGTATATCCTATGGCACTTGACGAGGTCGAGTTCGACTCACCGCTCGGCGAGTATTCAGGAGCCGGAGTTATCTTCGGAGCCACGGGCGGAGTTATGGAGGCAGCACTTCGTACCGCATACAACCTCGTGACGGGAAAGAACCCTGAGCCGGACGCCTTTGAGGTAGTGAGAGGTCTGGGCGACGGTCCTTGGAAGGAGGCAACCTTTGATGTGGGCGGAACCGAAGTAAAGACGGCAACAGTGCACGGACTCGGTAATGCAAGGAAGCTTCTTGAGGCAATTAAGCATGGCGATGCGGCATATGATTTTGTTGAGGTTATGGCATGTCCGGGAGGCTGTGTAGGCGGAGGCGGCCAGCCTATACATGACGGCGTTGAGATGGCGGCAGACAGGGCAAAAGAATTATATAAGCTTGATAAGAACAAGCAGATACGTTTCAGCCATTGCAATCCTGAGATCCATACCATTTACAAGGAATACTTTGGAAAACCGCTGTCACCTGTGTCACATCATCTTCTTCACACGGACCACAAGTACCGCGCGGTTGACCAGCTCGAGTTCTAAAAACAGAATAAAAATGATTTCAAGGAGACTGCGGCATGGTGGCTGCAGTCTCTTTTATGTTGCCAAATATTCGGAAATAGGGTATAATTTGTTGCAAAGTGGGCAGATTTTACCGCAGGATGACGACAGGTTAAGCGGCGGTTGGCAAGCTCTAAGAAAGGAATATATTTCGATGGTTTTTTCTTCAACAGTATTTTTGTTTTTATTTCTGCCGGTTGTGGTTGCGGTTTATTATAACCCTTTTGTCAAGGCGAGAGGTTTTCGTAATATAGTACTTCTCATTGCGAGCCTTTTTTTCTACGGCTGGGGTGAGCCGGTGTTCGTGTTCCTTATGATATTGTCCATTATTGTTAACTGGGCGTTCGGGCTTATGGTTGACAGCATGAGAAAAAAAGGAAGCACGAATGGAATGAAAGCGGGAATGCTCCTCTCGGTCGTGTATAACTTAGGGCTCATGTTTGTTTTTAAGTACCTTACATTTGTGACTAAAAATATAGGTTATCTGCTCAACAATGACAGTATCGTAGTGAATATAGCACTTCCGATAGGAATTTCGTTCTTTACGTTTCAGCTTATGTCGTATGTGTTTGATGTATATTATGACACGGCGAATGTTCAGAAGAACATTATGTATGTGGGACTTTATGTGTCGATGTTCCCACAGCTGATTGCCGGTCCGATTGTGAGGTATGAGACGGTTGCGGACGAGATAGAGAACCGCGTTGAGAATAAGTACGATTTTGCTGAAGGCTTCGGACGATTCGTCGTTGGACTTGGCAAGAAGATACTTATATCCAACTATGTCGGAAAGGTTGCGGATATTGCATTTGCGACGGAGGGCGGAATGTCGGTTGCGATGGCATGGCTCGGAGCGATTGCGTATACACTTCAGATATATTTTGACTTTTCGGGATACTCGGATATGGCAATAGGACTCGGAAGAATGTTCGGCTTCCATTTCCTTGAGAATTTTAATTTCCCTTATATATCGAAGTCGATAACCGAGTTCTGGAGAAGATGGCATATCACACTCAGCACATGGTTCCGCGATTATGTGTATATACCGCTTGGCGGCAACAGGGTGAGCAAGGGCAGAAATATATGGAACATATTCGTCGTGTGGTTTCTGACGGGTGTGTGGCACGGCGCTAACTGGACATTCATAGGCTGGGGACTTCTCTACTTCGTACTTCTGATGTTTGAGAAGCTTACCGGTTTTCATAAGAAGAACGGCTGGTATATGCATGTATACACGACGTTTTTTGTTATACTCGGGTGGGTGCTGTTTAGAGCTGACAGTATTACGGCAGCCGTGAGGTATATGGGTAACATGTTTGGAATAGGCGCAACCGGATTGGCAGATGCTACATTTGTGGAGTGTATAAAGAACTCGGCGGTCGTGTTTGCTGCAGCGGTTTTATTTTCCTTCCCTGTCGTAAAGAAGGTCGGAGTGCTGCTTGAAAATAAGCCTGTGGTCAAGAATGTGCTTGCGTCCGTCTGCATGGTGCTTGTGTTTGTGGTGTCACTTCTTATATGTATCAAGGCGACCTACAATCCGTTCATTTATCTTAATTTCTAAGGGGAGACTGCCGTGAAAAATAATAGTATTAATAACGATACAAAAGAAAAGCAGGGACAGAATATGGGAAAGAGCTACCGCATAACAGCGATGTGCTGTGTCGGTATTCTGTTTTTGATGCTTATATTCATTCTGATTCGAATTGTGATTAAGAATGTGGTATATGAGAAGCTCGGAATATATAATCCTGTTGTGGCTTTTTTTCTTGAAGATGACAATGACGTTGATACAGGTGATGACACGAGCGGTTCAATTACAATAGATTGGGCGGACATATATCCTTACGCACAGGAGGATATGTATGTCAATATAAGTAAGAATAAGAGCCTGCTTGAGAAATATAACGGCTTGGTCAGCAAAGTAAAGGCACAGGTTGAGTGGTATGCCACCGAAGGACTCCCGGTTCAGACGAAGCTTACGGAGCTTGCGGCAGGTTATGAGGCGATTATCGGCTGGCAGGTTCAGGAGGAGGATTACGATGCGGTTATCACACTCAAAAACGGTTATCTCACCTGTATAAGCCCTGAGAGAAGCGATGCGGTCATTTCGGAGATAACGGACAGCACCGCAGGGTTCAGGGATTTTCTTGCGGAGAGGAACATCAACCTTATGTATGTCATGGTGCCTTTCCTCATTGATACGGCTGACACGGAGCTTCCGCTCGGAATAACCGATGCTACTAATGACAACGCGGACAGACTTCTTGAGAGCTTTAAGAAGAGCGGCATCGATTATATCGACCTGCGCGCATGTGAGAAGGAGGACGGTTTAAGCCATTATGACATGTTCTACCGCACCGACCATCACTGGAATGCGAGAGCGGCTATCTGGGGCAGCGGACGTGTGGCGGAGAAGCTCTCCGAGCTCTACGGCTACGAGTACACGCCTGAGCTTTTTGACATCAATAATTACACGAGCAAAATATATGAAAAGACATTCCTCGGAAGCTACGGAAGAAGAGTTACGTTAAGCAAGGCTTCGCCTGAGGATTTTGAGATAATGTACCCTGACAATGGCATGACCTTTCACCTTGTAATGCCTGAGAAGCAGCTTGATGTGACGGGGACATTTGACGAAGTGTTCATAGATTACGACAAGCTTAAAATCACGGATTACTATGAGATGGATGCCTACAGCGCGTATGTAACACTCAGAAGATATGTTGCGGTGATAGAGAATGAGAACGCGGCAAATCCCGACAAGAAGATTCTTATTCTGAGGGATTCCTTCGGAAATATCTTTGCACCGTATTTTGCACAGCAGTACGGAACGGTGGAGCTTGTGGATGTAGCTGACTTTACGGGTAGCATCAAGAGCTATATCGAGGAGTCGAAGCCTGACACGGTGCTTCTTCTCTACAATCCGACCATGATTGAGCCGATTGACTGGAGCTCATACACGAGCAGTAAGTTTGATTTCAGATAACGATATAAATGAGTACGGGCGTGTGGCAGCACTCAGAGAAGAGGAGATATAAATATGAAGGTATTGTGGCTTATAAATGCTCCGATTCCGGCTTTATGTGAGAAGGCAGGGCTTCCCTTGCAGGTAAAGGAGGGGTGGATTGACGGATTGTACAATTCGCTCATGGAACTTGTAAATGAGAATGGCGCAGATTTAAAGCTCGCTATAGCCTTCCCGCAGTTTAGCAGCAGGGAGACGATAGAGGGGGAGCTTGACGGCAATTCCTTTTATGGATTTTATAAGGAGGAGGACAAGCCGTACAAATACAATCCGAATGTTGAAGCAAGACTTAAGGATATTATAAAAAAGGTTAATCCGGATGTGTTACATATTGCCGGAACAGAATATGACCATGCATGTGCGATGGTCAGAGCGTTTAATAATTCTGCAAAGACCGTAGTGTCAATTCAGGGGCTTACGAGCGTATATGCGAGACATTATATGGCTGACCTTCCAATCGGTGTGAGATATGGCTTCACTTTGAGGGATATACTTAAGCTCGACAATCTGTTTTTTGACAGAAAGAAATATTATAAGAGAGGCAGACTTGAGAAGGAAACAATAAAAGGTGCAGGGCATATAATCGGAAGGACCGATTGGGATAACATAAGTACGAGGCTTATCAATCCCGGTGCGGAGTACCATTACTGCAGCGAGATACTCAGAAAAGATTTCTATGATGGAAGCCGATGGAGTGCTGAAAAATGTGATAAGCATACCATATTTGTGTCGCAAGGCTATTATCCGATAAAGGGGCTTCACTATATGCTGGAGGCGCTTGATGATATAAGAAAGTTTTATCCGGATGTGAGACTTAAGGTTGCAGGAGGGGTGAAGCTTAACAATTCGGGTATAAAAAATAAGCTGAGACAGAAGAATTATCAACGTTATCTGGCGAAGCTTATAGAGAAATATAAGCTTTCGGAATGTGTTGATTTTCTGCCGCCGCTTAAGCCGGAGCAGATGAAGGAGCAGTACCTTAAGAGCAATGTGTTCGTGTCGCCTTCATCAATCGAAAATTCGCCTAACTCACTCGGAGAGGCGATGATGCTCGGCGTGCCATGTGTGTCCTCGCTTGTCGGTGGTGTCGGCAATATGCTCCAAAATGAGGTCGAGGGTTATGTGTACCAGCATGACGCGCCATATATGCTCGCGTACTATGTCATGAAGATATTCAATATGCAGGAGCACGATGCGGCGGCACTTGACGCGATGACGAATGCGGCATCACTCCACGCGGGGCAGCTTTTTGATCGAAGAACAAATGCTGAAAATATGTTGGAAATATATGAACGGATAGCACAGTGGAGGAGCGTATGACCAAAAAAAGATGGAAATGCTTAGTTGGTATTCAGGCGGGAATTTTATTTTTCTTAATACTTATACTTGCTTTTCCAATGGTAAATAAAACCTTTTATGCAAATGACCTTATATGTGAACTTGGAAAGACAGATGACAAAGCCGTATATGCGGATGAAAACACGGACTTACGGGGATGGTTTGTAAAGACGGGCAAGATGAGACTTGGCTATGGAATATATAAGGTTACGGTAGAATATGAAAGTACGGCAGACAGCAGTTTTTTATATTTTACATCTGAAAAAGAATTTGCAACCGAGATAGATAATATAGATAAGTTTTATTCGGATATAGCATACTTGACTAAGGATTACAACACGGTTACAACAGATGTATACATCAATCTGAAGAGTGATGACTATTATATGGGGTGTGTCTTTGGAGGAGAAGGAATGCTCACAATAAAGAGCATCTCCATACACAAGGGCATAGGTGGTGTTCTTAAGGGAATTATTGTTTATGTCCTTATTGTGAGCCTTCTGGATATGCTTATTGTATTCAGGGAAAAGAGAAGAAAAGGAAAAATACAGGATGAAAGCATAAAGGTCTTTTTCGTGCTGGCTGCTGCGGTTGTCATTTCATCGTTTCCGTTAGGGGTTGATTATCTGACAAAGGGACATGATCTTTTGTTCCATTTATCACGGATTGAGGGTATAAAGAACGGAATCCTGTCAGGGCAGTTCCCGATAAAGATATATACTAACTGGCTGTGCGGCAATGGATACGCAGCTGGAGTATATTACGGGGATATGGTGTTATACATTCCTGCATTATTAAGAATTGCAGGCTTTAACTGCATGCAAAGCTATAAAATATTTGTTGTGTTATGCAATATTGCCACATGCGCTGTTTCGTTTTATTGTTTTAAAGGAATTTCAGGAAGCACTAAGACAGGTACGGTGGGAGCGGTACTTTATACTTTGTCTGTATACAGGCTGATAGACATATATGTGCGCTGTTCGGTTGGTGAATATGCTGCAATGATATTTCTTCCCATAATAGTATACGGATTGTACAGGCTTTATACCGATGAAGTGGATTCTGTGGGATTTTCCAAGCACTGGATTGTATTGGTTATAGGATTTGCGGGTATTATCAATACGCACCTTATAACTTGCGAGATGGTTGCCGGTTTTACGATACTTTTCTGTCTGATTATGTCTAAAAAGACATTTAAAAAGGAACGCTTTATTGTATTGCTTAAAACGGTTATATACACAAGTATTGTCTGTATAGGATTTTTGTTGCCTTTTTTTCAATATTTTATTAAGGGAGGCATCATAGCTGTTGATACAGACCATTTTCCTAACGGAATACAGCAATATGGAGCATATTTATCACAAATTTTCGAATTTGTTATCGCTGTTTCGGGAGATGCCATGAAAACCGATACTGGTATGGCTGGAGAAATGCCGATAAGTGTTGGTGCAGGACTGGGATTTGGCATAGTTGTTATGGTGTATGTTCTGGCGATGGGGTATGCAAAGAGAAAGCAGGATAAAAGAGGTATTTTTATAGTAATCATTTTTACGGTGCTTTCAGTATGGCTTTCAACCTGCTGGTTTCCTTGGAATCTGCTTAAGGAGAGCAACTCAAAATTATCGGGCATAATTTCCAATATCCAGTTTCCATGGAGATTTTTAAGTATTACAACCATCATGCTTGTGGCAGGCGTTGTACTGTCACTAAGTGTTATTGCAGATAAAAGGACATATTTCAGCATAGCTGTCGGATTGATTATGTTAAATTTGATACAGAGTCTGTCGTTTTTGAGCGGCGTGCTTAATGAGGCGGAAGCATACAGGGTATATCAGGAGAATGATTTGGATATGGTAACTGCTGTAGCAGGTGCAGAGTATCTTCCGTCAAATGTTCTTCTTCAATTGTTTGAGGTCCAATATGCATTGCCATCGGATAATGTTGACTTTGCTCAAGAGTACAGAAATCAAAATCATGTTGAGTTCAGTGTATCAAATGATAGTACCTGTGAGGGAACGGTCCTGTTCTCAATAGTATATTATGACGGATATACCGCAACAGATAGTGATACAGGCGAAAAGCTTGATTTATATATGGACAACGGAAGAGTCGGTGTGAAGATACATCCGGGGTATTCAGGTCATGTTGTGTTGAAATTTACCGGATATACTTCATGGAGGATAACAGCTATAATTTCAATTGTGAGTACAATAATGCTTTTGGTTGAATTTATAAAGGTTTATTGCAGAATCGGTGCAGAATGGAGATTGGTATGGACAAAAAATCGTGGATAAGGGTTATTGCAGTTGAGGCGGCAATAATGGTTGTGCTTATGCTGTTAGCAGCATTTCCAAGGGTGAACAATAAGTACAATGCCGAGGAGCTTATAAGATTGTCGGAGGAGAGTTTTAAGACACCTGCCATGAAGCTCGGCTACGGCTCGTACAAGTATACGATAGAGTATGAGACAAACTCTGAGAACTGCTTTGCATTTCTTGATAGGCAGTCGACAAGTGAGGAGGGAAAACAGCTTATAGGAAGGATGGAGATGGATGCTGTCAAGTTTCTTCCCGACAGACAGAGCATATCAACAGAGGCATTCATTTTCATGGGTGCAAAGGATTATTCCGTGTATACTTTCCGCTTTTCCGACTCCGAGCTTACCATAAAGAGCATCTCGGTTGTAAAGACAATGGGCGGAGTGTTCAGGACTGGAATTATGACAGCACTCGTGTCAGCGATAGTTGACCTCATAATGCTTTTTGCGGATAGAAAAAAGAGAGGACTCGTGAAGGAAGGGAGTGTCGAGGTATTTTTCATACTGGCGGCAACGGTTCTGTTCACGTCGGTTCCGCTGTTTTTTAACTATCTCATCAACGGACATGATTTACAGTTCCACCTTATAAGAATAGAGGGAATCAAAAACGGCATACTCTCAGGAGATTTCCCGATCAAGATTCAGTCTAACTGGTTAAACGGTAATGGTTACGCGGTCGGAGTGTTCTATGGGGATTTATTTTTGTATATTCCGGCACTTTTAAGGCTGTGTGGCTTTGGCGTGCGCCAGAGCTACAACATATATGTGTTCCTGTGCAACATTGCGACCTGTGCCATCGCGTATTACAGCTTCAAGGGCATGACGGGCAAGAGAAAGCCTGCCGTTGTCGGTTCCGTGCTCTACACGACATCGCTCTACAGACTTCTCGACATGTATGTGCGCTCATCGGTCGGAGAGTACTCGGCGATGACGTTTCTGCCACTGCTCGCGTATGGTCTTTGGAAGGTATTCTATGACGATACGGATACGGCAGACTTTAAGAGGAACTGGATTCTTCCGGTTCTCGGATTCACCGGAATTATAAACACGCATATTCTCACCTGCGAGATGGCAGGAGCATTCACGATTCTTCTGTGTCTGATTTTATTTAAGAGGACATTTCAAAAGAAGAGATTTATCGTGCTTTTAAAGATTGTGATTTATACCTGTATCATTAACATAGGCTTCCTGGTTCCGTTTCTGCATTATATGTATCTTGGAGGATTTGTGCTTACGGCATACCCGCCTAAGTATATACAGCAGTACGGTGCTTTTATAGGACAGATGCTTGATCCGGTTGTAACCTTTGAGGGACTCACGGTCGGACTTGAGGAGGGAATTGCAGGCGAGCTTCCGCTGACGACGGGACTCGGTCTTATCATGGGAGGCGCTGCACTCGCATATTCCTTCTGTGTGGGTTATATTAAGGATAAAAAGGAAAAGACTTCCGGAATTATATTTGGAGTGTTCACGGTTATATCAATCTGGCTGTCCTCATATCTTTTCCCTTGGGATTTACTGCAGAATATCTGCTATATGATGAAAAAGGTTGTATCGACGCTGCAGTTCCCGTGGAGATTCCTGAGCATTGCGGGAGTTATGCTTGCCGTATGTGCTGTTACCGCACTTAAGAATATCGACGAAAAGAAAAAGGTGTATAAGTATATCGCCATAGGAATGATTTCAGTGAGCGTCATTCAGGCGGGACAGCTTATGGGCAACATAATGAACAGCTATACTCCTTATATAATTAATGCGGAGACCTCGCTCGACACGACTGAGGTAGTCGGTGCAGAGTACCTTCCGGCAGGTCAGCTTGTCGAGGCATTTGAGTGGCAGTATGCAAAGCCTGATGAGAATATAAGCTATGTTGAGAATTACAGGAAGAACAATTATATCGAGTGCAGCGTCGCGAACAACAGTGACATGGCAGGAAATGTAAAGTTATCGATATGCTACTATGAGGGCTATACGGCAGTCGATGAGGCGACGGGAGAGAGGCTTGAGGTATTTAACGACGAGGGAAGCCTGTGTATGAAGGTTGAACCGGGTTACTCGGGAAATATAGTGGTTAAGTTCACGGGATTTACGGCGTGGAGGATTGCAGCCGTGATTTCAATACTTGCATCCGTGGCGTTCATCGTCTACATCGTGGACAAGAACGGCGTTATTGTGGAAAAGCTTCATATTAGAAGGGAGAAAAAATGACAAACAGCGCAAAATTAGACGAAATCAGAAAAAATATCTCATCCGTCATAGTCGGGAAGGATAATATAATAAAGCTTATTTTAACGTCAATGTTAGCAGGGGGACATATTCTCCTTGAGGATGTTCCGGGAACCGGAAAGACGGTTATGGCAAAGAGCTTTGCAGGAAGCATAGAGGGAGTGTTTTCAAGAATACAGTTTACTCCTGACCTGCTTCCGTCCGATGTGACAGGTATCAATTTTTATAATCAGAAGGCGGGGGAGTTCACTCTCAGAAAGGGTCCTGTATTTGCAAATATTGTGCTTGCAGATGAGATTAACCGTGCGACACCGAGAACACAGTCGAGTCTTCTCGAGTGCATGGAGGAGCATCAGGTAACTATTGATGGTGTGACGTATCCGCTTGAGGAACCGTTTATTGTCATAGCAACCCAGAACCCTGTCGAGACGGCGGGAACATTCCCGCTTCCCGAGGCACAGCTTGACAGATTTCTCATGAAGCTGTCAATGGGTCTTCCGGAAAAGGGCGAAGAGATTAAGATTATGGAACGGTTTATGAAGGATACGGCAGGAAGGGACTCTAAGCGGGTCGATGCCGTATGTACAACTGCTGAGATTGCCGTTATGCAGAGAGAAATTGCAGATGTATATGTTCATGGCGCAATACTTGAATATATAGCATCCATCGTTGATTCAACACGACATAATCGGGACATCAAGCTTGGGGTAAGCCCAAGAGGAACTCTCGCGCTTTTGCGGGCGGTAAAATCGTATGCTTATGTGAATGGAAGAGGTTATGTTGTTCCTGAGGACGTGAAGGAACTGGCGGACTGTGTTCTGGCACACAGATTGGTACTCGTGTCATCATTCCCGGGTGATGAGGGAAAGAGAAAGCTTATAGATGACATTGTGGCATCGACGGAGATTATGACTGAGGACTGGAGCAGGTAAATGAGTCTTATTTTGATGGGTGTATCTGTTCTGGTGGTGCTTTTTATCATAAGAAAGATATACATAAAAAATTGGAGCAAGGGAATAGAAGCCGACATAGAGATGTCTGAGAATGTGACATTTCCGGGAGAAGAGCTTATCCTTACAGAGACAATTGTCAACCGTAAATGGCTGCCACTGCCGATGGTTATGGTTAAATTTGAGGTTGACAGAAGCTTTCTGTTCGGAAACGAGGTCGTGAACACCAACGTGTCGGATCATTGCTATAAAAGTGATGTATTCTCCTTGCTTTTTTATCAGAAAATTGTGAGAAAAATTCCGCTTGTCTGTACAAGGAGAGGGTATTTCACCATAGATAACATAAATCTTGTCTCAACTGACGTCATGATGGACAAGACTCTTGCCACGGTTGTAAGACTTGACAGGACCATAATGGTCTATCCGGAGGAGATTTCATCACAGCAGGTTGAAATTCCGTACAGACGTATAATGGGAACCGTGCTCACAAGACAGTACACCTACGAAGATCCGTTCGAGTTCAGGGGAATAAGACAGTATGAAACTTATGACAGTCTTAAGGACGTCAACTGGACGGCGTCGGCAAAGACGGGCGAGCTCAAGGTAAATGTCCACGATTACACTGCGGCAAGGCAGGTGTGCATACTTCTGAATCTTGAAAAGGATGGAATATGGGAGTACGAGGAGCTTAAGGAGAAGGCAATCTCAATGGCATGCAGTCTTGCATGCCGTCTCACAAGACAGGCGGTATCGGTAAGCCTGCTCTCCAACGGAAGGGACATAACGACGGAAAAGGAGCTTGTCATGGAGGCGGGCTGTGACGAGAGCCACAGGACAGCCATCATGGAGGGGCTTGCAAGAATCGACTTAAAAAAGCAGCCTGATGATTTTGAGAATGTCATTGAGGAGCACATAAAGGAGCTCGGGGACGGCGTGATATACTGCATGATCTCGACGAGCAGGAGAGAGGCTCTGCAAAGGTATTATGCGGGTATTGCAGCAGAGAGTGAGGGCTCAATCTGGATATATCCGTGCCACAAGGGCTTTGACGAGCGTTTCGATTATGCTGATAAGTTGGAGATAGTCCGCTGGGAGGTGGAGTATGAGTGAGAAAAAGGTAAGCAGAAATACCGGGATAGTCTATGCGACCAAGGTCATTGACGCACTCCTGCAGCTCATGATTTTTGACATATCATTGATGCTCATTCTCATAGGCTTTTTCGGAAGAACGGATATTGGCGCCGTAAGGTGTACGGCAGCCGTCGGTCTGCCGGCGGCACTTTTGTATATTGTGAGGGGCTGGTGCCCGAACAGGGCTGTCACGATAGCGGCTCATGCCGTATCCGCTGTCTATGCATTCGTGACTGCACCTGATGAGGTTGCGCGCATGGCGTATATTGTCATCGTGGCTGTCATGATAATATATTCGATAAGCATAATGCTCGGAAACAGGAACCACACGAGTGAGCACATTCCCATCGGAATGGCTGCCGTGTTCGTCGGAGCACTCATAATAGGGCAGATAACGGACAGAGCACTCATAAGTGAATGCTCGCTGTACTTTGGTGTGGCGTTCATTTTCCTTCAGGTGATATACAGAAATCTCAACAATTTAAACGGAATAATGACGATGAACAACGACACGGGAAATTTTCCTGCAAAGCAGATGGTGAGGGTTGACATATTCATCATGGCGGTCGTTAGCGTTCTGTGCGCGGGGGTTATGGTCATAGCGAACAATTCCTATGTGTACAGGATGCTCAGAGTTTTCAGACAACTTTTCATTATTGTGCTGCGATTCATATTCAGTTTTTTTAAGGGAGACGGTGAGGCGGAGACAGTCATTGAGGAGACAAGTGCCGCACAGCCGGAGAGCGGCTCCGATTATATGCAGATTCAGCCTGAATCGGGGCTTTGGCAGGACATTTTAAACGGAATTGCGCTGATTATCGGCGTTGTGGTTATCGCGGCAGTTATTGTCGGAATATTCGTGGCTGTCGTGAGGATGATGAAGAGGATGCGTGGCGGCTCGGGAATTGACGGCGATGTCAGGGAGTTCGTGGCACCGTCCGACGAGAAGAGCTTCCGAATGAAAAGGAGGGTGCACCGCGAGGAAAAAGGTGATTCAGCCAATATGAAGGCGAGAAAACTCTACAAGAGCATGGTGCAGAAGAATGCCGCGTCAAAGCGTGAGAAGATTTCGTCGAACATGACACCGAAGGAGATTTCAAGTTCGCACATAATGACCATGCAGGATGAAATTACCGGAATTTATGAAAAAGCGCGGTACAGTAA
>ERZ1034998.215-NODE-215-length-40124-cov-116.836707_pt1 | contig 40124 bp, 52 predicted proteins | sample MGYA00520621_ERZ1034998 | MGnify/ENA primary metagenome ERZ1034998 (study PRJEB33766, sample SAMN09781748) | gut metagenome | biome: gut microbiome | host: Homo sapiens | place: Madagascar | study: EMG produced TPA metagenomics assembly of the PRJNA485056 data... | reverse complement strand
TCTGCTTTTTTGGCAGGATCTTTCCCATCGGTATCATCTGCACCGCTGCCTTCTGGCTGTTTGTTCTCGATGAGTTCCTCGCTGGGTATCTTCTGGAAGTATTTTTCCATGTGTGGGTACTTCGTCAGATATTCATGAGCTACTTTGTCGGTCAGGTTCTCGTTTGTGAAAATCTTACCATGGTAGAAATCGGGGCAGGAAATGATGAAGCCTGCCTTCATTACGTAATTACATTGCTTTGGCATAGCCTTTTCTTTTTTGAGTTTCAGATAAATTTCAATTAAAGCATCGTGGTAACACTGCTGGCAGGTTGTCGGTACAAACCGCTTCCGTGTTACCTCGATATATAGAGATTCTATAACTGCCTTGTCGGATGCGTCAAAGGGGCTATCAAACCGTGCCTTCAACTCCCAGACCTTGGCTGTTGCTTCCTCGTAGGTCATGGCTTAACCTCCTAAGGCTGCTGTTGTCAGACTGGCATACTTGGCTGCTGTGGTCTCGCTGTCTGTATCATAGAAGAAGTAAGCTGCCTTCGGTACGCTCTCCTCTTCCAGCGTGATAAGCCAGCCGCCCTCGGTATCGTCTGAGTACTTGTCGTTTTCTCCTGCACTTGCCTTCAGTGCCTGCGCATATCCGAATACCTGATACTCTGCCTTTCCGTCCGCTCCCTTTGAAAGGTTGCGCAGGATGATAACGAACTTACCGTTCGCTAGTCCGTCAATGATATTTGCGCAAACGTCAGGTGTGTTCGCCAATACCACGACTGCTACGGTGTTCTTCCAGCTGTTTCGATGCGTGCCAACATTCAGCTCTGTCTTGGTTCCGGTAAATGGCTTGCTGCCCTCCTGCCGGATGGCGTATGCCTTCTTGCCAGTCTTCAAGACCAATGTTTTAATTATATTATCTGCGACAACGGACTTGGTGAAGTCGATGTCGTCTCGGTTGATGATAAGTCCATCGCCCTCCAGTCCCTTCGTTACCTGGTCTTCGCAAGGGATGATGATGTCCTGGGCGATAAGGCTCTCGCAAGTTGTTGTCATATTAATTCGTTTTTAATTGTTATATCCCCAACACCGTTTTGTGGGTGTTGAGGATTCATAAGAACTTAATATTTTGATAAAGATTTGGAGCGATTAGTAAGCTGCATGGATCATGTCCTCTTCGAGGAGAGCCGTGCCAATCATACCGGTAGCATAGAGATAGTTTCTGCGCTCCTTCTGGTCGAACCAGATGTCGAGGTCGCTGATGAGATTATCTGCATCTGTACCAATCATAAGGTGCTTAGGGTTGCAGAATACCGCACGGTGTGGAAGGTTGACTGTCGTTGCGCCCTTCTCGTATGCTTTAATCATTCTGTCCCAGATGCCGACACGTGCAATCTTCACTCCGTTGTAGGTCGCTACTTCGAAGCCATCGAACAACTTCTCCCATGGCATAATGTCGTGGTAGGTCTTCTTGAGGTCGTAGGTCAATGCGTCAGCAAGCGAGCGTGTCATGAGCAATACGGCATCGCTGTCGTCAACGATACGTGTGTCTGCATCCATCAAAATGGTGTCTACAAGTGTAGTAGCCGCACCACTCTTGCGCAATGAAGAAATCTGCAATGCTGCCGTGGTCTCGCTGTTTGCTGCGATGGCGGTATGGTTCTTGGTCGCTGTAGCTGCAAAGATGCGCTTGAATAGACCATCGCAGACGTTGAAATTACTTATATCTAAGCCTGCTGTCAGCTTGCCGCCACCGCCACCTTCTTCACTTGCCAGTGCTGCCGCCTTGTCACCAAACCAGCCGAAACGCCAAATCATCTGCTGCATGGCTCGCTGGAGTGCATCGGCATAAATTGTCATGAAGTCGGTGCTGGTGAGGTCGCCAATAGCTGTACCAGTCTTCAATGAATACTCAGCGATGGTTCCCTTCAATGCCTCGTAGCAAATCTTGATAGGGATTTCCCACTGTCCGAATTCCCAGCGTTTCATGCTGTTTGCGATGCCCTTCTCTTCGTAGGTAGGGTCGCAACCGCCACCCTTCTTACCGACCATTTCCATCTCTCCGAGAAGAGCGATAGGGTCTTTCTCTTTGACCTTCTGAATGTTCACGAATGAAGAGAAGTCTTCATCGTTGTAGAAGGTTTCCTGCACGGCATCCTTGATGCTTGCGAGGTTTTCGGGCTCGAGTTTAAGGTTCTCAAGCTGCTTTTTTGTAAATCCTGCCATTATTTTCTTTTGATTTAATGGGTTAATACTTTGTTACTTCTTGCCCTTTTTGTGGAGCTTGGCAAGTCTCTCCTTGATAGCGTTCTTGCCTTCCTCGACAGCGTTCACGTTGTCGCCTGCGCCCTTGCCGCTTGGCTGTCGCTGTGCAGGCTGGTAGTGGCTGCTGTAGCCTGCCAGCACCTTCTCAGCACCGCCTGCCATCTTCACGGCATTCAGGATGCGCATGTCTTCCTTGCTCTTCGCAAGTTTCTGTGCGCTTGCCAGCTGTGCCTTGGTGTCGTTCAACTGCTGCTTGAGTGCTGCTACCTGCTTCTGCAACTTGGCTACGGTGTCGTTGTCGGTGCTTGATGCGCTGCCGCCTTCACCGCCCTCATTGTCGGTGTCGTTGTCGGTGTTGTCTGCGGTCTGAATGTCGGTAATTACACCGTCCTCGACAACGATTGTCTTGCCGTCTGGCATTTTAAACGTTCCGTCCGGACTTGCCTTGTCGCCAACTTGTGGATCTCCCTCTTCACGCTCTACGGTCAGTGTCTGTCCGTCTGCTGTGTTGAGTTCCATTGCCTTTGGCTCTGCCTTGGCTTGTGGCTCTGCCACCGCCTGCTCTGCTTCCTCCAGTGTCTTCACGCCCAACTTGGCGAGAATCTTGTCGAGGAGAGAAGCCTTTACTTCTGTTTTCTTCTCCATTGCTTTTGGATTTTGTTGTTTTGAATTAATAAAATTTTCGATATTGCGTTTCGATGCGCTTGCGCTGAGTGCTGAAACGGTGCTGCTGATAAGACCTAGGCGCAATGCTTCGCTGGTGTTGATGAAGATGTCCTTATCCATCAAGGCTTGTATTTCCTCACGGTCGCACTCGCACCGCTCTACGTAGGCGTCCACCATCTTGTCCTGCCACATCTGCATTTCCTCGCTTTGATTCTTCAAGTCCTTTGCGTTCAGCTGGTCGCCCAAACACCAGCCAGGAACCCATGGGTTGTGCAGGAGGAAGGCTGCGTTCTCGTATGCCTTGCGGCTCTCCTTTGGTGCTGCAAGCATGATGATTGTTGCCATGGATGCTGCCTTGCCCTCAACGGTGCAGGATATCTTCTTGCCGCTCTGTCTCAGTCGGTCGTAAATTGCCCAACCCTCGACAACAGAACCGCCATTGCAGAAGATGCGCATATCGATGGTGTCGTCATCCTTTGGTATGCTTGCTGCAAAAGCATCTATGTCTTGAAAGCAGACACAATCGCCACCCCACCATTGATAACAGAACTTGTTGTCTTGGCTGTCGATATCGTTGTATATTCTGAGTTTTGCCATTGAATCGTGATTTTTAAAGTTTTAAAACGCTGCAAAGATACGATTATTTTCGATATGTTTATCTCGTAAGCAGTTAATTTTTCTAAACAAGCCGAAATTTTGCGTTCTAAGCGGCTTTTATCACCTTGTGTGTGTAACTTTACCACCTTTAAGCGAAAACCGCTCAGAACGCAAATCTTAAAGAAATAACTACCCTTTAAATCCTGCCGATATTCTCTATCGTCTGCACTCTACGCTGGGTTCGGTTTATTTCCTCAACGCTCACTACTGGCTGGGGAGCCATCTGATACCCTCTAGCGACCGCTGCCGCCAGCATATCCATGCCGATGTTGCTGCCTCCGTTGTTTACTACGATAGGAACGCCACCGCCTAGCTGGTTGAATGCGGATAATATCGGGCTGAACATCGATGTCGCCTTGGCTGTCATTACGCTCTCGCCATTGGATAGCCTTGCCGGGATGCTGTCGCTCGTTCCGGTTCCAGAGCCTTGGACGTAGCCACCAGTGGAGAAGCCCTTGACGAGTGCTTTTGCTCCTGCAAACGCTGCCTTGATAAGTGCCATCAATGCTGCTGTACTCGCAACACCTCCCCACGACTTGCTTGCAATCTCCTTGGCGAGGATTTGAGCATAGTATGCGTTAACTGCTATCTCGATTGCGTCAAGTATTGATGTCAGCATCGATTTAAGGAAGGCGTGAAGTGATTTATCCTCGCTCTCGAAGAACTCGGACAGACCGTCTCCCATGGTCTGTATCATATCTGCCATCATTTTCATTTGGTCTTCCTGCAAAGCTGCCTTCTTCTTGTTTGCTTCCTCCTGCTCCTTGACTTCTGCATCGCTCAAATCCTTCTGCAGCTGCTCCTGCACGGCTGCATAGTCCTTGTATGCGTCCATCTTGCTCTGAAGGAAAGCCTTGTATCTCTCCAGCTTGGCTGAATCGTCTTCCTCTCCAGTGCCACCGTTCATGATGTCCGAATCCTTGCGTGCCTTTTCCGCTTCCTCGAACTCCTTGTTGAGTTCGTCCACGATCTCCTTCGCTTGGTTCTTCAAGTCCGCTTTCGCCTTTATCATGATGTCGAGCAGCTTTGCCTGCATTTCCTGCGCCTTTTCCGCTCCGATTTGCCCTGCCGCCACGTATGCGTCAATGCTCCTTGCCACCATGTTCTTCTCCAGCTGTTCGAGGTCGTTGCTGTAGTCTCGCTCGTTGTCGTACATGCCTGCAAGGTATCGCTTTTTTGCGTCCATTACTTGCTCGTTGTACTGGTACTGGATAAGCGCAATCGCTTCCTGCAATTCCTTTTCCTGCTTCTTCCTGCGCTCTGCTTCTGCCTTGGCTTCCGCTTTCACCTTGGCTCGCTGTGCCTTGGTCTTGGTGGTGCTGCCCTTGGCTGATGCTGGTGTCGTTCCCTTGTTTCCGCTCACTGGCTCGCTGCTGGTCGCTACACCGTTCACGCTGTCTAGCTTTATGTGTTCGAGCCTTCCGTTCACGGTGTCTAGCTTTATGTGTTCGAGCCTTCCGTTCACGGTGTTCTCGAATCCGTCTACGAATGAGTTTCCTATCTCGATACCAGCGTTCTTGATGTCATGCCATGCTTCCTTGATTGTGCCGGATATATCAAACATCTCCTTGAATCCCTTCTGTGCCTTGGATAGGTCGAAAGTCACGATACCCTCGAGAATATCAAGCATTCCCTTGGCTGCAAAGCCCATCCTTTTGAATGCGTCTATTGCTAGATTGCATACGAGCTTGATTGCATTCCACATCAAGCGGTAACTTGTTCCGAGCGCATTAATTGCCCCTCGAAGAAGAAGGCTCTCGTTGTACCAGTCGATGAAGTAGTTGATTGCCTTCACAACTCCCTTGATAACTGCCGTAAGTGATTTCTTCGCAATCGTTGACAACTGAGCCTTCATGGTCTCGAATCCACCCCCGGTGTTGTCAAACAATGAAGCCATTGCGTCCTGCAATTCCTTTGTTGCGTTCAATTCGTCTTCTTGTGCCTTGGCAAGATCACCGGACTTTGCCTTTACTTTGTTCATGTCAAGTTCAATGTCACCGAGCATCTCGATATAAGCAAGTCCGGCATCCTCTCCAGGACCACCGAAGATGTCAGCAATTGCGCTACCCACTGCGGCACTGGATTGAGGGAGTTCCTTCAACTTATTAGCCACCTCTTGCATAACCTGAAATGTGGTCTTGCTTCCATCCTGCAAGTCCTTCTGAACTTGCTTGGAAGAAATACCTATTCCGTCAAGTGCAGCAGCCGTAGCGGTTGTCATTTCTCGAAGTCGTAGATTTCCTTCCTTGATGGTATCAACACCCTTGTCGCTGAAAATTCCCTCCTTGGTCGCTTGCGTTGATATTGCCACCATTTCTTTTGCATTCAGTCCGGCTTCCTTGAAATATCTAGGGTATTCTCTAATCGTGTCGAGGAACTCACCGTTTGCGTTTGCACCGCTCACCAGTCCGTCTTGCATAATCTTCAAACTCTCAGAAACGGAAATGCCGAAAGCCTTGCTCATTGTATTAGCAGACTGCATCGTCTCCGTGAATTCCAAACCGAATGTGTTGGATACCGCAAGAACCTCGTTGCGCACGGATTTCATCTCGTTTCCAGTCAATCCAGTGAACTGCTGCGTCAGTCGTGTAGCTTCCATCAATCCCTTGTTGTAGTCATACCACCACTTGAACGCCATGCCTGCGCCTGCAACTCCTGCCAATCCCAGGAATACTGGGTTCGTTGCCAATCCTAAAAGGGTTGAGCCAAAAGCCTTGATGTTCGGGATGAAGTCCTTGACGTTCTTTCCGAGGTTTACTACAGTGTCGGCAAAGTTGTTAATGCCTTCGCCAACACCTCCACCGCCTCCCATAGGGACAACGTGCTGAAGGTCGGCTGCGAGGTCAAGCATGGAGTTGTAGTAATTACCCACATTCCGGTAGTATCGCTGTGTCTGCTCCTCTGCCAGTTTAAGTTCGTTGGTAATATCATTGATATGTTTCTGCAGTGCCTGACCCTTTGCTCCCTCACGCTCTGCCTTCGCCATTTCGTCATACTTCTTGGTGGCATTGGAAAGCTGGGCACGCAACTGCTTCAAGCTGCCCTCCTGCTCGTTCTCTGTGCGCACGTTGTTCTGTATCTCCTTCTGCAGGGTACGCACGTTGTACTGGTATTCCTTGATGGTTGCGTTGATGGCTTCCGTCTGCACCTTCATTTCGTTTGTCGTGATGGTCTTGTCTTTTTCCTGCTGCTGCAAGTCCTTGATGGATTGCTTTAGCTGGTCTATCTTCTCCTTGTATCTGATGATGCCATAGATTGCATCCTCGTACTTGACCTTGATGTCAAGAATCTGCTGTTTGTCTTCACTTACCATAGTTTTTTGTCTTTTAGTTGTTCAACTCTATCATTGTAACCTCGCTGTATCCGCTGCTTGTGGTCTTGATTTCCAGGACTGCAAAATACGCTCCATACTGGGCAAGGTACACTGGCTTCGTTTCGTCAAAGTTCAGTATCTCCAAATCGGAAAGGTTAAAACGCTCCACAATCTGGTGTGGGTTCGCCACCGTCTTTCTCAGCTTCTCCAGTTTGGTGTCGAAGATACCTTGCAGGTCGATGTTGAAAGCCAATGCCGCATAGCCGGTATCGGTTTTTGTAAGGTTCACAATTCGGTCTTTGCATGCCTTGTACTTGGTGGCTGTCTGTACCGTTATACTGGTTCTGCCAAAGGTGTGTTGCGAACTCTCCCACTCGTATATCGGTATGCGGTTTCCGTCCGTGGCTGCGAATGGAAGCGTGCAAACGTCTTGCGTATACTCCAGCGTCTTGTTGGCTACAGTCATATCCGCATTGTGCTGCTGGTATACAGTGTCGTCTTCCTTCCACTTGTAGATGTTGTGCTGACAGTAGTCCTCTACGCTGAAATCGGTCTGCCTTGGATGGTTGCAGGCTTCGCTTGGGATGAGCTTCTTCGTCCAGTCAACCGCTTGCGCCTTGGCTTCCCATAGGTTCACGATGTCTGCAAACGCAAGTGTTCCACCGATAAACCGCTGGCTTGGGAACGTTGATGTCAGTATGCTGATACACTTCAAGAAGTCAGTTACCTTGATGTCGGGAAGGTTCTTGCCGATAGGGAAATTACCACCGTAGGGCACTTCATCGCTCTGCTTGATGCTGGCAGACAACCGTCCGTTGTAACATCTCAATCCGTTCAATCTCTGGTTTTTCGGGTGCTTCATTTCAAATGTCACGATGTCGCCCTCTTCCAGTTCTATCTCCCCTCGTCCTGCTGCAAGGTGTATGAATCTACCTCCTACCAGCTGGTCGCTGGTGTCGCTTACTGTTGGATCAACATCTTCAACGTCCGAAGTCCTTCCTGCAATGTAGGTCTTGGTGTACTCGCTTTCCTCTTGGTCGCTGGTGTGGACGGAAACGACCTTGATTTCAACGTAGCAAGGTGGGTACGTGTATACTCCCTGCGTCTGTGTCGCTCCTCCGTAGCTCCATGTCCGTTTAAGTGCCGGGTCTACTTTCGATGCATCCCACGACCAGTTTATCTGCACATCGAAAATCATCGTGCAGGCAATCTTTACATTAAGCTGGCTGTATCTGGTCGCAAGTTCCAGTCCATCGAAAACGTCCGATAGGATCGTTGGCTGGAAATCAAGAATACCGAGTTTTGTTGTCGTGAAGAAAGTACCCTCAAAGTCGCCTACTACCGTCTGTGCATCTGCCTTCCTTGTAATCAATGGTACAGCAAGCCCCTTGATGGTCTCTTTCGCTTGCTTGCTCCATCCGAATGCAACACCAGTCTGCGCAGTTATAAGGTCTAGAATATATTGCACCGTGACACTTGGCTGGATTGCCCCTTTCGTCATATATGCTAATGAACCGCTACCGAATGCATAAGTCTGTGCTTCGCTGCTGCTGCTTCTCGCTCGGTTCTCTGTCTCGCTCTTGATTAGGACGGTTGTACCAGTGCTGTATTCCTTGATTGCGTTAATGACAAGCCAGGCTGCCGTGGCTGGTGCTTGCAGGTCTACATTTATTGGCTCGCTCTCGCTGGTGTACTTCACGCTGTAGGGTGCAGAGTTCGATGTCTTATGCTGTACTCCATCAGATACATAGAAGTTACTGTCAGAGCCTGCACCCGATAACCAGTAGAGCATTCCGCTCTTTGATGGCTTAACGTAAATTAGCCTTCCAGCCTGCTTATACCTGGTTATGTTCACCGTGATTTCTGTACCACCCTTGCCTGCTGCAACCTCTGCAACACCCCATGCTTCTGCAAAGCCAGTGGATGGGTCGTAGCTTCCGTATTCCACCTGCCCTGCTGGTGCTCCATCCTTCAATGCAAAACGGATGCTGATTGTTGTCATAGCCGCTTCCGTGTCTCCGCTGGCGCAAAGTGTACCTGCTGCGATAGCCGTTGACAAGATGGGGTCGGGTGCGGTTATGGTCGGATTGGTTTCCGTCTCTCTCGTTCCTGCATCAGGAGCAAGGCTCACTACGTTCTTGTTGCTGTCGAGTATTGCCCAGGTTCTGTATTGCCCCTTGCCTAAAACAGAATCGATTGTGGCTCTCATTCCAGCCGTGAATGGTATGAAGGCACACTTGTATGCGCCATCGTTCAATACCTCCCCCGACACGTACTTTCCGACCTCTGTTCCAGTGCTTATCTTACCGTCAACGAGTGAATATGTCGTGTCGCTGTTCCCTCCAACGTTTCGGTCATATCCCTGCCACTCCTCGCTTGACACCTTGACCGCTGCAGTGTCATAGCTGGCATAGAACACTCCCTCCGATATTGCCTTCTTGTATGTGTCGTAGCTATTGGATCTTTTGAACCGCAAATACTTCGTGCAATTCAGCTCGTTCAGCTTTAGGTCAGACGATTGCAGCGTTGCCAATGCTTGGAACAAACCCCAATAAATCGAAATTTCGATGGTTTCCTTGATGCTCAGAACGCTTGCCCTGCCGTTGCGGACAATCTCTAGTCCATTGCGGAAATAACGTGCTGTGTGGAAAATATAGGGGTATTTGCTGCTGGTGCTCGGTTTACCTGCAAACTCCAGTACAGCCATATTGTGCGCTGTCTTGGGCAGGTTGATGGTGTATGTTGTGTTGGCGGTCATTTTCGTGATGTCACGGAAAAGATTGCTCTTGATGTCGAGCGTGATTGCCGATTCCTCGCTCATATCCATAAGAACACCGTCTATGTATAGTTGCTTGTCTGTCATAGCTGCTGAATCTGTGTATTGTTAATAACCAGGTTGCAGACGAAATCCTGCAACTCTGCTGTTGTCTTTGTGTAAGTTCCTGCCTTGATTGTCACGCTCTGCCAATTGTTGTCCCCGAGGTACATGTCAACGACTGGGCTGCTGGCTAGGTCTTGCAGGAAGTCGAACGTGTCACGGTCAACGAGCGGGGCGCAAAGGGGTATGGTGTCCTCCCTGCTGTAGCCTTGCCTTCTACCGTTCGCTCCGAGGTAGCCGTATATCGTATCGTCATACTCTCCGAGGTTGTTGCGCAGAAAGCTGGTGTCGCTGCTTATCGCCCTGCTCTCATCGCCTTGCGTGAATAGCCAGTAACGATAAAATCCATGCCGATCAACCCATCGCAGATAAATGCCTTTCTCCGAGTCGTTCCTTTCTATCCTTGCAAGGAGAGACTGCTTTCCACCGCTCGCCATAGCAAAGGTAAGGTCGAAAACGTCCGTGAACGTTCCAAGCTCTATCTTGCCATCGTAGTCATAGATGTTCCAGTACCTCGCCTTGCTTGGTAGAACGCTTGCGTTGATGTCCACGATGCCAGCGATGCCCGGCTTAACCATTCTGCTCGGCACTCCCTCGTATCCGACAAGAATTTGGGAAGCAGCATTGAGATAAAAACCAAAGGAGAATGGGAAATGCGTGAACCATGTCAGCTTCTTGAATCCGTTCCACGTCTCGCCTGCCCTCATCGCTCCCCACACGTAGAAGGTCGTATAGCTGAATGTCGCAAGGTCGCTCCCCTCGCTGTTCTTAATATTAACTATAATAGTGAAGGTTGCCCCGAGGTTGCTCTTCTGGCTCTCCCTGCTGTAGTCGAGGTTTCCGAAGCTGATGCCATCGAAGAGTGCCTGCACATATTCCCGATAGTCCATGATGCAGTTATCTGCAAACGCTTCCACACTGTACGTGTGCGCCTTGGTCTCCCTAATGATTGTTGTCTCGATGCTCGCAACTCCAGAGCCGCTTGCCTTAATGATGCAGGGAAGGAATGCGAAGCCTACAGCGTCCGCATACTTAATCGTGATACCGTTTTTCGTTGTCTGTCTCATACCGTCGCATTATTTAATTTGATACTCCCCACCGACTGGTGGATTAAGAAAATAAGTCTCTGCCCCAGCCGCTTCATCGTGTCGGGCACAACGTTGCTGTATACGTCAGCCCTGCCGCCAGTCCGGTGCAGCTTAGAACCCTTGGTGGCGATTGTGTGTGCGATTGCCCCTGCCATGCTCATGTCTCCACGCTCCTGCGGTGTATACTTGTGCGGTCGCTGGGTCTTGTATGGGATGGGTGTTCCGTGCAGTCCCTTGTCTTTCATCCACTGCCGGATGATGCCACGGAAGCCGTATGGTATTTTGCCTGCCCTTCGTCCAGTCTCCAGCACCCCGAATGGCTTGTGTCCCCAGAGGATGGTTTCGTCCTCGCTGGGCTGCTCCACCTTTAGGCTCGCAATTGTTCGCCCCGATGCGTTCTGTCCGTTGATACGAATGTGGTTGATGATAAGTTGCCGTGCTCTCTCCACTTCCTTACGCATGATGAGCGATGCCGCCTTGGGGTCGAATTGTATTCCTCCCTTGCTCATACATCACACCCTCCTATGCTCTGTGTCAGCTGAAGGGAGTACATTACGCCCGACACGATCGTGCTCAGCCGCTCGATGATGGTCTCGTAGTACTGCTGCCCCTCCAGCGGTTCGAACTGGTGCGACTGGTTGATGGCTCGTATCATCCTCGCCCCTGCCACCTTCATTCGGTCGATGCACTCTCCGTTGTCTTCTCCTTCCGCTCCCCTCGGTACGGTGTCGAGAAAAGCCAGGGCAACGTTCACGGTGTCGTAAACCCTGCCGTTTCGTATCTCTGTCGTGCCGCTGGCTGGGATGATGCAAACGATGGCTGGATAGTTCAGCTTCTCCAGCTTGGTATCTGCTGTGTCCCAGTCCTCAAAAAGATAGGTGTAGTCTGGTAGCGTGTCTGCTGCCAACTGCTTCAATGTTTCTCTGATTGTTGCCATAATTATCTAGATTTTCGTTTCATTTCTTCCGCTTGTAGCTTCTGCAGGTTCCGCTCGTACACGCTTCTCTTGTTGTCCATTTCCATGCACTTGTAGATGCGTAGCCATGGTGTCTTCAGTACCTGGTCGTGGTCGCTGATGCCCATCCTTACCGCATACCAGTCAAGCATGCCGAACAGTCCGAACCGCAGGGTATCGATGCCTGCCTCCTTCTCCAGTCTCGTTGGCTTCGCTGTGTCTGTGCTCTCGAAGAGCTTGTTAATGCGTTCCACCTCTGCTGTTACCCAGCCGATGAGCATAACGACATCAACCGCCCTAGCCTGCTCCACTTCCTTGTGGCTTAGACCGAGGACGGTTGTCACTATCTGATACAGACTTTCCTCGCTGTCTGATAGCTGGGAAAGGTCTATTAGCTGTCCGATTGATAGCTGGTTGAGATTGCCGGGCACTTGTTTTCCTCCGACAAATGCAGGTCGTGGCTGCTTGCCGATTTTGTAGCTGGTGTGTCTAGCAACTGCCAGCCAATACTTGAATGTCGTGTTCTTATCCATACGCTTTTATTTTTTGTCGTTATCTTTGTCTTAATACATGCGCCCTAGCCGTTCCGTGGCTTGCTACGGATAACTTCTTCAAGGCTACGTATCGTATTGCGTCTATGCCGTGGTTAAATGCGTCTATAGGCTGGTTCGTTGTCTCTCCATCCCTTGACTTCTTCCACTTGTATTGCTGCATGTTTCCGATGATGCCGTGGCTGCGTCTTGTTATGTTGATGCGGAAACGCTTTAAGATGTCGATGCCGTTGTTGATACTGTCCGCTCCCTTGGTGCTGCCGATTATCCACAGACCTCGGTTGTGTATCTCCTGAATGCTCTTAGGCTCTGCCGAATCCGCAATGATAAGGTCTCGTTTTGTCAGTCCGTTTTCCTTGCATCGGTCTGCGATGTCATCGTTCGTCATTCCTGGCTGGTAGATTTCCTCATCCACCCACAACTCTCCGTGCGCCAATATAAGGTGCTCCACTGCTGTCGGGTCGTTGGTGAATCCGAAGTCCAACCCTCTGCATTCCATCTTCCACTCCTCATGCGGTGGAAGTTTGTCAACGATGCCCCAGTTGGTAAAGATAAGCCCGGTTATCTTTCCGGTCAGTCCACGCGCATATACTCGCCAAAGTTCTGGGTCGTCAATCTCTTCAATTTTCTTGTGTTCCTGCTCAGTAAGGAATCGGTTGTTTCGGTGGTCGCTCAGGATCAGTCGGCAGTCATCCCTGCCGATGATGTTGTTGTGCACCCAGAACCTTGCGCTTGGGTTGTAGTCGATGAACACCTGCTTTCGGGTTCGGATGGCAAGCTGCCAAAACACTTCGTAGGGCACACCGTTCGCCTCGTTAACAAACAGGTAGTCACGCTTACCGTTCTTAGCGTCCTGCGCATCCTGGTAACTCTTGAACTCGATGATTGAGCCGTTCTTTCCTCGGTAGCTGCTGTCGCTCTTGTTGTTCTTGAACCAGTCCAGCAGCTCTGCCCTTGTGTGCAGGATTGTGTCGAGGTCTCGCATGGCTCCCACCTTCAGGTTCGGGAGGTCTTGACCGCACACCGTGATAATTGCCATGGGGTGTTCAAAAGAAAGCACTATAAGACGCTGCATAATGGTGTATGTCTTCCCCGAGGACGTGCCGCCCTGGTTCACAAGGAATCTCGGCTTCACGTCCGCATTCGGGGCATACAGTTCACCAATAACGTCAAATAGTGCCATTCTTTCAAACAATAAAACTTAAAACAAATTATGGTCAAAATTAATTTATATCCAATCCCTCACGCTCGATTACTTCCTGCTCGCTGGATGCACATTCGTGCCCAGAGTTGACGTATCGTACCTCGATGCCGCCTTGGAAGCCTGCGTTAAGGTCAAGTACGACCTTATCCAGTCCGAGCAGCTTGCAAATCTGCGTCTCTGCCTTGATGATGATGTCGAGGTAGCGTGGTTCTCCGAATCCTCGCTTCTCTGCATCGTGCATTATCGCCTTGACGGTCTCGATGGAAATCTGTTTTCCTCGCTCATCTACGATTGGCAGTCCATGCTGGGTTGATTTCTGAACGTGGTAGTCTTCCTTGGACTTCTCCCAGGCTTCCCACGCTTCACGTATTACCAGCTTCAACCTTGCCACCTCGCTGGTTATTTTCTCGTCCGTGTCGGTCAGCCGCTCTTCCCTCCACTCCTTCAATAACCGCTGAATGTCGCAGTGTGCCTGATTGTATTTCGGTCTGTCGAGCCGCTTGCGAACCTCTGCCGTGATTTCTCGCTCCGTCCATCCCTTGCAGTATAGGGGTGCGATAATCTGCAGGCGGTTCTCGATGTCGATCTTCTGTGCTCGATGTTTGTTGTTATTACCTTGTGGCATTGTGTCTATTTTTTACGTTTCTTTCTCTTTTTTGGTGGAGTGTAATTACTCCCTCTTTCCTGCGGACTAAAAGTCATTCCGCACGGTGCAAGATACCATTTCCCGAACGGTTTCTTGTTTGCGACCTTGCAGGCTGCATAGTCCTTCGGTCGCTGAATCTTACAACATTCACATCCCATAGTTATTTTTTTTTAAATTTCGTTTCCGCTCCCTTGGAGTTATTTTGTGCGAATTTTGCGTGTGTGCCGCTCTTTCCGCAAACTGGTGTAGTTTATCAACCTTGAAGAGAAAAGCCGACACATCGCAACTATTCGCCATGCTTCTTAAACTCGTCTATCTTGACTGCTTTCTCGCCAGTCAGCTTTTCCCAGCGTGCAATGATAACATCGCAATAATGTGGGTCGAGCTCCATCAAGAACGCATTGCGGTTTAACTGCTCGGCTGCGATAAGCGTTGTTCCACTACCACCGAAGCTGTCGTAGACATTCCAGCCTTCCTGCGATGAGTTCTGTATAAGATATGCGAAAAGTGGAATAGGTTTCATAGTTGGATGCTCAACACTCTTTGTCGGTCGGTCAAACTCCATAACGGTCGTCTGCTTTCGGTCGCTAAACCAATTGTGGCTTGCTCCCTTCTTCCATCCATACAAGCAAGGTTCATGTCTCCATTGATAGTCTTGCCGTCCTAATACCATGGAGTTCTTTACCCATACCAAATTCTCTCGCAGCTCCAGGTCTACCGTATTGATAAGGGCTTTCCGAAACCAATATGAGTAGACATCGCTGTGGAATATATAGAATGAAGCACCTTTTTCCATGTTAGCATTGGCAGCGTTAAATGCGTTTGTCAAGAATCCCTCGAATTTATCGTTGTCCATCTTGTCATTTAAGACGACCAGTCCATCCTTGCGATGTCTTTCTGTTGCTGCGCCATCATAACCGTAAGCCACATTATACGGTGGGTCTGTAAGATACAGATTAACCACTTGCCCCCCCATAAGGAACTTGACCTGCTCTGCATCCGTGGAGTCACCACACATAAGGCGATGCTTTCCGAGTTGCCACAGTTCGCATTCCTTGCACCGCTGTGGTATTTTCTCTGTATCCTCATCGAACTCATCGTCCTTTGCCTCCTTCTGATCCTCATCTGTCTGCTCTCCATTTTTCAATGAATCAGCACTCATCCACCCTTGCAGCTGCCAGTCTTGAATACCCCAGTCCTTCAAGAGGTCGGTATTCCACTGGTTCGCCAGTGCATCGGTGTCCCAGTCTCCGAAGCCTGCATTGTCCTTGATGATGAATTCTTTCTTCTGCGATTCCGTGAGGTCTGATGCCTTGACTATGGTTGCAGTCGGCTGCTCCTTCCACTGGCTCCAGTAGTTGGCGATTGCCAGCTTCTCTGCATCGGTCAGCCGCTGGTCTGTGTCGAGGACGTCCATGGTGGCTTCCGGTGTCATGCTCACGATGTGGCAGAGTGCCCTCGTTCTCATGTTCCCTCCCAGAGCCTTGTAGGTTTCGTCTACGACTATCGGGCGAAGCTGGAGCATCTTAGGAAATACAAGGATGCTCTTGACCAGCTTTTGAAAATTCGCTTCTGTTATGGTTCTAGGGTTCGCTTTGTTCTCGCTGACCCTCGATAGTGCGATTTCTTCTGTTTTCATTTTCTTCTTGTTTTAAGTTTGAAAAACTGCTTATCTGATAAACATTGGCGCAAAGATACTACTTTTTTGCTTTAGTTGTTTGTCCTTTGCTCACTTTTAACTTTTTCCAACACTTTGCTTTTGTCTTATCCATCAAAGGCTCTGATGGTCTTCTGCAGGGTTGTCTGTGTCTTCTTCGGTTTCACCTTGACCGGGTATCCTGCACATACCCATGCGAGTAGAAGTGCGTCTCTCTGGTCTTGGTTCATTCTCGGCATTTTCTCTCCTGCGCTTACAAAATAAGCAATTTCGTCTTGCGTGATTTTTCCATCCTTACCCTTCCAGCACTTCTTTAGCGGCTTGATGATTTCGTAGGGGATATTGTAATGTTTGCAGCACTCGACAATCAAGATTCCGGTCTGATGGTTCATTCCGGTAGAGCGTCCGATTGCTGCTGCCTTGACTGCTGTCATGAATTTACTTAGCACATGCCAGTTGCTTTTGTTGAGCCAGCCGCCTTCAATAACGACCTTGACCTTCTTGCAACTCTCGTTCATAGCCCTGAGGTAATCTATCAAAGCTGGAAAGTTCATTTTATAGGCTAGAAACTTCTTGTCGTCAAATACTGCTCCGACACCGCTTTCGTTGTTGTCGGGGTCGATTCCGATTATAACTGTTCCTTTTTCCATTTCGTTTTCTTTTTTGTTTTATTTTTGATTTTCTTTTTTTTGTTATTTTCCTGAAATTTTCGTTTTAAGCCGTTATCTTTGTGTCTGTGGGTAGTTGTTCGGATTGTTGAATCCTACGTGCGTGTGTGCGCTTGTGTGCGCTTGTGCGCTAGCTCCCTACTATTCCTATCCTCTACCCTATAGTCCCTTCTCCTTTCATCGTCTTGCTGGCTTGAAACGGAAAAATCGAGGGAGTGCTTGGAGATTTGCAAATAGGTGAATATCTTATATCGAACGAGTTTATTCCGCAAACACTCCCTCTTTGGATTTTGGATTTAATATAATAGCAAAAATCTTCATTAACATAGGATTCTTGCCATAGACTGTCTTTCTGTTTATTATTCCATGTTCCACCTCGCTTTCTTTGTTTGAAGTGGGCAGCGTTGATGGTCTGCCCAGCTGGTTAAAAACTTATCAACTGTGATTCAAGGATTGCTCCTTCTTTTTCTTGATACGCTCTGCAAGCCATTTGAAGTGTTCTGCCGCCTTCGGGTCTCGGAAGATTGAAGCCTGCGCTTCCGGATTGATTCTTTCCAGCTTCTTTCTTTCTGCTTGAAGCCTGCGCTGCTTCTTCTGCTTGTCGTTGTATTCCTTGATTTTGTCAGGGTTCGCCTTTCTCCAGTTACTGGCGTACTCCAGCATCCTCTTTCGGTGCTTACAGTAGTACTCATGGTTGTACAGAGAAGTCTTTTCCCTTCGCTTTTCCTGCTGCCTTCTTCCATACTCCTTGACCTTTTCGGGGTTCGCCCTTCTGTATTCTCGGTTCTTCTTCATCAACTCCTCACGGTGCAGCATGTAGTATCTGTGTCTACGCTCACGCTTGCGCTCTTCTACTTCCTTGTCAGTGAATTGCTTCTTTCTTCCCATTGCATTCCTTGATGTCTTGGTGTTCAACATATTGCCTGCGAGGTGGGCAGTATCTGCCGTTGATGCAGTTTCGCCCTCCCTCGCAAGCCTTGCATAATTCACTCGCCATACGCTCTCTAGAATTATAAATCCTCGCTGTCGTAGTCAGCAAAGGCGATATTCTCGTGCCCCTCGTATGGGATGCAGCTGGCGAAGTCATCTACTTTTCCGCTGTGGATAGGCAAGACTTCGTATCTCCACGTAAAGTCCTCTCCACGGTCACGGACAAAGAACGCTGGTATCCACTTGCATTTCCCTCCGTTCCTTACCAGCACCTTGTCGAAAGGCTTGAAGTCTGGCTGCGCCATCGCTTTCTTCTCATTCTCCAGCCAGATATAATAATGCTCGTTGAACAGCTCGGCTTCTTCCTCTGTCGCTTCTCGCAGTTCATCGTGTAAGCTGATATGAAGGTCGAAGGATTGGTCGGTCACGAACTTCTCGGTCTCAATTTCGTACTGCTTGCCGAATACCAGCTTGTCGTCGCTCTCGTCTTTGTCGATGAGATTGCCGATGATGGTCAGTTCTCCGTCCTCGTCTTGCTCATCGAAAACATAAAGTTTGCCAATTTCAAATGCTGGCTTCTTCTCAATCTCCAGAGTTTCACGGTTCATCTTTCCACCGAGTCGCTCTTCTACGAATCGGATATATCCAGCTGGATCATCGCTCTTGACCCAATCGGCTGTTCGGAATTTCGAAGCTCGCTTGTAATACAAACATTCTTTCTCCTTGACGTATCTTCCGAGAAAGTGTGTCTTCGTCTCATCCTCGTATTTCTCGAATGTGCAGGTTCCTTGCACTTTATCATCGCCTACAAACTCCAGCACGTCTCCCTTCTTGAAGAACTTGCTCCAGTCTCTCATTTCCTTTGATGGGAAGAGAAGGACTTCACCGTCCTCCATCCATCTGCCGTTCTTGTCGAAGGCGTACTCTCCGTTCTTGTCCTCAGTCCAGATTGCTTCCGCTTTCTCCTTGTAGGCTGCAACGGAAGTGAGCTCAACATTTCCGCAAAGTGGAGTGTAAAGTGGAGTACCATCGGGCATGCCCTTCAAAATCTCATAAATATCAAAATCTTTCTGTTCCATAATCTGAATGTTTTTTATTGTTTATAACTTAACGTGTCCGAGTTTCTTGTACAGTTGCACAAGCTCCAGGGTATCGAGCCAAAAGTCGGTGTTGCCAACGTATACGTGATGTCGGTGTTCGCCTGTGATGATTTCTATCTTCTTCATTTTCAACTACGTTTAAAATTGTTCGTGTCCGCATTGTAATCCTTTAGGATACATTCTAGAGCCTTTACCTCATCATCTGCCAGCCAGATGTCTCTGTCGCCAACTGACAGATGATGAAGACCGCATTCACGGACAAGTATGATATTATCAACTCTGTTCATAGCCGATACGGTTTATGATAACTATTTGAAAAGTTCCATCTGTGGATGAATGATGTCTGCTCGCTTCTTCTTAGCCGCCCAGAGAAGGAGGTTGGTGTTCTTGGTTCCAGCATTCTTCTCGAGGTCTCTGATGATGCAGGTCAGGGCATCGTGCTCCGCTTCTTTCTCATTACCGTAGAAGATACCGAGTTCATCATATCTACTTGGGTAGGCTACCGGGCTGTCGTACCCGTGCTTTCCCTTCTGAATGCTGTAGCCCCATATCCAGCCGAACTGGGTGTTGGCGGTCATTACCTTCCATCCCCAGGTGTCTGCACCCTCTACGGCATACTCGATTACGTGCGGATTGATGCACTCATCCTTGATGTTGTACTTGAAGCCTTCATGCTCCGCAACTGGCTTCTTAATGTCGTAGCTGTTATCGGTCAGCCACTTGAACCAATCGTTCGATGTCTTGAATACGAGCCCTGCGGCTCTGCATTCGTGGAAAAATAATTCATTCATAGCTATCCCTCCTTCATGTACTCAATAAGTTCCTCACGCTGCTCAGGTGTCAGAGCGTCTGCAATGCGCTCGGCTGCTTCTTTCTGTCCGTTGACGTTCAAGCTATCGAATGCTTGCACAATGATGTCGACAGTATTGTCGATTTCAAGATACCAGATATTGTCCCCTACAACACTCTTTCTGCTGTCTTCGTCTGATAAGTTTTGGAACATGTCTACCAAAAATTCCTCTTGGTCTTCTTTCGATAAACCGTTGAACATTTCTTCAAGGTCGATGTCAATGCTCTGATTATTGTATTCTGCCATAATTCTTTTGTTTATTTAAATTTTAGTTTTACTTATCAGCTAATAAACTCCTTGAACGCTAGATGATACACGTCATAGACAACACTCGTCACGTAAAAGCAGATAAGCCCGAACGAGTGCCCCTTGTCGTCAATTGAGATTATCGGGTATGGTTCGTTCGTTTCCCATTCCTCCGGCTTGATGTCGTCAGCCTTGAAATAAGCGTCCAACGATACTTTCATTCTCTCTAACACCGAAGTTCCGTATACTTCCTTTATCTTCTGTTGGTTTCTAAGTGCATATCTTGCCATAATTCTTTCGTTTTAAGCGTTCAAAATCTGTTTGCCTTATAATTTACCGTCCGAAGCGTGAAAACGTCTCAGAGCGGCTATTTTTGCCCTCATCCGTTATTTTTCGGGCTTCCAGTTGATGCCCAACCGCTGCAGAACTCCATGCTCGTAGAATCTTACCAGTGAATCCTTGGCTGGCTTGTTCCGTGGATTCTTCTTCAGGTCGTCCAGGTTCTGCTGTATTACCCATCTGAACTTGTCGTCTTTGCTCTGCTGGCTCGCTGGCTGCTGGTGCTTGGCTTGCTCGTAGCGTTCCCCGATGCTCGGTCTTTCCGTTGCCGCTGGGTCTTGTGCCTGCGGCTGCTGGCTTCCTGCTGGCTGCTCGTTGTCGTAGTTGCCTTCAAGCACCTTGGGGAAATTGGAAGGGCACATCATCCAGTCGAAACTGGCAACCCATCCCTTTCCGTTCTTGCCGTTCATGAAGTTACTCTCCATGGCTTTGTCGATTGCCTTGTAGACCTTCTGAACGTCCCCTCCGTATTCCCTTATCCTTGCACGCACGTTGCTCTTGCGCTGGTCGCTCATCAAGGTTAACCTTCGCATTGCGCTGCCCGATTGGTCATGCTTGCTGTTCCAATACTCTTTTATAGCCGCAAAATCAATCTTGGCGCATCGTTTGGCTGGGTCAACTTTCGGATTTTCCGAAATTGACGAACCTTCTTCAGAAGGTATATTATTATCTGTTTCTTTAGAAACATCACTTTCACTATCACTTTCACTATCACTATCACTATCACTTAAGCATCCATTTGTATGCAATTGCATACTTTTGTATTCTTTTGTATGCTTTTGTGTAGGGTTGCATGCTTCTGTATCGTTTGCATCCTTTTGTATCCCCCAACGCTTTTGTGCGTTGGCTCGCAACCGTTCGCATTTCTTCTGATACTTGGCTTGATTTCGGTCTATCTTGTCTTTGATAAAAACGAAAGCCATACGCACCACTGGTTCTAGGTTGATTACCTCGCCATCCCTTGCGTAGATGAAGAGTGCCCGAGTCAGTTGCCCGAGTTGCTCATCCGTAAGCCCCTCGATTAGCTGATAGTCTGAAGTGTATAGTATAAATGAATCGTTCATAATTTTATTCTGATAATGATAGTTTCTTTTCCAGCTTCCGTTTGAGCACGGTAGCCATACGGATTTTGTTCCGCTGGCTTGTGTCGGTCGGTGCTGTCACTTTCCCACCTAGGGAAATAAAATTCCCCAGTTGGGAAATTATATTCCTTAGGTCGGTTTTTGATATTGGAACGCTAGCCATAAGCCTTACTTAATAAGTAATCTTCTTGCTCCCTGCACCTGCTTGATGTAGGCAGCGCATTCCTCGGGATGGTCTGTCTGAAAAGCCTTGGCATCGAACTTCTCGCTCGCCTTCGGTGCTTTCCACGTTGCCAGCGTCTTGCCGTTTCCGTCCACGATGCTCTCAGCGTCTCCGAAGAATAGCTTCAAGTTGTCCTCAATCTCCTTCTGTCGGTTCTCCAGTGTCTTGCTCTTCTCCTTGATGTCCTTCAACTCGATAAGCATGTCCCCGACTTCTGCTGTGGCTTCAATCTCCTTTCCTGCCTTGTGCAGTGGAGACTTCAGGAGAACGTCTTGTGCGCTGTAGGCAGGTGGCTCTTGGTTGCCAACGATGTAGTCCATCCAGAACTTGGTAATTTCGTCCCTCATCCATCCGAAGAACTCTGGATCGAAATCAATGTCACGGTAGCCGAACTCCCTGCCTGCTGTAAGCCAGGCAAGTGCACCATCCTTGTATTCTCCCACTCCGAGGTTCATCTGTAGCTGACAGAACCAATGCTTCGGAAGGTCGTCTGCATCTATCTGCATCTGCGTTGTCTTGCACTCCAGGATGCTCTTGCTGGCTTCGTTGTGCGTTGCTCCAACTCTCCAGAAGGTACGGTCAGGAGATACACGTAGATACGGTGCATCGGTGTTCGTGATGGTGTAGTCGTCCGTGCTCGCCTTGATGATGTGGCAATGGCTCTCTCGCTTGTAGAACTGCGCCACGGCATCCTCCAGAAGGTGTCCTGCCACCATTGCGAAGTTCTCCACCTTCGGTGGGTCGATGCCCTTCTTGCGTCTCCACAGCTGGTATGGGGTCTCCCATGGGTTAAGTCCCAGTACCGTGCCTGCTTCACTTGCGCCTATTCCGTTCGAGCGGTTCTGCAACCACTCCTCTCTGCTTTTGTACTTGATTATCTGTTTCATTGTCTGAATGTTTTTTATTTATTCATTAAGAATCTTCTTGCTGCTTCGATAATAAGATGGCGAAGGAATTCGTCCTTTTCCATTGTCTGAGCAATTCCGCTTGCGAGGAGGTCTACCTTACCGTGGTAAGCAATATGGAAATCGAATCCTTGGTGTCCGTCTTCGTCTGTATCTCCAGTCGTCTCAGCTGCAATCGAAAGATAGTTTCTTCCTTCCTCGTCTTCCTCGGCCCATGCCTTGTAACCATCTGCGGTTCTATCAAAGTACTTGCCGATGGTGCTCTCTTGTCTCTGATTGTCTGTTTTCTGTTTCTTCATTGATTTACTGAATGTTTATTAAAAGTTGCCACGGCTTCCCTTGGTAGGTTACGATGGGAGCCCACCCCATAGGTTGCACCGTGGCGGTTCGGGCAATAACGTTATAACTTAATTGCTTATTTCTTGGCTGCTGTGCCAGTCTTGCCTTGGCTGCGGTTCATTGCCTGCTGCGCCTTATTCTTGGCATCATCGGCAGCTGCCTGCGCCTGCTGTGCGATGGCTTCCTGCTGCTTTGGCTTCTTGAAGGTCTCCTCTACGGTGGTAGTGTCTTCCTTGATGGCGTTGTACACTCCTCCCAGCTTCTGAATGTCTTCTGCCGTGACTTCCTCGGCTGATTTCTTCCCGATGTAGTCCAGAAGCATAAGGTCTGTAACCTGGTAGGCTTGGAAGCAGGCTACACAGCTCTTCCACTGGCTCTTGACGCCAGTCTGCTTGATGTGCTCCAGTGCCTTTGCCTGCACCTCCTTGACTACGCTTGCAATCAGTACCTGCGGAACGACCTTGCAGATTGCGTTACGCTGGGCGATCGCCACGGCTGCATTGCCGACTACCACCTGCATATCCTGCGAGAAGGTGTATCCCTTTGAGGTCAATATGCTGCGCTTTACTTCCACGGAGTAGGCAACGTTGCTCTCGAGGTCATGGCAGACGCCCTGGGCTGTGATGGTCTTTCCATCGTTTGCGATGATGCGTCCTGCGATGCGCAGGTTCTTCCAGCAGGCAGATATAATCTCGGTGAATCTCACGCTAGGACCCTCAATTACTGAAATCTGTCCGTCCTTTCCCTTGCGCTCTAGGTGGTAGAAGCAGTTGTAGGCTACATCATCGTCCATCGCTGCCAATGCCACCATGTTCTTCTTGCATTGTATGATGTCTCTCGGAAACTTGTGCGCTGTGGCAATCTGTCCGTCAATCTCCGAGCGGTTGATGGCTTCCAGCATTTCGCCACCGCTTACTTGAATAATCTCATTTTCCATAATTCGTTCAATTTTTAGTTCAACTTATTGTTCATTAACTCTAGTGGAAGGCTGGGGATTCGGACCCCAGTTGGTGACCAAAATTTACCACCCTTGCCAGCTGCTGGTGGACGCCCTTCCGTTATAGGGCACACGCTGTTTCCGCATATCTGTGAGCTTATCAATAAAAAACAATTAATTTAACAACCTTACTAACTGGTATGAGTTATGCGTGCGCCCTGCCCTACCGCTGTAGGGAAATCATATAATTGTACACAAAATCATGTAGTTTATATCAGTCGAGCCATGAGACTGTCGAGCCTGCTTTCCTCGAAAGCGTCCATCGGGTCTTGGTCTGCGTATTGGCTGTTCTCCTCCAGCCAGTCGTCCATTACGTCTTGATAGTTAAGACAACCATCGATGGCTTCCTCCAGTCTCTCGCTGTCGTTGTTGCTGGTCTTGTGCGTTACGACCGCAATGTTGCCAACGCTTCCGCACCATACGCAGATGTCGCCTGCCTTGGTCTTGATGTCTACCCTCGCTGTTGCTGGTCGCTGCGGATCTCGGTCTATCTCCTGCCAAACGGCATCGTACATTGCCTTCCTGCACTCCTCGATTATCTTCTTCATTTGTTACCTCCTCTCTGATTGAATATGTAACTTTGGAAAGTCCCACGGCACGACTTCAATACCTCGTTGTCCGTTCCGTCCAGTGGTATGAGCGGTATGTTATCCAGTGCCACGCAAAGGTTGCCTTCAAACTCTCTGTACTGGATTCTTCGCTCTGCCTCAAAATAGCACTTGTTGTTCAGTTCGCATCGCTTTCGGGTCTTTCGGTTCGCCTTCCAGTTAGTGACAAGCCAGCAGATGTCTGTGTACTTCACGATCATCCTGCGCATATTGATTGATAACTTGCTCATAGGGCAACCCTCCATGCTTTCTTTATCTCGCTGCCCTCGATAACCTTGCGGTTGTCGATTCTGCGGAACTTGACCTTCATCTTTCCAGCCTGCAACCATCTGCGCAGGGTGTTGCGGTGGATGCCCAATACCTTGCAGGTCTCTGTCATAGTGTATCTACCTGCATCTGCTACCTTTGGTTCTACGTTCGTCATGCCTATGCCCTCCAAAAGATTAAAGTTAATACAATGGCAACAAATGCCACGGATAACATTACGTCACTTGTCACAAACTCGATAAACTTCTTCATACGCTCTGAATGTTTAAATGGTTAAACTTGTTACTTGCGTACGGCTGCACGTCTCTTCTTAGGTGTAATAACTCCAGCCTTGATGAGACAGACACGTACGTTCTGCTGGGTGCAGCCTACGTGCTGCGATACTGCAAGCATTATTCTGCTGTCCGAAGTCTCGGCAGGTGCCTTTGCCCGGAAATCTGCGAACATCGCTATGATGTTCTTTTTTCGTTCGTCCTGCTGCTTCTGCAACGGTGTTCGAAAATCGTAATTGAAATTTTCTCCCATTTTTATTTGTATTTTAAATTATTTTCTTTATCTTTGCAAAAGAGTTTTTAAACTCGTTTCTGAAATCGTTTGCAAAAATAAAACAAATATTTTAGATTACAAAACATTTGGTAGTGATTTTAATATTGATTTAATTTTATTTAATTTTGTTTTAATATGAACGGAGAAGAACTAAAACAATATATAAAGCGGTCGGGAATGTCCGTTGCTGCTGTTGCGGAGGAGTTAGGAACAAGTCCGCAGAACTTGAATGCTAAGTTTAATCGCAAGTCTATAAAGATAGATTTCTTTCAAAAGATAAAGGAAATCATCGACAAATGTGCCCCTCCCCTCCCTGCCGAGATGGAAGAGGCTGTTTTCGGTTCAAATGTCAATGGTTCGAACAGCTCAAACGTTTCCCAGTCAATAGGTAGTGATGCTGCCTTGGCTGCTGAAAACAAGCTGCTGCGAGAACAGAATGAGTTCCTGCAAAGTCAAGTAAAGACCCTGCTTGCCATTGTAGGGCAAAGATAAAAAATTCATTAACTAAATTCTAAGTAACAATGAAAGAGGAGGATTTCATTGAGCGGAAGGAGAAGGTTCTTCTTGCCGCTCTCGGTAAAAGCTGGCTATGGAAAGCCAGCAGGTTGATAATAGGCATTATCCCTCCAGTGGGTGCGTTTGTAATGCTGGTTCACTGCACTCTGCTCTCGTTCGGCTATCGTGTAAAGCTCACGGAGTGGATATTCGACTGCTCGTTCTTTGGCTTCATTGCCTGGATCATCGTCAGTCTTGCCTATGGCTTCTGCTGGGTGCATCGAGCGTTCGCTACATACGGAGTGCTGATTTCGTTCTGCATCGACTTCCAGCGTTCGTTCGGGTTCGGTGTCTTGCGCCAGCCGCTGCATCTGCTGATGGTCGCCCTAGGGCTGCTGCTCTTCTTCATCTTCATAAAGAAAAAGGCTTGGAATGAGTTTTACGACAGAAATATTAATCATTTAAACGAAAAGTAATATGAAAAAGATAATAATGTTATTCGTGCTTGCGCTCATGTGCGTGTGTGTGCGTGCGCAACATACGGTTTACTGCGAGATAATACAATTCAATACTGGAGCTCCAAAGGCTATTGTTTCAGTTGATTTTGGAAACACTGGAACTGATGAGATAGTCGATGAAAATGGAAAGAAGGTAAAGTTCAAATCATCGGTTGATGCGCTTTCATACTTTGAGAAACTAGGATGGTCCGTTGTGTCCGCTTACTCTGTTTTAGCATACAATGGATTGGCAAACGTTCCAACTGTTCGTTATCTGCTGCAAAAGAAAGTTGCTTCATACGATGAGAAAATGGACGGAATCCGTATAAAGAAAAGCGAGCCTAAAAAGAAAATAAACATAGGCGATGATGGATACTTTGAATAACCTTCTCGCCTACGAGGAATACCTGCCAGTGCTCACCCCTTCAGAGGTGGATGGGCTGCTGGCTTCTCGTCCCTCGCTGGCTCAGTTGCAGGACTGGTCTCAAAGATTGTATAATCATCGGGCAAGGCTGGAAAACGTTTTCTGTCGAGCCTACAAAAAAATAAAATAATATGGAAGATAAAAATCTGATGTCCGCTGATGTGGATATAGTAGTTCGTTTCTTCTCTGCCATCGACCGCCTGAAGGCTGATGGTTGCATTGGCGGTCTGAAGACAATAACTGACCGGTATGGTATCAACCGCTGGAACATCATGTCCCTGCGAGAAAAGCCTGCCGAGTACTACGGTCGCTTTCGTCCGTCTTGGGTTCAGTTCCTAGTCCGTGATTACCACATCAACCCATACTGGCTGCTCCTTGGCTCGGGAGAGTTCTATGCGACTGGCTTCACGCCCGAAATCGTGAAAAACCTGAATAAAAACTGCACAAGGGAAAAGCAGCCTGCATAAGCTTTTAATTTTCAATCATTTAGAACATACGTTATGATTTTAAGTACAACTTTACTGGCTATACCAGTATTTAAAGGGGTTCTCTGATGCTGGGGAAACTGAGAAGTGCCGCAATCCTGCACCACTCTGCACCATTGCGGTTCTTCCTGCTGTAAATAAACTGAATAAAGACTGCACGGAATTATGGCAACACTTAGACTATATTTAGATACAAGGGTAAAAAGGCAGGATGGTACGTTCTCCATCCGGCTTGCCGTCAACCATCACGGTGGGACTGCCTTCATATCCCTCAATCAATACTGCAAGAAAGATGAATGGGATAAAAGGTCTTGCAAGGTGCGCAAGCGTCCCGACCGTGATGCTATCAACGAATTCCTTCTTGACCGTCTGAATTACTACAATAGAATGATGATGAAGGCGCAATGCAGGGAAACATATCGTGGCGACATTACGGCTAGGGAGCTTCGTGACTTAATCATTCTTGAAGCTGAGCCTGCAAGGGAAAAGGTCGCCCTGCTTCGTGATGGCTTCATCGCCTACGAGGGTAGGAATCTGAAAAAGAACACGATCAATAGATATAAATATACTTGGGCAAAGATTGAAGCTTTCCTTGGGAAGGAAAAAGCGGCTTGTCTCACCTATGATGAGATTAACCGCTCTTGGCTTGAAGACTTCGATGCGTTCATGGCAAAGGAAGGCTTGTCTAGGAATACAAGGACAAGCAGGATGCTCTGTGTCGCTGCTGTCTTCAACCTTGCGATAGATAACGAGCAAACTAGAAATTATCCTTTCCGCAGGTATAGTCTCCGAATTGAGACAACAAAAAAGCGAGACTTGTCTGTTGAGGAAATCCGCTCTATATTTGCTGCTGGTGGTGATGAGCTGGTCGATATGTTCCTGCTGATGTTCCTGCTGATTGGTATCAACGTGCGTGACTTGTTTGCCTTGACAAAGGAGAACATCGTCCGTGGCAGGCTGGAATACGACCGGGCGAAGACTGGCAGGCATTACTCCATCCTGCTTCATCCAGAAGCTCTCCGTATCATCGAGAAATACAAAGGGGAAAAGACGCTGCTTCGTTTCTCTGAGCATTTCAAGAACGTTGATTCTGCAACGGTCATGATAAATAAGAAACTCGCAAAGGTGCGCCCAGGGCTTACTACGTACTACGCTCGCCATACGTGGGCATCTATTGCCTTCAACATTGGTATACAAAAGGACGTGGTTTCGCTTGCGCTGGGTCACTCGTTCGGTGTCCGGGTGACTGATACCTACATCAATGCAGACCTATCGAGAGTAGATGAAGCAAACCGCAGGGTTATTGATTACGTGCTATACAACAAAAAATAGCCTTATTTCTTGCGAATTTGGCGCAGAAACGGCTCAAATTGTTTTCGGGGATAGTTTTACGTGCTTACCACGTAAACGGCTCAGAACGCAAATTTCGGGGCAAATCGGGAAATAACACAAAAAAATACCCCAGCGGTGAAAAAGTCGAGCCGCTGGGGTAATAAGTGGAAACCACTTTAAACATTCAGTGATGCAAGGGTACGCTTTTCCTTTGAAACCACCAAATTATTTTCCAAAAAATTTCTTTCTCAACAAATCATTGATGAATCGTGACTTGTTGGGCAATGCGTTGAGGAAAGGCAGCAGGTCGTTGTCTATCTGTATGCCAACTAGCTTGACCGTTGCGCCAGCACCCTTCTTCGTTCTCTTGATGTTTCTTCTATTATTCTCCATATCCGTGATTCTTTACTGATTCTCCATTTACTCGCAAAAGGTTGCGCTGCTCGATCCTGCAATTCTTCGAGTACTTGCGTGGAGTGCCATCCTTCTTGCAGGTCTTGCCTTTATATACCAGGCAAGGCAAGGAGTTGTATTCGTAGCCTCTATGTGAAATAATCCAATCTTCAACCCTTATCGTATCGCAGTTGTCGCTGATATAATCGCCAACCTTAACTGGGCTGTGTTCCGTGGCAAATTTCCTTGCCAGCATTACTCTTTCCTTCTCTGCCTTCACCCTGATTTCGTGCAGGGCTTTTCTATACTCTTGTTCTGTCATTGTCTTCTGTCTTTTTTTAATTGTCTATCTAACTTCGTTTTCATTCGGTTCATCTTGTGCTCCAGCTTGCCAATCTGCTTGTAGCTTAGCCAGTCGGGTTTGATGTTCAACGACAGCCAGTACTGGCGCATTTCCTTGCAATGCCGGGCGATGCTCGGGAAATAGAGGTGTCGCTCGTATGGGTTGCGAAGGAAGTACTTGCAATCGGATAGCATACGACCAAGCATCATGTATTTATGCTTTTGCCCTTCTCCAAGACTGACAAGCCTTCCGTTGTCCCCGATCCACAGCATTGCGCCCTTTCCCTTCCATACGAAATCGAAAACCTTGCTTACCGGATAATAATAGCCATCGAGCACCGTGCCTTCCTTTAGGTCTCGCCCAATCTCTCGCAGGCAGGTTCTTCCCCAGCTGGTCGTTACCTCGACCACTGCTTGTGCTGGTATCTTGTCGTATTCCTTCATATCTTGCCAAATTTAAATTTCTCGTTCTAAAATGTAATAATCAAATGTCACTCTGCCTATCTTAACCTTGAAGTGTCGGTCTCCTTCTTCCAGCATTTCTGCGTGTGGACTGTTTCTGAAGGTTTCCTTTATTCGAGAAAATTCTTGCTCCATTCTCTCCTTTGTTGCGTAGTCCTCAATGTGACTATTAACTTGTTTAAGGCTGTTTGTAGCACTCAAAATATATTGTTTCATATCTTGATATATTGTGCAGGGCTTGTGCCCTGCTGGTTAATAATTCTGTTGAATGTAGTACTTAGAGATAAACTCGTTGTGTGCGAAAGTTGAACCTACGACCTTGAAGTAATTGATGCCTACCTCCCCGACTGTTACGTACTCGCTAGCAAGAATGCGCTTCATCATTCTGTTCAAGCAAGCCTTTGCAGCTCGTCTGGTCTTGTATCTCCAGTGCTCAGTTACAACGCCCTCATCGTCTTTCTTCATTACGGAATATTTCATTTTCTCCATTGTTTCTACTTGTTTGTGCTGGGGTTGCCCCCAGCTGATTAATACTTTTCTATCCAATATTCGGTTTTAAAATTCACGCATAAGCCTACAAATTCGGACTTGAAATAACCTTGACGTACCCAGTATGGATAATGTCTATCGGCTGCCTTCATTCCCTTGAACAGCTTGTTCAAGAATCGCTCTGCCTTGTCCTTGCGTGTAAAGTTTGCCAACTCCTCGATTTCCTTTCCTTCCATCTGTCTCTTGATGTAATATTTTGCTCTTGCCATTGTCTTGTCTCCTATATTTAATCATAAAGTTCTTTTAATCCGTCTCGCTCGTTAAGTTGGGCTGCAAGCTTATCGGCTTCTTTTATTTCTGAAAATCCGAACCACTTGTTTGAGTGCTCAACAACCTTGTCTCTTCCGTTGATTTCGGGTTTTACGAGTGCTACGGTATAACTTCCGTAGCTCTCGATAACTCTCCATACTTTCCAGTCGCTCATATCTCTGTCCTCCCTTGATTACTTAGCATAAAGCGTTACTACAAGTCCACGTCTCAAAGCGCAGCGGCAAGCGTCCATACCAGCCTTCAATGCTCGCTTGATGAACTTATTGAAGAGTTCTGCACCGATGAGCTTCAAGATTCCGCTTACTCCTACGAGTGTGTTTATCTTCTTGTCATCCTCTGTGCGTCCGAAGACTTTGATGCGGAAGTTTGAGTTGATGAATTTTGTAGTGAACCCTAAAACGTTTGAATTTGACTTTTTCATTTTCTTTGGATTGACCGTGTTTCCTAGGGCTTAAATTACTGAATGTTTATTGTGCTTATCTCCTAAACACGGTGCAAAGATATTAATATTTTTCTGTTCCACCAAAACTTTTCCCGAAAGATATTAATATTTTAACTTTTATTTGCTGTTTATATGGTAAGCACCTCTATTTTCGGTCGATTTCGGAAAGTTTTCTTCCGTATATCAATGGCTATCGATCGGTTGCCTTAGTTTTCCACACTCTATATAATAATAACCTGCACGCCTTAGTTTGAATGAATATATAATCTAACTCTCATATCCCCTACCCCTTTTCTCTCAATGAAAAGTGTTCTCGCACAAAAAATGGGCAGAAAAACGCTCTCCTGCGCTTCCTGCCCTTCTAAAAATTGATATTATGATTGAACCTATTGAACTCTCTTCTTGATGCGCTCCTTTATCCAGTTAACGGCAACGAGTGCCAGGAATAGCAATACGCAATCGCCAATGAATAGCCTTACCTTTTGCCAGGTGCTCACTGGCTTCTCTACCTCCTTGGTCTTGTATCGGTTCACGTAATACTTGACCTTTACGGTGTCGGTCACAAATGTGTAGATGTCGCCAACGATTGTATCTGTCTTGGTCGTTGTCTTCCACCTTGTGGTCGTAAGGTTATGCCAGCGTTCCTTGATTACAGTGTCGCCCTTGATATAGACAAGCACGCTGTCATGCCTGAATACGCTGTCGTGCTGCTGGGTGTCCTGCCAGTGTATCTGTCGATGGTTCACGCTGTCACGTCTTGCGCTGGTATGTGCGCTATCTCGATAAACCGTGTTATTTTGCGCTGTTTTTGCGCAGGAACAGCCCAAAATCAAAAGTGGGGTAATTATAAGCATGGCGATAAATAACGCCACAGAACGCAAATTTCGCCCTTTTCTTGAATTTTCCATACTTTAAAACGTTAGATTGATATGTTTATTATGCAAGCACCTTGATTTTCAAGGCTTCCTTGGCTCGCTTTAAGTACTTTTCGCAGTCTGCCAGTCCGTTGTACCCTCCGTTGATGCGCTTTCGGATAGCCTTCAAGTTGTCTTGGTCTGCCAGCTCATTGCAGCCGAAGGTGTCGAATACCCACATCGAGGATTTCGTTGCTCCGAATGGTCGTTCCAGCAGTTCGGGACTGCCAACAACATCGAAGCCGCAATAATTGCCATACTCCCGGTAGTTGTCTCTTCCAGTTATCTGGATAAGCCCTCTGCCCTTATATTTCACGCCATCGCCATGCTGGGTGTTGCCGAGGTCTTTCCTGCCCTCGTAGGCTCTGCCGCTTGCCAGTTCCTTTGTGTATCTCAACTCTCCGCTTTCGTGTGCAATCTGTGCGAGATAGTGCGCCATCCTTAGTGGGGTGTTGATGTGGAAATGCTCTGCCCATCCGTTGATGATTGGAAGGTAGGTGTCTGCCCTGCTGCCTGCATTCGGCATTATCTTTACCAGTTGCGCTCTAGTTATCCTCATCCTTTTCTCCTCCTTTCTTCCTTTCTTCCTTCATAATCTCGACAACCGCCTTCGCAATTTCGTCCTTATTCTCGAGGATCACCTGAATCGTGCGGTCTTGCTTGCGTATCTCTGCCTTCTCGTATGCCTTCTCCCGGATGCTCTTGAACTCGCACAAGAGCAGATACACCGTCCATGCGATAGCGAACATAGGGAAGGGAGAGATAATACACGTAGCCACGTCCATAAGCGAAGCAATACCGAATGTCGGGAAATACTTCTTCGCCTTGTCGCACGTCTTCTTTAACCCGGTTGACGTTCTTGCAACATGCAGTTCCTTCGCCTTCTGTATGCCTGCTATCAAGTCAATTGTCATCGCTATCAGAATTGTAGCGAAACATATAAAAATTACTAGGGCACACAGATATAGGTGGTGCACCTGAAAATCGTGAAATACTTCGCTCATATCAATTTATTTTTTGGTTTATTCCAATTTTTCCCAGTCAATGGTAACGCCCTTCCCGATGATGTCTGCCGTCCACCTGCAGAATGCCATACCCTCGTATCCGTCCGGATCACTGGCTACGGCAATAGCATACTGTACGCAGTCGCTCTCGGTCTTGATTACCTTCGGGTAAAAGTCCGCATAAGCCATATTTGCCAAATAGAGAATATCCCCGATGGTTGCGCCCTTGGAGATTATCTCGTTGTTTGTCGCCAGCCGGATTTCGTCTACCGTCCATCGGTGGCTCGTTCCGTCTACGTTCTTCATCTGCTCGCTTGCCTTGATTGCTAGCTGCTTCGTGAAGTGGTAGCCGTGCTTGGCAACGTATGCCACATATCCACTGGCTCCCATGAGTGCCTTTGCTGCCTTCTCGTATGGTAAGCCGTGGATGATGTCGCTCTCTTGGTGCTGGTGTCGCTCTTCCTCGCTGTCGCAAGAATGGCGCATAACGATTATTTTCTTCATTGTGCGCCCTCCTATCCTAGTTTGTCGAGTAACTGTTTAACCATGCCACGAATGCCGCTTATATCGCCCTCAAGTGCCTTGAAACGCTTTTCGGTTTCCTGCTTTTCCTTGATTGCCGGGTTCAAAGCTGCAAGAAGTTCTTCGCCCTTGGCTTTTCGCTCCTTGCTTGGCTCGTATGCCTTGATTATCTCATCAGCTTCATTTACCAATTTCCCGACTTCGGGCAGAAGGTCTGCCTTGTCGGTTGCCAGTACGATTTCGCCTGCAAAGGTAACTCCGAGGTGTTCGGGTATGGTGTAGATGGTCTGCTTTCCCTCCACCTCGATTGTTACGTCTCGCATTGGCTGTCCGCTGCTGGAAATGGTTGCGATGCCAGTGTTGATGTGCGGCTGGTTGTCTACGACCTTGCCTTCCTTAACTTCCACCGTCTGCTTGTCTAGCAGATAGACCGGGTGATTTCTCTGAATATTCTTAAACTCCATAATACGCTCTTTTTAAAATAATTCGATAAATAGACAAAAAGGGGTCTCACTGATAACACAGCGAGTTGCCCCTTGATAGATTTTGTTTAGACCGCCTACGCTCCAGTTGTGGTTGTGGTGGTCTTCAGCTGCTGGATAATGAAACCAGTCTGCTCTCTGCGCTTGCTGTCCTCCAGCTGGATGCGAAGGTCTTGCTCCCAGTGGTTGTTCAGAACATCAACGATGCGCTGAGTATTCTCCTTGCCCGAGGTCTTCAAGTCGCAAACGACCGTCTGGATGAGGTTGCCGAGGTTACTGAAACCTCGCTCCATCCCAGTATTGGTGTAGCAGAACCCCTGCTGCATTGCGTTGATGATGTCCTTCTGCCCCAGCTGGTTCTCGTAGCCCATACGGTTGATGTTCTGCTGGGTGGTGCAGCAACAGTCCTTCAACTGCTGGATAATGTTGAGGTTTCCGAGGTTCGCTGCGTTGATTACTCGCTCTGCGCTGAAACCAACCTTGCCGCCTACATCTTGGATTGCTGCCTGAATGCCGCAAACAGAAGACTGCAATGCGTTGAAGTCGCAGTTCAAGTTAGCCGCCAGCGTCTTCAAGTCCTGGTTGTTGCCCTGGATTGCGCCCATCAACAAGTCGCTGTTGTGGTTGTCGCTCATCTGAGTGCGAAGGCTGTCAATCTGAGACTGGATTTCGGAACGCTGAACGTTGCCGTTCTGTCCGTTCCAGCCATCGCCATACATGAAGCGGAACATTCCCAACATCATCATGTAGGCGAATGGGTTGTTCCAACCTCCACCCATACCACCGTTCATTGCTGCCAGCATAGTCGCTGGATCATTGTCTCTACCTCTAGCGAGCAAGGCTGCTGCTAGGTTGTCATTGCCACCGTCACCAGTGCAATAAACTTTCTCGATTGTGTCTGCCATATAATTTTGAGTTAATTACGTTACGGAAACCAAATATTGGAATCCGCTGCAAAGTTACTCTGATTTATGGCTCGCTCCAAAAAGTTAGTACACTGGTATTTATCGAATTATTGTCAAAGAACGCTTTTGGTTATTTTCTTTTTGTTTCTAAATACAAATCGGCTCAACGTCCTTGTTTAGAAGGGTCGCTTGTGCCGTTGCGAGTCGATAAACTCGAGACGTGCTGATATAGGTGTAAGCCATCTTGCAAAGATGTCTAACAGCTGGAACGGTGCGGTTTAATACGGTCGCAGTTGTCGTAATGCTGAATCCTGCGTGTATCATCTGCTCAACGACCATACATCTTGTCATTACGAGGTTTTCTGCTCTCGACTTGCCGAGAACGTCTTCTCTCGTAATGCTCAACTCTCCGTTCGGCAGTTCAATAGCACAACACTTGATTACGTTGTCTATAACTCGCCATAGTTCTTTCTCCTTGTCATTCATATATAAAAATGTTTTAATCGTTCCCTAACATCGAATCAATCATTCCGTCAATGGCTTCATCGGTCATGCTCTTCTTAATAGAAGGATCTGCGCCAATTGACTTCATCATCATAGCTACCCAGGGGTTGTCACTCTCCAGCGTGGATTGTATCTGCTCCTTGTATGCTTCGTGAAGCTCGCCCGATTCCTTAAACTCCAAAAGAACCGTGCGCAAGGCTTTCACTGCGTAGTTATCCATCAGCAGGGGATTGTCCCTTGCCGATGATAATTTAGTAAGAAGCACAGCCAGTGCTTCATGTAATTGCTTCTTCTTCATATAGTTTTACTTTTAAATTTCCAAAGTCAGCGACTTAGAGTTAAATTTGTTTTATTTATACATCTGTTATCTGGGTTCCATCCATATTCACCCAAGCAGTACCATTCCAAAGAATCAATTTACCTAAAGATGTGTCTTTGTAAATATAACCTATCTGTACATTTGTTGGTCTTTCTTCAGTTGTACCTTGCTTTTTGGCATTAGCAGGATTTCCGAATGAATCAATCCATGATGCACCATTCCACCAGATTGGTTTTAGCAAATTAAAATCAAAGTATTGATAGCCTTTGTCATTTTCTTTATTTGTTAATTTTGTAGGTCTGCTATTTCCCCAACCTGCACATCGTTCATTTCCTTCTGTATAAAGAGGTTTAGATGTGTCTAATTTGTTCCATATTTTTTTTATGGAATTATATATATAATAGCATTGATTTGAGTTGTCACAATATATTGCATTTGAATAATTACTTGGTATATCAAATTCTTTAGGTCTTTCATTTGCTGAAGCTGCTCTTAGATATTTTTTATTCCAAGGAAATAAATTTAGCAATTCTTTGTCAACTTTAATTGAAATAACGTGGGTAAGTTTATCGCTTATTAATTGACCATTGTTTATGTTTAGTAAATTATAAACTTCGCACTTGCTAAAATCTATGATTCCTTCCTTTGATATATGTAGTAAAGAATTATTTCTTGTCTGAAAAATATCTGTATCAATTTGACAAAAGTCTATCTCAGAACAGTAATCGTCTAGTGTGATATGAAAATATTTTTGATTTTCAGACAATTCTCCATTGAATGTGTATTGGTTTCCAATAAACCTTACAGTAGAATTTTTAATATTAACATTTCTTCTAACCAATAAATCATCAACTTGACGTTGTTCTTTAATTTTATCTACTAGCTTTCCACTATTATAGAATTTATTAGATAAAAACTTAATTTCTTTTGAATTTTCACAAGTTATATTATTCGGAGCAATAATGGTATTATTACTAAATGTTATATCGTTTGAATAATAAATATGTAATGATATGTTTTCTAACAAGCAATTCGATATAATATAATTGTTTCCTTTATAAAACATTTGAGTAAGTGGAGTATCTGAATAGAAATAACAATTTTCTATCACCACATTGACAGGAATAATATATTTGCTATCACTAGTTGTTGTTGTAGAGAAAAATCCATGTTCTTTACATTTTATTGAACATCCAGAAAATGTAACTCTACCTAAATTCGCTCCATATACGTCTGAATTTACATATTCTATTCTTACAGGTGCAGCACGTAAGCAATCGCCATTTACATTAATAAAGGATACATCTCTTCCTCCACTTGCTATACATAAACTTCCTTGACAATTACTACCAGTACAATTAATTACAGTTATATTGTGTCCTACAATATATTGTGCATCTTGTACATTTACGCAGTAACCATCATCGCCATTATCAGATAGATGACAATTCTGAATAATTCCATTATGAGAACCGTCTGTAACATATAAGCTATCTGCTGTATTTTTTGAAAATGTACAAGAATCTACGTTAAAGTAAGAACACTCGTTTAAAATATCAAGTGAATGAATTCCTCCAATAAAATCACAATTACAAACTTTGAAATTGCTAGATTTACGGATAGTAACATTGGCTAAAGAGTGCTTTCTTGCATTCATATAAACTTCATTACTAACTTCAACTCTAGAAACCCATTCTTCCTTACCTAAATCAAATCTTATATTATTAATTTCAAAAGAGTTACCAATGAAACGAAATATCCATTTGTAAGCTGTGTTAGGATTGTTATAATCTATCCAATTATTCAAGTATCTAAAAGTTGCTTTCTTTTTAGAATACAACTTTTGTCCATTAAGGTTGAATACATTTTCAAATGTTGAAAAACCATAAGTAGAATTATCTGTAAGCAGAACATCACAACCACTATTTATACTAGAAATAATTGCATTAGAATCATCTACTATACCGTTTCCTATAGCTCCAAACCATTCTGGTCTAACATATTCAGACAATATAGTTCCGCTAAAACTACAATTATTAAGTACTACAAAATTAGCATTATTAATAATAGTATTATCACATTTAAGAATGCCATTATTTAAACTTCCTCCCTCAAACTTCAAGGTACACCCCTCATTCATTTGAATAGTCTCCCCATTCAAGTCAAAGTCATACCTGATTTCATAGATAGTGTTAGGCTGATTCATCATAATTGGCGTTATGATATTTCGAAGCTCTTTCTTAGTGCTGTCAGTAACAGTACATACAATACCAGTAGTGCTTGCAGAGAATACAGATGGAGTTACGGAACCACCAAACTTTCGGGTAAGAGTAATTGTTGAAGCATCTTTTGATACTTCATACATCGTCATTGTCGCAGTAAGTTTTTCAGCAATTTTCTGTGCAACTAAATCGGTTGATGTCATGGTTGTTGTCGCCATATCAACACTTACTTCAACTCCATTTATGGTAAACCCAATTGCACCATCTACAGTAGGAATACTCCCTACTATTATTTTTGTTACAGCCAGTGATACCGGTTTTATATTCTTGCGTAAGATTTTATAGCCTTTTCCTGAGAAAGAAAGAGGGTTATAAACACGATCTTTTAATGATAGCACATCTGTACCGCTTTCATTTATCCCAGATGTAATATCTTCTTCATCAGGTAAGTTCGTCACATTACCTTCAACAACCGTTCTTTCACCAATTTCTTTTTTTAACTCCTCTAAAGAGGCTTGCACATCAGATGTGTTTGCTTTCTTTGACAAATCACCTGATAAGTAGATGAGATTAGAACCCTGTTGCTCTGCAATATTCGCAAGACCAGCTAGAGCACCGCCTACCCTCTCGGCTGTGTTCTCGCCCACCTGCGTAGCGTTCTTGACCGCTGCCGCCTGCTGTTTAATTTCGTCTATTGTTGCCATATATTAATCTCCTATTGCGTGAATGTGTGCCCTCGTTCCTCGCTGTGCCTTCACTTCCCCTTTCGGGGTGAATGCCTTGAGGTATTCAAGGGAATCTGATAAATATCTTTCTGCCATATCCATGATGTCGTTGTACTGCTTGTTTCTTGAAACGTCTTGAACATGGTCTGAATAATCGTCTCTGTGGCGCATTCCACCTGCTCGGCTTATAATTGTGCCATCGGCACGAAAAAGTCTCGCATACGTGAAATAAGCGAGTGCCTTACGTATTCCGCTGGTGTACTTCTGCACCTTGGTTTCGTCTTGGCTGCAATCGCCTTCCTTCTTTGTGGTGTATTCGCCACCATCCAGGAAAGTTGCAGGCTGGAAATCGGGCAATACTGAATCGCCCCACTCTCCCTGCTCGGTTGCTGTCTTGAACCGCTTCCACCCGATGGCTGGTATGATGTTCGCATCTTCGCATTCCCGAATGTATGCGTTCACTTCATCCTCATCTAGGTGTACGCTGGTCGGTCGTGCCAGTTCTCGGAACTGATCAACCGTGATAAGTTGTTTTCTTTCTCCCATAGGCTCAATCAATTAATCTATCATGTTGTTCCCTGCCGCTTCGCTGCTGATATACTTTAACGGCTGTAGCTTCGGGTCTATGTTTTCAATAGCTGGATCATGCCAGCTATTGAAAATCTTCTTGAAGGCTCGCTCGATGAAACGCTGCTCGGTCGTCACTTCGCCTGCATAGTATTCGTAAGCGTCCTGCATAACTTGACCGCTAAAGCCGAGTTTGCCCATACGGATGGAGTAGAATAGCTCTTGGTGGAACTGTGCGTAGATTCGCTCGATAACGCTGCTGTCGGTCACGGAAAACTCCTTGTCGAAGTTCTTCGTTGGGAAAGCAACAACCTTCGGTTCGTCTTCCTCATTCTCCACCTCGACAGCAAGAATCTTCGCTGTGTTCTCGTCCCCTTGGAACTGCAAAAGGTCTTCATCGGAAATCATCTGTCCGCTCTCCACCTCTTCGCCTTTCTCGTTGAACTTAGGCACGCCCTTCTTGGTTACGAGCATACACGATACGAGGAAGTTGTTTCGGACGTTTCTCATCTTGACGTTGCCCAGTCCTTCATCGGTCGAAATCTCAGTGATGGCTGAATCGTAGCTGGCTGTCGGGTAGATAAACTGTCCGTCTAGGCTCTGCCACAGTACCTGCCCCTTGTAGCTGTCGATGCCGCCAGCGTTCTCAATCTGTTCAAGAACGATGTCGGGGTCGGGATTGAATATGTTGATGCGTTCGATAGTCTTGTCGTTCACCATCAACCGCTTTCCGTTCCTCGTTTTCTTCTGCTCCCAGTCGGGATGCAACAAGACGTGCGCCACGTTCCCCTTGTCGTCCGTCTCTTCCAGTCGGCAATTCTCAAAGGGTACGTGGCTCACGTTAGACACCTGCCCTAGAACGTTGTAGTTAACATGAAGGGCAAAACCACCAAACCGTGCGAGGTCTTGCGCCACGTTCCTCAACAAATCGTCTGCCGTATCCCCTTGCTGGTTCATCGCCAATGCAGATAGAATGTCGCTGTCGAAGCCGTAGCCCTCAATGAATCGGGCGTAGCGGTTAAGGCACAGCATTGCCGTTCCGCTGGCTTCCGTGATGCGTGCGAGGTTCTGCGGATAAAGATTGTCATATCCGTATGCCTGCATCTTGAATCGGCTGACGTAGCCAATATCAACCCTTCGCTTTGGCTTTTTAACTGTCTTAACGTTCATATTGCTTGTGTCGTTTTACTTGTTGTTTTATTCCTCTTCCTTGCCTGCTTTTTCGGCTTGGTCGAGGTCTTTTTTCTTGTCGCTGCCTTCTGCTTTTTTGGCAGGATCTTTCCCATCGGTATCATCTGCACCGCT
>ERZ1034998.214-NODE-214-length-40214-cov-50.730098_pt1 | contig 40214 bp, 35 predicted proteins | sample MGYA00520621_ERZ1034998 | MGnify/ENA primary metagenome ERZ1034998 (study PRJEB33766, sample SAMN09781748) | gut metagenome | biome: gut microbiome | host: Homo sapiens | place: Madagascar | study: EMG produced TPA metagenomics assembly of the PRJNA485056 data... | reverse complement strand
CTCAATCCCGCATAAACACTAGGTTTATTTATCCAAGCTCTTCATTGTCGGGAAAAGCAAAACGTCTCTTATTGCAGGTGAATCTGTAAGCAACATAACCATTCTGTCAATTCCAAAACCAATTCCTCCTGTAGGTGGCATACCTATTTCTAGAGCATTTAAGAAATCTTCATCAGTATGGTTCGCCTCTTCATCACCCTGTGCGAATAATTCTTCCTGTGCCTTAAATCTTTCTCTCTGATCAATAGGATCATTTAACTCTGAATATGCATTAGCCATTTCCCAGCCGTTCATGAAGAACTCGAAACGCTCTGTATATTCCGGATTCTCAGGTTTTTTCTTTGTAAGCGGAGATATTTCCACCGGATGATCCATAAGGAATGTAGGCTGGACAAGATGCTCTTCTACAAACTGCTCAAAGAACAGATTTAAGATATCACCTTTCTTATGTCTTTCCTCGAACTCAACACCTTTTTCCTTAGCTGCTGCTCTGGCTTCATCAAGTGTCTTTATCTCATTAAAGTCCACTCCTGCATATTTCTTAACAGCATCTACCATAGTGATTCTCTCGAAAGGTTTTCCAAGATCCATCTCTATTCCCTTGTATACAATCTTAGTAGTGCCAAGAACTTCCTGTGCTACATGACGGTACAGATTCTCTGTAAGGTCCATCATGCCATTGTAATCTGTATATGCCTGATATAATTCCATAAGTGTGAATTCCGGATTGTGTCTTGTATCGACACCTTCGTTACGGAATACACGTCCGATTTCGTATACTCTTTCAAGTCCGCCTACAATAAGTCTCTTGAGATAAAGCTCAAGTGATATACGAAGTTTCAAATCCTCATCAAGAGCATTGAAATGTGTCTCAAACGGTCTTGCTGCCGCACCACCTGCATTTGCTACCAGCATAGGTGTCTCTACTTCCATAAATCCCTGACTGTCAAGATATTTACGGATGCTGCTTATTATCTTAGAACGCTTAATAAATGTGTCCTTTGTTTCCTCATTCATGATAAGGTCCACATATCTCTGACGATATCTGAGGTCTGTGTTTGTGAGACCGTGGAACTTCTCAGGAAGTATCTGGAGACTCTTTGAAAGTAATGTAATCTCACTTGCATGTATAGAGATTTCACCTGTCTTAGTCTTAAATACTTCACCTTTGATACCTACTATATCACCAATGTCATATTTCTTAAAATCAGCATATGGTTCTTCACCTATACTGTCTCTTGCAACGTATGACTGGATATTTCCCTTAAGATCCTGAACATTACAAAATGAAGCTTTACCCATTACACGCTTTGACATTATACGTCCGGCAATGCTTACATTTTTTCCTTCAAGCTCTTCAAAATTTTCCTTAACATCTGCACTGTGATGTGTCACATCGTACTTCATTATTTCGAAAGGATTCTTTCCATTCTCCTGCAATGTCTGGAGTTTTTCTCTTCTAACCTTTAATAATGCATTTATATCCTGTTCCTGTCCGCCGTTATTCTGCTGTTTTGCCACTTTCTTTCACTCCTTATTTCGCTCTCTGTATATCAAGAATCTTGTAAACCATGATTCCTGCCTGTGTCTCTACTTCTACTTTTTCTCCGACCTTACGTCCGATAAGTGCCTGACCTACAGGTGACTCATTAGATATTTTATGTTCAAGACTGTTTGCCTCTGTAGAACCGACAAGTTTAAATTCAAGTTCCTCATCAAATTCTTCATCATATACCTTAACAAGACATCCTACATTTATTTTCTCAAGGTCAACCTCTGTCTCATCTACTACTTCTGCATTTTTAAGAATTTTCTCTAACTCTTCTATTCTTAACTCTATATCTCTCTGCTCGTCTTTAGCTGCATCATACTCAGCATTCTCTGATAAATCTCCCTGCTCACGCGCTTCCTTAATTTTCTGTGCAACCTCTTTACGTTTAACTACCTTTAAATCTTCAAGTTCATTTTCAAGTTTTTTCAGACCCTCAAAAGTCATAATATTTTTCTTTGCTTCTGCCATAACACTAACCCATTCCTTTCAATATAAACTTCCATAATTCTGTGATTATATCCTAAACCCATGCCAATGTCAAGGTCGGCACGTTTATTCATAACTATTTCAACCATTCCACTGCACTGAATTTATCAGTTCTTCCAGCTCATCATATGTCTCTACAAAATTGACTTTATTTCTAAGGGATGCGGCATGTTGTACACCATACAGATACCATGCCACATGTTTGCGCATCTCTCTTATACCTGTATATTCACCCTTAAGTTCCACAGACATTTTTCCGTGGCGTAATATCATTTTGCCGATTTCCTCACCGGATGGTTTATTTATGAGTTCTCCCGTTTCAAGGTATGCATTTATCTGCCTGAATAACCACGGATTGCCTCTCACAGCCCTTCCTATCATCACAGCATCACATCCGGTTTCATCAAGCATCCTTGCCGCATCCTGCGGTGAAGTAACATCTCCGTTTCCCACCACCGGAATACTGACTGCCTCTTTCACTCTTCGGATTATATCCCAGTCTGCCTCACCGGCATAATACTGTTCTCTCGTTCTTCCGTGAACCGCTACTGCAGCCACGCCACAGCTCTCAGCGATTTTAGCAATCTCCACAGCATTTACCATCTCATCATTAAATCCTTTTCTGATTTTTACCGTTACGGGTTTTGATATTTTCTTCACCATCGCCGTAAGGATTTTTTCAACAAGTTCAGGATTTTTCATAAGAGCCGAGCCTTCGCCGTTATTCACGATTTTAGGTACCGGACAGCCCATATTGACATCAATAATATCAAATGGATATTCATCAGCCAGCCTCGCACCTATCTCAGCCATAATATCCGGATCAGAGCCAAACATCTGCAGTGCCGACGGATGCTCCTGTGGAAATGTCTCCAACAGTATATCTGTATTTTTATTGTTATACAGAACAGCCTTTGCACTTACCATCTCGGTACAGGTCATTCCTGCACCTTCCTCTATGCAAAGCTTTCTGAATGCCAGATCCGTCACACCCGCCATCGGTGCCAGCACCAGTTTATTCTTTAATTTAACATTTCCTATATTCATAACTTTATATTCCTAAGCACTTTTATATTTCTCATATAATATTCTCAGTCCGTGAAGCGTAAGATTTGCATCATAATAATCTATCTTTTCAGTTGCTTCCGATATAATCTTGCCGAGTCCTCCGGTGGCCACAACCTTCATATCAGAAATGCCGGTTTCTTCCTTGAACTTATCTATTATGTATTCAGTCTGTCCCACATAACCATAAAACAATCCGGCCTGCATACTTCTTATCGTATCTTTTGCAAGAATAGTATCCGGTCTCTTTATCTCTATCTCCGGAAGTTTTGCTGCGTCCTGTGACAGCTCTTTCGCTGAACTTCGTATACCGGTCGTGATAACTCCTGCTGAAAATGCTCCGTCTCCTGAAACATAGTCATATGTGGTAGCCGTTCCATAATCAATAACAAGCACCGGACCTCCATATATAAAATATGCTCCTACAGCATCAACTATTCTGTCAGCTCCCACTTCCCTCGGATTAGTAAGGGTAATCTTTATGCCGGTCTTTGTTCCCGGTTCTACCACTATCGGTTTTTTATTTAAATATTTAATTATACCATTCTGAAATGAGTGCATAACATTCGGAACAACTGAAGATATTATAATATCCTCAATATCATCAATATCTATAGATTTTTTCAGAAGCAGATCACATATAAGCAATCCGTACTCATCTGAGGTTCTTGGTATTTTTGTGGTTATTCTGAAAGTAGTCTTTATTTCTTTTTTTTCAAATACACCAAATGTAACATTTGTATTTCCAATATCAATAACAAGTAACACTATTCTTTTACCTCCATTCCAAGGAAAAACACTTTGTAATACATTTCCAATGTCTCAAATAAATCACGTTTTTCCTGCTGCATCTGCTTTATCTTTAGCCCGCATCCTATCTCGTCAAACAGATAATCCGCTTCATCTGACTGCACATCTATTTCCAGATTTCCCTCAGAATCAAACTGGAGAATAATGACTCCTCCTATTTCTTCGGTAAATACCACACACATTATCTGCAATTCATTTCTTATACTTTCCGGGAGCTTTGAAAATTCATCATTCAGATAATATTTCTGCTCATATGAGTTGGCTCCACACAATATTTTTTTCTCATCACACATACCCGTAAACTCCTCTTACTGAAACTTCTCCCGAAACCACGGTCTCAAGACTTCCATCCTGTCTGCGCACTATCAGTCCTCCATCTTCATCCATTCCGAGTGACTGTGCCCTGTAGTTTCCATCCTGTCTTATTATCTCCACTTCATTATTCATGTTTACCAGCCGGCTGTTATATTCCTCTTTTATAGAAGAAAGATTTTCATTTTCAAGAAACATTCCATAATATTTTTCAAATTCTTCCATAACATCACAGACTACGTCTGACCTGTCAAACCTTTTGCCTTCTTCTATGTACATCGATGTGGCAACACGGCTTATATCATCTGCAAAACTTTCATTATTTACATTTATTCCTATTCCTACAACAACATACTGTGAACTGTCGCCCACTGTCTTCATTTCCGTAAGGATACCACAGACCTTCTTACCGTTTATCACTATATCATTCGGCCATTTTATACTTACATCCGTACTGTTATCACACTGTCTGTCTAACGCTTTCATTACAGCCATGGCAGCTACTATGGTAATCATGGGCGCTTTATCAGCCTTAAGTCCATCCTTCAAGATGAGTGACATAAATATTCCTATGCCATGAGGCGAGTTCCAGCTTCTTCCAAGACGGCCCTTTCCGCTTACCTGACAGTCGGCAACCACCAGTGTCCCATCCTGTGCCTCATGTGCAATCGATTTTGCATAATCATTTGTTGAGCCTGTCTCATACAGATACACAACATTACTTCCGCATCTTGCGGTCTTCATTTTACTTCTAATATTTTCCTCAGATAACATGATATCCTCATTTCTGTTCAATGGACGTTTAACTATATCCACAAAGTTACAAAACTTAAAACCGATAAAACTAAAAGCAGCAATGCAAATAAAGACAATGCAACAGTTCTCGGAATATCAACTCTTTTATAATATTTAACAGCCATGTCCACATTCATAACCGTCGCAAGTAAAAATACAACAGTAAACAGCTTTTCGTTTTCCTTAAGATCCACAAACAAAAACACCGTACATACAACAATAAGCATTGCAATTATTATATTAACAATGTCAAGGACATTGGCAATCGTGCCATATCTTCTTCCGGACTTCATTACTACCTCCTATTTACAAATCCTCTTATCGTTCTCCGAGTGTTGCCACCATAACAGCTTTTATAGTATGCATACGATTTTCTGCCTCATCAAATACAACTGACTGTGCTGACTCAAATACTTCATCTGTTACTTCAAGTGCATCAAGTCCGAATTTCTCACCGACTTCTTTTCCTATCTTTGTCTTATGGTCATGGAATGCAGGGAGACAGTGCATAAATATTGCTGTATCTTTTGCATTATCCATAACTTTCTTATTAACCTGATACGGAAGAAGAGATTTGATTCTCTGTGCCCATACTTCCTCAGGCTCTCCCATAGATACCCACACATCAGTATATATTACATCCGCATCCTTAGTTCCTTCCATAACGTCTTCTGTAAGAGTTATAGTTGCGCCTGTTGCTTTCGCAAATTCTTTGCACTCATTTACAAGTTCCTCATTTGGGAAATATTCCTTTGAAGAGCATGCTACGAAATGCATACCGAGTTTTGCACATGCTATCATAAGCGAATTACCCATATTGTATCTTGCATCACCCATGTATACAAGCTTGAGTCCCTTAAGTTCACCTAAATGCTCTCTTATGGTGAGCATATCTGCAAGCATCTGTGTCGGGTGATATTCATTTGTAAGTCCGTTCCATACAGGAACACCTGCATATTTGGCAAGTTCTTCTACTATAGACTGCTCAAAACCTCTGTATTCTATACCGTCAAACATTCTGCCAAGTACTCTTGCTGTATCTGCAATACTTTCTTTTTTACCAATCTGTGAGCCTGAAGGATCAAGATATGTTGAACCCATTCCAAGGTCATGGGCTGCAACCTCAAATGAACATCTTGTTCTTGTACTTGTTTTTTCAAATATAAGTGCGATATTTTTATCACGGTACTTGTCCATCATTACACCGTTCTTTTTCTTGTCCTTAAGCTCTGCAGCAAGGTCAATCATATACTCTATCTCTTCTGTCGTAAAATCTTTAAGTGTTAAAAAGTTTCTTCCTGTCAAATCCATTCTTTTCATTTTTATACAATCTCCATTCTGCAGACGCTATGCGTCGGAAGAATCGCGAGCAAAATCTTAAATTTTGCTCTGCGATAAAAAGCTAATTGCGACGCCTGCGGCACAATTAGCCGTATGAAATATCATGCATCAGCGTGATATTTCATACTATCTCCATTTCAAAATATATTTTTATGCAAAATCCGGACAGGTTGCCCCGTCCGGTTTATATTCATAATATTAATTATCTTTTATTACCTCTGCAACTGCTTTAACAGTTCCGGCAATTCCCTGAATATCTGAAGGTATGATTATCTTCGTCGCCTGGCCATCAGCTGCTTTTGCAAATGCCTCAAGACTCTTTAACTGTATAACCGTATCATCAGCACCGGCTTCCTTTATATATCTTATTCCTTCTGCATTAGCCTGCTGAACTGCACGTATTGCCTGTGCCTGACCTTCTGCTTCACGTATCATTGCCTCTTTCTTAGCTTCAGCCCTGAGTATGGCTGCCTCTTTCTCTGCCTCAGCATCAAGAATTGCCGATGCCTTATTACCTTCTGCCACAAGGATGGTTGATTTCTTCTCACCCTCTGCTTTAAGTATTGCCTCACGTCTTTCACGTTCTGCCTTCATCTGTTTTTCCATGGCATCTCTTATGGCTGCCGGAGGAATAATGTTTTTAACCTCAACTCGTTTTACCTTTATCCCCCATGGGTCTGTTGCCACATCAAGCAAATCTCTCATACTTCCATTTATCGTTTCTCTTGAAGTAAGTGTTTCATCAAGTTCAAGATCACCGATTATATTTCTGAGGGTTGTAGCTGTAAGATTTTCAATAGCCATTATCGGATTCTCAACACCATATGAATAAAGCTTAGGGTCTGTAATCTGAAAATAAATGACTGTATCTATCTGCATTGTAACATTATCCTTAGTGATAACTGACTGCGGTGGAAAATCCACTACCTGCTCCTTAAGAGGAACTCTTCTGGCAACTCTGTCAATAAAAGGCACTTTAAAATGAAGACCTACAGACCATGTTGACTTATATCCTCCAAGTCTCTCTATTACAAATGCCTGTGCCTGCGGTACTATCTTAATACATGAAACACATATTGCCAATATAACCGCTATTATAATAATAAAACCTATAAAACCGTTTCCCATCACTCATTCTCCTTCTTTTTAACCATAATTTTTACACCTTTTACTTCTATGACCGTAACAAGCTCTCCGACTTCTATTATCCCATCATCATTCTCGGTACGTGCCATCCACTCTTCACCGTCCATGACTGCCTTACCGGTGCCGTTTATATTATCGATTCTCTCTATAACTTTGGCAGTCTTACCCACAGCGGCTTCAATGTTGGTCTTTGTCGCATTTTTATTTACATATTTCTGTGCCAACGGTCTCGTGAATATAAGAAGTGCAAATGACACAACAAAAAATATGATTATCTGTATTATCTCATTTATCCCGGCTACACTGAGAATATATGCCACAAGTGCTCCTCCGGCAAACCATATCGTTGTAAGACCGAGAGTAATCAGTTCAAACACGATAAATATGATCAGCAGTATGAGCCAGAATATAGGGTTAATCTCCATATGTCTCATCCCTTCCATCAGATAATTTTTAAACGTCATTATCTGTAACAATTATAACTATGATACCCCATAAACCGATATTTTACAAGCAAAAAATAAGTATATAAAAACAGCCTGCAGATACCTGTCTGTGGCACAGATTACCGCCGGCTGCTCTATTAATTATAATATACCTGATTTCCAATTACAGTATATGAATTGTATGCTCCATAATTTGCATGTGATAATGAACAAAAGCTTCTATATGAAGGTACATTGTTTACACCTGAAAGTGCCTCGTTAGCAGCCTGTATCGACTGTGAATTAGGTCCGCTTGAAAGTGCTGCTGCAAATGTTCCAAGTCTCACTACCGAAAACTGACCCGGTGCATTTATTACATCGCTGATTGTATTTCCATATTTTCCACTATTCAATCTGTTAAGTACAATGTTTGCAGTTGCAAGCTTGCCTTCATATGGTTCGCTTCCTGCTTCAGCATATACAAGACATGCTAAAAGATATGCGTCATCATATGAAACATTATATGCATCTGTCTGTACTGTCTCCTCAAATCTTTCTTCCTGTACTGTCTTTTCCTGCTCTTTTGCCTCGGCAAGCAGTCTGACATTTTCTTCCTCTATGGAAACTGCCTGTTTAATCTTCATTTCCACTGATGTGAATTCTGATGATATATATGCCGCACCACCGTCATACTGAATCTCAATCCAGCCGTCTAATATATTGCTGCATACAAATTCTTCATTTATATCTGCAAGACCATATATCTTACCGTTCGCATCCGGTGCCTCTCTCACACGTATATTATCAGCGGTTACTGTTGCAGTAGGTGTTCCCACTTCACTGATTTTGCTTTCTGCATCCTTACCGGTAAGAATATAATCATTTGATACATATCCCTCCACACTTCCTGATGAAATGTGTGTCCACTGCTCTCCTTTTTCAAGGATGTCTCCGCCAGCTCCCTCGTAAAGCTTTCCGACTACTTCTGAGTTCTCATCTGCTGCACTTCTTATATTAAGATACTCATTCACATTTACAATGAATTTGTTCTCGTATGGTGAAGGTGCTTCTGTCTCCGGCTGTGTCTCTGCTGTCTGAGCCTCTGTAGACTGTTCAGCCTGTTTTGCTTCCTCATTTTCCTCTGACTGCTTTTCGATTATCTCATCTTCTTTTGCTCCGACCAGTATAGGTCTGTTAGCCTCGATGTCTGCTAATATATTTTTGCTCTCTGTAGTCTCTTCTGTCTCTTTAGCGATACTGCGTGAATTTTCCGTTGTAGTTTTGGCAGTTCCGTTAAAAATAACTATACATGTTATTATGGTTGCACACGCTGCGGCCGATAATATGACAGCTACCTTTCTACTTCTCAAATTCATGACTTACCTCCTAAAAGTTAATTTTCTGTTTCTATTTGTTACAAAATTGTTACATCTGTTACGGAAGTATTCTAGCAGACTATTTTAGTTTTGTCAAGTTTTCGGTTGATACAACGAAATGTTGCTTCGCATATAGTTAAGTTAAAAGAACCGGCTGCCATACGGCAGCCCGGTTGGTACAGAGAAACGACAGCCACAGTGAAAAATATATTTTTACCTGTGACTGCCGTTATCCTGTACCCATCTGTCACTTTGGTGACAGATGCTTTTAACCTTAACATCACGCTGCGTAGCTCTGAAACGTCCCTTTAGTCCAACTGCCTATTTTGTACAAATTAAGATGACAATATAGCTTTTTTTTATGAAAATGTTAAAAATATTACAGAAATTGTTGCAAATTTTATAATATAGGGGTATTATCTATGCAGAAGTATATCTTCTATAAGTAAGGAGGAAAAGAATATTATGGCAAAGTCAAAGAGTACAGAGACAACAACAGCCACTGTAAAAACTGCTGTTGCCGCAGCAACCACAGCTGATACAACAGCTAAAACTACTACCGCAGCAAAAGAAGCTGAGAAAGCAACTGCTACTAAGGCCGCTGAATCTGTAGCCGAGGCTCCAGCTGCTACAACAAAGAAGACTGCTGCTAAGAAGACTACTACTAAAACTGCTGCAAAATCAACTACAACAAAGAAAGCAACTGCTAAGAAGGCAGAGATTAAATCACGCGTTGCAGTTCAGTACGGCGGAAAAGAAATCTTCACAGACAATCTTTTAGAAGAAGTTAAAAAAGTCTGGGTAGAACAGTTTGAAGGAAAACTTTCAGAAATTAAAACTATTGAGCTTTACATAAAGCCGGAAGAGTCAAAAGCGTATTTTGTTGTAAATGGTTTATCTAATGGAAATTACTTTATATACTTATAAAACCATAAAAAAAGATTGTCACCGTTAAATCAGTGACAATCTTTTTTTATGCATTTTTCTGTCGATACGCTTCATACATAAGAAGTGAAGCCGCAACAGACGCATTAAGTGATTCAACCATTCCTTCCATAGGTATCTTCACCAGCAAATCAGCCATATCCGCTGTCTTATCGCTTATACCGTTCGACTCATTTCCAATTATAAACGCAACGCTTCTATTGAAATCCTCATTAAAGTAATTTCGTTTTCCTTTAAGGTGTGCCGCAGCAACCAGCACATTGTTCTTTTTAAGCTTCATTATGACATCTTCCGCATCATTAGTATACATAAACGGAACCCTGTATATTGCTCCCATAGTAGAGCGAATAACCTTAGGGTTATATATGTCTACCGTATTGCCTGCCATAATTATACCGTTCACTCCTGCGCCCTCGGCAGTTCTCATAATAGTTCCAAGGTTTCCAGGATCCTGAAGATTTTCCAATATAAGAAATGTATTCTTTCCCTTGTTTTTTATAATCTCATCTATCCCGGTCTCTTTTCTCTTCACAACTGCAAGGATTCCCTGTGGATTAACAGTATCTGAAACATGACTGAAAATATCGTCTCTTATTACTTCATACGAAAATCCACCCAGACTTTCACGTCCGGATGGATTTGATATGAACTTCTCTGATACATATATTTTCACAAGCCTGTCCACAGGTGTCTCAAGAAACATTTTAATGCCTTCGACAACAAAAACATCCTGTTCCCTGCGGGCCTTAGGTTTATTTAAAAGCTGTATTAAATTTTTTACCTGTGAATTTGATGTAGAGCTAATCATAATTATCTTGCAAGATGTTTGCTTACGTCAAACTGATATTCATCAATATCTTTCTTCATTGCCAAAGCTTCATCTATCTCATAATCAACATATTCACCATGTGAGTATGCCACAACTCTGTTGCTCTTACCCTGACATAACAGATCAACTGCATAAGCTCCCATAAGAGATGCATATACTCTGTCTTTACATGTAGGGCTTCCACCTCTCTGAAGATGTCCGAGAATAGTTGCTCTTGTCTCCATACCTGTCTCTTTCTCAATCTTCACTGCAAGTTCCTGAGAATGTCCGATTCCCTCTGCATTGATAACGATATGATGTTTCTTTCCTCTTGCCTTAGTATCTTTGATGTGTGCGATAAGACTGTCCTCATCGCCATTCCATCTCTCAGGTAAAAGAATATCTTCTGCACCGTTTGCTATACCACACCACAATGCGATATATCCTGCACTTCTTCCCATTACTTCGATAACGCTGCATCTCTCATGTGATGTAGAAGTATCTCTTATCTTATCTATAGCTTCCATAGCTGTATTTACGGCTGTATCAAAACCGATAGTATAATCTGTACATGCGATATCAAGGTCGATAGTTCCCGGTATGCCGATAGTATTGATTCCGAGATGTGCAAGCTTCTGTGCACCCTGGAATGAACCGTCTCCACCTATTACAACCAAGCCTTCAATACCATGTTTCTTACATATATCAGCAGCTTTCTGCTGTCCTTCAGGTGTTCTCATCTCTTCACATCTTGCTGTGTAAAGGATTGTTCCACCTCTCTGGATAATGTCTGCTACACTCTTAGCATCCATATCTATGATTTCTTCATTTAAAAGTCCTGAGTATCCTCTCTGAATACCTTTTACCTTAAGTCCTTTAGAAATGGCTATTCTTACAACTGCTCGTATAGCAGCATTCATTCCCGGAGCATCTCCGCCACTTGTTAATACGCCTATAGTTTTAATCTGATCTGACATAATATATTCCTCCATTGTCTTTGTTCTTTTTTCCCTCTAAACACTCTTAAATATTGTAATTCATTTTTCTTTGTTTTACAATACTCTTTTCAATAACTTTTACATTATCTCCACCATATTTTTCAATCAGATGACTGACATAATCTTTCTTTTCGGAAATATTGCAGTTATCATACATTATCTTCTTTCTTCTGCCTTCCTTAACCCATATAATCAGTTCATCCGAACCCATTGTACTGCCAAATACGGTCAGTTCCTTAGCATCATGCTGAAAATCTTCCATAGTTTTATACTGAATCCACAGTTCCTTTGGAACATCATCAAACTCCACTATTCTGTCACTTATAAGTTTGCCGTCTGCCTCATCCGATATATCCACATGTCCTGTAATGTAAACCTTTTTATCTTCCACAAGACTTTTACGGTACTTTTCAAATGTATTAGGAAATACAACAACTTCAATATTTCCATACAAATCTTCAAGTGATAAAAATGCCATCTGCTGGCCTCTCTTAGTTGTCTTGATGCTTATATCGGATATGATACCGCCAATCACCGCCCGCTGCTGGTCTGCGACAACAGATTTTCCATCTTCATCATGTACAAAATCACCTGAGTACGCCGTAACCTGTTTCTCAATCGAATCCATATATTCTTCAAGCGGATGTCCGCTTACATATATACCTACAACTTCCTTTTCAAATGCCAGCATGGTCTCTCTGTCATATTCATCGACTTTAGGAAGTTTTATCTCATAATCTGCCTTATCTTCCTCAGTCATCATATCAAACAATGACATCTGACCGTCCATTGTCTCTTTTCTCTCTCTGTTTACCCTGTCAATGATATCCACATACACCATCATGAGCTGTCTTCTGTTTCCACCAAGTCCATCAAATGCTCCTGCCTTTATGAAACTTTCGATGGTTCTTTTATTAACTTCCTTGCCGGATAATCTCTCGGCAAAATCCTTAAGGCTCTTGAATTTTCCATTTTTTTCACGCTCACACACTATGGCATCGATAACGTTCTTTCCGACACTCTTTATGGCAGACAGTGCATAACGTATCGTATTACCCGATACTGTAAATCCGCTCTCACCTTCATTGATATCAGGTGGCAGTATGTCTATTCCCATGCTCCTGCATGTGTATATATACGCCGTTACTTTGCCCGGATTATCTATAACCGAAGTCATGGTCGCAGCCATAAATTCCACAGGATAATAATATTTCAAATATGCTGTCTGATATGACACCACGGCATAAGCTGCCGCATGTGACTTATTAAATGCATACTTTGCAAAATCCATCATTTCGTCATATATTTTACCTGCGGTTTTCTCATCTATTCCATTATTTATACATCCCTTAACACCCTCTGCCTCATTTCCATATATGAAGTTTCTTCGCTCTTCTTCCATTACATACTGTTTCTTTTTGGACATCGCCCTTCTTACAAGGTCACTTCTGCCCCATGTATAACCTGCAAGGTCACGCACAATCTGCATAACCTGCTCCTGATACACTATACATCCGTATGTCGGTTTCAATATAGGCTCAAGCTGTGGGCAGTCATAAGTAATCGGCCCTGTACTGTTTTTTCCTTCAAGATACTTAGGAATGAAATCCATAGGTCCCGGTCTGTAAAGGGAAATTCCTGCAATAATATCCTCTATATTTTCAGGCTTAAGTTCTTTCATGAACCCTTTCATACCGCCACTTTCAAGCTGAAATATTCCTTCTGTTTTTCCCGTTCCGATATAATCTAGGACATTTTTATCATTAATATCTATACTGTTTATATCTATCCTCTTTCCTGTACTCTTTTCCACCAGATTTACGGCATCCCTTATAACCGTAAGGGTTCTGAGTCCCAGAAAGTCCATTTTTAAAAGTCCGAGTTCCTCAAGGGTTGTCATAATATACTGTGTGACTACCGGTCCGTCTACCGATTTAGACAGCGGCACATATTCATCTACAGGCTTCTGGCTTATGACAACTCCCGCCGCATGCATTGATGTATGTCTCGGAAGACCTTCAAGCCTTTTTGACATATCTATAAGCGTATGTATCTGCTCATCATTTTCATACATGCTTCTAAGGTCAGTGCTTGTCTTAAGTGCCTTATCTATGGTCATTCCAAGTTCTCCCGGAATAAGCTTTGCCACAGCATCCGGTATGGCATACGGAAGGTCAAGGACTCTTCCCACGTCACGTACCACACCTTTTGCCTTCAACGTACCAAATGTTACTATCTGTACAACCTGCTCTTTTCCATACTTTTCCACCACATAATCTATGACTTCCTGTCTTCTCTCATAGCAGAAGTCCACGTCAATATCCGGCATGGATACACGCTCAGGATTTAAAAATCTCTCGAAAATGAGATTATATTTTATAGGATCAATGTCCGTTATTCCGAGACAGTACGCCACAATGCTTCCGGCTGCCGAACCACGTCCCGGTCCTACCATTATTCCATGCTGCTTCGCATAATTTATAAAATCCCACACAATAAGGAAATAATCAACATATCCCATATTATGTATCGTATCAAGCTCATACGATAATCTTTCCGTCAGCATTTCATGATTGCCGAAAGTTTTGCTGTCAGGATATCTTCTCTCAAATCCTTCCTCACATAAATGCTTAAGATATCCCCATGAATCATATCCCTGCGGAACATCATATTTCGGAAGTTTTGGCACTCCGAACTCTATTTCAACATTACATCTCTCTGCTATCTTATGGGTATTCTCCAATGCATTTAATGCATATGGAAACAGTCTCGCCATCTCCTCCGGCGATTTCAAATAAAACTGACCGCCCTCATATCTCATTCTGTCCGTATCCTGTACTTTTTTGCCGGTCTGTATACAAAGCAGTATGTCATGTGCCACGCTGTCCTCTTCATTTATATAATGAACATCATTTGTTGCAACCAGCTCTATTCCGGTCTCACCGCTCATTCTGATTAACTGCTGGTTCACCATCTTCTGTTCTGCAATTCCATGGTCCTGCAACTCAAGGAAGAAATTATTATCACCAAATATTTTGTTTAATCTCAGTGCCGCATTCTTACCCTCATCATACAATCCTGCCGCAAGATATCTCTGAACCTCTCCTGCCAGACACGCACTGAGAGCTATAATGCCTTCATGATATTTCTCAAGTATCTCATAATCCACTCGCGGTTTATAGTAAAAGCCTTCCGTGAATCCTTTAGACACAATTTTTATAAGATTGTGATATCCCTTATCATTCTCGGCAAGCAATACAAGATGATTGTATCTGTTTTCCTGATTTCCTGCCTCTTTATCAAATCTGGAACCGGGGGCTACATATACTTCACACCCGATTATCGGCTTCAGGCCTTCTGCTTTTACTGCCCTGTAAAAATCTATCACGCCATACATAACACCATGGTCCGTCACCGCTATACTGTCCATGCCCAGTTCCTTAGCCTTAGCAGCCAGTTCCTTTATCTTACACGAACCGTCTAACAGACTGTATTCCGTATGCACATGTAAATGTGTAAATTTCATGCTTACCTCGTTTCTGAGCGATTTATCGCGAAGAGGCGAAGAGAAATTCGCGAAGGCGATTTCTCTTCTGCCATAAATAGCTGTTTGTTTTCGCCCCAAAACAAACAGCTGTGTGGAAAATCACGCATCAGCGTGATTTTCCACACTGACCTCCTATATTACAAAGTAATACACAAAAACAGATATTCATCGATTATACGAAAAATATCTGTTCTCATATCGCCTAATATATTTTGATAACCATTTTATTCTTTATTGCTTAAATACTTTTCTATGCTTTCAATGGCCTTATCTTCATCTTCGCCTTCAGCCGAAACTGTAACACTTTCTCCGGCAGGAAGTCCTAATGTCATCATACCCATGATACTCTTAGCATTGACTTTCTTGCTCTCGTGTTCAACATAGATAGAGCTTTCAAACTGACTTGCAACCTGAACAAATACAGCTACAGGTCTTGCTTCCAAACCAGTCTTAATCTCAATTTTCATATTCTTAGTTACCATAATATGCCTCCTTAATTTCTTAACCCATCTGCTATCTCACAGATTTTACGCAGTCTGTGATTTACTCCTGATTTGCCGACCGGAGGATTCAACATGCTTCCAAGCTCTTTAAGTGAAGCATCCGGATTATCAAGTCTTGCCCTCGCTACCAGCTCTAAGCCTTCCGAAAGTCTGGACAATCCTATCGTATCTCTTATGTATACAATATCCTCAATCTGTTTTACGGCGGCTGAAACAGTTTTTTTCAGGTTAGCAGTTTCACAATTCACTTTTCGGTTTACGGAATTACGCATTTCTTTGACTATCCTTATATTTTCGAATTCCATGAGTGCAACATGTGCTTCCATCACATTCAGGATATCAACTATTCCCGAACCCTCCTTGATATATACCACAAAATGCCTCTTTCTTTCAACTATTTTTGCATCAATTCTGAAATGTTTTATAATTTCCTGCAACTGCACCGCTTTTTTCTCCGTTGCACATACTATTTCAAAATGATAAAACTTTTCCGGATCACTGATTGAACCTGATGCCAGAAAAGCCCCACGCAAAAAAGCCCTCTTACAACATTCCTGCATAACTATCACATTATTAACTATAGAAAGATTTTCTGATATCTCATTATTTTCATCGATAAGCTTAGTAGCCTCCAGCACCTTTCTTGCATCTTCATGCCTGCTAATAATAACAGAATACATTCTGCTGTTTAAAACCGAATTGTTTTGTCTTATGGAAATTTCAGTATTTATATTAAATGTTTTTCTCAATAATGTAAAGCACTTTCTTGCAACAGCAATATTTTCTGTATGAATTTTTATCATATATTTATCCGTAACCGATATTACTATCCGCCCGCAAAGGCTGATAATTGCAGTTAATTCGGCTATCTGGCAGTGCCTTGCATTTGTACTCTGTCTTGAGAGTTCAGATTTTACTTTCGACGAGAATGACATTGTCGATTTCCTCCATACTTCCGGTTATTACTATCTTTTTATATCTCTGTGGGAAATATTTACACCCACATCATTATTTTCTGACAGACGTGAAAACAGTTCGTTGGCAATCGTCACCGAACGGTGTTTACCGCCTGTACATCCTACAGCTATCACAAGCTGCGTCTTTCCTTCTTTAATATAATTTGGTATAAGAAATTCCAGCATGTCCACAAGTTTATTAAGAAACTGTCCGGAAACCTCAGACTGCATAACATAATCCTGCACTTCTTTATCATTTCCGGTCTTATATTTAAGTTCTTCAACATAATAAGGATTGGGCATGAATCTTACATCAAATACCAGGTCAGCATCTGTAGGAATCCCGTATTTGAATCCGAACGACAGTATCGTAATATACAGATTCTTAAATTCCTCACTATGTATAACTATTCTCTCCATCTGCTGCTTGAGTTCCCTCGTAAGCATATGACTGGTATCTACTATATAATCTGCCCTTTCCCTGAGAAACTGCATCTTTTTACGCTCTAAATCTATTCCTTCATCCACTCTTCCTGTCAGCGCCAGCGGATGTGCTCTTCTGGTCTCCTTAAATCTTTTTACAAGGGTCTCATCATTTGCATCAAGAAAAAGAATTTCATACCTGAATTTATCTTTCATTTTATCAAGAACATCCGAAAGCTCATCCAATGCCTGACCGCTTCTGATATCAATTCCCAATGCTATATTTCTGCTGTCACCGCTTCCGTCCAGTGACAACTCTGCAAATTTTATAATAAGTGGAACCGGCAGATTATCAACACAAAAATATCTTGCGTCTTCCAAAAATTTTAAAACTGTACTTTTGCCGGCTCCCGACATTCCGGTAACTATCACAAACCGCTTACTCATCGCATGCTCTTCCTTCCTGATTCTGCTGTCTTTTCATTAACCTAATATCTTTACCTCAGGTTCTAACTTTACTCCATATTTATCGTATACGGTATCCGTTACAATATCCATAAGTTCCAATATATCAGTGGCTGTAGCCCCACCCTTATTTATGACGAAACCGCAATGCTTTTCTGATACCTGTGCTCCTCCTACAGTCTTTCCTGCCAGACCGGAATCCATTATAAGTTTTCCGGCAAAATACCCTTCCGGACGTTTAAATGTACTTCCTGCACTCGGATATTCAAGGGGCTGTTTCTCACGTCTGCGCTGCGAAAAATCATCCATTTTAGCCTTAATCTCATCTTTATCGCCCTTTTTGAGACTTAACACTCCGTCAAGGACTATATAATTTTCTTCCATTACTATACTATGTCGGTAGCCAAGTTTCAATTCATCATTTTTGAATGTGAATATTTTACCATCTCCGTCCATTACACGCACACTCTCTATCACCTGAGCCATCTCTCCGCCGTATGCTCCTGCATTCATGGTCACGGCTCCGCCGAATGTTCCCGGTATGCCTGATGCAAACTCCAGTCCGGTAAGGCCGTTTTTATATGCTTCTGACGCTATTTTTGATAATTTGCATCCCGCTCCGGCAAATATACTGTTTTCCTCTTTAGTAACCACGCAGTTGTCAAATCTGTTTCCCATGCAGATGACCGCACCCTTATATCCGGTATCCCTGACCAGAAGATTACTTCCGTTTCCTACAATATAATATTCTATACCCTGACATTTAAGTTCATTTAAAAGCTCCGATAATTTCCATATATCCGGAGTGAGAAACAGAGCCGCACATCCTCCCGCGCGGAAGGTTGTGTGACGGCTCATGTCCTCATTTTCTAAAACATTTTCTTCACCTATAAGACTTTTCAATCTCTCTATATCATGCATATCTGACTCCCTATTTACAAAGAATAAGTGCTGCTGCACCATACATTCCGGCATCATTGCCAAGTGTTGCAAGAGCAAATTTTGCATTTCTGCATGCCTTGAATGCCCTTTCCATATATTTCTCCTCTATCTTATCAAGAAGGAATTTACCCGCTTTACTTACTCCTCCACCGATAACTATAACCTGTGGATTTGTCACGCATGCTATATGAGCTGCTGCAATTCCGAGATATTCTGCGAGCTTGTCAACCACTATCATAGCTGCCTTATCTCCCTCTTTAGCCGCATCAAATATATCCTTACATGTAAATTCAGGTATATCCCTGAGTGTGGATTCTATTTCTCCTGAAGCTAAAAGTTTCTTAGCCTCCCTTACTATACCCGTTGCTGATGCAACTGTCTCAAGACAGCCTTTCTTACCGCATCCGCAAGTCTCTGCATCTGTATCATATACTACAGGCATATGTCCTATTTCTCCGGCTGCACCGTTAGATCCTGTGATGATTTTATCACCGATAATGACTCCGCCACCAACTCCTGTTCCGAGAGTTATAAGTATAAGATCCTCAAATCCTACACCGCCTCCCTGCCAGTTTTCGCCAAGGGCTGCCACATTTGCATCATTTCCTGCTTTTACGGTAACTCCGCCAAGCATCTCTGAAAGTTTCTCTTCTACGTTAAACACACCCCAGCCGAGGTTTACGCAGTTAAGAACTGTTCCGTCCTTTGTTATCGGTCCCGGTATACCTATACCTACTCCGAGAAGATCTGCCCTGTTAATCTGTTTCTCTACAAGTTTCTCTTCTATCTGCTTGCATATATCCTCAAGTATATGGCTTCCTTCATCCTCTTTGCGTGTAGGAATCTCCCAGCTTTCAGTAAGTTTACCTTCTGTTGTGAATATTCCCATCTTTACTGTTGTTCCACCAACGTCAATTCCAAAACATATTTTATCCATCTTCATTTCTCCTATTTATTACCTTTTATTAAATTTGCCTGCACACGGTTGTATAATTCCTGTGCCGCATTGTATCCCATCTTCTTCTGTCTGTGATTTACCGCTGCAGATTCAACGATAACCGCAAGATTTCTACCCGGTCTTATCGGAATAGAATGACATACTACCTTGTTGCCTAGAAACTCTGTGTACTGTTCCTCAAGTCCGAGTCTGTCATACTCTTTCTCCCTGTTCCAGTCCTCAAGTTTGATAACCATATCAATATTGCTGGTTTCCTTAACACTCTGTACACCGAAGAGAGTCTTTACATCTACTATGCCTATTCCTCTAAGTTCAATAAAATGTCTCGTAATATCCGGTGCAGAACCTACCAGTGATACATCACTGACCTTGTGTATCTCCACAACATCATCACTCACCAGTCGGTGACCTCTCTTAATCAGCTCAAGAGCTGCCTCACTCTTTCCTATACCACTCTCTCCCATAATAAGAACGCCTTCACCGTAAACATCCACAAGCACACCGTGAATTGATATACATGGTGCAAGTTCAACATTGAGCCATCTGATAATCTCAGCCATAAATGCTGATGTGGTCTTTGCCGTTACAAGTACCGGAACGCCATGTCTGTTTGCAGCATCAAGTATCTCCTCATCCGGTCTTAAATCCCTGCAGAATATTATACACGGAATCTTTGTTGACAATATCTGCTCATATATATCTTTTTTTCTTTCAATGTCAAGTCTCTGGAGATATGTATATTCTACAAATCCAATAACCTGTACACGATCAGTAGGGAAATGTTCAAAAAACCCCGTAAGCTGTAATGCCGGTCTGTTGATATCAGTCTGTGTCACCTGAATGTCACTGACATCAATATCCGGTGTAAGATTCTGCAGCTCCATCTTTTCAATAATCTTCGATAAATTCACTGATTGCATAACATTATACCGCCTTTTCGTTTATTTATTAATTGTATCACACTAATGAAAAAAATCATAGACTTTTTGTGCTGCTCCTTCATTCATGGAAGGGGTATCTTTAAGCTCTTCAACACTGGCATTTTTGATATTATCCAGTGACTTGAATTTTCTCATAAGTGCCTTTCTTCTGGTCTCCCCGATGCCGTCTATATCATCAAGAATAGAATGTATCTGTGCCTTTGAACGCAGGCTTCTGTGGTATTCGATAGCAAATCTGTGGGTCTCATCCTGTATTCTTGTAATAAGTCTGAATCCCTCTGACATTCTGCTTATAGGTATCTCTATATTATTATAGTACAAACCTCTCGTCCTGTGGTGGTCATCCTTCACCATTCCGCATACCGGTATGTCAAGTCCGAGTCTGTCAAGCACCCTGAGTGCGACATTTACCTGTCCTCTTCCACCATCCATCATGATAAGGTCTGGAAAACGTGTGAATTTTCCCATGTCCGTATCCAGATGATTCTCCTCAAGTTCCTTCATTTCCCTAAGTCCATGCTCAAACCTTCTCGTCAGTACTTCTTCCATACTTGAATAGTCATCTGCACCTTTAACCCATTTTATTTTAAATTTTCTATAATCATTTCTCTTCGGCCGTCCATTCTCATACACCACCATGGAACCGACTGATTCAAAACCGTTTGTGTTTGATATATCGTAAGATTCAACACGCTCTATATTTTCCGCAAGTCCGATAAGATCTTTTATCTCTCTCATCGCACCTGTTGTCTTCATTTCTTCACGTTTAATCTTTTCACTGTCCTGTACAAGCACCATTGACGCATTTTTTCTCGCCAGCTCTACAAGACGTTCCTTTTCTCCCTTTTTCGGAGTCTTTATGGTCACTTTCTGGCCTTTTTTCACTGTAAGCCACTGTTCTATAACTTCCTTGTCTTCAATCTCTCTCTGCACCAGAAGTTCTCTCGGAATATACGGAGTTCCTGCATAGTACTGCTTTATGAAACTTGACAGTAGCTCACTACCGCCTTTTTGAAGTGCCATTGTAAGATGAAAATGTTCCCTTCCGAGCATTTTGCCGTTTCTTATAAAGAAAACCTGGACAACAGCATCTGCACCGTCAGTGGCATATGCAAGAATGTCCCTGTCCATAAATTCGCTGCTGGTTATCTTCTGCTTCTGCATTATATTTTTAACACTGGTGAGCAAATCCCTATAGCCTGCAGCCTCCTCAAACTCCATCTTCTCAGATGCCTCATACATTTTCTTTTCGAGCATATCCGCCACATCACCGTAATTTCCATTAAGAAAATCGTATGCCTTGCTGAAGTTTTCCGCGTACTCCTCTTTGGAAATATATCCCATACACGGAGCATCACACTGGTGTATATCATAATTAAGACATGGCCTGCCCTTTCCGATATCTTTTGGAAGAGACTTTCTGCATGTCCTTATCCTGTATATTTTCGTCAGTAATTCTATTGTATCTTTTACGGCACCCGCACTTGTATATGGACCAAAATACTTTGAATTGTCCTTTTTCATCTCCCTCGCCATCATTATTCTCGGATATTCCTCTCCCACGGTCAGGCGTATAAAAGGATATGCCTTGTCATCCTTGAGCATGGTATTGTATCTCGGCTGATGCTCCTTTATAAGATTACACTCTAGAATCAGTGCCTCCATCTCTGAATCCGTAATTATATATTCAAATCTCTTAATGTGGGACACCATCTGTTCTATCTTGGGAGTACGGTTTCTGCCTGCCTGAAAATACTGTCTTACCCTGTTTTTCAGACTTATCGCCTTGCCAACATATATTATCTCATCTTTATCATCATGCATGATATAAACTCCCGGTTGACCCGGGAGCTTTTTTAATTCTTCTTCTATATTAAAATACATCAATTCTCCATTCCGCAGACGTTTTAATACAGACCTACACCTGCTCTTCTACCGGAGTTTCATTAACAGAATTAAATATTTCCATAAATTCTTTTCCGGTTATGGTTTCTTTCTCATATAAAAATTCTGCTATCTTATCTAATGCCTTTCTATTCTCATTAATGAGCTTCTTTGCTTTCTCATAACATTCTTTAAGCAGCTTTTTAACCTCGTTATCCACCTCTGCTGCTGTGGCATCACTGCAGTTAAGAGTTGCTCTTCCGTCAAGATATCTGTTTTCCACGGTTTCAAGAGACATAAGTCCGAATTTCTCACTCATACCGTACTGTGTTATCATGGATCTTGCCATATCCGTAGCCTTTTCCATATCATTTGACGCACCTGTTGTCACTGAATCAAACACTATCTCCTCTGAAGCTCTTCCACCGAGAAGTGTAACTATTCTTGCTAACATTTCCTCTTTTGTCATAAGATATTTCTCTTCTTCAGGAACCTGCATTACATATCCCAGAGAGCCCATGGTTCTTGGAACAATGGTAATCTTCTGAACCGGTTCAGCCTGCTTTTCAAGTGCTGTGATAAGTGCATGTCCGACCTCATGGTATGCAACGGTCTTTTTCTCCTTAGGACTGAGTATTCTGTCCTTTTTCTCTTTACCGGCTATTACCACTTCCACCGACTCAAGAAGGTCTTTTTGCGATATTGCATTTCTTCCCGCCTTTACAGCCATGATAGCTGCTTCATTTATCATGTTGGCAAGGTCTGAACCTACCGCACCGGATGTTGATAATGCTATCTCTTCAAGGTCTACTGTCTCATCCATGGCAACACCTTTTGAGTGTACCTTGAGGACATCTATTCTTCCTTTGAGGTCAGGCTTGTCAACGATTATTCTTCTGTCAAATCTTCCCGGTCTTAACAGTGCCTTGTCAAGTACATTAGGTCTGTTAGTAGCGGCAAGGATAAATAATCCTTTAGAAGTGTCAAAACCATCCATCTCCGCAAGAAGCTGGTTAAGAGTCTGCTCTCTCTCCGAATCAACTCCGCCTCTTCCATTGTCTCTGCTCTTTCCTATAGCATCTATCTCATCTATGAATATTATACATGGTGCAGACTGCTGTGCCTGCTTAAATAAATCTCTTACTCTTGATGCTCCCACACCTACATACATTTCAACAAAGTCTGAACCTGCAAGTGAAAAGAACGGAACCTTAGCCTCTCCTGCAACTGCTTTTGCAAGAAGTGTCTTACCTGTTCCCGGAGGTCCTACAAGCAAAGCACCTTTCGGAAGTTTTGCTCCTATTTTTGAATATTTTCCCGGATTGTGAAGGAAATCCACAATCTCGACAAGTGATTCTTTTGCCTCTTCCTGACCTGCCACATCGTTAAATGTCACACCTGTCTCTTTTTCAACATAAACTTTGGCATTGGACTTTCCAACTCCCATTATTCCTCCGCCGCCTTTTGACATTTTCCTCATGATAAACATGAAAAATACATATATAAGTACAAATGGAACAACATATTCTAAAAGTATCAGAAGCATACCTGAAGATGAATCATCCATTTTTCCCTTGAATTTAATATTGTCTGATTTTTCAAGTTTGGCAATTATATCCGGATCATTTAACTGTGTAGTCCAATAAGTAAATTTAATGTAGGATTTTTCATTGCCCTTAGGCGATATGACAATCTTTCCCGAAGAATCGAATTCCACTGATTCAATCTCATCGTCATCTATCATCTTAAGAAACTCATCGTATGTTATCTCCTTTGTAGTCGCATTCTGCATAATCATTGACATAAATGTTGTGCCAAGAATTGTAACGACAGCGGCAACCAAAAGAAGAATTATTGTCTGTTTTCTTTTTGGATTCTTATCAGACATCGGTCTGTTATTTCTGTTTTTTTCGTCCATATTCCTCTCCATTCCGAAACGTTTCTACGGTACAGATTATTTTCTGCCTGTATGGACTTTTTGTAACGTTTCAAATCAAAAAGCCACTTGTTTCATCTTGTCAATTATAAAGATAGTTTTGCCATAAATCAATAAGCTTATTGAGAATTTAACAAACTTATCACACTTTTTATCTTATTTTCAAAATTCAGGTGGAATTATTTCGTGAATAGGGGTATAATGATTTGGTATTTATTTTTTTAAGGAGGAACAATTATGCCAGTAAAGTACGTATTTGTAACAGGCGGTGTAGTATCTGGACTCGGAAAGGGTATAACAGCCGCATCTCTTGGCCGTCTTTTAAAAGCAAGAGGCTATTCTGTAACAATGCAAAAATTTGACCCATATATTAATATAGATCCGGGAACCATGAACCCAATTCAGCACGGTGAGGTTTTCGTAACAGATGATGGTGCTGAAACAGACCTTGATCTCGGTCACTACGAAAGATTTATAGACGAAAGTCTTACTAAAAATTCAAACGTGACAACAGGAAAGATTTACTGGTCAGTTCTCTCTAAGGAACGACGCGGTGACTTTGGCGGAGGAACAGTTCAGGTAATTCCTCATATCACCAATGAGATAAAGAGCCGTTTTCATAGAAATTATTCAACAACCGATACTGAGATTGCCATTATCGAAGTAGGTGGAACCGTAGGTGATATCGAAAGCCAGCCTTTCCTTGAAGCCATCAGACAGTTCCAGCATGAAGTCGGACGTGAAAATGCCATCCTCATTCATGTTACACTTATTCCTTATCTGAAATCATCAGGTGAGATGAAAACAAAACCTACACAGGCAAGTGTCAAGGAACTTCAGGGAATGGGTATACAGCCTGATATTATCGTATGCCGTTCAGAGTACCCTCTCGGTGATGCAATGAAAGATAAGATTGCTCTCTTCTGTAATGTGCCTAAGAGCCACGTTATGCAGAACCTTGACGTTGAATACCTGTACGAGCTTCCTTTAGTTATGGAAAACGAAAAACTTGCCCAGGTTGCATGTGAATGTCTTGAACTCGACTGTCCTGAACCTGACCTCAAAGAATGGCAGGAAATGGTTGATGCAAGCAAGCATCTTACTAAAAAGACTACTATCGCCCTTGTTGGAAAATATATATCCCTGCACGACGCTTATATCAGTGTAGTAGAGTCATTAAAACATGCCGGTGTGGCAAACGGTACAGCCGTAGATATCAAATGGATTGACTCTGAAAAGGTTACTCCTGAAAATGCATCCGAATTATTCAAAGATGTATCAGGAATCCTTGTTCCGGGTGGTTTTGGAGACAGAGGTATCGATGGCAAAATAGAAGCTATACATTATGCCCGCGAAAACAAGATTCCATTCCTTGGTCTCTGCCTCGGAATGCAGCTCGCCATCGTGGAATTTGCAAGAAATGTTGTGGGATATTCAGACGCACACAGTGTTGAGTTAGACCCTTCCACAACTCATCCTGTTATACATCTTATGCCTGAACAGGATGGCATTGAGGATATCGGCGGAACATTAAGGCTCGGCTCATATCCGTGTGTACTTGACAAATCTTCAAAAGCTTATGAATTATACGGCGAAGAAACAATACATGAAAGACACAGACACCGTTATGAAGTAAATAACGACTACAGAAACGTTCTTATAGAAAACGGTATGAAACTCTCAGGAATTTCTCCTGACGGAAGAATCGTAGAAATGATAGAACTTGAAAATCATCCTTGGTTTATCGGAACACAGGCCCACCCTGAACTGAAATCCAGACCAAACCGTCCTCATCCATTATTTAACGGATTTATATCAGCTTCACTTAAAGCTCAGGAAAAATAATTCAAATCAAAAAAGAAGTTCTAAAAAGCGGATGTTTTTTAGAACTTCTTTTAGTTTATTTATTAATTTAATACAGTTTTCTGTATTCACCTGCAATCTTTATATATTTCCTTAAGAATACCCGTTCCCGCTCATCAGCATCCCAGAATATATCCGTAAACATATATCTTACCGCTTCACTCTTATCATCAAGTTTTTCAGCCAGAACATAATCTATCGGGATTCTTAATGCACAGCACAGTCGGTATAAGGTTTTCACCGATATTCCCGTATTATTCCTGCTCTCAATGTTCATAATGGTCTTTGGTGCAACTCCCGACATTTCAGAAAGATTTTCAAATGAAAGATTTTTCTTAACCCTCTCGTTGTAAAGATGTATTCCTATGCTTTCAATATATAAACCCCAGCTGATATCACCTTTACATCTCATATTATCCATCACCTTTAACTGCCTCAGGACTCTGTATTTCTCAACATCAAGCTGTTTCAGAATTTCATATATTTCATTTTCACTATAACCGTCAAACACACCGTAATCTTCTGATACTTTTCTCTCCCTATATCCTGTATCTATAAACGATTTCAAAGGTACATGATATTTATTTGAAATTTTAACAAGAAATTCCAAATCAGGATAGGATCTTCCCACTTCAATATTTTCTATAGTACCATACTTTTCCGTAACGCCTTCTATAAACATGTCCCTTGTTGTTTTCACACGAAGCTGTCTATATACTTTTATTTTATTTCCAATTAATTTCTTAATTTCATCATCATCAAACTTCATCCGTTCACCAGCATACATTTTTGTTTAATTGTAGCCAAAAGATTGTTTTTTCAGAATGGTAGCTATAAGGATTTTTCCCTATATATACGATTTTTATTCATTTCTCTTTTTACATAACTTTTTTTAAATAAAGTACATATTTTGTCGAATTTTAGTATATACTTGTCATATTACATCGGGAGGAGGATAAACTATTCTACAGATAAAATAACTATGTGATTTTGAAGGGATTACATATAAGGTTTTGTTTTCTATAAATTATTCTATACTGTCTTTTTTTAATATCCATATTTCTACAGTGTTTAATATCTTTCTTTTTTCAAAGCATTGTATAAATTTCCTTTTCAAATTCGATAAAAATTCATCATACTATTTGCAACAGTGCTAATGTTGTATTTAACTAATATTCATGCTACCATATTTATAATCAGCTTATTGTGGGCGGGACTGAGTTTTGCATAGTTATTATGGTGTAATTTTACGGAACATAAACGGTACCCCATACTTTTTATGTTCCGTATATAACGTAATTTTAAATGGAGGGTTGTCTTTTGATTAATATAGCTATATGTGATAACAATTTAAATATTTGCAGTAATCTTGTGAATTATGTGCACATGCATTTCCATACATTTATTAATATTGTGGACGATTTTACTAATGGTGCCGAATTACTCGATTCGATTTACAACGGTGAAATATACAATATTATAGTTTTAAGTGACACAATGTCACCCTTAGACGGAATTACTACAGGTAATATAATAAGAACACATCCTACTCACAAAAATTCCCTGATTATATTTATCTCATCAAATGCCAATCAAATGTCAGCAATCATGGACATCCACCCATTTGCACTTATCCATAAACCAATTGATATCAATTTTTTTCACAGTAGTCTGAATGCCGCCATGAACACCCTAAAAGAACGCCTCGGACATATTACCCTGACTCAAAAAGGCGGTCATGTAAATGTGAATATAAATGATATATTCTACATAGAATCTGACAATCCCGGAAAATGTATAGTAAATTTTGAAAACACATCTATAACGCATCATGGAACCATGTCTTCACTCAACAGTGAAATTTCTATATCAGGACATAATTTTGTAAGAGTACATACATCTTACACTGTAAATCCTTTGCATTTAAAATGTTTCAACTCATCTATTCTACAACTGTCTAACGGAGTATCTGTCCCCGTAGGAAAAAGCTACAGAAGCTGTTTTATGAAAAAATGTAAAAACAGTCATGTCTTTTAATATCATATTATATTATGATAGCTCTTGTAGCCCTCACCATATATTTCACCGGCTGATGATATTATCATAAATGCCCTGTCATCAATTTCAGACACTATGCTGCTAACCTTTGGCATACGCTGTTTCTTCATAACACACATAATAATTCTTCTTTTTTTGCCGGTATATGCTCCCTTTCCGCTTAATTCTGTCACTCCCACATCTATCTCACTAAGTATTCTTTTCACTATCAGCTCCTCTTTATCGCTTATTATAAATAACAATTTTGCTTCATCTCTGCCATATAAGATAAAATCAAGAACGGCTGAACACACAAAGGCAGATATACCCGCATAGGCTCCGACTTCAAGATTTTTAAATACTATAGCTGACAGAATAATAACCGACATGTCTGAAATGAGAAAAAGTGTTCCTGTCTTTACAAATGGATTCTTTTTTCGAATGCATCTTATAATCACATCTATGCCGCCTGTCGTTCCACCCGCCTTAAATACTAGTCCGATTCCCGCAGCCACACATATTCCTCCGATAATAGCAGCCGGAATCTTATCCTCCGTTACCGCCGGAAGCTGTCTGAATATATTCATCCACACTGACGAAAATATAACCGCTAAAACCGTGGATACCATCATTTTTCTTCCGAGCTTCCACAGACCGATTATCATGACCGGAACATTTATCAGAAATGACCATGTACCTACACTCACGGGGGTGAATCTGTTTAATATTATTGATATTCCCGTAACTCCACCGGGTGCCAGACTGTTAGGGTCCAAAAAAAGGCTGATTCCCGCAGCATAAGCTACGGAACCAGCCATAATCATCATATATTTCAAACTCTGATGTAAATATCTTTCCATATCTGCAACCTCACAAATGCTTTCTCATTTGGAGTATTGACAATATTATTTTTTTTATACAGCAAACTGACTATTGTACAATTTTGCATAAAATCCGTTCTGTTTAAGCAGCGTCTCATGATTTCCCTGCTCTATAACATTACCGTCTTTCATAACCAGAATGATGTCTGCATTCTGAATCGTAGAAAGTCTGTGGGCAACTATAAAGCTTGTACGCCCTTCCATCATAACCGCAAATGCATTCTGAATCTTAAGCTCCGTTCTGGTATCGATAGAAGATGTAGCCTCATCAAGTATCAGCATAGGTGGCAGACACAACATTACTCTTGCTATGCACAAAAGCTGCTTCTGTCCCTGTGACAGGCTGCCTCCGTCCTCTCCTATAACTGTATCATATCCGTTCGGAAGTCTCTTTATAAATCCGTGGGCATGCGATGCCTTTGCTGCCTCTATTATCTCCTCATCTGTTGCATCCGGCTTCCCAAATGCAATATTTTCGCGTATGGTTCCTGCCTTGAGCCATGTCTCCTGAAGTACCATACCATATGAAGTTCTGAGACTCGGTCTTGTAATATCCCTTATATCGGTATTATCAACCTTAATGCATCCCTTATCCACATCGTAAAATCTCATAAGAAGATTTATTATAGTAGTCTTTCCACATCCGGTAGGTCCGACTATGGCAACTCTCTGTCCCGGTTTCACACTAAGGTTAAAGTTCTGAATAAGTTTCTGATCCGGCTTGTATGAAAATGACACATCATTTAATGCCACATTTCCCTGAGCATCCTCAAGCACATGTGCATCCTCAGCATCCGGTATCTGTGGTTCTTCCTCAATCAGCTCAAATATTCTTGAAGCACATGCAAGTGCATTCTGAAGTTCTGTAATAACGCCTGATATTTCGTTGAACGGTTTCGTATACTGGTTGGCATAACTAAGCAGACATGAAAGCTGACCTACTGATATACCGCCTGCTATGGCAGACATGGCACCTGTTATTCCCACACCTGTATACACAAGACTGTTGACAAATCTTGTACATGGATTTGTGAGTGATGAGAAAAATATCGCTCTCAATGAACACTTCTCAAGTCTTCCATTTATCTCATCAAATTTCTCCATCGTTTCTTCTTCATGGCAGTAAGCCTGAACAACCTTCTGGTTTCCTATCATCTCATCTATGAGAGAAGTCTGCTCGCCCCTTGTGGCAGACTGAAGTTTAAACATTGAAAATGTTTTCTTTGCAATAAAGTTCGCCACAAACAGTGACAACGGTGTAATAAGTACAACGACAAGTGTTATCTTTATATTTATCGTAAGCATGAATATAAGAGTTCCCACTATCGTCATCACACCCGTGAAAAGCTGTGTGAATCCCATAAGAAGACCTTCTGAAAACTGGTCAACATCTGCGATTACACGGCTCACTATATCACCGTAAGACTGACTGTCTATATATTTTAACGGAAGATTCTCTATTTTGTTAAACGCTTCATTTCGGATATCCTGAACTATATTAAATGTCATTTTATTGTTGCACACATTCATTATCCACTGTGAAACTGATGTGAGCAGTATTACAACTACGGCAACTTTAAATATATCAAATATTCCTTTAAAGTCCACCTTGCCCCTGCCAAGTACAAGGTCGATAGCGTCACCTGTAAGTATAGGAAGATACAGCGTAAGTGCCACTGTCACGGCCGCAAATATCAAGGACAGAAAAATGTATATTCTGTACTTTTTTATATATCTCATTACTTTCATCATTACTTCTTTATTCATCGTTTCTGCCCCCTTTCTAAGCCTTTGCCGACTGCTGTGAGTCGTTTATTTCTCTATATATGTCACATGTATTTAACAGTTCGTCATGTGTTCCTATTCCAACTATTTTTCCGTCATCGAGAACTACTATCTTATCTGCCGAACGTATTGACGATGTTCTCTGCGACACGATAAATACGGTAGGATTATTTTCAAGTTCACGTATAGATTTTCTGAGTGCTGCATCTGTAGCATAATCAAGTGCCGACGCACTGTCATCGAGAATAAGTATCTCCGGATTCTTTACGATTGCCCTTGCTATGGTAAGTCTCTGCTTCTGTCCTCCTGAGAGGTTCTTTCCACCCTGCGATATCATATAGTCAAGTCTGCCCTCTTTGTTATCAACAAATTCCTTGGACTGTGAGGCAGCTATGGCTTTTTCTATATCCGCATCAGTTGCTGAATCATTTCCCCACATAAGGTTTTCACGAATCGTTCCCTTAAACAGTACTGCCTTCTGAAGAACAATTCCTACTCTTTCTCTCAAATCCTTCATATCATAATCTTTGACATTTACACCATTTACCTTAACTTCACCTGAAAAAGCATCGTAAAATCTCGGTATCATATTGACAACTGAAGACTTTCCGGAACCTGTTCCGCCGATAATTCCCACTGTCTCTCCTTTTTTTACCTTGAAATCAATATTGCTCAGTGCCTCCTCACCGGATGAATTATACTTGAGTGAAACATTATCAAACTCTACGGCATACTCTGACACCCCCGGTTTAACAGGATTTTCAGGACTATTCATAGTTGACTCAATCCCAAGAACAGAAGATATTCTGTTTGCACATGCAAGTGCCTTAGTAACAGTGATAATCAGGTTTGCAAGTTTTATAAGCTCAACAAGAATCTGTGACATATAGTTTACCAGTGCCACTACCTGTCCCTGTGTTATATAACCTGCATCAACTCTTATTGCTCCCGCATAAATAAGTGCAAGTATCCCTGCATTTATAATGATATATGTTCCCGGATTCATTATCGCCGTAACTTTTCCGACAAACATCTGAAGTCCCGTAAGCTTATCATGGGCAATACCAAATTTTTCAATCTCTTCATTTTCTTTATTAAATGCCCTTATAACTCTTACTCCGGTAAGGTTTTCCCTTGTAATGCCAAGCACATTGTCAAGTGCTGCCTGAACTTTTTTGTACAGTGGAATACTGTATGCCATAACCGCAAATACGACTACTGACAGTAATGGAATAACTACCACAAATACAAGTGCCGCCTTTACATCTATGGTGAATGCCATAATCATCGCACCAAATACAATAAACGGCGAACGAAGAAACAGTCTCAGTACCATATTTACACCCGACTGAACCTGATTGATATCACTGGTCATTCTCGTTATCATGGTGGACGTTCCTATATCATCCATTTCTGAAAATGAAAGACTCTGGATATGCTTAAACAGCGAATGTCTCAGTTTTGTAGAAAATCCTACAGCCGCTTTTGCCGCAAAATACTGTGCCGTAATCGAACATGCCAGTCCGATAATGCCCAGTGCCACCATGACCAGACACATCTTTACGATATACCTCTTATCTGCATTTGCTATACCAACATCGATGATAGCCGCCATTACTAATGGCACAAGTAATTCAAACGATGCTTCAAGCAGTTTAAATAATGGTCCAAGCACCGTTTCTTTTTTGTAGTCCTTTAAATAGATTAGTAAATTTTTCACATTCTTCCTCTTTTCTCAACATACTAAAAAAGAGTAACTGTCAGATTGCTTCCCAGGTACCCTTTTAAGTAGTAAATATTATAATGAACAAGTGCGGATGACAGGAATCGAACCTGCACGGGGGTTGCCCACTAGAACCTAAATCTAGCGCGTCTGCCAATTCCGCCACATCCGCATGGGTTATATATTAGCATGACTTCACTCTGTTAGTCAACCTTTTTTTGACCGGCTGACTTTTTATTCATTACGCTGTTCATATCAATGTTTATTGTTATTATCAGTACCTCACATATTAAAAATACTGCCATAAGCGGTTTGTAGTTTATATGCTTTCCATCATATATTTTTATCTTGTGTTCCGGATTTTCCACGCTCGTATACAGTTCATAGTTGTTTTCCACATTTGTTTCTGTAAGCGTATATTTTCCTGCCCTTATATTACTCTCACGGCTGATGTCACCGCTAAGCATGAATATTCCAAGCCATGCGGTAATACCGATAGCGACAACAGACTGCTTTATCACTTTTCTTATATAACTTTCCTTTTTGCCTACAAAGTCCCTATAGGATGTGCGGGATACAAATTTGTACTCTCCACTTTCTCCCGCTGCCATATGTTTTATATAGCCAGACAGGTTTTGCCAGTCATCATATACTTTACGCACAGTCAGATTTCTCTTTTTGTCCCCCTTCTTTTCGCTGCACACCGCTGATATTTTTATATAGTCATCTTTTTCCCTTATTACAGTTATATCCGAAATCTCCGATAAATATCCGGCTGCAAACATTTCTTCAACCTGTTCTTCTTTCTCAAGTCCTTCTATAGTCTGCTTAACCTTCATCATCAGCTCAAATGTACCTGCAAGTTTTCCCGTCTTTTTAGCTGCCACCTCACTTACTTTTCTGCCAAATCCGAGATAACCCATGGCAAATGCCATCATTCTGAACCTGTAAAATTTACCGTCCTTTCCTATTGCATACACGGTAAACAATTCTCTCAGCCAACGCACTATACCATATACAACTATAAGCATAAGAAGAAGATACAGAATATAGTATAACATTCTGTATCTGTCAGCCGGTATATATTTCACATAGCATGAAAACAGACCAATTCCCAATCCGCCAATCGGAAAAAGGATGAGAACCATCTTAATTGCCCATGCCACACCGGATATTTTATTCAGTTTTCTATCTATGGGTGAATATATAAATATTTTTTCAAACATTTTTCTCTCCGTTTCCCGGATTATTTATAAGAAAAATCCAATAACTCCTGCTATTATGCTGATAGCAAGACCGGCTGCCACATCTTTTACATAATGCACACCCGCCACCACTCTCATCACTGCTATAAGCACCGTAACCACTGCAAGACTTATGCCAATCCATACATTCATATAAAATCCTGCCATAGTAATAATCATAGCTGAAACCACATGTCTGCTCGGAAATGATTCTCCATGCTTATCCTTAGGAATAAGTGGTTCTATTCCATCTACCTCATATGGTCTCGGAGCATCTATAAGTTTCCGGATAACGGTAACTCCCACAAAGACCACGAGCGGCACCAGAATAAGCTTTGAAATACCTATATCCTGTTTCATCCATGCCGTAATAATCAGAAATACATAAACAATCCCCACTTCTATAGGAAGTATTTTATATAAAAGCTCAAATATTCTCCTGTATCCTGCATTATCCTCAATCGTCTGCCTCATCCCGTTTATAAAACCATCCAACATAACTACCTCCGTTTTGCGCAACTTTGTTGCAAGCATTATATTGCCATTCTAACACGTCACCACATAGGATTCAATATTTTTTCAGTACAATTGTCACACACATTTCCCTTCCGCCGGATTTTTCATTAATATCCGCCGTGATTTCCCCTTCCATGAGATAAATCAGCTTACGGCAAATGTACAGGCCAAGTCCGCTCCCCATCTTTCTCTCCACGTTGCTTCCCCTGAAAAAGCTGTCAAATATGTGTGGAAGCTCTCCCTCTGCCAATGTACATCCGCTGTTGCTTATTTCTATCTTATATTCACTGTTTCCGTTTTCAGTCAAAAGTGAAATCCTTTTTCCATCACCATATTTCATTGCATTTTCAATAATGTTCTGGATGACCTCAACAAGCCTGTCACCATCTGCCATTACCAGACAGTCCGCATCCATATTTATACTGAAATCTATCTGTTCAATGTCCATACGCTCCTTGTAATACTTGCGAATTTTTTTTATAACCTCCGCTATATACACCTCTCCGTTATGTACCTCAAACTCCATAAATTCTTCACCGGATGCCCTTACAATATCAGAAACGTATCCCTCAATCTCATCCGCTTTGTCACCTATACTCTTTATGGCACTATGCTGCTTTTCCTCCGACGGATAAAGATTACGCCCCAGTGCCTTTGAATACAGTTTTATGGCACTCAAAGGTGTCTTGATATCATGGGAAAGTGACAATAAAAGTATCTGCCTTTCTTTAATCATATTGAGTTCTCTTTTTCTTCCATCCTCAATCTGCTCTTTAAGCAGATTTATTTCCCAGACAAATCTTCCAAAATATTTATTCCTTCCCTCTTTTAGCGAAGCAGTCATGTTACCTCTGGCTATCTCTTCCGGAAGTTCCACCAGTTCATTAAACGGTCTCAATATCTTATTTTTAATATACAAAAGAATACCAAATACAACCACAAATCCTATAATAAGTACAATATTCAGGACAATGTATATATTTTTGCCGTTCCCATTATTCATTCTGTAATCGATGCGGTAAATATATCCTGAAGTCTCATACAATTCGTACTGTACATTCTTAACAGATATGAGACTGCGGTACAAGTCATCCGATGATTCTGATTTTTTAACATGCGAAATGCCGACAACAGAATCACATCTGTCCCCGGCAAATTTCTCTATATCCTCCACACTGTCAGGAGCTTTTCCATTCTTTTCTTCATAGCGTCCAAGCTCTATTTCCATGCGGTTTATCTGCACCCTGTATTCATTGTTTTCATTCGTTTGCCCATCTTTGTAAATAAACAGATTTCCCACAAAAACAAGCACAAAAAACGCCAACGTAAATGCTGTAATAATATAGTTAAATTTCTTCATATTCTTCCTCTGTCTATTCAAATCTGTACCCTACTCCCCACACTGTGAGGATGTGTTCAGGTTTTTTTGAATCCTTCTCAAGTTTTTCACGAAGCCATTTTATATGAACCGTAAGGGTCTGAATCTCACTATCCGAACCATAGCCCCATACAGCGTTAAAAAGTTTTTCTTTCGTCAGAGTTTTTCCCTTATTTTCCATAAGATATAGTAATAATTCATACTCCTTTACCCCAACCTGCACCTGTTCACCATCCCTGTATACAAGCCTTTTAGTTTTATCGATTTTAATATTCCCCACTATAATTTCATCAGATGAATATCTTCTCTTAAACAAACCGTTGATTTTGGCAATGAGAATGTCCACATCATAAGGCTTTTCAATATAGTCATCTGCTCCCTGCAGGAGACCGTTAAGCTTATCATCTTTTGTGTTTTTGGCACTGATAATAAAGACCGGCGTATTATTCTTTTCTCTTATTTTACGACACACCGCAAATCCATCCATTCCAGGTAACATGATATCAAGCAGAACCATTTTCGCTCCCTCATCCTCATATACGGATAAGGCTTCTTCCCCACTCGCAGCAAGATATGTGTCATACCCTTCAGCGTGCAGAAAATCCTGCAAAAGTATTCCGATTTCTTCATTATCTTCCACTATAATTATATCTGCCATTTTACCATCCCCGTTCTGTCAGCCAATGATTAACCTTTCTCTCTCTGTCATTTGCATCTTTATCGGAATCAAAACTTCCAAGCTTAAGTTCTCCATCTATATTACCATCTACTATGTATAATATTCTACTACATTTTGAAGCAACTTTCATATCGTGGGTCACGAGAAGTATCGTAGTTCCGTCATCATTGAGTTTATTAAGCTGTCTCATGACATCCTCAGATGTTCCTCTGTTAAGTGCTCCTGTAGGTTCATCCGCAAAAATAATGGTGGGCCTGTTAATCATACTTCTGCATATGCACGCCCGCTGAAGCTGACCGCCTGAGACTTCTGAAATATCATTATCAGCTATGTCACTTATGGAAAGCTTTCTCATAAGCTCCCTGCAATATTCATTTATTTCCGTTCTTGTACGTTTCTTTCTCTCGGACTGCATTGCAGGAAGGATAATATTGTCAGCTATTGTCAGATTTTTCAGCATATGCATCTGCTGAAATATAAATCCCATCTCATCAAGTCTCACCTTTGACAATTCCTTTTCAGAAAGATCTGTAATGTCCTTTCCCCCAAGCTCCACCTTTCCTGCAGTCGGTCTGTCCATACCTGACACACTGTATAACAGTGTTGACTTTCCTGAACCGGACGGTCCCATGACCGCCACCATCTCTCCATCTTCTATCTCAAATGAAATATTTTTAAGTACGTTGTTCTGTCTTTTATTTACTATATATGTTTTGCATAAATCTTTTACTCTTAAAGCAGTTCCCATTTCCGACACCTTCCTATTCTATATTATTCATATCCTGAATTTTAATCTTCTTAACATTTAACATTGTGAATATACACATTATGACAGCCGCTATAAACACAATCACCGGATATGCGATATACACTTCCACCGGATTTACGACAAATTCTATACTGTCCGCTCCCATCAGCTTAAATACCTGTCCTGATGTAATCTGCGAAAACGGAACACTGGTGAATACACCGATAATCATTCCGCCTGCAAGCACAAGTGACACTCTCTTTGTCTGCCACGCTATAATAGAGCCTGTAGAAAATCCGATTGCCTTAAGCATGCCTATCTCGCCACGTTCACGTATCAGGAATATCTTCTGCATCAAAACAATCACCAGCACATTTACGACCAGTACCACAGCCAGAATAATGGTTTTCAGTTCTTTCACTCTGCCTGCAATGTCTCCTAACATGTCTGATATAAACTGCTGCATATTTTGAGCCTTGGCACTTTCAAACATATCCCCCATCTTCTCAAGCATTTCTTTCTTCTCAGATTTCGTATAATGCCCGTCATATACGACCTGCACACCAAATCCGCCTGATGCCAGTGAATAATCCAAATCTGTATTCTCATTGAACCTTATTCCCTGACCCATATTATTCATGCTCTGATAGAGCGCTGTCACCACATATTCTTTCACTTCACCGGTCGCATTAATTTTCACGGTATCCCCGACATGGGCATCTATATTTCTTGCAGTTGTATATGCAAGTGCAACCTCATTTTCATACTTTGGCGGAATTCCCTCCTGATACAGATATTCATCAGCACTTGTTCCAATCCCCTGAAATGCAATAGATTTATAACTTAAATCCCCCTTCTCAATCTTCAGTCTGAATATCATCTCCATAAATATTCTCTTGACCCGGATATTATTGTCTTCAAGTTCTTTTTTATATTCATCGAGTCTCTCATCAATATACTTCCTGTCTCCGGACAATATACAGTCTGTCACCATCACATCGTCAACTATCCATGCATCACAGTCAATCAGTGAAAAGTTTCTCGATATCTTATCAGACTGAAGTGTATTTATAGTATTAGCCGGCATGATAACAAGCCACATTCCTACCATTCCCGTAACAAACAGTACAATATACTTTTTTATTTCGTTCAAAACATCGTTACATGCAAGAAATGTTGTCGGTCTCATTCTGGTCTTTCCAAGAGATAAAATTCCTTTACGCTTAAACCTTTCACCATTATTCCCACTTCTGATTGCATCCATCGGTGTAAATTTCTCTATACGTTTTGTACTCCGGTATGCTGCAAGTATAATTATCATTGCAAGCAGAATACTTGACGCTGCCTGCAATAACAATGTAGAATTTCCTGCCCTTACGACAATCGTCTGTGTCACCTGCTTTAACATTATCCTGCTAAACGGTATGGATATGAAAAATCCGGCAACCACTCCCACTATGGCAAGCACCATATATTTACCCATATAAAGTATTCTTATTTTCCTGTCCGGAATACCTATCGCCTTCATGATGCCTATCTCTTTGCAGTCTTCATTAACCGTAAACATAATAATAAACTTAAGCATCACCGCTGATATAATTACCAGACACACACTCACAACCATCAGTACCATTGCAAGTACCATATCCAAAACATATGTAATCCTTACCGTCACCTTGTCATCTGAAAATATGGTTGTCACATCCAGCTTATTATAATCATTTTTAAAACCCTTTAACCCATTTACATTCACGGAAAATATTGTTCCTTCAGGAAGCCCTCTTTTATCCATCAGTTCCTGAAAATCATTTTTGCTAAACAGGTATCTCTTTGTTCCCATCATAGTTGAACCGAGAAGTGCATCCTTAAAACTTCCCACTACTTTAAATTCTTTATCATATCCTGATGTGGTAACGATACTTATTTTATCTCCCGGCTTAATATTATTTTCTGTCATAATACTGTTTGGCAGATAAACCGTTCCATCTTTCATAGATGTTATTTCTTTATCATCCGAATCAAAAAATTTCTGTTGTTCTATGTCATAACAGTTTATAATTATTGATGAACTTATTTCAGCATTTTTGCCATTAGCAAGTTTTACATTTCCCTTAGATGAATATAGAATATTATCCTCACTATAATCACGCACATGACTGTTACCTTTTAGAAATTTTCTTATCTCATCTTCTCCGCCATCACTATTTTCCTTTTTCATAGTGATAATAAAATAGTCTTCCAATCCCGACTTTTCGTAAAAATAATTTGTCCCGTCCAACACTGCACATATATTATTTACACTCGCAGCGATAAAAGTAGTTGCAAGCAAAATAAATACCAGCAAAATCAGATTCATGACTTTCTTACGCATCAGGTCCTTTTTAAGCATCTTAGCATACATGTCTTCATCCTCCTTGTGCCGGTATTATATAATTTAAATTATTAAAAAATCATTAAGCCAGAACATCGTAATGCGGTATAATATCCTCATATCTCACTTGCATACTCTGCATCTGATGATTTGTACTCTCTTATTAAAATGCTCATTTTTCCTGTTTACTTTCATTATTATAAAAATTGTGCCATATAAACCGGAAGGCAAATTGTCTCTCTATCCTTTGAATAATCCTTTGTATATATCAAATATCTATTTAAAATTCTGTCTGAAAATTTATCACAAAAAACATCCAATGATTTATGTGTTTTATAATTTGATGATTTTACCTCTATAGGACATACTTTATTC